>VAPK010092315.1_pt1 | contig 41165 bp, 36 predicted proteins | sample 3395031 | NCBI WGS metagenome assembly VAPK01 (sample SAMN08290443, study PRJNA428436) | hydrothermal vent metagenome | isolation source: Deep-sea hydrothermal vent chimney 1 | place: Pacific Ocean: Juan De Fuca Ridge
AATATGAATGAATATCATACTGCGTTGTTAAAACTATTGGGGACGCAGTATGAAATGCGATATTCTGGATATGGATAATGGGTGTGCGGAATGTCGGATTTTATCTTGCGGTAAGAGTTAATTTTCCCCGCATTTGATTCATTTTTCAAGCCGAAAAATATTGATATGAAAGCACTCTGGAGTCCATTTTATGAATAAAATATAAATTGGCGGGAGTGTTGTGAGTAAGCGAGTATAATCTTGAGGATTAAAAAAGGAAACTTATTCTGTAAAATTTGTTACGGCTTTTGCGTTGGAATAGTTAATTTGGTACGTAGCTAATAGAGTGCTCAGAAGAGTACAGAGTGATGTAGGATATAAGGCGGGCTGAATGAAATACTGAAAAATGCAAGCTTATCCTTCACTTTCTTTTTGCCCGGGGATGTGTAGCATCGTAAACCTCAGCCAAGTGCTGAAAATCCAAGTGTGTGTAAATCTGAGTCGTACTAATATTACTGTGCCCCAATAGTTCTTGGACTGTTCTTATATCTTGACTGGACTCGAGAAGATGACTGGCAAATGAATGTCTTAGCATGTGAGGATGGACATGTTCTGGTAAACCAATTTTTTTACACCACCGATCAAGTCTAAGTTGAATATTACGGTGGCTTAAATGCCTTCCCTTATTAGAAGTAAACAGAGCTTTCTCACTAGTCTCTGGTCTATATTCAAGCCATTTTTTTACCGCTGCTACCGCTTTACTTCCAATGGGTAAGTCTCTTTGTTTTTCGCCTTTGCCGTGGCGGACTCTTAAAGACTGTTCAGCCAAGTCTATATCATCTAATTCCAGAGTCGCCATTTCACTTAGTCGCAGACCTGATGAATAAAACAACTCAAACATAGCAAGATCTCGAATTTCCAAGACAGAATCTGGACTTTTTTCCAATAGACCAAACATTTGATCTACATCAAGCACTTTAGGAAGTCTTCTTTCTTGTTTGGGTGCGCGAACATGTTGAGCTGGGTTGCTGTCTAGTAATTTTTTTCTTAATAAAAAATTATAAAAACTTCGGATAGCGGACAGTTCACGCTGAACGGACTTGCTGCTGAGTCCTTTTCTATGCCGGTTAGCAATATGATTGCGTATATCTATTGCTTGGACTTGATTCCATTGCTGAATTTTATTTGTTGAGCAGAAAGTTATTAATTGACTAATATCTCGCCGATAGCTATTCAGGGTATGTTCTGAGGCTCTTTTTTCTACTTTTAGGTGCTGAAAAAATTCTGCAAGCTTTTTTTTTGCATCAGGCATCATGCGACTTTAGTCCATCAGTGCAATTAAACGAGTTCCGACAACTTCACTCATTTGAGTCAAAAATAGATTCCCCATACTGTAATGAAATCGTGTTTCTTCCCGGCTACCTATCGCAATTAGTCCTTCCAGTTCAGTAAAAACCATTGGAATGATCGCACAGGATTTGACTTCCAACCCGGTTTCTCCAAACAGAAACTTTGCTTGAGCTATAGTGGGTTTACCACATTTAGATTTGTTATTTTTTAGTTCCGATTCAAAATGCTGTAAATTTTCATTATTTTTATCAACAAAAAGATTGCTAATAGGCGATTTAGTATTATCTTTAACAATGCGGATCGAGGAAAAATCGGCTAAAAAACAATCGGCAACTACTTTATCAAAATTAGCAATGACTTCTTCAATAGTCTTTGACTCTATTAATGAAAGCGTTAACTCATGCATTCTATTAAATGAAGCATCATTATCTCTAGCAATATCAATTAAAGCAGTCAGTTGATTTTCAAGTTCCTGATGCTTGCTTCTGAACAATTCCAGTTGCTTAGAAATTAAAGAGACTGCATTTCCACTGGGGTGTGGAATGCTCATGTTTTCTAATAATGCTAAATGAGCATGAAAAAATTCTGGATGTTGTTGAAGATAATCAGCAACTTGATTTGAGTTTAGTTGCGGAAGTTCATTTAACCTGGTTTCACCATTCATAACTCTATTTGACCTTCAAAAACTGAGGTTGCAGAACCTGTCATAAAAACAGGAGTTCCTCGACCTGACCAGTTGATTGTTAATTGACCACCAGGTAATTCTACACAAATTTTATCCTGATCCAATAAGCTCTGTTCTACACCAATAACCACAGCAGCACATGCTCCACTGCCACAAGCCAATGTCTCAGCTGTGCCACGTTCGAAAACACGAAGTTTTATCATCTGTCGATTGATAACTTGCATAAAACCAATATTGGCACGTTCTGGGAAAAAAGGATGGCTTTCTAGTGCTAAACCCAATTCTGCGACAGGTGCTGAATTGATATCCTTGACCTGAAAAACGGCATGAGGATTTCCCATAGATACAGCGCCAAATGCTTTTTCAGTGCTATTTAACTGAATAGTATAAAAAAGTGCTTCCTGATCTGTTTTAATGGGTATCTCAGTAGGCGTATGCTTAGGAATGCCCATATCGACTGTTATTAAATCATCTTCACCAAAACATAATGCTAACTGTCCTGAATCAGTATCGACTGTTATTTTATTTTTTTTTGATAATTTTTTATCACGCACAAAGCGAGCAAAGCAACGCGCTCCGTTACCACATTGAGCGACTTCGCTACCATCGGCATTAAAAATACGATATTTAAAATCAGCATTATCGGACACAGGAGCTTCAACTAAAAGTAATTGATCACAACCTATACCAAAATGTCTATCAGCAATGTGTTGAATCTTTTCCTCTGTCAAAGTGACTTGTTGGTTAATTGCATCTATCACGACAAAATCATTTCCAAGTCCATGCATTTTTGTAAACTTAATCAGGGCAATAATTTTTCTCCCATCCAAAGTTGAGGAATTGATTCTCTTTCCCGAATCAGATGAACATCATTTCCATCAACCAGGATTTCTGCAACACGAGGTCTGGAATTATAGTTTGAACTCATGGTGAAACCATACGCGCCTGAGGAACGAATGGCTAATAAATCATATTGAGAAAGCCTAAGCTGTCGCTCTTTACCTAAAAAATCTCCAGTTTCACAAATGGGCCCCACTATATCCCATATTCTTTCCGGTTCATTGCTTTGTTTATCGACTGGAATGATCTCCTGCCAAGCACTATATAATGCTGGACGTACCAAATCATTCATAGCAGCATCAACAATTGCAAAGTTTTTTTGTTCCGTGGGTTTCAAATATTCAACGGTAGTCACCAAAATACCAGCGTTTCCAGCTATAGCGCGCCCAGGTTCAAGTGCTATTTCATAGTTTGTATTTCCTAGTTGATTCAAAATCGCAGAGACATATTCGCCTGGCTCTGGAGGGTGTTCGTCCTTGTATCTTATCCCTAGTCCACCTCCTAAGTCCAGATGATGTAATTCAATACCACTTTGTTTTAAGGTTTCAACTAACTCAAGGATTTTATCAAGTGCATCTAAAAAAGGGGATATTTCCGTTAATTGAGAACCTATATGACAATCAATCCCGCGTATTTTAATATTTTCCATTTTTGCAGCGCGCTTGTATTCTGCTAATGCTTGTTCGATATTAATACCAAATTTGTTTTCCTTCAATCCTGTTGAAATATAGGGGTGTGTATTCGCATCTACATCAGGGTTTACTCTAAATGAAATTGAAGCGGTAACACCTAGCTTACCTGCCAATTGATTAATTCTATCCAGCTCTCCACTGACTTCAATATTAAAACAGCGAATCCCTGTTTTTAATGCAGCAAGAATTTCATCTTCTCGTTTTCCTACCCCTGAAAAAACTATTTTTTCAGGGTCGCCACCAGCCATTAATACTCTTTCCATTTCGCCCAAGGAGACGATATCAAACCCTGAACCCAATCGAGCTAAAATATTTAGTATTGCAATATTTGAATTAGCTTTAACCGCGTAACAAATTAAGTGAGGATGATTGCCAAAAGCTTTATCAAAGGCATTCCAATGTTTTTCAAAGGTTGCCCGTGAATAGATATAGCAAGGTGAGCCATGTGTTGAAACTATGTCTTTTATAGAAACTGATTCTGCGAATAATTGATTTTCACGATAATTAAAATAATCCATTTAGTCCTCTTCTGGCTCTGGTTCCACATGAATGGGTGGTTGTTCATCTGGGAAATAAAGAGGTCCCGTTTGTCCACAAGCCTGGAGAGCTAACATTAAAATAAGTAAAATTTTTTTCATCGAAATCTATTAATTCTGGAAACATTCAGAGTAACTCGGCATAAATAAAAAAGGCGGATAGCATTTATGCTATCCGCCCTTATGACCAAATGCTAACTAGATTTTACAGATTATCTGCGTTTTTATCCAGATATTCTGCTACACCGGCAGGACTTGCATCCATACCCGAATCACCTTTATTCCAGCCAGCTGGACAAACTTCGCCATGCTCTTCATGGAATTGTAATGCATCAACCATACGAAGCATTTCATCCATATTACGACCTAATGGAAGATCATTAACAACTTGATGACGTACCATGCCACTTTTATCAATTAAAAAACTTCCACGGTAAGCGACCGCAGGAGCTTCTCCTTCAACATCATAGTCTTTACATATTTGATGATTCATATCAGCAGCCATCGTGTATTTTACTGGGCCAATACCACCTTCATTTATGGGTGTATTACGCCATGCGTTATGGGTAAAATGTGAATCAATTGAAACGGCAATCACTTCTACACCGCGACTTTTAAATTCATCCATACGGTGATCTAATGCGATTAACTCACTTGGGCAAACAAAAGTAAAATCTAAGGGGTAGAAAAATATAACGGCATATTTGCCGCTTGTTGCGTCTGAAAAACTGAAAGAATCAACAATTTCACCATCACCTAATACTGCGGGTGTTGTAAAATCAGGGGCTGGTTTACCTACGAGTACACTCATCACTTACCTCATAAAATATTTAATAAACAAAATGTTACATACAAACAAAACATACTGAATTGCACAGTCTTATTCTACACTAAATTACTCGGTAATTGCGCAGGAAAAATGCTAGACTTTAGTTAATTGAAGTCTGCCGAAATTCAGCTAGTATTTATTCTGTACCCTTAGGAAGGTGCATGGAATAAGTTCGACAACTGGCGCAGGATTTTGTTTGTCCAATGCGTGCCAGCAGGCGCATAGCAAGCAAGTCGTCGGGCTTATTTCTTGCGTGATCCTTAATTACACGTTGGTGCAAAACAAGATCAAAAAACTAACCTCTTATAAGGGACTAATTTAGTATTTTAATATATGGCAAAACACAAACATATTACAGAGCCTGATTCCTTTGGTTTTCAAGTCAGAATTGTAAGACGAGGTAAAGAAAGTAGCCGTTATTTCTCACATAAATTATGGGGTAGCAAAGCAAAATCATTAAAAGCAGCCATTGCATGGCGAGACCAGATGCTAGTTGTCTTAAAAGGCAGCAGGATGCGCTTTTTAAAGCCACCAAAAAATAAAACTACAACGGGTATAACCGGGGTTTCAAGAACTGTAAAATATGACAACAGAAAAGATAAAAGCTACCTTTGCTATACCGTCTTTTGGGTAAAAGATAACAAATCCTGTAACAAAACATTTCAGGTTGGAAATATTAAAACACTGACTGCAGATGAAGAGCTACACGCTTTTAGAACTGCAAAACTATTCAGAAATTGTTATGAACATTCTATCGATCATGATTTACATTTTGATGATAGTCAATTTACTGGATGGAAAAAAATGCGCTTATATGAAAATGTAGATTTTGAAGCTGTTGCAGGCTAATAAAAGTGATCCCCTCTTTTTTAGGAATTACGGCTAACCTGACTCTTTGATATATTCAGCCCACTGTCTTGCAGCTTTTTTACTTTTATTGTATTTTGTTGCTTTTAACAAAGACTTGTTTGCTTTCTCCAAGTCGTTTAATTCATAATAACTCATTCCCAATAATAAATGAGCGGATCCTGTATTTTTCAACCCACCTTTGTTTAGAGCATTATTCAGAGACTTTATTGCCTGACTCCATTTTTCTTGCTCCACATATAACTGTCCTAACTGCAGATACAAGCTCCCTTTGCTATTTAGATCTGAAGCGATTTCTAATGCTTTAATTGCATGATCAAACTCCTTCGCCATAGTCCATGCGTTAGCCAGAATCTCCCAGTTTTTTGAAATATGTTTAATTCTTTTTTGATTAATTTCCTGTTCTATAAGTTTTGCTGCCTTAAACGGGGAGCCAATAAACAGAAACAGGTTGGCAAGCTCCAAAATTTCCTTTTCAGCAGTAATAAATCCCTTTTTATAAGAGAGGTATTTAACTGATAGAGCTTTTTTATATTGTTTTACTTGTTGATAAATGGACGACAATTGTTGCCAATAAGTCTGTTTATCGGGATAGCTACTAATTAATATTTTTAATATATCAGTAGCAGGAGTATATTCTTCCAATTCGTAATATAAAGCCAAATTTAATTGATACCATGACTCTTTTGGTTTTTTTGATTGTCTGATGGCTTTCTTAATATAAGGAAGGGCTTTTCGATAATGCTTTAACTGAGTATATGCATTGGCAACTAATACATTAATTTGCATATCTAGGTTTGTGTGTTTTGTTAACCATGGTTCCAGCGTTTTAATTGCTTTGGCGTACTGTTCTGTTGCCATGTACAATTGTCCTAAATTTAGTATAGCTCGTTGTTCTTCCTCTTCAGGCATAACCTTTAAGTCAATACTTTGGGCTAGCAATTCAGCTGCTTTACTATAGCGTCCCTTTAATGCATGAACGGAGGACAAGCTCTTTAAAACAAATGCGTGCTCATATTCTCCTTTTTTAATATCAGATAGAATCGACTCTAACTTTTGTTGTGCTTGCTGATACGACTTTTTAGCGATCAGCTTTTCGACTGTTTTTGATTTTTTATACAACCAAGGTGAAACAGTTGTCATTTTTTTACTTTCTTTTGCATTAACAGAAAAAACCAAAAAACAACAAATAAATAGAATCAATAAGCGCATCATTTTGATAATGTAAATTCTAATTTCTGAATTGCACGTTGTTCAAATGCTTCGCCATCTATGATTTTAGCTTTAAATTTCCAACGTTTGATCGCTGTTAATGCAGCTCTATCAAAAATATTAAGAGGTTGTGCATCAACGACAACAGGGTCTGCAACAGTTCCATCCTCTGTAATAGTAAATTCAACTTTTACCCACCCTTCAATCTTTCGACGTGCGGCGCGCATAGGGTAACGGGGAGGAATTCGTACCAGAGGTATTACATTAGTACTAATTCCTCCAGTACCTACTTGTAATCCGTCCATCAAAGAACCACTGAATCTATCTGTTTGTAAAGGAATGTCTAAATTTGGCATATCTATCTGGGGAACATTGCTCTGTACCATACTCACTTGTTCCATTTGCATTTGTGGAGGAGGAGGGCGTTTCTCAGGAGGTGGTAGTTCATCAGGAATTTTTCTATCTTTTATCTGTAGCTTCGTGTCCCGTTTTAAACGTACAAACTCGGTCATCTGAATATTGTCAGTTTTTTTAAATCCTTGCTGATTATTACTAATCATCATTTGCATCAACCAAAACAAAGCCAATGAAATGAGAAGACCACTAACAAGGGAAAAGGGAAGAACCTTCACTTTGATTCTGCTTCTGTAGCAATTGAAGCATTCATAATCCCAGCTAAACGTACTTGATCCATAACCTGAGTCAAGACTTTAACCCTGGTCTCTTTATCAGCTGCAATAACAACTGAACCTAAAGGCTGTTCAGCATGTAAACGAGAAACGTTAGCCCTCACTGCTCGGATATCAACTAATCTTTTATCTATCCAGACATCTCCATTTGCTTTAATAGCGACAATGATATTTCCCTGTTCCTTACGTGTTGCGGTTTGTGCTGTCGGACGATTAACATCAATACCAGATTCTTTGACAAAAGAAGTTGTCACAATAAAAAAAATCAACATAATAAACACGATGTCCAGCATCGGTGTCATATCAATATCAGCAGCTTGTTCGTTATTTAAATGATTACATTTGCGACGCATAATAGTTAATTAATAATAGTGTAATAAATCAGTTAAATGATGTGTTTTTTCACTCACACGCTGTTCAATTAAACGACTAAAATAAAGACCTGCAATAGCAATAACCATACCAGCCATTGTCGGAATCGTCGCTTGTGAAACGCCAGAAGCCATTGCTCTGGCATTACCAGTGCCAGTAACAGCCATTACATCAAAGACGTGAATCATACCCGTTACTGTCCCTAGCAAACCAAATAAAGGACATAAGCCAACAAGCATTTTTATGATGGGCACTGTTTTTCCCATACTGATTTTTGCTTCCGAAATAATGCATTGTCTGACAGCTAAAGCTCCTTGAGAATGCTTGTCTGATCTGTTTTTCCACTGCTTTAACCAACTTTCCTGTAACTTTGGATAGGTTAATTTTAAATACAACAATCTTTCTATAATTAAGCTCCATAAACAAATGGAAACAAATAGAATGACCCACAAAACATTCCCGCCGGCATGTAAAAAATGCTGTATAGAATTTATAATATTCATTACTGTTTTTCTGTCCGACGATTAATTAAGCCAGCCGTTTGTTCATCCAGTATTTGTACCAATGTGCGACTTCGTGATGCTACTAGGCTATGTAAGAAAAGTAATGGAATGGCAACACATAATCCTAGCATTGTTGTGACTAAAGCTTGAGAAATACCACTCGCCATTAGTTTAGGGTCGCCCGTGCCAAACAAACTGATGGACTGAAAAGTTGCTATCATGCCTGTGACTGTTCCTAACAATCCGAGTAAAGGAGCAACAGCAGCTAGTAACTTAATCATTGGCAGTCCTTTTTCCAAAACGGGGATTTCTCGAGTAATTGCTTCGTCGAGAATTAATTCCAGATTTTCTGTATTAGCTGATTTTTCCTTTTCAGCGGCATTAAAAACACGTCCCAGTGGATTGTCAGTTAAAACAGTAGAGGAATCGATTTGTGCGTCCATTTTTTTTCCAATAAAGGTGAGTTGAACCCACCTAAAAACAGCATAAATAAAGCCAAGAGCACCTAAAATCAAGATTATATAGCCTATAACACCACCTTGTTTTATTCGCTCTAATGCATTGGGTGCTTTAATAAGCATACCTAATATTACCCCGCGAGTTGGATCGATCCCCACTTCTACTGGTCCTTTTTTCGCACTACCCATTTCATCTGCCAGCGACAAGTATTCACTGTCTGGTTGCCTGTCTAGCAAATTAAGCCTTTTTGTATCGGGTAAAAACTCTAAATATTCCCCATTACTCAAAACATTAAACGTACCAATTCTCGTTACCTTTGCTTCTTTTAGCTCGCCAGCAACCTGGATTTTTGTCTTAAAATGAACAACCTTTCCAGATTCTGTCATCTCATGCTGCAATGTGTACCAAAGTGTTTCTAACTGCTCAATGGTTGGTAGGGACTTACCCCCGGAAATTAAATTTAATTTTTCGGCTCGGTCAGGAAATTGTGCAGATACTAAGGAATGCCTTAAATCGGCATTTAAATCGCCTGCCGCCTGTTTAGCAACGCCAAAAAGTTCTCCCAGAACACCACTGCGATTTTTTAACTCTGTTTCAAGTTCGCTTAATTCCGTTCCATTGGTATCCAAGTGAGTTTTTAATTGGCTACTCAGCATTTCTTGTTTGGAAAGTTCCGCCTGAGCAGCCTGTAACAATTGCTGTTGTTTGTGTTTTTTAGCAAGAAATTGCGCTTCACGAGCACGGTTGATTTTAGCCTCAACCCCTTGGGATTTTTTGACTTCCCTCAATAATTGGTCTAAACCAAGATGTTCAGCACCAACAATCTGCGGAATCAAAAGAATTAATAAGAGATAACTTAATTTTTTCATTGACTTGGCTCCGCAGCTGGAACAGGTAAGGAGAGCAAGTTAGGGGCGGTTTCCTTACGTGCTATACGCAATCCATTTCGAATTGCATTGCGGTAATTTTCAGATAGGATTTGCCATTGATTGGTTTCTCTATCCCAATATCCTGTTTCAGAGCCATCAAACCGCTGATAATACAAAGCGACCCGACCCAGTCTTAAAAAATCTACTGAGCTAACGTTACCCTTCACGTTTAAATCAGATTGGTATGCTTCTATCGTATTGCCATAATCATTTTCAATTTGATAAGCTTCAAGAATACGACGAAATTTTTCTGCATTACTGACATCCGCTCTGGTAATCATTTTTTTTAGCTTCGCAACACGCTCTTTTCTTTCTTCTGGCAAAAAAGGCAAATCCAAGCTAACAAATTTATCCAGACTATCCAGCATTCTAATAATTAAAGGGACTATTTCTCTTTGTGTCACCTCAATCTGCTTTAATTGTTGTTGTAACGACTCTTTCTCTTCTTTTTGCGAGCTTAGCAACTTTCCTAAATGATTGTTGTACGTTGTCAACGTTTTTATTTGGTATGTCGTCGAGCGATACTTATCTAACATTTCGCGTGTTTTATCGCTCAGTCCATCGATCTTTTTTTGTGATTGAATAGCTGCTTTATTGGTTGCTGTTTCAGTATTTATTGCATCATTCAAATGCTCCGAATAAACTGGATATGTTATCGTAGCAAAGGTAGCCAGGATGAGATAATGAACGGAACGATAAAAATGGATCATAAGACTCCTTTATTATTTATTAATACTTTGCGCTGCTAGCCACTCGACAAGTTCTTTTTCTTTTATGACACCCATGTGTTTTATCATTTTTTTATTACGATCAAAAAATAAGGTAAAGGGCAATTCGCCTCGCCATTTTTTATCGACATCAAAATACAAACGTTCCGCATAATTATCTGCAAAACCCCATGATTCAATATTTTGAAGATTTTTTGAAGATAAAATTTGTTTAATGGTTTTTTCATTTAGAAAGGGGTCTGTTGAAATAGAAACAACATCCACTTGTGGATATTTTTTTAATAATTGCCCAAATAGTTTAAGTTCTTTCATACAATAGGCACAGGTTTCAGACCAAAATGCAATGATGTAAGGTCTATCATTATGTGCTTGTTGAATTTGTTTAAAAGAACCCTTCACGAAAGGTTTTATCTCATTTTGACTAGCAGATATATGACTAGCGATGATTAGCATCAGAAAGAAAAAAAATCCACTCATCTTAAATCTAATTGAATTATGCATATTGTTTTTGTCGGCAGTAATTTTAAGCTGAATAGGATGATAACATAACGCTGGTAGCCTATTAGGAAAATCAATAATATGAAATTTCAGGGAGTTAATTTTTCTTTCTATTCTATATCTTAGGCTAATCTTAGGCAAAAAAATTAACATCAAATAATTCAGGAATTTTATCGCTGGGAAGAGGCTTACTATAAAAATAACCTTGAGCTATTTGGCAATCAAGCTCGTTTATAATTGATGCCTGCTCTTTTGTTTCAACGCCCTCCGCAATTAACTGATAATCCAATGAATTGGCTAAACAAATGATGGTATTCAGAAGTAGTGAGGTGTGAGAATTACTTGCAATGTCATCAATAAATACCTTATCAATTTTCAAATAATCTAAGGGTAATTTCTTTAATGATGCCAGGCATGAATAGCCAGTACCAAAATCATCAATTGCTATTTTTATCCCTAGTTCTCTTAATTGCTCAATGGTATTAAGACACCCTTCCGCTTGCATTGCACTTTCTGTCACTTCTAATTCCAGATATTTTGCGGGAATAGCTGTTTCAGCAAGTATATCCTGAACTGTTTTTATTAAGCTGGTATCCTGAAAATGTAACGCAGATATATTAATAGCGACAGGGATAAGTGGCATACCTGTTTTATGCCATTGCATCATTTGTTTGCATGCAGTTTTGAGTGCCCAGTCACCCAGTTCAAGAACAAGGCCTAAGCGCTCTATATCCGGGATAAATTGATTTGGAAGAATAAGACCTTTTTCTGGATGCAGCCATCGAGCTAAAGCTTCTACGCCAACCATTCGTCCATTTTGCATGGAGATTTGTGGTTGAAAGTAAAGAATAAACTGTTTTTTTTCAAATGCTTCATGAAGCATCTGTTCCTTTTCCAAACGGGATGTCGCTTCCATCGCCATATCCTGTGAATAAAAAATATAACGCTGCTTACCTGCTTGTTTGGCGGCATACATGGCTGTATCGGCTGCTTTCAATAATTCTATCTCATTTTCTCCATCTCTCGGAAAAATGGCGATTCCAATACTAACTCGGGGTTTGATCTGCTGGTGATTTAAAAACAAAGGCTCGTTTATTTTTTGCAAACAGCGGTGAGCAACTTCAGCAACAAATTCATTATTCCTTATATCGCTTATTAGCATACAAAACTCATCCCCTCCTAAACGAGCGACAAAATCAACATTTCTTATGACACCTTGTAAGCGCTGTGCAACTACTTTAAGTAACTGATCTCCTAAATCGTGTCCCAGACTATCATTAATGTCTTTAAATCCATCTAAATCAAGAAACAATAAAGCAAGTTTTTCGTTATGATGACTAGCAGACTCTATAAGTACTTTAACTCGCTCATGATAATATGTTCTACTCGCAAGCCCAGTTAAAGGGTCAAAGTATGCAAGGCGATGAATTTTACTTTCCGTTTCTTTCCGTTGACTTATATCTTGTACGGTTCCTGTGATAACAGGCTGGCCATTTTTGATGACCTTAACCATTTCCTGATCTACAAAAATGGGACTTGCCTGAGTAGTTTGCAAACGATACTCGATATGTTGAACAGTTTCATCATAAGGTAATTTCAAGATCATTTCTTGAACCTTTTCTCTGTCTTCAGGTTCAACTAAAGCAATAAATCCCTCCAAAGTACCATCGAATATTTTTAGGTCAATTGCACATAAGTCTGCCAATTGTTCCGATATTTCAAAGTGATTTTGATTCACATCCCAAACCCAATATCCTAAGCGTGCAATCCGTTGAGCTTCGGAAAGTTGAAGCCTACTACTCCTTAGTTCAGCTGCATTTTGACCCGCTCTTAACATAAAGTTTAAGCGATGAACTAAAATAGGATAGTTAATGGGTTTTACGATAAAGTCAGTTGCTCCTGATTCAAAAGCCTGGTTAATTGAATCTATATCACCTAAACCTGTTGACATAATAATTGGTATGTCTGCCATGTCAGTCGTTTCTCTTATTAAACGGCAAGTTTCGAAACCATCCATATAATTCATAATGGCATCTAGCAAGATCAGGTCTGGTTTTTGTTGCTTTATTTTCTCCAAAGCTTGTAAACCATTACTGGCTTCATCAACTAAGAATAACGCAGTTGTTAATACTGAATGGGTGATTAAGCGGAAGTTGATATCATCATCGACGATTAAAATACGTTTATTTTGCTTGTTCTCTGTTTGAGATTTGAATGGCACTGCTATAGATACATTTAATTCTTTATTCAATGCAGTCATAATATCCGGCAGATCCTGCTTCATCGCATCTAATAATATATCAACACCTTGAGTAGTCCCCTGATTGCTTCTTGTTTCTATGGATGCAGCCCAATCTGTTAACGTTCGTATTCCTAAGTTAGCACATGCAGATTTGAAAGTATGAGCTTCGCGTGACAAGGATTTACAATCCTGATCGTTATAAGCACATTGTAGAGCTTCAAGTTCCTTAGCAGCAGAATTTAAAAAAAGTCTAATTGTTACGTTAAGTAAATTTTCACCATTTGTTGAGGTAAGTTCCCGTAATTTATCTAAAGCTTTTGAGTCTACTTTAGAAGTATCAAATGTAGATGCTTGAATAATTTGTTTTTCCGCTGGTTCTTCTTGTTCTTGTTGATGGACACAAGATAGATATTTTTTCAAAACAATCTGTAATTGTTTTTTGCTGAAAGGTTTGCTGACATAATCGTCCATACCAGCTGCTGTACACAGACCAGCAGTTTCTTTTTGAACATCAGCTGTTAAAGCAATAATCGGTGTATGCTGATTTTTCGCCAAGTTTTTCTCACGTTTGCGTATTTTCTTTGTCGCTTCAAAGCCATCCATAGTTGGCATATGGCAATCCATAAAAATAGCATCATATTGTTTATGGGATGATGCTTTAACAGCTTCCAGACCATCATTAACGACTTCAACCTGGCAACCAATATTACGCAATATAGCCATACCCACTTCTTGATTAATTCGATTGTCTTCTGCTAATAGAATAGTTCCAGTAAGAATATCTGATTCGATAGCAGGTATCTTGGTGTGAGATTGAGTTGGAGAAACCCCTGCCACATCCAATAGACAGTTTAGTAAGTTTTGCTGGATAATGGGTTTTGTCAGAAAATGACTGATGCCATCATTTTTACTTTGATTTTGATCAAAACTAACGCTGTTAGAGCATAACATTACTAACGATAAAGATTGTAATGCCGGGTTATTATGAAGTATTTTGGCGAGTGTCAGACCATCCATTTCTGGCATATACCAATCTATGAGTGCTATTTGATAAGACTGTTTCGTATCCTGCAAATGGTTAATTGCTTCCTTACCACTTGAGACGCAAAAATTAGGCACTCCCCAGTCACTTAACTGATTGGATAATATTTCACAGTGGGTGGCATTATCATCTACAATCAAAGTATTAAACTCTTTTAAACGTTGAATGTCTTGATTTTGGTCTGTCAATTGATCTCTTTGCTCTAAACAAAGGCTAAAGCTGAAACAAGAGCCTTCGCCCAAAACACTGCTTATTTCAAGCTGCCCCCCCATCATTTTCACTAATTTTTTAGAAATACTCAGACCCAATCCGGTTCCGCCATATCGACGAGTGATGGATCCATCTGCTTGAGTAAAACTTTCAAAAATTAACGCTTGCTGCTCAGTGGCAATACCAGGGCCTGTATCAAAAACTTCAAACAGTAAATTTACTTGAGTATCAGCGTTATGTTGCTCTATCCAATTTACATTTAATTGTATTTCACCTTTTTCAGTAAATTTGATTGCATTCGTTAATAAATTAATAAGGACTTGCCTAAGTCGTTCCGCATCACCAAGGACGGTTCCTGCTAATTGCAAGGGTAAATTTAAAATTAATTCTAAATTTTTTGCATGTGCTTGATGCGCAACAATTTCAACGGTTTCTTCCAGCAAATGACGGATATCAAACTCATTGGACGTTAATTGAAATTTGCCTGATTCAATTTTAGAAAAATCCAGAATATTATTGATAACCCCCAACAAGGATTCTGCTGAACGATATACTGTATCGGCTAGTCTTTTTTGGCGATCATTTAAGGGTGTATTAACTAATAGTTCTGTCATACCCAATACACCATTCATGGGTGTACGGATTTCATGACTCATGGTGGCAAGAAATTCACTTTTAGATTTACTCGCAGCTTCGGCTTTATTAGCAAGTTGATAAGCTTCGTCGGTTTTAGTCTGTAAGGCTCGGGTTCTCGCCTGTACCTGTTCTTCAAGCGTATCTTTCTGCTGTTTTAGTGCTTTGTTTCGACCATCAATTTGTTCCAGCATATCGTTAAAAGCGGTTCCCAGTTGCCCTATTTCATCCGTCGAAGTTATGTTTGCTCGCTGTTGATAATCATCGGAATGCTTAATGTTTTCACTAATAGCAACTAATTCCAAAATAGGGTCGGAGAGTTTTTTAGCGATTTTTTCGAGAAACCAGAAAATAAGTAGGCCAGCAAGCATTAACCCTAATAAAGCAACCCCCATTTCTTTTAGAAGCCGTTGATAAATATTATCCAGACTAATGACTAAAATAATGTGTCCATATTCAATTTGGTCATATATTAGTGGTTTGCAAACCTGCATAAATCTCAGATTGAAACTATTATCTTTGCAATTTTTAATTAAGTTCTCTGGAATTAACCAGTTACCTTTTCGTAAATGAACAGCAAACGGTTGTTGATGACTGGTTTTAGAAACAGCCGCATAAATGACATTTTGATGAGCTTTCAGTGTTGTTAAGATTTGTTGGGCATCAAGTCGATTATCAAAAATCAAAGCGGGAGTAATAGCAAGTGATGTCACTTCTGTCAGTGCATTTAATTCATTTTGTAAGACTTGTTTATTTGATAAAAACGTACTAACTGTCAAGATATTGCCAGCAATCAAAAGCATTGACAAAATGCTCATACTGATGAGAAATTTTAATTTGTCTCTGATGGATGCATTGTTAAGACGGCTCATGGCATTTTTTTAATGATCAGATAAGGGGAAGTTCACAATTTTGGCTAATTTTAACAACCTGGAACTGATGATTAATTGGGCTTGCTTAACTCTTGGTAAATTAATTGTTAATTGAATTCTTCCTTTATTATTTTCTAGCCTAACCATTCCCCCTGCTTGAATAAATGCCATTGTTTCTCCAATTGTCAAAATTGGCTGTGTTTTCAATTCCATTAATAAGAGGGCTAGCTTATTCTGTTTCAGTTCACCCAGATAAAGTAATTGACACCGGTTAAGATTGTGCAACTTTGAAAGATTAATGATGTTTATGGTGGTGCTGTTATTGTTGATAACTTTATTATCTATACTTTCAAAAGCTTGATGTATGACGTTATCACCATATATACACATATTTAAAATTGACTCAGTATTGTTAATAATGAGCTCTGGCCAAATAGTAAAACGAGCAATATTAAGGGTTAACACAGCTAGAACAGATTGTTTTTCAACGGATCTTGAAAATACCTGATCTATGCCGCTATTTATAAGCAGCAAAAAAAAGATAAAAGGTGATATTTTTTTTATAGTAAACATAAAAAATAATCGCTTGTTAAAATTGCCACGTTATTTTTCCATAGATCCCACGATCTATTTCTGTCGGTATGGTAAGACCTTCTTGTCTGTATTCAAGATGCTCCTCCAGCAAATTTTGTCCAACTAATGACAATTCAATAGTTTTATGTATTTGCCAAGCCAAGCGTATATCCATCGAGACGTAGTCATCAATAACCTTTGTACCAAATAATCCTATGGTTATATTGCTGTCTACATAACGAAATAAAATATCCAGATAAATGTCTTTCCAGGGAGATATCGTACTACGCAGGGAGATTCTATGTTGAGGGCTACGCCCAAGTGATTCTACCGCGTCTTGTTCCTCAAAATCTGTTTTTAATAAGCTATAATTAGCATCCCAACGCCACCAGTCTTTCATTTGCCAAACCATCGCAATTTCAAAACCATAGGTTTGTGCACTAAGATTATTAGAAAAAGGGAAGTGTTGTTCAAAGACTCCCGTTGCGAAGTTGAATGATGATGCACCTTCTTGAACAGATCTTAAATTACTATAATCATTGAAAAAAGCTGTAAAATCGATAGATACATTATCAATCATGGTCGTTCTATAGCCCACTTCATAGCTGATGACTTGTTCAGAATCAAACTGCCGATTCCCTTCAATATATAACGCAATAGTAGGTATTTCAGGCGATTGTGACGGGATTACTGAGGATAATAAAATTGTGTCATGCTCTAACCTTGATGGTGTTCTTGTTGCTTTTGATATAGCTCCCCATAATTTATGTTGATGATGCGGCGACCATAATAATCGAGCCGTCGGTTGTACCTCAAAACCCGAATAGTCATTGTGTTCAAATTTGGAACCTATCGTTAACCACAAAGCATCACCGATTAGAGTAATTTCGTCCTGTAAAAAAGCGCTGAAAAGTTGATCGTTACGACTGAAAGGACTAAGACGAAGATTTTTGCTTTTATTTACCCGAATATCATCATAGCTATATCGATACCCCAGCCCCCAAATCACATCATTTCTGTCAAATAAAGCAAAGCGATGTTGAAAATCAGTATCTATCACACCCCGACTTTCTTTTAAAAAAAATTCATCACGTTCATAAAAGTCATAGAAAACCTGAAATGAATAATCCGACGTAGACGAAAAAGTATGCTGGTGTCGTAATAATAGGTTGCCTCCAAAAGTATCAATAGCTTCGTTAAAATTATGCTCATAAGGTTTGGCGACTTGAACTAACATTGTATGTTGATTGATTTCACTACGATAAGCATCTCCTTGAATGGTTAAATTATCTTGTTTGGTGAGCTGAGAATCTATTCTGAATCCACCTTGAACTTTGTCCCAATCATCTCTTGCATCGCCACCTTTTTCATGTTTATTCTCATCTCGCATGAATCCTTTCAAATAAGCGCGTGCTGTAGTGTTAGCATTTAATTTTCCACCATAACGAAATGCGCCAAAAGCTTGTTCTTCTGTACCGCCACCCGCAACTAATAACCCTCCTTGAGTATCAGCAGAATGCTTGGTGATAATGTTGATTACACCGTTAACAGCATTAGCTCCCCATAAACTTGCTCCTGGCCCACGAATGACTTCAATACGTTCGACATCTTCTAACATTACATCCTGATTTTCCCAATAAACACCGGAAAATGCTCGTGTATAAGCATTACGACCATCGATTAATACCAGTAATTTATTGGCAAAACGCCCATTAAAGCCTCTGGCACTTATTGCCCACTTATTTGCATCAATACGGGCAACATCAATCCCTGGTGCTAGTCGCAATGCCTCTGGAACAGATGTTGCTCCTATTCGTTTAATATCTTTTTGAGTGATGACAAAAATAGCAGCAGGAGAGTTATTTAAGGATTTTGCTTTTTTAGCCGTCGAGAATACTTTTACATTTAAAAGGTCTTCTACACTTAAATCTATTAATTCATTTTGGTCTGCGTAAGTGATTGAATTAATAGTAAAATAAAAGAATAAATAGACTAACAATTGTTGTAATAACTGTCTTTCATTATTCATAATGATTATTGTCTTAAGGTGCTTTTAGTTTTAAGCAGAAGAGAGAGTTTAAGTCACACGAGGGATTGAAAAACCAATTAAATGATATATGTTGAGACTTGGAGAGAGTGTTATACATTATCAACCAACTGATTTAACAAGCTAAAACTCTTAGGGGGTTCATTCTACGCGATCCATTGCTATTTATTCAAACTCTTTAGTGGTTATTTAAAAATTTATGGAATCAGGAACTTGCATATTGCTGAGGGGAAAGATAACAAACAGTCTCCTTACGCTACAAAATATGAGACAGTAACTAAAAGTTTTAGTAAGAAGGGCATAAAACAGTTAAAATGTGCGGTTTATTCTAATTCCTAGAAAAATCGACAAAACATTTTTCAACCAATACCATGCAAAGTAAATTTAACACAGATGATTTAAGAATTTGTGAGACTAAAGAGGTTGTAGCGCCAATTCAGGTTCATAATGAAATCCCAATATCTAAAACAGCAGCGGAAATAATTCTACAAACACGAAATGATGTTCATAAGGTATTATCTGGTGAAGACGATCGATTAGTTGTTATTGTGGGGCCTTGCTCTATCCATGATACTCAGGCAGCACAAGAATATGCGGGATTACTTAAGCAGGTAAAAGATGAATTAAGCAATGATTTAGTCATTATTATGCGTGTTTATTTTGAAAAACCACGCACCACAGTTGGCTGGAAAGGGCTGATAAATGATCCTGATTTAAATACCAGCTTCAATATCAATAAGGGGTTGAGGATTGCGCGACAACTACTTTTGGACTTAAACAATCTAGGTGTCCCTGCTGCCACTGAATATCTTGATTTAATTACACCACAATATATTTCAGATTTAATTTCTTGGGGCGCGATTGGGGCTAGAACCACCGAAAGTCAAGTTCATAGAGAATTAGCTTCTGGTTTATCTTGTCCCGTTGGCTTTAAAAATGCGACTGATGGTGGGATTAATATCGCTATCGACGCAATTAATTCTGCAATGAGTCCTCATCATTTTTTATCGGTGACAAAAGAAGGTCGTTCGGCTATTTTTTCAACGAGTGGTAATAATGACGCGCATATTATTTTAAGGGGAGGGAATAACGAACCAAATTATGATGCAGTTAATGTAGAAAAAGTCGGGATTGGCCTTGAAGAAGCGGGATTGCCATTAAATATCATGATTGATTTTAGTCATGCTAATAGTTTAAAACAATGCCAACGCCAACTCATTGTGGCGGAAGATGTAGCAAAACAAATTGCCGATGGTGACAGTCGTATTTTTGGTGCAATGGTGGAAAGTCACCTAACACCGGGACGTCAAGATGCAATTGAAGGACAGCCATTAACCTACGGTCAAAGCATTACAGATGCCTGTTTAGGTTGGGATGATACTGTTCAGTTACTCAATGATTTAGCTTTAGCTGTAAAAAAACGCCGATCAATAACCTCTTAATCAGGAATATTATATGAAAATTAGTGTCAATGGCGATAGCCGCGAATATGGAGAAAATGCTGTCGTTTCAGATATTATTACTGATCTGAAATTAGAAGGAAAACGGATAGCGATTGAGCTAAATAAAGAAATTTTGCCGTACGATAAACATCAATCTCAAAAACTCAAAGCGAACGATCATTTGGAAATAGTTCAGGCAATAGGAGGAGGTCAACATGATTTTTTCACCTTGGCAGGACAAGGTTTTTCTTCTCGCCTATTGGTAGGAACAGGAAAATACAAGGACTTGGAAGAAACACGTTTGGCTATTGAAGCCAGTGGTGCCGAAATTGTAACCGTTGCTATTCGCCGCACAAATATAGGTCAAAATAAAGATGAGCCTAATTTGCTTGACGTAATTTCACCTGCCAAATACACCATTCTGCCAAATACAGCAGGATGCTTCACGACTGATGATGCTGTAAGAACTTGTCGCCTGGCAAGAGAGCTGCTTGGTGGACATAAGCTTGTTAAGCTTGAAGTTTTAGCTGATCAAAAAACCCTGTTTCCTGATGTTGCTGAAACATTAATTGCAGCCGAAATATTAGTGAAAGATGGTTTTGATGTAATGGTTTATACCAATGACGACCCCATTGCTGCAAAACGGTTAGAAGAAATTGGTTGTGTGGCTGTTATGCCTTTAGCTGCGCCCATTGGCTCAGGACTTGGCATTCGCAATCCGTACAATATTATAACCATTGTAGAAAATGCCAATGTACCTATTCTTGTAGATGCAGGTGTGGGTACTGCATCTGATGCTGCAATGGCGATGGAACTTGGATGTGATGGTGTATTGATGAATACTGCAATTGCGGAAGCAAAAGATCCTGTATTAATGGCATCAGCGATGAACAAAGGGATTCAGGCTGGAAGAGAAGCCTACTTAGCAGGAAGAATGCCGAAAAAGAGATTCGCATCAGCATCCTCACCTTTAGATGGTTTATTTTTCTAGCGGTGCAAGACGGGTTGCAAAAAAACGATCACCCTAAAATTCGGAGCTTTATTCTTAGGCAAGGTCGCTCAACTGCTGGGCAAAAACTCGCAATGGAAAACCATTGGGACGAGTTTTGTCTTGATCTAGGCAAATCGTATAATTACTCTCGTATTTTTGGGCGAGAAGCACCTCTTATTTTAGAAATCGGCTTTGGAAATGGAGGTAGTCTGGCCGAAATGGCATATGCTAACCCAGAAATAAATTATCTGGGTATTGAAGTTCACAGACCTGGCGTAGGTCACTTAATGTACTTGTTAAAGCAAAAAAATATTAAAAATGTAAGAATTTATCATCACGATGCCATTGAAGTTCTTGAGCAGAAAATAGCCGATAATAGTCTGTCAGCCGTGCATTTATTTTTCCCCGATCCTTGGCAAAAAAGGCGGCACCACAAGCGACGGATTGTTCGTCCTGATTTTGTAGATTTATTGAACAAAAAACTCAAACAAGGTGGGTATTTTCATGCAGCTACCGACTGGGAGCATTATGCTAAAGAGATGCTTGCTACTTTATCAAGCAGCGATGCGTTGATAAATAGCAGTGTTGATGATCGTTTTAGCCAACGTCCAGAACACAGACCTGTGACAAAATTTGAAAATAGAGGTCTGCGTCTAGGACACGGGGTATGGGATTTGATTTTTGAAAAATGTTAAAGTTACCTGATTAATAAATATCAGGCAACCAATTTTGATTAGCTTATCTCTATTAAGCTTCAGCCAGATCATTTTCTGTATATTCTTTCAAATTCATTGATTTAACGATTAGCGTCAATTCTGCCTGTTGTTTCTTCAATGGTAACAATTCAGCTTCTAATGTAGCAATATTCTCTCCAACTGAACCTTTAGAGTCACTGATTTTCCTCAGCATTTGAAGTCTGCTTTCAATATGCTTCTTATGATCTTTAATTTGGTGCATAAGAGGATTTAAAACACTTTTACACCATGTCAATGCATCATTATGTGCGTGCTTTAAAATATCTCTAGCTTTAGTAATCAAAGTACTATAGAGCTTATTAATAACTAGGCTTTGCTCAGTCATGGTTGTTTTAGCACTGCTTCGAAAAGCTTCGCCTTCTTCAAATATTTGCTCTAATTCAAACTGGTATTGTTTAATTGAAAATAATTGTGGCTCAATTTCCTTAAATCCATATTCGTCTTGAAACTTCTTATGAATAGCTTTCACTAATAAGCGCGTTTCATTTGTAATATCAACAGAATCCTGTAGCAACTCGTTGAGTTCATCAAACAATTTACGAATATTTTGCTTCATGCCATAAGTCGTCAAACTTTTAGACATTTCTTCCTTGGTTATTTTGATAACACCATCAATTTTTTCTTTAGAAAAAGAATCGATTAGCTTTTTAGCCTGAACTGCAAAGACCTTTCGGCTTGCTTGAAAGTTTTCAACATTAGAGATATAAGCATTTTGCCTGTCTCTTGTCTCCGCCATCAGCTTACCCGTCATTTCATGGTTATCGAAATCAACCTTCTTAAACTCATTTAGTTGATCTATTGCATTAGTAAGTTTTGACTCCGTTAAATCACGCGATTCAGTGATTAAAAAGCCTATTTCCTTATTGATTGTTTCCATGAGAATTTTACGTCTTTGCTTTAATATCTCATCCGACAAATAATCTTCTAAAGTAGACAAACGACTTCTCTTTAATAAGTTTTTGTCTGATTTGACTTTTGCTAGCAAGGCTTGTTTTGCAGAAACGGGAAAAATAACGTCTTCGCTTAAATCTAACAACGAGGCTGTTGATTGCACTTGTTTCAAAATTTCTTCCTGATATCCATCCTCTCCTGACAGATCATCCCACATGGAATCAATTTTATTCATGACCACGGCCAAGCCCTGTTTATTATTTCCTCTGGAATGACAAACATGATTTCGCCACATTTCCATGTCGCTTTTAGTTACCCCAACATCTGCAGCTAAAACAAAAACGATGGCTTGTGCACTGGGTAATAAGCTTAAAGTCAATTCTGGCTCTGTTCCAAGCGCATTTAATCCTGGTGTATCAAGAATGCATAAACCTTCTTTTAATAGCGAATGTGGAAAACTAATTAGTGCATGTCGCCAGCAAGGTATTTCTACCTTTTCTGGATTGACGATACCTTGTTCCGCTGCTTCACGCTCATTCCATAAACCTAATTTTTCAGCAACTTCTCTGTCTACCTCTTTAACAGCGATTAGCTCTTTAAAAACTTTCTGCATTTGGGTGGGGGAATCGCAATCCAGATCAAACTGAGTCCAGCGATCAGGATTCTGTTTAAATTCCATTAATGAGACATCTTCAAGTCGGCTTTCTATATTTAAAAGTCGAATATAGCTACCTTCCTCATCGTAAAATAACTCGGTTGGACACATTGTTGTCCTTCCTGGTGAAGAAGGAAGTAAACGCACACCAGTTTCAGCAAAAAAGAGTGAGTTAATGAGCTCAGTTTTTCCGCGTGAAAATTCTGCAACAAAAGCCAGCGTAACTCTATCAGATTGTAGCCCCGCTAATATACTTAATACTGTATCAGTACTATGCGGATCACTGAGTCTATATCGGGTGCGCCATTCCTGATACATTTCAATTGATTGATGTAAATGCTCACGCCACTGTGCATATTCGTGTAGTTGCTCTTTAAAGTCGAAATTACTCATACCTAGCCTTTTAATGTACGGACTAAAATTTATAGAAGGTTATACAATTTAAATTAATTGTAGTCTAAAAATAACAAACTGTTTATTTGTGAAGCCTTGTTTATATGAACCACATCATATTTCTTACAAAACCTTTTTAAGCCCCATATTCCAAACGATATTTTTTAATTATTTCAAAATGTTTCCCAAAGCGATTATTGTTTCCTAAAAAATCAATAATATTTTCTAATGAGATAATAGAGATGACAGGAATTCCCAATAGGTCAGTAACATCCTGTACTGCTGATGTATTATTTTTTCCAATTTCTTGTCGATCTAGAGCTATCAAAACCCCTGCAGGGGTTGCATTCATATCATTTATGATTGCCACAGACTCTCGTGCCGATGTTCCTGCAGTAATCACATCGTCAATAATTAATACATTACCTTGTAAAGATGAGCCAACAATTAAGCCGCCTTCACCATGATCTTTGGCTTCCTTTCGATTAAAAGCATACGGTATATCCTGTTTAAGTTGAGAATAGGCTATTGATACTGCGCTAACTAAAGGTATGCCTTTATAAGCCGGACCATATAACATATCCACCTTAACCTTTGATTCAATAAGTGCTTGGGCATAAAACTGCCCCAGTTTTCCTAATTTCTCACCACTATTAAACAAACCCGCGTTAAAAAAGTAAGGGCTAATTCGGCCTGATTTTAATTGAAATTCACCAAACTCGAGTACATCACAATCCAAGGCAAATTGGATAAATTCTTTTTTAAAATCGACCATGTTCTACTTAATAAATCCTTTCTATTTAATAGGGGTAAAACTAAACAATAATTAAGCCTGTTATATAAATCTCTTTAAAACCTCATCTAGAAAATCCCAACCTCTTTCAGAACAAGAATAAAAAATACCCTGTTTAGTTAATAGCCCTTCATCAACTAATTCGGATAACATTGGTTCTATTGTCGAACTTGCTAAACCAGTAGTTTCTTGATAAAAGTCAATGCTAAATCCAGCTTTCAAGCGTAAGCTGTTCATTAAGAACTCTAATGGTATATCATTCGACAAGACTTTGTCTACTTTTGCCGACACTTTTTTTAGATATGCCTCAGGGTTTTTCATTTTCTGGGTTCGAATTATGCCACCTTGTTCAGAAATATTTAATTTTCCGTGCGCGCCCGCCCCTATACCAAGATAGTCTCCAAATCTCCAATAATTTAAATTATGCTGACAAACTGCCTTATTTTTTGCGTAAGCAGAAATTTCATACTGTAAAAAACCCGCTTTATGAAGCAACTGTTGACATTTTTTTTGTCCAATATAAATCTGATCATGCTCTGGCAATGGTGGAGGAAATTTATGAAAATAAGTGTTAGGTTCTAATGTTAGTTGGTAAAAAGAAATATGACTCGGTTTTAAATCAATCGCTGTTTGAATATCAAGCAGCATTTCCCGGGTTGTTTGATCTGGTAAACCAAACATTAAATCCAGATTGATATTTTCAAAACCAGCTTTATGCGCTATTTCTACTGCAGTCACAGCCTCTTCGGCCGAATGAACTCTACCTAAAGTAGTCAAATGAGCATTATTAAAGCTTTGAATACCAATTGATAGTCTATTAATTCCAATCTTGCGATATTCAGCAAATTTATGACTCTCAAAAGTTCCGGGGTTTGCTTCTAATGTAATTTCAAGATTATCCTGAAAGGGAATTAAATATTCTAACCCCGTCAATAATCGATTGAAAGCATCGGCCGAAAATAAACTCGGTGTCCCTCCACCTATAAAAATACTGCTCACTATTCTGGGACTGTTGAGTATTTTTAGATTTTCTAATAAATCGGTTAATAAGGCTTCGATATAGTTCTGTTCTGGTGCTTGATCTTCATTTAAAGCATGAGAATTAAAATCACAATAAGGACATTTTTGGATACACCAAGGAATATGAATATATAAGCCTAAGGAATTCAAGCTAAGTTCGCCATTTTTTCAAATGGCTCTTTAATAACTGAATTAATTAGAGTTCCGATACCCTCAATTTCAATCTTGACTGTTTGCCCCGGTTTAATATACCCCCTCGGTTTCATTTTTACGCCAACACCTGCTGGGGTACCTGTTGAAATAACATCGCCCGGTTCTAATGTCATCACTTGGCTCAGATATTCTACTAATTCATAACAATTAAATATCATGCTCTGAGTGTTGTCATTTTGCCGTAACTCGCCATCAACCCATGTTTTTAAATTTAAATTATGAGGGTTTTCAATTTCGTCAGATGTTACTATCCAAGGTCCCATTGGCCCATGTGTGTCGAATGATTTACCCAATGTCCAATTAGGAGATCGACTTTGCCAGTCCCGCACCGTAACATCATTAACGATGGTATATCCAGCTATCATTTGAGGTGCATTTTCAATTGACACATGTTTGCATCGTTTGCCTATAACAAAAGCCAATTCCCCTTCATAATCTAATTTTTCTGAAACCATTGGTTGATGAATATTATCCCCAGATGCAATAACACAGGTACTTTGTTTGGTAAAAATTGTAGGGTATTCTGGTTTTTTAGCCTTTGTTTCATTGATATGTTCTTGATAATTCAAACCTACGCCTAGGAATTTACCTGGTCTTGGAATGGGGGCTAACAAATTTATACTGGATAAAGGAACTCGATTCTCATCATTTTCGATCAGCTTTTGCATCTCATCTTTCGCTTGCTTTCCGGCAACTAAAAACTCAATCATTCCCTGAGTATATTGAGGGAAAAGAACAACTGTATCATCAATCACTGCACCAATATGGGCAATGTCTTTATATCTAAAAGTTACAAGCTTCATTTTATTTAAATTTATTATCCTTGACTGCATGAAGTATATAAGGTCTCTACCATAATAGTTGTATAATTGTAAGATAAATACTAGACTTAGAGAAATCATTTATAAATAGGTCTCAAGCCAAACCATCATGGTTTTAAAAAAAATTAATGTAGTAGCAATTTTAATGTTGGTCATTCTCGGCATGAATACACAGCCAATATTAGCAAAACAGATTTATCGCTGGATTGATGATAATGGTAATGTTCGTTTTGCTGATAGGATACCTCCTCGACAAGCCAAACATAGAAGAGAATCATTAAATGTAAATGCGAGAGTCGTTAAAGTTACTGACAAACAAAAAACAAGAGCCCAGCTAGGCTTGGAAAAACGATTGGCTCGCTTACGTAAGCAACAAGAAGAAATCATCAGAAAACAAAAAATAAGGGATAAAGTTTTACTGACTACTTATCGCAGTACGGACGATATGCAAACCGCGCTTGAAGGTAAAATGCTGACCTTAGATGGTCAAAAAAAAGCACTACAAAATAACTTATATCGTTTACAAAAACAACGTAAACAACAACGAAAAATGGCGGCTCAACATGAACGGGATGGGCGTAAAGCACCTGAAAGTCTAGTTGGGGATATTGCTTCAAGCAAAGAGCAAATTGCTCAAATGGAAGATGAAGTTGATAAGCAAGCTATAAAAAAGAAGAAAATAAGAAAAAAACTGGACTCTGAAATAGCGCGCTATAAATATCTGACACAATCCAGGTCTAACAACACAAATCCCAGTCAAGAAATAGCACAAAATAAAGCAGAAGTGGAGTTAGGTTTATATTTTTGTCCAAGTCGGAGCATTTGTAACAAAGCTTGGGAGCATGCTAAACAGTTCGTTTTCACCTATTCTGCTACTGAATTTTATATAGAGTCTGATAAATTGATAATGAGTCAGGAGCCAGAAAAACAATCTGATTTCAGTCTGTCTGTTTCCAGACAAAAATCGAACAATAACGAACAACAGTTATTTCTTGATATTCGCTGCCATAATTCATATGCAGGAAGGGAATTGTGTCGGGGGGAGCAGGTACGAAAAATTCGGCATTTATTTAGTGACTTTATTAAATCTAAACTAGCCGTTGAAAAATAAAGCTATCGCCTAAGGCAAGCAAGATGGGTAGTTTATTTATTGCGCGTTACCTTAGGAGTAGTGTACCTACTCCCTGATCGGTAAATAATTCTAAAATAACCGCATGCTCCACTCGCCCATCAATAATGTGGACACTGGAAACACCTGCTTTTAAGGCATCAGTAGCACACTGTGTTTTAGGAATCATTCCTCCAGCGATAGTGCCATCCTTGATTAAATCATCAATATCGGTGATGGATAAACCGGTCAGAAGTTTATCTTCTTTATCTAAAATACCGGCTGTATTCGTCAGTAGCAACAGTTTTTCCGCTTTTAAAACCTCAGCAACTTTACCTGCCACTAAATCTGCATTGATATTGTAGGAATGTCCATCATCTCCCACTCCAATTGGAGCGATAACAGGGATAAAATCACTGTTGCAAAGCATATTAACGACAGCAGGATCTATACTGCTAACTTCGCCTACATGTCCTAAATCAATTATTTCAGAAGCATGGGAGTCAGAATCAGTTGAAACTTTTCTTAAATCAATTTTTTTTGCATGAATAAAGTCTCCATCTTTGCCAGTTAACCCAATTGCTTTTCCACCGTGAATATTAATTAGATGAACTATTTCCTTATTGACCTGCCCACCCAAGACCATTTCAACCACATCCATGGTTTCACTATCAGTCACTCGCATCCCGTCAACAAATTGTGTCGAAATATCAAGCCTTTTTAACAGATCTCCAATCTGTGGGCCTCCGCCATGAACAACAATTGGATTAATACCTACCAGTTTCATCATTACAATATCTCTGGCAAAACTGTGTTTAAGTGCATCATCAATCATGGCGTTTCCACCAAATTTTATCACCACAGTTTTACCTTGAAATTTTTGAATGTAAGGTAAGGCTTCGATTAATACGTGAGCTATTTCATGTGCTTTATTTTTGTTTTTCGCCAATTTACCGCTATCCTGAATGCCTAAAATGGGATGACTATATCAGGTTTTATCTTTAAGAGTAATTCTTTAAATTGAGACTGGATTCTTTGCAATCCTTCCAAACTGTCCGCTTCAAATCGAAGAGTCAGGCTAGGCATTGTATTCGATGCCCTTACTAAGCCCCAGCCATCTGAAAAGTCCACACGCATTCCATCAATATCAATAATTTTTCCATTATTAAATTTTGCGTTCGCAAATAACTTATCCATAATGGCAAAATTTTCACCTTCCGCTAATTTAATTTCGATTTCAGGCGTATTAATACTGTCAGGAAAATCAGAAAAAACGTCGGCACTGTTTCGAGTATCTGTTGATAAAATTTCAATCAATTTTACCGATGCAAACAAGGCATCATCAAAACCAAACCAGCAATTATTAAAAATAATATGCCCGCTCATTTCTCCTGCTAATGCTGCGCCGGTTTCCTTTACTCTCGTTTTCATGAAAGAATGCCCCGTTCTCTGCATGAGTGGACGTCCTCCATTTTCAATAATTTGTTCTCCCAAATGACGAGAACACTTTACGTCATAGATTATTTCAGCACCAGGTTTTAAGGAAAGCACATCTTTGGCAAAGAGCATCATCAATCTATCTGGCCAGATTATTTTTCCGTTACAATCTACCACACCTAATCTATCTCCATCTCCATCAAAAGCAATGCCCACATCTGCTTTGTGACTTTGTACGGCTGCAATCAAATCTGTCAGGTTTTCTGGTTTACTAGGATCAGGATGATGATTGGGAAAAGTGCCATCAATATCACAATATTGTTCAATTACTTCACAACCTATTGTTTTCAATAGCATGGGGGCTAATTTCCCAGCAGCTCCATTTCCACAATCTACAACGACTTTCATTGGGCGTTCAAAATGGACTTTTTCATCAATAATACCTATGTACTCATTGACGAACATATCATTTTTAGATATTGAACCTTCTTTTCCAGTACTATAATTGTTATTCTCTATCCGCTGTCTTATCAACTGGATTTTATCGTCCGTGTATGACTCACCATTAAGAGTAATTTTAAGGCCATTGTATTCGACTGGATTATGACTACCGGTCACAACAATACCTGATTTCCCCTCACTATGATGAGCAACAAAATAAACTAGAGGCGTTGGTACCAAGCCAATATCAAGAACATTAACGCCTGTTGAGATAATCCCTTTTGATAAAGATTCTGATAAAGCAGGGCTAGAAATTCGTCCATCCCTACCCACAACGATACTGTTGATATTTTTTTCTTTTGCCTCAGAGCCTACAGCACGACCAATATTAAAAACCATTTCTTCTGATAGTGCTTGCCCGACTATACCTCTAATATCATAAGCTCTAAAAATAGCCGCTTTTTCATCGACTGCTTCTGGTTTAGATAAAGAAACAATCGATTCATTCCCCTTGGGTTTTTCTAGCAAAGCTCCTTTCGCAGACAAACTATCATCTTTCAAATAATTTCTAACATCTCCATCAAAATCTTCAATTCCAATCTCTTCGGTAAGATAATCATCATGTCTTTTTAGTTCAAAAGGCTGGCCTGATTTATTTCTATCCAAATCGCGTTTATATAGGATAATTGAGGTCATCATTGACTTTACTTCATCAAATTGTACCGGGTGACTGCCAATATTTTTTCCTGCCATTAAATCTTTTACGATATTTAAAATACTTGCATGGTCTTCACTTAAAATACGTGTAAACTTTCTGTAACAAAAGAAGCAAACCAATCCACTTAATAGAGCTGGGATAAGAGTAAATCCAATGAGTGAGCCCCATGATGCAATATCAGATACGTCTTCAGACCAGAAATGAAGTTTCCAGGCACTTTGGGGAACGTCAACCACTGTCTCTGAACCACTTTTCCCCTCAGCATTTCCCGCACTGGCTAAAAAGGCCTGCTTTTGTACTAATTCAACATAGCCATGACTTATTTGAAACTCATTTAAACTGGCTTGTATAAAATCAAATGATAAGCTAGCAAGAACAACACCTATTGCCTTATCTTCTTTTTTTATTGCTGCTGTAATGGCCAAATGTCTGTTACCACCTTCTTCGCCTTGTATTACTGGGAGTTGCTCCGCAGCTAATGTTTCCTGACTCATAACAAGATCAGCGTGACCCATTCTAGGATGACCAATCTCATCTAATTCACTAACATTTGCGGGTAAAATCCTGATTTTCAATATCCCGGGTAAATAGCTCTCCATCAATGTTGCTGTCTGCTCTCTTAGCTGAGGATTATTGCTTTCAATTGCTGTAACAACCTTCGGCGATGTTGCTATTTTAGAAACGATTGATTGTAAGGATTTGGTCTGTGCAGAAAGACTTAATGCAATTCCTTTCGCTAAAACCTTATTGGATTCGGTTTTTGCCTGACTAGATCTAGACTTTGCAACCCACTGCATCCCAAGCCCGGCTATTAAAACCAGAATTAGGCAAAGAGCGGCTATTATGCTGAAAATACGAACCATTTTATTCTCCTTCCTACGCCTTAATGCTGTCCTGTATGCCCAAAACCACCCTCTCCACGATCACTTTCCTTAAATTCAGTCACTCGTTCAAATTCGGCCTGAATAATTGGTACAAAAACCATTTGTGCAATTCGTTCACCTGCATTGATAGTAAACGCATTTAATCCTCTATTCCAACAAGAAACAAAGACTTGTCCTTGGTAGTCAGAATCAATAAGTCCTACTAAATTCCCTAATACAATGCCATGTTTATGCCCTAATCCAGATCGCGGAAGCAAAATGGCTGCGGTACTTTTATCTGCTATATAAATAGCCAGCCCTGTTGGGATGAGAATGGTTTCTCCTGGTTCTAAAATGATTGTTTTATCTACACAAGCGCGTAGATCAAGTCCAGCTGAACCTTCTGTTGCATATTCCGGAAGTGGAATTTCATTTCCTAAACGGTTATCTAAAATTTTAAGTTGTATCTTTTTCATTCATTCTCTCTGCTATTAAAGCAATCAGTTGTTTTGCTAACTGCTTCTTATCGGTCATTTTTAAATTTTTTCTACCCGTGTTCCAATAGACTTGTAATGCATTTTCTTCCGCATCAAATCCACCACGCGTCTGTCCTACCCAATTGGCAGCAATCATATCTAAGTTTTTTTGCTTTAATTTATTAATCGCATAGCTTTCCAAGTTTTGCGTTTCAGCAGCAAAGCCGACGACAAAAGAAGGTCTGTTAGATAAACTAGCCACTGTGGCGACAATATCATTCGTTTTTTGTAACTGTAATATACTGTTGTCCTGTTGTTTTTTTATTTTTTCTGGGCTTTTAACTGTGGGGCTATAATCAGCAACTGCCGCTGCGGCAATAAAAATTTCATTTTCATCTACCCTGGAGATAACCGCATTGAACATTTGTTCAGCGGTTTCAACATTGACTAGTTTAATATCCTTTGGAGTATTTAGTGCAACAGGGCCACTTACTAAAGTAACATTTGCACCTGCGTTTAATGCAGCCTCTGCTAAAGCGTAACCCATTTTTCCAGAACTGCGGTTCGTGATGTAGCGCACGGGATCTATCGGCTCCCGTGTCGGTCCGGCAGTTAATAAAACATTCACATCTTTTAAAGTATAGTCGTTAGTTTTATTTTGTATTAACTTTAAGTAAATATCCTTGGCTTCCTTCATTCTGCCAAATCCAGTTTCACCACATGCCTGTTCTCCTGATTCAGGACCAATAATATCTATACCATATTGTATTAGCTTCTGAATGTTTTCTTGAGTCACCGGCTTATGCCACATCGCCTGATTCATTGCTGGAGCAATGAATATAGGACAGTTCGCAGCTAAAAAAAGAGTTGATAACAAATCATCTGCCAACCCATGACTAAACTTGGCAATACTATTAGCTGTAGCAGGGGCAATAACAAATATATCTGCCCATCGCGAAAGATTAATATGTCCCATTGAATTTTCTTCTTCTGTATCTAATAACTCTGTAGATACAGGATTACCAGACAAGGCTTGAAAAGTCAGAGGGGATATAAATTGCATTGCGGATTGAGTCATAACAACTCTGACTTCATGATTCTCCTTGCACAACAGGCGTACTAATTCTGCTGATTTATATGCAGCAATACCACCACAAATACCTAATAAAATTCGTTTTTTATTCATTCTTCCTCAATTTTATCTATTTCACCCTAATTATGGCAAATTAATAAAAACTCTTCTATGCTTAATTTTTTATCCGTTGTTAATTCATTATGTCCATTAAAGATTGGCCAGCTGATGAGCGCCCACGTGAAAAATTATTACTAAAAGGATCTGAAGCATTAACCGATGCCGAATTACTCGCCATTTTTTTGCGAACGGGTATTGCAGGAAAATCTGCTGTCGATATGGCAAAAGACTTATTGGATGAATTTGGCTCATTGCAAGCATTGCTTGATGCCAGTCAAGATCAGTTTTGCAAGGCAAAAGGGCTAGGAAATGCAAAATATGCACAACTACAAGCCGTCATGGAAATGGCTAAGCGGCATTTTGTGGAAATATTGCAGAGAGGCGATGCACTAACCAGTCCACAAGCAACTCGGGCATATTTAACAGCTCAACTACGCGGTTACAGTTATGAAGTTTTTGCTTGTCTGTTCCTTGATAATCAAAATCGAGTTATTTTATTAGAAGAATTGTTCAGAGGAACTATTGATGGTGCGAGTGTCTATCCTAGAGAAGTCGCTAAAAGAGCATTGTTTCATAATGCAGCTGCGGTTATTTTTGCACATAATCATCCATCCGGTGTTAATGAGCCCAGTCAAGCAGATAAACACATTACAGAGAAACTTAAACAGGTATTAATCTTATTTGATATTCGTGTATTAGATCATTTCATCATTGGTGATGGTCAGCCTTATTCTTTTGCTGAGCATGGTTTGTTGTAAGCGGTTCTCTTTTGTAAGTCACGATGTAGGTTGGATAAGATTTTTGAGCATAGCGAAAAAACGTAATCCGACAAATATTTTTTATGAAATTGACCTCACTTATTAATCCGTTTAACACGAAAAAAATCAACTAATAAATCAGCACATGTTTCTTTAAGTACCCCGCCTTGCCAATCCAATTTATGGTTCAAAAAATCTGCATCAGCTAGTTTTAATGCATTACAAACAGCACCGCGCTTAGGATCATAAGCACCAAAAACCAAACGTCCAATTCGTGCTTGTGCAATAGCTCCCATACACATAACGCATGGCTCTAAAGTGACATACAAAGAGGTATTCATTAGCCGGTAATTTTCTAACACTTTACCTGCCCTGCGTATTGCCTCTATCTCTGCATGTGCGGAAGGGTCATGTTTTTGTATCGGTTGATTCCAGCCTTCGGCGATACATTTTTCATTTTTAACCACTACAGCACCCACGGGGACTTCGCCTTCATTTTCCGCTCGTTGTGCTAATCTAATCGCATAACGCATCCATTGCTGATCGGATATTTCTATTCCCACTCGATTGTTGCGGGGGGCTTGCCGGAAATATCATAAGTAACGCGTGAAATACCAGTGACTTCATTAATAATTCGTCTTGAAATTAAATCTAAAAAGTCATAAGGCAGATGTGCCCACCGTGCCGTCATAAAATCTATCGTCTCAACTGCGCGTATTGCAATCACGTAGTCATACCGTCTACCATCTCCCATTACACCTACTGACTTTACAGGTAAAAAAACAGCAAATGCCTGACTAACTTTATCGTAAAGATCATGTTTATAAAGTTCTTCTATAAAAATAGCATCGGCTTGTCGCAATAAATCCGCATATTGTTTTTTAACCTCACCCAAAATTCTAACACCCAAGCCTGGACCAGGGAAAGGATGTCGGAAAACCATATCAGCGGGTAACCCTAGTTCTAAACCAAGTTTCCTGACTTCATCTTTAAAAAGTTCCCTTAACGGCTCAACCAGTTTTAATTTCATATTTTCTGGTAAGCCTCCCACATTATGATGTGATTTTATTAAATGCGCTTTTCCACTTTTGGACGCAGCGGATTCAATCACGTCAGGATAAATCGTTCCCTGCGCTAACCATTTTGCATCGGTTAATTTTTCAGATTCTTCATCAAAAATGTCAATAAACAAATTACCAATAATTTTACGTTTAGCTTCTGGGTCAGTCACTCCTTTTAATTTTTCCAGATAACGTTGTTCTGCATTAACTCGTATGACATTAACACCCATGTGTTGAGCAAACATAGTCATAACTTGGTCGCCTTCATTCAACCTTAATAATCCTGTATCAACAAAGACACAAGTTAATTGATTACCAATGGCTTTGTGTAATAAGGCGGCAACGACTGAAGAATCTACGCCACCTGACAATCCTAAAATAACATGATCTGTTGTTACTGCTTTTTTGACTGACTGAATACTATCTTCAATAATATTGCTGGCAGTCCACAAGGTATCACAAGCACAGATATCTACAACAAAGCGTTGAAGAATTCTGCCTCCTTGTTTTGTATGGGTCACTTCTGGATGAAACTGTAGACCATAAAATTGTTTTTCTTCATTGCCTATTCCGGCAATCGGTGCGCCATCGGAACTTGCGATGAGCTTAAAGCCATCCGGCAAATCGACGACTCTATCGCCATGACTCATCCACACATCCAGTAAACCATAACCTTCTTTTGAGGTATGGTCTTCTACCTCTTTTAATAATTTGGAATGCCCTCTTGCCCGGACTTGTGCGTATCCAAATTCTCGATGGTCAGAAGGTTCAACTTTTCCTCCCATCTGTTTTGTCATGGTTTGCATACCATAACAAATTCCCAAAACTGGAATATCTAGTTCAAAAACAATTTGTGGTGCGCGTGGTGTGTCGCCACCCGTTACACTCTCTGGCCCACCAGACAAAATGATGCCTTTTGGAGTAAATTGTTTTATTTCTTCCTGGCTGCATTCACAAGAAAAAATTTCACAATAAATTCCAATTTCTCGAATCCTGCGAGCGATTAATTGAGTATATTGTGAGCCAAAATCCAGAATAAGAATTTTGTGTGAGTGAATGTTATTTGATGACTGTTGGTTCATTGATTACTGAGGTTTTAAGTAGGTTGGGTTAGCTTGTCAAGTGAAGCGGATAACATATCCCGACATTTTGTAGATTAACAGAGCATGTTGGGTTACGTTTTTTCGCTATGCTCAAAAAGCTAACCCAACCTACGTACTATTGACTAAAAATATTCTATGAGGCTTGGTAATTTGGTGCTTCTTTTGTAATGGAAACATCGTGCACATGGCTTTCTCTCATCCCTGCACTGGTGACACGTACAAATTGAGCGTTATCGTGCAATTTTGCAATATTTTTATTGCCTGTATAGCCCATGCTTGATTTTATCCCTCCAAGCAACTGATGAATTATTGCCAATAGACTGCCTTTATAAGGTACGCGTCCTTCAACGCCTTCTGGCACCAGTTTTTCAATACTATCCTCCTCCTGAAAATAACGATCACTAGAGCCTTGCTGTTGAGACATTGCGCCCAAAGAACCCATGCCTCGATAGGATTTGTAGGATCGTCCTTGATATAATTCTACTTCACCTGGAGCTTCTTCTGTTCCTGCAAACAAACCACCTAACATGACTGTATGTGCGCCTGCTGCCAAAGCTTTTGCCACATCACCTGAAAAGCGTATGCCACCATCAGCTATCAATGGTACGCCTGTTCCTTTCAGAGCCTCTGAAACATTGCTCACTGCGGTGACTTGTGGAACGCCAACACCAGCGACAATTCGGGTTGTACAAATTGAGCCAGGGCCAATCCCAACTTTAACTCCGTCCGCACCTGCTTCCACTAATGCTTTTGCTGCTTCAGCAGTGGCAATATTGCCCCCGATCACTTGTACATCAGGATAGTTTGTTTTAACCCAACGAATTCGATCTAATACACCTTGGGAATGTCCATGTGCAGTATCAACAATAATCACATCAACCCCAGCTTTTACCAGAGCAGCAACACGTCTTTCTGTCTCTTTTCCTGTTCCAACAGCAGCCCCAACTCTCAACCTTTCTTGTTGATCTTTACAGGCATTCGGGTAATCCTTCGCTTTTTGTATATCCTTAACTGTGATCATTCCACTTAAATGGAAGGAATCATCAACGACCAGTATTTTTTCAATTCGGTGTTGGTGAAGTAGGGCAATTGCGTCTTTATGATTTGCTGTTTCATTGATAGTGATTAAGCGTTCTTTCGGCGTCATGACAGAAGTCACTTTTTCATCTAATCGTGTTTCAAAGCGCAAATCTCGACTGGTAACAATCCCCACCAAGTCTTCACCTTTTACTACGGGTACTCCAGAAATATTATTTTCTCGAGTTAACTCCATCACCTCTCTGACTGTCGTATCGGGCGTTACAGTGATGGGGTCTTTAATAATCCCGCTTTCATATTTTTTAACATGCCCAACTTCACGAGCTTGCTCTTCGGTTGTCATATTTTTATGGATAATTCCAATCCCCCCTTCTTGAGCAATGGCAATTGCTAACCTAGACTCAGTAACCGTATCCATAGCCGCTGAAACTAGCGGAATATTGAGTGATATTCCGCGAGTCAATTTTGTTTTCAGTTGGACATCGCGTGGTAATACAGTCGAGTGTGCGGGTACTAATAAAACATCATCAAATGTAAGAGCTTCTTTAATAATTTGCACTAACTCCTCCTATCCAAAATTATTAAATTAACTGAGTATTATACCTCTTTTTTTAAAGCCGCATCTAATTCAGCATATTGCTGGTTATTTTGAGGCAAGCCAAATCGTAAACTTAAAGGTTGCTGGAACAATCGAGTCAAAATACCTTGTTGTGCAAGATTTTGATGTGCTTGTTTAGCCTGAGGCGTTTTAACCCAGAGAAATAAATCTGTCGTGCCATCTGGCTTTAATTCTCTATCCATTAATAATGTAGCTAACCGCTTGGAATCCTGCTTTAATTTATCTTTAGTTTGACTGTGCCAGTTGGTGTCTAACAAAGCAGCCGCAGCAACATAGCGACTTGGATGGCTAATAGCCCAAGGACCCAACTTTTCATTTAAGCCATTTAGCAATTCTTCAACACCAATCACAAAGCCACACCGAATCCCAGCCAACCCAAAAAACTTTCCAATTGAACGTAAAATAATTAATCCATCAACGACCGGGTGACTGGCAAGACTATTTTCAGGCGTTGTATCAATAAATGCTTCATCAATAATCAACCAACCTTTATGTTGTTTTAATATATCGTGCCATTCAAGCAACTGATTCTTATTAAAAGATTGTCCGGTAGGGTTATTAGGATTGACTAAAATTAATACATCTAATGTTTTTAATTGACCTTCAATCTCATCCAACTCCAACTCAACAACCTCATGTCCAGCAAGTCTCCAACTATGAGCATGTTCTGCGTAAGCAGGTTTTAAAACACCTACTTTTGATTTTGAACGTAGCAAGGGCAGTGTTTGAATAGCTGCTTGAGACCCAGCAACTGGTAATATTGAATGACAATGATAATGACCTTGGGCTGCTTCAACCAATCCATCAGCAATTTCAGGTAATCGCTGCCAACATTTAGCAGGTATTGCAGGTATTGGCCAGCCGTTTGGATTAATGCCTGTGGACAAATCTATCCACTGTGCTAATGGGATATTGTATTTTTTGGCAGCAGCAATTAAGTGCCCACCATGCTCAAGCAAACCATCCTCCTACTATTTCCAAACAAAGTAAACTGAAAATCCATAAAATCAGGCTGTTAGTAATTAAAGAATTTGCTCGAATAATATCTTCATTATCGGGTAGTTTTTCTGTACCAAAATATATTTTATCTTTGAGATCACCATGATACCAAGCTGCCCCACCAAGTTTTAATTGCAACGCTCCTGCACCTGCAGTCATCACTGGACCTGCATTTGGACTATCCAATAAATGTGCCTGGTTTTTCCAGCAATCAATTGCTTTTTTTGTCTGCCCTACAAGCGCATAACTTGATGCGGTGAGGCGTGCTGGAATCCAATTCAACACATCATCAAAACGTGCCGCAGCCCAGCCGAAATAGATATAGCGTTGATTCTTATAACCCCACATCGCATCAAGTGTGTTGCTTAATCTATATAATACTGCACCTGCAGGGCCAGCTACAGCAAACCAGAATATAGGTGCAAAGACGGCATCAGCTCCATTCTCTAACACCGATTCAATTGTAGCTTTGCGTACATCAACAGCCGTCATCTTTTCCGTTTGACGACTAACGATCATACTCACTTGTTTTTTTGCCAATGTTAAATTATCTGCTTTTAGTGCTTGAAAGACCAACAGTGCATGCTGCCTTAAACTTTTAGTTGCGATACAAAAATAAAGAATAACAGGAGAAATGATACTATTTATAAAAGCCCACTGTCTCAAAAAATAAATAAGCCCAGTAAAAGGTATGACTAGTGTCAACAAAGCAATAATTCCGCTAATTTTTTGTTTAGCAGGAACATCATTTTTTTTTAATAAAAAAGCTTCAATACTTGATGCCATCCGTCCAAAAAATACTAATGGGTGATTTTTTTTTGGCTCGCCTAACCATTGGTCTAGCAAAACAGCTAGAATAATCGTAAAAGTTACATTCATCTCTTTATAACAAGTCCATTAATTTATCTATTTCCGCACATAACCTGACTTAATGCAATCTACAAAAAATAGTGTTCAAACGCTCATGATACAAGGTACAACATCGGATGCCGGAAAAAGCACTTTAGTGACTGCTCTCTGTCGTCATTTTCATAAAAAAGGAATTAATGTAGCTCCCTTTAAACCACAGAACATGGCTTTAAATAGTGCAGTTACTGTCGATGGAGGAGAAATAGGGCGCGCTCAAGCTGTGCAAGCAAAAGCATGTGGATTGGAACCCCATACCGATATGAACCCTGTACTATTAAAGCCTAATTCTGATAAAACAGCACAAGTTATAATTCATGGGAAAGCGTTAAAGAACCTTTCGGCCAAGAAATATCATCTTTTTAAAAAACAGGCAATGCAAGCGGTTTTACAATCCCATGCGCGATTAACTGCGCAATATCAAATGATTATTGTAGAAGGCGCAGGTAGCCCCGCTGAAATAAATCTGCGAGAAGGGGATATTGCTAATATGGGGTTTGCAGAAGCCGTTGATTGTCCCGTTATTTTAATTGCCGATATTGATAAGGGGGGCGTTTTCGCTCATATCATTGGGACATTGGAATTGTTGTCAAAAACTGAACAAAATAGAATCGTAGGTTTCGTTATTAATCGTTTTCGAGGAGACATGGCATTGTTACAACCCGGAATAGATTGGCTAGAACAAAAAACAGGAAAACCTGTTTTTGCTGTCTTACCCTATTTACACGACCTATACCTTGAAGCCGAAGATGCTGTTGCTATTGATAAATACCAACACGAAAAACAAGATTCGTTTCAAATCGTTATCCCTTTGTTACCAAGAATTAGTAATCATACAGACTTTGATCCATTGCTGTTACATCCAGAAGTTACCGTTAAATTTGTAAAACATCCTGATGATTGCAAGGGAGCAGATTTAATCATTTTACCTGGAAGTAAATCGGTAAGAGATGATTTGCACTGGCTAAAAAAAATTGGATGGGGTGCATTTATTAATAAACATTTACGATATGGCGGTCGAATAATTGGCTTATGCGGTGGTTATCAAATGCTAGGGAATACGATCCATGACCCGAAAGGAGTTGAAGGGAATCCAGGTTCTAGCTCTGGACTTGGTTTACTCGACATAGAAACGATACTAAATGAGGAAAAATGCTTGCGTCATGTCACTGGTTATTTATCACTTAATAATACCCCGGTTTCCGGTTATGAAATTCACATGGGAAAATCACAAGGACAAGCATTAAACATTCCGGCAATGAGATTAAATGGAACTAGCGAGGGAGCATTTTCAGAAGACAAGCTAATTATGGGATGTTATTTACACGGTCTTTTTGATTTACCTTCCGCAAGCCAAGCACTCTTATCTTGGGCGGGTTGTAAAAGTAACAGAGCTGTGGATATTGATGAGATTCGTGAACAAGGGATTGAATTAATCACCCTTACATTAGAAGAAAAATTTGACTTTAACTTATTAAAAATAATTTTAATGTCGAGTTCTCCAAAAAGTGTCAACTCATAAATTAATCTGTATCTGCTTTCTAAGAGAGATGGAAATGTATATCAAAGTGGTGTCTAATGAAGCTTAGCCCATCTTTGTCAGCAGGATTAATAATATTTTTATAAATCATTAGGTTAAAAATTTTTATTGCCGTTATGGCACTACAGTTTGTTGATCAAGGTAC
>VAPK010439228.1_pt1 | contig 41067 bp, 34 predicted proteins | sample 3395031 | NCBI WGS metagenome assembly VAPK01 (sample SAMN08290443, study PRJNA428436) | hydrothermal vent metagenome | isolation source: Deep-sea hydrothermal vent chimney 1 | place: Pacific Ocean: Juan De Fuca Ridge
AACAACTGGAAGGGAATCATGGCATCCCAGGAACCCGCAGGAATTCTTCCGGGTGATGTATTACTGACTGCGGGACCTTTGGTAAATATGGGGGCAGTAGGTACTATTTTTATTCCCTGGATTGTGCTTGGTGGTACCATGGTGCTCCACCATCCTTTTAACCCAGTTGTATTTATGAGCCAGATTGCCCGGGAGCGGGTTAATTACACGTTGCTGGTTCCGGCTGTTATTAACATGATTGCCAAACATCCTCAGGTTGATACTTTTGATTTGAGCTCGGTCAGGACCATTACTGTTGGATCTGCTCCTCCATCGTTTTGGTCAGTTCAGGAATTTAAAAAGCGATGGAATATAGACATTGGTAATATTTGGGGGCAAAATGAAGGAACTGGAATTGTTTCCGGTATGCGTGATGTGCCGGATGTGAAGTTTAGGGTAAGCCATTTCCCCCAATTTGGGAAACCGGGTTCCAAATGGATTTCAGACTGTTCCCGGTTTATTGAAGCTAAAATTATTGATTTATCCGGAAAAGAGCTGACAAAACCTGATGAAACCGGAGAACTGGTGTTCAAAGGACCCGGTGTGATAGCCCGGTATTTCAGAAATCCTGAAGCCACAAAAAATGGTTTTACCTGGGATGGTTATTTCAGGACCGGTGACCGGTTCGTGGTAAAGGAACATGACCTTATCTCTTTTTATGACCGTCAAAAGGATATTGTTATCCGGGCAGGTTATAATGTAAGTGCCCAGGAAGTTGAGAATTATATATTTTCTCATCCCAAGGTTATGGATACTGCTGTGGTTTCCATGCCGGATAAAATACTGGGTGAAAAAGTTTGTGCTTACGTTGTTCCGGCACAAAGTGAAAGTGTGGTGCTAAGCGACTTAACCACATGGCTTGAAGAAAAGGGAGTGGCAAAGTATAAGTGGCCTGAGCGAATAGAAATTGTTGATTCCATTCCCAGAAATTCTGTTGGGAAAATATTGAAAAGTGTTTTAAGAGAAGACATTCGAAAAAAAGCAAAACCGTAAAAATATGCTTAAATTTTCCGGCAAGTTCTCAATATTTTTTAGACTTTTGCATGTTTTTCGATAGTGGGATTTAGAATTAAACAAACATAATGAAAGAGACGGAAACAGAGAAAATCGATCGGCTAGGACGGATCAAAGAAGGAATGCTTGACGTTATGCCTGCCAACAAGTTACTGGGCGTGATCATGATTAAACTGGATGAAGGGTATGCAGAGGTCAGGGTGCCTTTTCAGAAATTATTTATTGGCGATTTTCGCAGGGGACTTTGGCATGGAGGAATTTTGGCAAGCATCGCCGATACTGTTGGCGGCATGGTGGCCTTTAGTTTGGCGCGTTTAAGTGATCAGGTAAATACCATCGATATGCGTATTGATTATTTGCATGGGGCTGTAGAAGATGATGTTTATGGCACTGGAACCTTGTTGAAAACAGGAAAGCGAATTATTCTGGTTGATGTGGAATTATTTCAAAAGCATCAGGAAGAACCTATCGCTGTGGCACGTTGTGCATACAGTATTTTAAGAAAGTAACCGGACTATTCGGGATTAGAGGAGAATAAAAAAGGAGACTGAAAAGTCTCCTTTTAATTTATAGAGTGCTTATTTTGTAAGCATCACTGGCATGATCAACATGATGAGATCTTCGGATTCCATATCGTTAGTATCAGGCACAATAATTCCAGCACGGTTTGGCGCCGAGAGTTCCAGGTCGATATTTTCAGATTCCAGAGTGTTTAAAATTTCCTGCATAAATTTCGAGTTGAATCCAATTTCAATGTCATCACCTTCATAATTACAGCTTAAACGCTCTTTGGCTTCGCTTGAATAGTCAATATCCTCAGCCGTTAAAACCAGTTCTTTACCGGAAATTTTAAAACGTATCTGGTGCGTTGATTTGCTTCCAAAAATAGCCACGCGGCGCAGGGCATTTAAAAGATTCTTACGGTTAACAACAAGTTTGAAAGGATTTTGAGTAGGAATAACTGCTTCATAATTTGGATATTTCCCATCAATTAGTCGACAAATCAACGAAATATCTTCAAATTGGATCATGGCATTGGTTTGGTTGTATTCCATCACAACCTCTTGCTTAGGATCGTCAGACATAATATTTTTCAGATGGTTGAGTGGTTTCTTTGGAAGAATGAAAGATGTACTTTTTCCAGGCTTTACATCATGACGTGTGTAGCGAACTAACTTGTGTGCATCAGTAGAAATGAAATTCAGCAAGTCTTCTTTCATTTCACAATAAACACCTGAAAGAACAGGCCGTAACTCATCACTGCCCGTAGCAAAAAGTGTTTTATTAAAAGCATTTAGCAACAGGGATGCATTCAGACTCAGACTTTCGGTATCGTTCATTACCGGGATTTGAGGGAATTCATCACTCGGATGGCCAATAAGTTTGTATTTTCCTTCACCAGCCAGCAATTCGATCTCCTGAGAATCCATTTTCACAGATATAGTAACCGGAATATCAGGGAAAGTCTTCATGATTTCAAGAAGCATTTTTGCGGGAATAGCGATTTTGCCCATATCTTCAGCCATATCGACTTGTGCAACTACGGAAATGGTGGTCTCTAAATCGGATGCTGTGATTTTAAGTTTTTTGTCTTCTGATAATTCAAACAAAAAATCTTCTAAAATGGGTAATGTATTACTGGAGCTCATCACCCCGCTAATTTTTTGCAAACTTTTTAATAGTGTGGCACTTGAGATGATAAATTTCATAATGATAAGATTACTTTGCTATAACAAATATAAGAAGCGTAAAAATAAAAATTTCCGTTCAATAATTTTTCATCTTTAGAAATTAGTTTTCCACAGTTTAATAATGATTTTTCCCCTCCGGGAATCACTCTGCCATGAGAAATACCAATTTTTTAAGAACATTAATGAACTAGCATTTTATATTTTAAAATACTTTTGAATGGCACTTATCAGCTCAGCTGGTTTATAGGGTTTGGTAATGTAGTCGTCCATACCATTTTCCAGGCAGTGGCCGCGGTCGTGCTCCAGTGCAAAAGCAGTCACGGCAATGATTGTAATAGGTTTCTCCACCGATAGTTGTTTTTCGTATTTCCTGATTTCCAATGTAGTTTCAATACCATTCATCAAAGGCATTTGTATATCCATTAATATGAGATCATAGTCGCGTTTCAAGAATTTTTCAATGGCAAGGGTTCCGTTCGTTGCAAAATCAACTTTAAAATTATATTTCTTCAAAACGATTTCTGCAAATTTTGCATTCAGGTCATTGTCTTCAACGATCAATATTCGGAGCCGGTGATCCACACTTTCTACCATAATCTATATTTATGAAATAATGCGTACTAAATTATCAAATTTTTCAACTCATTGATGAATTCATCGTATTAAATAATTTTTCTTTACTGATGGGTTTATCCATATAGGTTTTAAAGCCTTCTTTCAACATCTTTTCCTGAAGACCGACATCCATAATATCTGACAGGGCAACAAATGGAGCCCTTTTGAAAACAGCGTTATTTTTTTGTAACTCTTGCCTAATTTTAATTCCGCCCTTTTTTTCAATAAAGTCAATGTTCAAGATGACAATATCGAAAGGCTGGCCCTTTTCGCCACCGTTTTTAATTATTGCATCAAGCTCTTCCCTACTGGTAGCAAAAGAAAGATGGGAAATTCCGGGAAGCATTTTTCGGATGAGCATATTGTTCAGGTTATCATTATCAATGACAAGAATCCTAGCAAGGTTGTGATTGAGTTGAATATTTACTGTCTTTTTATCGCCTGCCAACGATTTTGTTCCTCTAGAAAACGCCTTTTCTGATATCGGTTTTGTATGCGGAATATGGATTGTAACTGTTGTTCCGGAAGCTTTTTCCGATTCCAATTTAATGTTACCGCCCATCAAACCAAGCATTTTTTTTACAAGTGGTAATCCTAAACCAGCACCCTGATAGGTATTTTTGGAATAACCCAGGCTTTGACGGCGGAAAGGTTCGAATATTTCACTTTGAAAGGCCTTGTCAATGCCAATCCCAGTATCTTTTATGATGATCACAACTTGCTCATCTTCTGTTTTTTGAATAATTTTTACAAAACCATTTTCAGTGTATTTTACGGCATTATCCAACAAGTTGGAAAGAATATGCTTTAATGCTTCCACATCGGTGGAAAAAAGTGGTACAGTTTCGCTTTGAAAGAATACCTGAAGTCCATTTTGCTTTGCTACAGGCTTATATTCCGATATTAATTCGTTCATCAAAGCAGCCAAGTCGCAATTTTGTTTGCCAAGATTGAAAGTATTAGCTTCAATGCGGCTGATGTCAATGATGTTGTTCAGCAAGTGTACCAAGGAATTACCACTTTTTCTAATGTTTTCACTATATTCATACAACTCAGAATCTTCTTTCATGGCAAAATCATTTCCCAGCAAATAAGAAAACCCTAAAATGTCGTTTAGATTGGTTCGAAGCGTGTGGCTTATGTTTGAAAGCAGTATACTATTCCTTTGGGCACTGTGATGAGCTTCATCCAAAGCAGATTGCATTGATTTCAGGTTCTTTTTTAAGTTTTCAGTACTCTGAACAAGGAGTCCTTTCTTTGTCAAAATCAGGTCATCAGAATGTTCCTGTATTTCCAGAATGGATTTCTCCGTATCTTCCATTTTGATTTCTATATCGGAAATGAATTTTGCAGAAATTCTGCGGTTCCTCTTGAAAAAAAGTTGAGTAAGAAAAAATAACACGATAATCACAAGGGATAACAAGATGAAAATCTCCCGCGAATTTGAACCCTGTGCAATGGTAGAAACTTGTTTTGCATGGAGCGGTAATGCTGAAATAACAAAAAATAGGATGAAAAATAAATTCCGATAGGTACTTACCTTTTTCATGATTACTTGTTGATACGATTGGGTTTTGAACATAAAAACAGGTCCTCTTTTGGGTTTAAAGCAAATCTTCTGAGATCTATAACATTTGAGAAATTCCAGTTTTGTTTTATGATTTTCACTTCAAAGCCTGCTTTTCTTAACCTTTCGGGATAATCTTTACCGTAGATACGCACATGATCAAACTGGCCGAAAGCTTTTTCCCTTTCTGCGGGTTTGGTAATGGTGTTATCTTCTAATGTTTTATCCAAAATGAGTGAGTAGGGGACCTGTAATAGTGCCTTTCCACCTGGTTTCAGCACCCTGAAAAGTTCACGTATGGCCTTTGCATCTTCGGGGATATGTTCCAGCACATGGTTGCATAAGATCCAATCAAAAGTGTTGTCATCGATCTGAAGGTCAAGAAGATCCTCCCTTTTAATGTTCTTATCGTAGTAAAGTCCTTCTTCATATTTTGTAGCAGGGTAATAATCTATAGTAGGTGCTTTTCTAAAAACCTTGTATAAAGAAGGTTCGGGTGCAACATGCATCAAGAATTGTTTCTTTTTGAAAAAATCACTTTCATATTTTAGATAGAGATAAATCAATCTGTCACGATCTGTGCTTTGGCATCGGGGACATACATCGTTATCCCGTCGTCCACCTCCGACAATTTGCTTTTCAGTGATGACGGGCAAATCAAATCCACCTGGGAGCATTTTCCGGAATTTATGGTCACAAACCGGACATTCATACCAGCTGCCAGAATAATAAATTCCCCTGAAATACAACCAGCTTTGCTTTAAGGCTCTGCCCAAAAACGACGGTAATATTTTTTTTACTAGTTTTTTCAAGATCAGTGATTAATGTTGAACAATAACAGGTCTGCTTGTCTTCCCGTTTTTTGTAAAGATATTCAGAAAATACCAACCATTTGTAAAAGAACCCACATTAAAACTCTGACTGCAGACTTGCATTGCAGCACAAGGAAATTGCCTGAAATATAGAGTTCTTCCTAATGCATCGGAAAACGTAACTTTGACCTGTTGTTTGGTTTTCACGGTAAGCTCAAGCTGAATCTTTTCTGATGCCGGGTTTGGAAATACTTTCACATTTTGTATTTCCGTTGCCGGCCGATTCGTAACGCCTACCTGTGGGTCGTGATTTTCATAAGCTCCGGCGTCAAAAGAATTATGATAAGGTCTTAACCTGTTCAAAATATCAAAAGTAATTCCTTCAACTGTCAGGTCTGTTCCATAATCAACCGCTGGCGATGAAAATTGTAAATCAAAGTTCATCGTGACTGGATTAATGAATTTAACCCGAGAAATTGTATCACTTGTATAATTGGTCTTTTTTTCAACATTATTAGCATTGGCAATATTAATGTAAGCAGTTGATCCATCAGTAGCAAATTTCCCTGGACTAACAATCAAATTATTGATTACTTTAATCGTATCCAGCTTAGTATTGTTGAGATCGATCCCGAAACTTTTCGGGCTTACGATGGTATTGTTGTAAATACCCAATTGAGCATTGGCCAATGTCGAATCGGTACCGACATAAATTCCATGTTTTTGATATGAAAAAGAATTAGGGTAATAGGTTTTCCCCGCATTAACAATCAAATTATTGAATATCTTGAAATTCCCCAGACCAAATACGTCGATTCCATCGCCTTTTCCGCCGATGATCTTATTGTTGTATGTGTCACATTTACTTCCTCCACCAATTATAATGCCTGACATTTGGTACAGAGTGCCCTGGTAGGAATCATTTTTAATGGTATTGTCGTGGATAAAGCAACCTGAATCTGCAGAACTCACCTGAATACCGTCATAACCTGTATGTTCAATCAGGTTGTTATAAATCTTTACTCCCTTCAATACTTGTGGATAAACCACGGTATCGCAATTCCCAGTAAGATGAAGCCCCGAATAATGAGAATTCCCTATATACAAACCCTCATTAGGAACATCATGGACGTAACAATCATGGAACGAAAAATCGTACATCGTAAATTTGTCGCGTGTAGCCGAATAATTGCCACATACGGGGTCTGTCTTTGCATAAACTCCACCAATAGCGGTGTGTGAAATTTCAACGTGAGAGATTTCTATGTTGGTGCTAAGATCATCAATCCCCATCCCGGCACCTTTCTCCACGCTGTCAATCTGGAAACCATAAGTAATGTTTTTATCACCGTTTCCACGGAAGATAACGTGCGAACAATTCCCAATTTTAATTCCAAAATAATTTGAAGTGTTGATAGTTACAGCTCCTCCAAAGTTTACAAAAGTAATGGGTTTGTCTGCGGTTCCATGAAAATCTTTCAGGTAGATATAATCCCATTTCCCTGCTTTAAGGCACACGGTATCCCCAGGTTTTATCTGTTGGAAACTAGAAGCATCAATATAGGTTGTATCCGAACCAATGGAGATAGTGCAAGTCTGGGAAAACGCCTGCCCCGTCATCCATATCATTATTAAAAATAAAAAGATAAAACCTGTTATTTTAGCTTTCATGCTCTTTCCGTTTAGGAGCCTCTTTTGGCTCTTTCCCAATTTACACTTTGTTGTCCTTTAAAATATCGTCTGATACCGGCAAAAACAGCATAATTCATTACAAAGAAATAATATGGAACAAAGAATATCTTGCTGCTAATCTTTCTGTTTTCCAGATACCATCCGGTCAAAGCCAATATATAAAATACCACTTCTGCATAGAACAAAAGTACGTATAAGTTGGAAGTATTTGTAAATCCTGCATTCCAGCCAAGCCACAGATTCAGTAAAAATATTAAAGGAAGTGACAAGGGTGCCAGCGTCCAGCGTAGCACACGATGCGAAATGTATTGAAGGCTTAAAAGCCTGTATTTGAATATGTTAAGTAATGGCATCAATCGCACTATGGATTGAATTCCACCTGCTGCTATACGAATTTTCCTTTTTAATTCTTCCTTAACATTGGCCGAAGAACTTTCAATGGCATATGCATCGGGATCGTATTGAATAGTCCAACCTTTCATGGCAATCCGAAGCGAAATAATAAAATCATCCAGCAAAGTATCTTTCTTTACCGGTTCAAAAAGTTCAGTCCTTATTGCAAAAAGTTCGCCTGCAGCACCCACTACCGAATAAAGCTCGGCATCCCATTTTTTGAGTTTCGATTCGTATCTCCAGTACACACCTTCAGTGCCGGCTGCAGTATCCTTTTCTTTATTAAAGATACGCTTCTCTCCGGAAACACAGCCTACTTTAGGATCAGCGAAAAGCCTGACAATCCGTTTGATAGATTCTTTGCCAAGAATGGTATTACCATCGGAAAAAATGGTAATAGGCGATTTTACAAACTGCATGCCCCGGTTCATGGCGCCAATCTTTCCGCCACGCTGATCTTCGTGATACACTTCAACGCCTTGTTGGCCATATTTTTTGAGAATGTCAGGTGTTCCATCATCAGATCCGTCTGTTATCCAGACTTGTTTTACTTTTTCACGGGGATATTCAAGGCTAAACGAATTCTCAACTTTCGCATCAACATAATCTTTTTCGTTGTATGCAGCGACAAAAAGTGTCACTTCAGGTTCATAATCCGGGTTGAAATTCTTTTTGTGCGAGGAGAATAACCTTTTGATACTTACCATAAAAAAAAGTAATATTCCGTATCCCAGGTAAGAATAAAACACAACAAATAGCAATACCCAAAAAATGATTTCCACTGCTATCATACTATTAATTTTCCAGAATTTTTTTTGCGCCCATGTTTAGTTCGTCAACTTTGAGAATTTCAAACGGGGCAATTTCGTTTAATACTTTTGACAACTTGTCTTTGCCACTATGCACCGATTCCATCACAATCAAAACGTTGGAGTAGGTCTGAAGGAATTTCTTTGCGCCCAAAAGCACTTCTTCTTCCATACCTTCTACGTCAATTTTCATAAAGATTCTGTCTTCTTTTTTGATATCCATTTTGGGCATCAAATCATCCAGCGGAACAATGTTTGATTCGATGATCAATTGTTTGTCATCCAAATTTTCGCTCAAATCAACACCCACCAGGTGTGAAGCTCCTGTATTCAGGGTGTCAAAAGCAAATTCGGCTTTCTGTTTATGCGTTCCCAATGCCAGATTAAAAACTTTTACTTTATCATCCAAATCATTTAATAGCAGGTTAATCTTGGTAGCATTGTAATTGGATTTTATGGGTTCAAAAGCATAACCACGAAGTCCTCCTACTGCAAATAAAATGGAATAAGTGCCAATATTTGCGCCGACATCAAGAAAGACATTATAATCTTTGAGATGTTTGTAAACGAATTCCTTCACGTTCCATTCGTAGGCATAGTTGGCAAACTGAAAGTCGATGGTGCCTTTCCTTACTACAAATGTTCCAAGACTACTACGGTAAATTCTTGATTTACTTGTTGTACGTCTCAACAAAACGAACTTCATGGAAGTGAGAATATAGCGGTATTCTTTACATTTTATGAAATCTTTGAAATACATCAAAAAGGTATTGATCTTATGCATATGTCTCTTTTTTCTTTAATAATTAATCCCTTAACTTTTTTCTTCCTAAACGGTTGCTAAGATAATATCAAAAAAACCAACAGAGTAATTTTATTTGGGAACCCTGATCCACTGTTTTGTTTCCAGATCATATTGTTTTAGAATTTTTCCGGGATTTCCTACCACAACTGAATAAGGTGGAACATCTTTTACTACAACACTTCCAGCCGCCACTACGGAATGTTTTCCCAATGTTACTCCGGAAGTAACGACTGCATTGGCTCCAATCCAGACTTCATCTTCCACTACAATTGGTTTTGTGGAAACTTTCTGACGGCTTGGTGGCAACGAAATATCTTCGTAACCATGATTTAACCCAGAAAGCACTACATTTTGCGCAAACATGACATCGTTCCCCACTTTGACTGGGCCAATCAATACATCGCCCAATCCAATACGGGTCCGATCACCAATAAAAACATCACCAACACCATTATTGATGGTGCAGAAATCTTCAATAGTGGAATCAGTCCCTAGTTCAAATCGGTTAAAAGGCAGAACGTCCATTCTTGTGCGACGCCGGATTAGCGACCTTTTACCTTTTTTATGTTTTATGGGGTTCACGAAAAGTTTTACCCAAAGACGCGGCCTGGCCTGGTTTCGGGGCATAAGCATCCAAAGCACCAGCTTCTTAAGCTTTTCATTGGATTTTATTTTTTCTTTAAGTCCCATCTCATTTTTGATTTTCTATTTCTTCAATACGTTTATATATTTCTTCAGCATTGGCTTCCCAGGTATGGCTCCGCGCCAACTTTTCACGTTCTGTTTCCTTTTCCGTCGTGTTTTCTTGTAAAGCTTTCTCGATCAGTTTCACGTACTCTTCCTTATTTTCTGCAAGATAAACATAATCGCTAAAAACTTCCATAGCTTCGGTTTTGGTTGCAACTGAAGGCTTTCCCATAGCCAGATATTCATCAATTTTGCGAGGATAATTCCCCCTTGTGACTTCGTTAAGCTTTTGTGGGTTGAGAGCTACGTCAAACGTGTTAAGGTAATTAGGAAGTTCATCCATATTTTTTCTTCCCATAAAATGAACATTCTCAATCTGGTGCAGTTCACTGTTTTTAAATCCTTCATCTTCAGGACCAACTAATACTAGTGACCAGTCAGGCCGGCTTTTTGCGATATGTACCAAAACATCAATATCAAGGCGCAAGGTATAAAGAACCCCGATGTATCCGATTACCGGATTTTTGATGCCTACCATATCGGCAGGGGTAGATTTTATAAGCTTTTTATCAAAAAGGGAAACATCGCAGCCTTGTCCAACATAGTAAGAGCGGGGGTTAAACTTTCGTGCCAGACCGGCAAGATAGGTGGAATTGGCCACCACAAGGTCAACTTTTGACATAAGTGCTGCTTCAATGCGAATCCCCTGTGTTTTCCAGTAATCCACAGCGATCATATTGTCGCGAGTGTAATAAACGTAGGTTTTTGCCCCAATGAGCTCCTTAAGGTAAAAACTGCGGAACATATCTGTATCATTGAAAATGATGACATCTTTAAAATTCAGTTTTTTAAGGGCGCGTTTAATTTCTCCGGAGAAGCGTCTGTTGTTGATCTTATTGATAAAATCAAACAATCCATTAGAGGGAAGTTGATTGATTGATTCGAGCATGGTTCTGGGGTAGAAGCTCCACATATTTTCGTTGATCTGCTCCATATCCGGGAGTTCCCCTTTAATGATTTTAATCCTTTTTTGAATGATAGTATCTTTTCTTCCTCTGAACCGTGTCATCCTGTCGAGCGAGTAATTTACATATAATACCCTGTTATGCCTGGAAAAAACTTCGGCCAGGTTAATGACATTACTTCCAATCCGGCTGTCAAGTGCCACAAGTCCTACCATTAAGATATCCCTGTTTCTGATCATAAGTTTCAATTTAGTTTTCGGTGGTTATTATACACGGTCTTATAGAGTTCCAGTACGTTTTGAGCCATATTTTTCCACGAAAACTTTTCTGCCTGTTTGATTCCTTCTTTCGTTAGTTTTTCCCTAAGTTTTTCATCGGAAAGAAGAATTTCAATTCCTTTTGAAATTTCTTCCGGTTTAAAAGGATCGACAATGTAAGCTGCACCGCCGGAAACTTCCGGCATTGATGATGTATTGGAAGTGATTACAGGAGTTCCACATCGCATGGCTTCCAGCATGGGAATTCCAAAACTTTCGCGTAATGACGGATAGAGAAAAACCTTGCAAAGATTATAGACAGCAGGCAGATCAGTATTGACCACATATCCTGTCAGAATGATATGTTCTCTGAGTTCCTTATCACCAATTTCGGCAAGAAGTTTTTCCAGCTCAGCTTCGGCATAATCAAGAATTACAAGATAAAGGTCTTCATCACCTGACCTTTCCATGTAATCTGAGAATGCCTTTAGCACACCAATCGTGTTCTTTTTAGGATCAGTATTTCCCAAGAAAAATAAAAACCGGTCGGGCAGGGTGTAGAGCCCTTTAACCCTTTGAAGTTCACCGGTATCTTCTATTTTTTTAAAATGTTCACTAACACCGTTGTAGATAGCAACCAGCCGGTCATCATTTTCAGAAAAACCAAAAAAGTTGTGAATCCGGCTTTTTTCAAATTCAGAAACGGTAATGATCTTGTCTGCTTTTTTCACCACACGCGGTACTACATATCGCCGATACATATTCCCAATTTTTTGGTACCAGGAACCGCCTTTTTTGAAAAGGCTGATACTTTCAAGGTAAATAATGTCGTGAAGAGTTACCACCAGAGGTATTTTGGAATAAATTGGTGCTGTATTACTGGTACAATGCAAAATGTCACAGTCTTCTTCCAGAGCGGCTTTCGGAAGCACCTTTTGTTCCCAGACAGGGTAGGAGCCACCTTCCAACTCAACAAATTTAAAATTAGATGTTTCCTGAAAAATTCGGTTGTCTTTATCAGGTTTAATAAAGATGACATATTCGTTTTCATGGTCGATTTTCTGAAGCTCTTTGATAAGTTCAAGAGCTACCATGTCCATGCCATGTTTTTTCTTCCGGTAGAGTCTTTGGCCTTCTATTCCTATTCTCATCTATTTTTAGATTTTTAGGTATTAATATTACAAAAAATAGTAATACTTCCGGGTACTTATTAGGAATTTATTTACCATGCAATTGTGAAAACAAAATGCTGTGAATCAGAAGAAATAAACTTTACCAGATTTTTAGTTTTCAGCTATTTATTAGGATGATTCCAGGGATGTTTGATTTGGAAGGCATTGTAAGTGTGCTTGGTATGAAGATACTCTTTATTGCTTCCTTTGAGTTTAAAAACAGACATAAGGGTCAAGAATATACCCAATGGCAAGCGAGTTATTGCCCACAAAGTTCTCAGGTTGTAAAAATAACGGGGAATTGAAAGCACAAAAACAAGCACGCATATTACAAATACTGGTAACCAAAGCAAAAATTGGTTGGTAGAAGCGAAAATAAAATATCCCAGAGAGATGATGAACAACAATGAGATCAAAAGGATACGCGGCAACAAAATAAACTGGAGGGCCTTGTTGAAAAGGTCAATGTTGCCACGCAATATAAGTTCTTTGAGCGCAGGCAAAAAGCTTTTCCCAAAATAATGGATTTGAGCCGAAATCCATCTCCTTCTTTGTTTGGTAAATACTTTAGCATTGGGGACTTTTTCATCATAAACATAAGCATCCTGTAGATAAATTATTTTCTTCTTCTCCTTAAGTATTCTGATTTCCAACTCTTTATCAAAACCGCCCACAACCTTTACTTCTTTCATCATAGATTTAAAGTATGCATAATTAAATGCCATGGCAGAACCTATCAGTGATGATGAAAATCCAATCATCCAATGTCCTTTCCTGAAAATATGATTGTTCATTTCTTCGCTCACAGCATCCAGAATAGCAAAAGATGTGTCCATGTTTTTGGCAATCCTGTGCCCCTGGACCACCTGATAACCAATACAGAACGCTTTATTTACTTTGGTAAGAAAATCAGGTTCCATAATATTATCCGCATCTAAAACTACGGCAACTTCATAAGAATCATCCAGTTGGTCCAGCGCGGCATTCAACGCCCTAGATTTTGTACTGAATTCCAGTTTCACTTCAAACACCTTTACTTTAAGCAGTTTTAACGCCTGTATCGTTTTGGATTGAAAATCATCAGCAATGATGGCTACATCATAATTTTCAGTTCCATAATCCTGATTCAGTGCTTCTTTTGCAACATCAACAATGACGTCATCTTCCCGGTAACCAGGAATTAGTACGATCATTTTGCGTTTTTTACTTTCCTTAAAATGGTTTTCTTTAGACTTAAAAATCCCTGCAAAGGCAAAAATGAAAAGATAAAGCGTGGAAAAGGCCAGGTATAAGTAAACCAGCATCTCCAGTATAAAGATGAGTTTGTGTATCATAGCATCGGATTTTCATGGATTTCAGCTGAGAAAAGATGGGTAATATGCCACCCTATGGCACGATAATATGCCAGGAAATAGGAAAACTTTCCCTTTATGAGAAACTTAAATGCGTTTTTTGGGATGGCTATACAAAGCTGATAAAGGAGTGCCAGATAAAAATCTTTGCCTTCCCGGCTTCTCCTCATAAAAACAATTCGGTTCCTGTTTTGATAATAGATTTTCAGCGCGCTTAATTTCCCTGTAGAAACTGACTCTTTATGAAGCACATGGGAATTCCCCACATAGTAAATTTTATAACCTGCTTTTTTGATTCTGGCACACCAGTCGGCCTCTTCATAATACAGAAAGAAAATGTAGGACATAAGCCCGATTTCCTTTACAATTTGCATCGGGACCATCATGGCTGCACCGTGTGCATAAGCTGTTTCACTATCTTCATTGTATTGTCCGCGATCTTTTTCCCAAAAGCCAATGGCAGAATTGCGCATGGTAATTTTTCCAATAGGAGTGTATCCGGCATATTGAATGGTATCCGGCTGATAATAGAATTTGATTTTGGGGCTCACGGCACCAATGCCCGGGTTTTGCTCCAGCTTTTCAATCAAAGGTTCCATGAAATGGATCGGTACTTCAATATCGTTATTTAGCAATAAAACATACTCACCACGGGCTCTCATCAAACCATAGTTGTTTCCGGCAGCAAAACCGTAATTAATAGGGTTTTCGATGAAAACAATATTTGGAAACAGCACTTTGATACGTTTGGGATCGTCATCGGTGGAGTGGTTGTCCACCACAATGACTTCAAAATTTTGATAGGAAATTTTATTTAATGATTCCAGTAATGCGCATGTTACCTCTGTTTGGTTATAATTTACAGTTATAATCGATACTAAGGGATAATATTTGCGCCGTTCCATCATAAAAATCAATTGTGTTTGATATCTTCCATATGAGAATGCTCGGTGTGGATGAATTTTTTTGAAGCACCTTTTATTCGAAGAAGACTCAAAAACATCAAGATAAATCCATAAGGTAAGGAGAATAGTGCAATAAAAACTCTTTTATTATAAAACTTAGAAGGAATAGAAATAATTAAAGCAGCACTAGTACTTAAGAAAAGAATAAGCCATTCGTAGAATCCAGGAATGAAGTAGGGTTGTAATGAAAGAATTGGTAATAAATAAACAATCCCATAAATAAAAGACAAAAGAAACAAGGCTCCACTTAAAAGAATTCGAGGAGGCTGCACCATTTGAATGACTTTGTAAAAATAATCGAAATCACCATTTTTAAAAAGCATTCTTAAACCGTCAAAAAAGTAAGCCTTGAAATAATAGTTTTGAGCGGCGATCCAACGACGTCTTTGATTCACAAATGAATCTGGTCGTTGCGTTTTTTCATCATAAATTATAGCATCAGATAAGTATTCAATAGTATTGCCTTTTTTGATAATTTTAAGTTCCAATTCTTTATCTTCTCCAATTGAATCAATTGTAGCCATTGTTTCTTTGAACAATTTATAGTCAATCCCTGTTCCTGAACCGATGAGAGCTGAAGAAAATCCTAAAGTGCGGTGCCCTTTACGGAATATATTATTATTAATTTCTTCACTTAAAGCATCCAGAATAGCAAAATTTGTATTTAAGTTTTTTGCCGTCCGATGCCCTTGAACCGCATGAAAACCATAATCAAAAGCAGCATTTACCTTATCAATAACGTCTGGTTCCATAATGTTGTCGGCATCTAACACAAAAGCCACATCATAGTCATTTCCAATGATTTTCATACATTCGTTAAGAGCCTTCGATTTTTTACTCACTTCAAAGGACACCTCTATGACATTAATTGGTAATTTTTTTAGTTTTTCCAAAGTGTGAGAATTCAAACTATCTGCAATAACAATGACATCAAATTTATCACTGGGATAATTTTGTTTTGTCGCATTCTCAGCACTATTCAAAATAACTAAATCTTCTTTGTAACTCGGGATTAAAACTGCAAATTTTCTACAACGACTAGCAATAGGGAACCTTTTCTTTTTATATAAACGGCCTGCTATAGCAAAGATTAGGACATAAAATGAAGCCAGCATTAAATAAATATATATTACAAGCTCAATAAGCCTTAGAAATATTCTAAAAATTTCCATAATTTTTAAATAAACAATTTTGAATATCTTAAGGAAAAATTCCCCACATCAATTTAACAACAGAAAATCCCTCAAGAATATTTGACATAAGTATATGTTGTTAATAAAAGTAGTAAAAATATCTTACTTAAAGAAACTATTTGTAAGGCTTATTTATAATTTTTAAATACTTGTTTTATTATAATCATAAGTTTTTTGCCTTACTAATTTGATTTACATAATTATATATTTTATTTATAAAAGCTTCCCATGAATGGGTACCTGCAAATTCAATCCTTTTTCTGATATCCTGTTGGGTGTTTTCGCTAAGTGCTTTAGAAATTTCTTCTAGGTACTCTTCACCATTTGATGGAAGATGAACATATCCTTTAAAGTATTTCATAAAATCAGTTTTTGTCGCAATAGTTGCTTTCCCCATGGCAAGATACTCATCAATTTTTAGCGGATAATTGGCATTTGTTATAGGATTGACTACTTGCGGATTTATAGCAACATCAAACCCTTTTATGTACGCAGGGAGTACCTTTGGATCTTTCCGGCCAAGAAAATAAACGTTATTTAATTGATGTAATTTGCAATTATTAAAATCCTCATCCTCAGGTCCTACAAGAACTAAATTCCACTTTGGCTTAGAGAGAGCAATGTGAATAAGAATATCAATATTTAATCTTATCGTAGTGAGGAATCCAACGTACCCTATGATAGGTTTTTTATTCATTTTTATCGTTATAAGATCCTCTGGAATTTTTAACTTACCATCTTTATCATTATAAAGATCTAAATCACAACCTTGTCCTATCATGTATGAACTTGGATTATATTTCTTACCAAATTTTGCAAAATAGTCTGAATTGGCTACCATTAAATCCATTTTAGCAATTAATTTGGGCTCCAGCCTTTTGCCATGTCTAGAGTGATATGAAACGAGTGTAACATAGTCTCTAAGCAAATATATTGAAAAATAGGGTTTTAAAAATTCTTTAAGATAAAAACCAATAATCATTGAATTATCAATGAATAATATGAAATTTTTAAAATTTAATTTATTAATGGCTTTTTGGATTTCTGAAGAGAGTCTTCTTTCGTTGATTTTGTTAAGAATATCGAACAGATTGGGGTTATGAATCCAATTTATAGATTCGATAATGGTAGGAGGGGTAAGAACCCATAGGTTTTTATTGATTTGTTCTATCTCAGGTTCTTTTTTATTAATAATCTTTAACCTTTTTTTTACTTCGAGAAGATTTCTTTCTTTAAACCTTGTAAACCGACTAAGAGGTGGGTTTACAAAAAGTACTCTATTGTTTTTAGCAATCTCATAGGCCGCATATTTAAGAGTAGTTGCTACATTGAAGTCCCACGGCTGAAGAGCAATTGCAATAAAATCTCTTTTCTCTTGCATTTTGGCATTTATTTAAGGTTATTAGAAATATTAAAATTATATCAAGTGGAGATAACTAATTGAATATTTTTCATTTCTAGAAAGTAATCATTGTCTATTCTTTAAATAATTTAAGCTTTTTCTTTTGGATCCTCCGAATAATTGTGTGTAGTATGAAGCCAACTCTTATGAGCTCCTTTCATTCTTAATAAACTCAAAACCATAAGAATAAAACCTAAAGGGATACTAAAAAGAGCTCTGAAAGTTCTTTTATTATAGAACTTTTTTGGGATAGATAAAAATAATGAAACGGTAGTAATAATAAATAGTATTATCCAATAACTAAAGCGGGGTGCAAACCATAAGTGAAGCGAATTGATAGGGATTAGACTTATAACGAAATAGAAAGTAGATAATACAAATAATGTCCCTACTAGTATCATTCTTGGGGGAGGCACCATTTGAAAAACTTTATCGAAGTAATCAACGTTACCATTGATAATCAATGCTTTTAAAGCGTCAAAAAAATGTCTGACAAAATTATTAAACTGACATGCTATCCAACGCCTGCGCTGGTTTACAAAAGCAGATGACTTTTGTGTCTTTTCATCGTAAATCAAAGCGTCGTGGAGATAATGTATAGGAATTTTATTTTTAATAATATTAAGCTCAACCTCTTTGTCTTCACATCCTCCCATAGAATCAACATGAAACATTACTTTTTTGTACAAACCATAATCGATTCCCATCCCAGAACCAATTAGTGCCGATGAAATACCTAAAACCCTATGTGCTTTTCTGAAGATGTGGTTGTTTATTTCTTCACTTATTGCGTCAAGTATCGCAAAATTTGTATTCAAATTCTTTGCTGTTCTATGCCCTTGTACAGCTAAGTATCCCAATTCAAATGAAACATTCATTCTTTGTAACACATTAACGTCCATTATATTGTCTGCATCGAGAACAAATGCAACATCATAATCATCTCCTATTTCTTGCATACACCTGTTGAGGGAACGAGATTTATTGCTCTCTTCAAATTCTACAACAATCACATGGATTGGGAGCTGCTTTAATTTATCAAGAGTCTCCTTTTCAAACGAATCTGCTATTATTATTACTTCAAATTTATCCTTTGGATAGTTTTGATTTAAAGCTTGATTCGCAACACTTACTATAACTACATCTTCTTTATATCCAGGAATCATTACCGCAAACCTTCTGAACTCACCAATAGTCGATGTTTTGTTATCTTTATAAAATAATCCGGCAACTGAAAACAACATTAAATAAAACGTCGATAATAAAAAGTAAACAAAAACAACGAATTGGATTAGAATTAGTACAGCCCTTAAAATTTCCATAGAAATTTTCTTAGTTATTATTAAAATTAAACTTTAATCAATCATTGAATGAGAGAAATTCCACCACCAAGCCTTCCATGATGCCAAGATTAAATCTATTCTACCCTTAAGCAAAAAACCAAATGTTATTCTTGGGAAAGTCACAAAATGAAGATACAGAAAGGTTAAAATTTTTTTAAATCCCTTTGTATTCCTCCTTGCAAAGAGAATACGGCCTCTCGTAAGGTAATAGATCTGAAAAGGGCTATTTTTAACAGTTGAAACACTCTCTTTATGAATTACCAGAGATTTTCCACAATAATAAATATAATAACCATTCTTCTTGATTTGTGCAGCCCAATCATGTTCTTCATAATACAAAAAAAATAGTTCTGACATAGGACCAACTGTTCTAATTGCTTTTACGGAAATTAACATGGCAGCACCAAATATAGAACCTGTTTCGCGAATATCATCATATTTCCCAGTGTCCTTTTCACCAAATCCAATCGCAAAATTTCTAATAGTGATCATGTTAAATGGAGTAAAACCAGCAAATTGTAAAACAGATTTGGGATTAAAATATTGAATTTTAGGGCTAACCATCCCTATTGTTTCATCTGATTCTAACACTTCTACTAACGGTTCCAGAAAACCTTTTTCCACTTCAGTATCGTTATTTATAAAAAGAATGTATTTCCCATTACAATAGGGCAGGGCAACATTATTTCCGCCGGCAAATCCCAGGTTTGTTTTGTTTTGAATAAAATGAATGTATGGAAATTTTTCTTTTATAGAATCAGCATGATCCTCTTCTTTTGAAGCATTATCCACCACAAAAACTTCCGTATTGCGATAGGTTATCTTTTCAAAAGAAGAAAGAAATTCACAAGTAACCTTTGACTGGTTATAGTTCACTGTAACGACTGAAACAAGGGGCCATTTATTATCTTCAAAAGCCATACATCAAAAAATTAATCAAAAGATTTTAGCGACCACGCGGGCAATCCTCTTGCGATCCTGGAATCATATTCACGCTGCAATGCCAGGGCAGAAAACAGAAACACCCAGCTCAAGTAAAGCAAAATACCTGTAGGCATCTGTCCAAGAACTCCATTTCCGTAAGCGGCGCCCATAATCCCGACGAAACCGCCGAGGAGAGCGCCTAGAATGTTACCAAGCTCTTTGGATTTTACTTTTACCATAATAAGATAGAAACTCTTAAACATGATATACATCAAAATAAATAAGTGCAACAAAAGCCCCACACGCCCCTCTTCAGCCCATATCTGGACATACCAACTGTCGGTAGCCACATTGGCCAGAAATCCTTGTGGTGAAAATCGTAAACCCCAGTTACCTGCCGACCCGATACCACCTCCAAAAGGTTTATCAGCAAGATAGGTTGCCAAAATTTTGCGGTTACGCAAACGTACCTGGTAAGACGCATCAGTTTCCGGGTGAAAAGCGGTACGCATACGGGCAATAGTATAGGAACTATTTCCGATATATGTATGGGCAAAAAAGATATAAATGAAAGCGATAGCCAACCCCCCCATGATTATAATACGTGGTCTTTTAGAAAGGATAACAAATGTTATACCTCCCAATGCCGGAACAATGATGGCACCGCGGGTTCCTGAGAGCATCATGCCCCATAAAGATACAATGGAAACAATCCAGAAAAATAATTTTTTTCCGGGGCTTTTTAATGACGCCGCAACTCCAGCAAAAACAATTCCCGCCGCACCCTGGGCAGCCCCAAACTGCCCAGCATCACTAAAGAAAGAGAATATTCTCAATTTACCGTTGATGACGTGGGTAATATAACCCACAGTATTTAACCAATACTGTTCCCCGGCATCCAGTCCTATATATTTTTGCTGAAGTCCTTTTAAACTTGCAAGCAATGAAAAAATAGCCCAAAAAACGAGAAAACCGTAAAGATGCTTTAATTTCGAAAAGATTAATAAGGCAACCGGTATCAAAAGTAAAGGATACAAAGAGACACCACGCACAGCATAAAACCATGCTGTCCGGCTTAATGCGGCAGGATTGAAAAATTCCATCACAGAATAAGCAAACCAGATCAGCATAAGGTAGACAAGATCCCTTCTTAAAAGAGTAAAATCGATGTTGTCGGACAGATATTTAAAGAAAATAGCAACTACTGTAAGTACTAAGAAACCGTCGATACTTAATCCCAAGGGAACATTACGAATATAACGGGTAAGGCCAATGGCTGTAAATGCCATAAACAGGACGGAATAAATACCCAAAGTAGGGTTGATAAACAAGCGATTCAGAAAATAAACTGTCGGAGCCAGAAACACAAGTGCGATGGCAACTTTGAATCCCCCTTTTGCAACAATGACACCAACTATTATTGTCGCAATAATTATAATTGACAATACAAGCGGATGTTGCAATTTGGCTGCACCAGATCTCTTTCTCAATGACTCCAGCATGTGTAAAATTTAATCTATAAAGTTAAAAAAATATTACTCTCAGCTACCTTTCCTTTTCAGAAAGGCACTTTGTGTGAAAAACAGGATACCTCCTTTGAATATCTTTCGTAGATGGATTTCTATGTTTTGATTTAAATAGTGGTGACCGATAATAATACCTATCAATGTGAAAGAAATAGTTACCCATGCAACTCCCTGTAAAACAGTAATAACCGTGTATTCCTTTGAATATAAAGTAATCAGACTAAGGTCATGAATACCCGAAAACAGAAATGTAAAGAAGCTTAAAAAACCTGCAACGAACACAAAAGCAAAAACGACAATTGAATCACCAATGATGTTTGCCATTGTCATATAGATTACTTTAAAGAGGTTGTATTTTGGAAGGTTCATACTGTCAAGCATAACACCTATAAAACGGTCCAAAGGCAATAAAAGCCCATAAATACAAAAGATTCTGAATATTGAAGCTGTTGATTCATAACCAGCACCCCCTAAAATATAAACTAGTTCTTTTGCGTAAATAAAAGAAAACAACATTAACGGAAATAGCAAAAAAGTAATTCCTCCTGCATTCGTGTAGAATAACTCTTTAACTTTTCCATTGTTTCCTTTAATACTGGCCTTAGACATGCCTGGGAATGCAGTCATAGCAAAACTTCTCAACGGGATCTCAATAATTTCAGTAAGTTTCATAGGAACGCTGTACAAGGCAACACCGGCAGTGCCCAAGAAAGGACTCAATCCAATGATAAAAGTATCGGCACTTTTCAACAAGTTGCTACCGATAAGTGTACCAGTAGAAAATTTACCGAAATTTAAAATTAGTTTATTGGTGGCACGTTTTGTCTTCATTATATACCGAATACCGTCCCAGTTAGTCAAACTGGCAATTAAAGAAGTTATAATATTGATAATCAGATAGGCATAAACAATAACTTTCAGGGGAAACCTTGTCCAAAAGAAGTTTACCATAAGGAACAACATGAAACCACCAACGTTAACAATCCGAAGAAGCAACAATTTGTCAAACTGCATTTTTGCCTGAAGTACAGATTGTGCATTGTTGAACGGCAGGTTAATAATTGCCAGGGCAGGGAACCAGTAGAAAAACAAGGAAAACCCAGAATCATGTATTTTAACAGGGAAAATGAAATCAATGCCTAAAACCAATCCCGCTATCAAGACACTGGATACTAAATTGATAAAATAATTCGATCCTAATAAACTTTTGGCTTCATTTTTATCTGCGCCGGCAAGAAAGCGGACAATGGCTGTTCTTGTAATCCCGAACCGGATCATGTCCACGAAGTTTGCGGTTGTAATTAACAGAACCCATTTCCCAAAATCGTTTGTGCTAAGGCTTCTAACCAATAAAAGAAATCCAAAAAACCCGAATACTGCTACCAAACCATTGTTTGCAAGCGAGAGGAAATTATTATTTTTAAGTATTTTAGACAGGACATTAGCCACGGTTTTTGACCTCTTTTTTTACAGTAATTTTATATTTTGTCGCATAAAGGTACATGGTCTTTATTCTATTCATCCATCCGGTCCTGTTTCTAGGTATTTCGGTCAGCAACTCATCCAGATTATAGAGTTCAACTTCATTCAGGACTACCAGGAAGTTATTAGGAGCAGCTTCTCTGAAAGATTTAAGGGCCGTCTTATCTGCCCGGGTGAAACTATTACTGCTTTTCACGACAAACATCGCTAAATCAACTTCAGACAGAAGTTTTATAGGATACGTATGATACACAATAGACGGAATCTCTATAAAGATATAATCGTAAGGAGTATTATTCTTTCTCAAATAACGGTTGTCTACAAGTTGTTGAAGATTGGTAACATCGATAAAATTGCTTTTCACTGTATAGTGGAAGCTGTGGTTGTAATCTTCTTCTTCTTCAATTTCATAATCTTCGGCTCTATAGTTCAAAAACAACACCTTGTTGCCCATCGAACGCATCTGGTTGATTATTCTGTGCGTAAGCAATGTTTTACCGACACCATTTTGCGTGCTGAAAGTCAAGATTACATAGGGTTTCTCAGGCTCCGGTTGGAGTGATGCAAGGTTTAGTTTGATATTTTGAATGATCATGTCAACAAGCCTGGCTGAAATTTGAGAAAGCTCATTGGCAAAGTTCCTTGAGAATAAGTAGGGATAAGCGCCTCCAAGTTCCATACCAGTTTGTTCGACAACGCGGCTAGGATTCTTGGCCGAGGTATCAAAATATTCCAGCATTATTATGATGAAAACTATGATAATGAAACCTGCAAATCCTGCAGCCAACACAATATATTTTGCCTTTGAAGAATTAGGTGAGATGGGAAAATAAGGTGGGTCAACCACTTTAATATTGGTAGATAATTCCAGATTTTGTTGCTTCATCTTTGCAAGGTTAAGGCTGTGCAACAATTCAAGATACGTTTGCTCATTAACCTTTATTTCTCTTTCAATTCTTGTAAGCATAGCTCCCAACGGGGCCATCTTTTGATAGGTTCTGATAAAGTCCAGTTTTCGCCGTGCTAAAACCACTAGTGCGGCTTTTGCCTCAGTATAATCAATTGTATTGGTGAGCCACGCATCCAGCAAATTCTTTATAGAGATACCTTGTGTAGAGTGGCCATAGAGATACAATTGATCCACTTTAAATTTGATATTTGCCCGCAACTTTTGCTGTTTTCTTTCCAATATCTTCAGCTGCGCAGCCACATTGCTGTTATAATTCTCAGCTAGTCTGTTGACTATGATCTTTTCTGAAACATCTGCAAGTTCTTTCTTCGTCTGATTGATTTGGTCGCTTTTCAGGTAAATGGAATCCCTTGCTGTCATTTTTGTCTCAAGTTCCTGTAAGGTCAGTGAAGCACCTGACAGTTTGATTTGTTGATCCTGATAATACTTATCAAGGTCTTCTTTCTGAAGAGCGATCGCTTTACTTTGCTCATAGTAGTTAATGATATTGTTTTGTTTATTAAAGCGCAACAAACGGTCTTCGGCTTCATTAAGTTTTTGCTCTGCAGAGTCAACCTGATGTTGGAAATATTCCACAACGCGGTCCGTTTCATTAATCCTCAACATCCTGTAATTATGCATGAAAACAGTAGAAATAATTTTCAGTGTCTGCTGGCAAAGTCCTGGGTCATCAGATGTATAAGTAAGTTTCACCAAGTCACTGTTGCCAATTCTGAAAATCTGAACTTTGCTAATATAGCTAATGCTGTAATGTTGATTCGAACCATAGTGTAACAAACCATATATGTAGTTAGTATCATCTGAAGCATAATAGGACTGGAGGTTGTTTACCGTTTTTTCGTAGTCCAAAGGGTTCACCCCAGGCGGAACTATAGGATCTTTCACAAAAAGTCCTGCTTGCTTCGATCCCATGTGCAGATCATCTGAAACTGTAACTGCATTCCCTGTATTTGAGTCGCCCCGAACTGTTGTCATTCCATCGTAACCAGGAGAAACTTGTTTCGTTGTGTAACCGTAAGATGATTGACCGGCTTGGGTTTGTTCGCCTGTGCTGATAATAATTTTTTGCCCGGGTGTAACATCACCATTGCTTAAATTATTTATTTCTCGTAATTTACTTATGTTGACTCCGTAACTTTTTGCTATGGAATACAACGATTCCCCAGGCTTAACAACATGATACTCAAAACCGGAAACGGCATTGGAGGATCCTTTTATCAAGAGCCTTTGTCCAGGAGTTATGTTTCCAGAACTCAAATTATTGAGATTCATCAGTGCACCTCTTGAAACCCCGTATCGGCTTGCAATGGATGATAGAGATTCTCCGGGCAATACAGTGTGTGTAACAACGCCGCTGGTATTTTCCTTCTCAAGGCCAGTACTATAACTGGTAACTGATTGTCTTGTGTTGTTATTATTACCCGCAAGAGATGATGCGTCTCTTACGGCTTGATTTCTTTTTACGTTAATTCTTGTCTGTAAAGAATGAATTTCATTTTGCAGATTCTTTATCTGTTCGGCTTTTTCTCTTTCAATCCCAGATTTATTATCAACAACAACCATATCTTTGATTCTTTTGGGAATCATTCTCTCCAAACGGACGTAATTATCATTTGATATATATTGGGGGTCATGATGATTCAAGGAAAGGTCCTGACCCAACAGCCGGAGAGAAGTTTCGACAATCGTTTGCCTGGAAGTCAACAAATTGATCATATTGTCGAACTGAGCGTTTGTACTAAAATAATCAGTAGCTCTCTGCGTAGTGGATTCTATGGAATACCCTGTGGTAATACCCGTATAAATTATAGCCTCTGACTGGTAAACTTTTTTCTGGTGGCGTGTAAAATAATACACCACAACGACAAGCAACAATGGTATCCCCAGTAATAGGATAATGTTTCTTTTGAATAGTCTTATGAGGTATAAAAAATCCATATTAAGAAATCAAAATTAGCGTAGGATATTGATAAGATTGAACTTCATGCCTGTTGCGACCTGCAATAATTGATAAGCATTGTTAAACTCAGCAATAGCCTGCTGAAAATTGATGGCTCCCCGCGTTTGAATTTCTTCTAAACGAGTATATTCCGAAACAGAAATTTCACTGTTTAAAAACTCATTTTGTGCCATCTGCATTTGCATCATGGTAAAATTCTGGTATTTATTATAAATTTTAATATAATTCTGATATTCTACAAGATTGTTATAATAGGTGATAACCTGCGTGGCTAAAAAGCGACGGTTGATTTCCTTTTGCATTAGGGATATCTCAATCCATTTTTTTTGTTGGTTGATCTGATTTCTCCGATCTACCAGAGCAAGAATTGGTAAACGGATATAAAACCCCACAGCAAAGTTGCTCCTCCGTGACCAAGAGTGAAAATAGTGACCAATTTGATTATAAGTGTCCTGATCCCAAAAATCCCATCTCCCGAAATTAGCATCCCAATTTAAACTGAAATAGTTGAGCCATGCACGCTTGGCAGACAATGTAGTGTATGCATAGTAATCTTCTTTTAAAGTCTCATAACGTACGTTAGGGGAGTTATAGGAAGCAGAATCAATAAGCACTTCCAGCGGGGGCAGTCTTTTAGTAATGTCATCCGTTACCGGATTAAAAAAATTTGAGCTGTCAACCTGTGTTGTCTGTGTTTGTGCCAACACCTTGACATTTGTCAATAAAATCAATCCAACGATTAATATTAAATGTTTTGATTTAACCAATGTCATAATAGCTGTTTCTACTGTATAAAGTATACAGTTCTTAATATTGCGAAAGTTACCGTATTCTTTATTCCAATTCAAATTTTTAATAATTAATTATTAAAAAAGTTTTAAACAATTTCTTTATACGTTCTGCTTCTGAAATAATGCTGGTATCGTACTTAATATCAGTCCCATGTCTCCTAAAAAAGAATAAGTTTCTGCATATTTATTGTCCAATGCCTTTCTTTCTTCCTCAGACATGACACCGCCTTTCCCGCGCAATTTTACCTGCCAAAGGCCTGTAATACCTGCAGGGGCAAGAAAGCGTGCTCCCCAATCATCAGATGTTAAAAGCTCGGCTTCATACAAGGGGAGGGGCCTGTTTCCCACAATGGACATCGCTCCCTCTAAAACATTAAAAAGTTGAGGGAGTTCGTCAATACTTGTATTTCGAATAATTTTTCCGACTTTGGTGATTCTAGGATCATTTTCTATTTTAATAAACGTAGATATTTTACCGCGTTTTCTCAAAACATTATACCAGTACTCGCAAATCTCTCCACCGCCTATATACAGAACGGGCGAACAATGTTTACCCTCAGGTAATAATGCGCAACGGGGACAAGCTTCGGCTCCTTCAATTTGTGTTTGGCCTTTATCATCTGACTTATTGTATTGGTTTAAATGGCTAAGCTCTTTGAGTTTCAATTCCGATCCTGTGTACATGGAACGGAATTTATAGAAATCAAAGATCCTGTATCCGGTTCCAACCCTTTTCGATTTATAAACAATTGGCCCTTTGGACTCCAGTTTAATAGCGATGGCAGCAATTAAAAATATCGGGGAAAGAATAACAATGGCTACCGCCGACACCATAATATCAAAAAGCCTTTTGATTATAGGGATTTTATAGACTCTTTGTGTAATAGCTGTTCTTTTCTCGGTCTTTTCTATCCTGTTTAAGTGCTGTATCAGAAACCGTACACGGGTGATCAAATTTTCGATATCAACAGGATAAAAATAAAAATCATCAAAAACTATTTTGTTTTGAAATAACTTTTCCCTGTAGGAGAGATCTTTTTCGAAGCCTATTAAAATAAACGGGATTTTCCACAGGCTAAGCCTTTGTTTAAGATGAATTCCCAATTCGTAGCCTTCTATTCCAGGCAAAAAGGCTTCTGCCACAATAGCGTGAATGTCTTTATTTTTCCGCATGTGATCAATCGCCTGGAGACCATTTTCGTAATGAACTATATTTAATTCCAAAATTTTGGCTTTTAAAGAGTTCAATACATCTGGATTCTTCCCAACGTACATCAAAGATATTTTATCTGGGCGTTCCTCCATATTCTAGGATCTACTTGCTCGTCCTTCTTATTAAATTATTGATGCGAAGTAACAGTTCTTCGGGATTAAATGGTTTTACTATGTAATCATCGGCCCCTATTCGAAGGCATTTTACTCTTTCCTGGCTACTTTCTATTCCACTCAGCATGATCATGGGAATGTTGCCAAAATAACCACTGGCTCTTACTTGTTTCAGTAATTCGTATCCATCAAGATTTGGCATCTGGATATCTGCCACGATCAGGTCAGGTATGTTTCCTTCTTCCAAATATTTTATGCCATCTACCCCGTCTGTCTTCGTAACAATGTTATATGTTTTGCCTATATAGTTTTCCAACAACATCCTGATGGATAACTCATCATCAATTATTAATATCTTCTTTTTCATGCCATTCATTGGTGCTATTGTCAATTGTAATTAGCAAAATTAGTAAAATACTTATATCATGAAATTTAGTGCAAATAAGTTATTTACAGAAAAAGGTTAATAAAAAAGGCAATTATAAATTGTTAAAAATAAGTGATATATCTTTGGGATTCAGCGGTTTGGAAATATATCCATCCATCCCCGCAGCCAAACATTCATCTTTATCCTGCTTTTGGGCATTCGCTGTAAGAGCAATAATCTTTACTATTGGTTCACCTGTTTGATCGGATTCTAACATCCTGATTTTCTGGCAGGCAGTTATTCCGTCCATGACTGGCATCTGAATGTCCATTAAAATCAGGTCGAAATTCTCTTGTTTATATTTTCCAACTGCAACCATTCCGTTTTCGGCAACATCCACTTCAAACCCATTATTGACCAATAAGTTTTTGGTTAATTTTTGATTGATCAAATTATCTTCTACAAGGAGTATCTTTTTTATTTTTCTTTCATCAGCCTGATTTATATCTCCTTCAAGAATAATATTAAGTTCGAAGGTTGTGCCTTTTGTACTTGTTTCCTTGATGTGAATATCCCCACCCATCAATTGGCAAAGTTTTTTCGAAAGAATCAGTCCCATCCCGATACCTTGATATTTGCGGGAATAGGATTTATTTCCTACAGAAAATGCCTTCCATAGATTCTCAACTTCAGTGCTGTTAATCCCGGTTCCGCTATCGCTGATCTTGAAGCAAAGTTTCATGAAGTTTCCATGTTCCGAATCAAGTCCGGCCCATAACTTTATATCCCCTTCTTCAGTAAACTTGATTGCATTTTCCAATAAAATGGAAAGGATCTGTTTTAACCTTGTTTCATCACCAACGAGAAATTGGGGCAGATCACCAGAAGTTTCAAAAACCAGTTTAAGTTCTTTATTTTTAGCTTCTTTTGAAAAGATGGCATACAGGTCATTCAGTAATGAGATTAAGTCAAATTTGAGACGGTCAAGGCTTAACAGGTTACCAAGCAGTTTATAATAATCTAAAACATTATTCAGGGTTATATTTAAGTGTTCTCCCGATTGGTGTATAATTTCAAGAAGTTCATTTGATTCCGCGTCAAGAGCCTTGTTTAGAAGCAAACTAGTTGCACTTAAAATACTGTTTAAAGGGGTTTTAAGCTCATGGCTGACATTAGACAGGAACTGAGATCTAAGTGCTTCAGTTTTATTAATTTCCTGCTTAAGCAGTTCTTCTTTATTCCTTTTTATACTTTCTTCCCTGATCTTTACCAGAGATTCCTCAGTCATTTTTTTCTGAGCACTTTGGGGCGACTTAGTCAAATTTTCTCAATTTTAGTTGTTGTCGATTCCTAACAAAAGACGTGCCTATTTCTTTAAAATCTTGAATTACAAAGCATTCTTGTTTCATTTAACACTATATTGTCAATAAGTTGTCTAAATTTGGGAGAAACAGTTCTCTTTGGGGAAAAATAAAGCGTTAATAGCTTTCAGTTATAGTTTCCTGAATCTATTTTCAGCAACCCCCATCGTTCACTAATAGCTAGTTGGTGCGATTTGTATTTTCGTCCATCCGGCCTTTCTGCTACAAACCTCATGGATTCATATCCGAATTCAGCAGAAACTAAGTATTTTTCAAACGCAGGATAGGAAATATCTGCGAAATATTCTCCTTGTTCATTCTGGGTTTCGGGATTATCTTTTTCGTGCAATAATGGTTTCAGATCAACAGTTTTCTTTGACTTGCCCTTCGATGTTAATTCAACATAAAGATTAAGATGACCGATCTCTTTCTTCTTAAAAAAAACCTGTATAATAATCTGTTTAACAGACCCTTTTTCTTTTAAAACACTTATGGACAGTTTTCCGTCCTGATAAATTTGTTCTGTCAATGGCAATACTCTTACTTTATCTTTCCGGTACAAATACAAAACCACCACAATCATCCCAAATCCAAAAACAAAAATATATGTGAATAAATTTTCCATACCGTAAAAATTATTGCTTATTACTGGATTTGAACAGAAGATCTTTTTCGACTTTAGTCAGGCTACTGTATCCTGATTTTGAAATTTTTTCAAGGATTTTGTCAATTTCCTCCTGTGATGCAACTCTTTTCCAGTTGTATTCTTCATCGGTCATAGGGTGCCCCGATTTGGGACGGCTGGTACTGAATTTTTCAAACCTTCGTTTTTTGAAGGAGAGATCAGGGAGTTTCCAATTGTCAAAAATCCGGTAAAAGTCGGTTCCTTTGCGCAATGATAAACCGTAAATAAAGCCCCAGAGTGCTCCCCCAAGGTGGGCAATATGTCCACCGGGATTTTGTAACGGAATAAACAAAATATCTAAAATCATCAGGAAAATAGCGATATATTTTAGCTTGACCCTTCCGATAAGAAACCAATGCACATTATAATCAGGCACATAGGTGGAAATGGCAATAAGGATGGCCAAAATAGATGCGGAAGCTCCCAATGCCACTGATATAGAACGAATATGGGAAAATGCTGGAAAAATATTGAAAGCCAGCACAAAAAAAGCAGCTCCGACAAGTCCGCCTATAATATAGGTTATCAATAATTTTCGCTGACTCAAATACTCCATAAAAAGCAATCCGGCAAAATACAGAACGAGCATATTGAAAAACCAATGAAAAAATGCTTCATGGAGAAACATGTAAGTAAAAATCGTCCATGGCATTTTTAAAAGCTCACTCAACGACGAAGGCAATGCCATAACACTTCCCAAAGGACTTAACTGGGGAAGACTTCCTGAGAAAAGCCAGGTTATCAGGGCTGAGATGTTAGCCAGAATAAAAATCACAGTATTGATCAGGATAAGACGTGATAACACATTCTTTTCCAAAAAGATATCGTGAAGGATCTCTCCTGTGTTTTTCCTTCTGTACTGAAAATTGTCGTACATATTTGGCTAAAATTGAAACAGTTTATATTTCCGGACCCATAAATTTTCCGTGTTTTTTCCAATAAAAAATAATTGCTAAACCAACCAGCATTCCTCCAACGTGGGCAAAATGCGCAACATTGTCACCTGGATTGTTACTAATCCCTGAGTAAAGTTCATATAGCCCATAACCTATAACCAGCCATTTGGCTTTAATAGGAATGGCAAAATAGAGATAAATAATTGAGTTGGGGAACATCATTCCGAATGCCAGCAGCAAACCGAAAATAGCACCTGATGCGCCGATAACCACCATCTGGTTCAGCATTTCTATTCTATAATTGGAAAGGAAAGTCACGATCTGTTGCATGATATCTCCGTTTGCCTGTTCCTGACTTAACAGATTCATGTTCTGGTTAAACACCGAAACATCATGTTGGGTAATCAAAGGATTAATTGCCCCAACCCGGAAATGATACTTGCCAAAGTAGTCCTCCACGCCCGTCACGCTAGGATGATTAATGATCTGATGCAAGGCATCCAGATTAGGAACCAGCGTGAAATGGATCCAGATGAGATATACAACAGCAGACCCCAGTCCGGTCAAAAGGTAGAATATTAAAAACTTCTTCCCACCCCAGACATTTTCCACCACATTCCCAAACATCCATAAAGCAAACATATTAAGTAGAATATGCTCCCAACCACCATGCAAAAACATATACGTGAAAAACTGATAAACCCTGAAATTGGAAGCGCCGGGATAGTGGAGCCCGAACATGCCGATCAAATCTATGTGGTATCGACGTAAAGCAAGCGTAGCAAGAAAAACCAGGGTATTGATGATTAACAGGTTTTTAACCACCGGTGGTAAGATTCTGAATCCGCTCGGTCTGTATTGCTGCATCTGTTATCTTTTGTATGTGAATAAATTCATTTCCTTATTTAAGCCGGAATATATTCCGAGCATACATTACCGCAAAAATCCTTCCAAAGTTTCATTTGTCACAATCCCGATAATTTTACTGCCATCGGGAGCCAGCTCCGGAACCTGGCATGCAAAAAGCCGATCGAAAATATCTGCCATTTCTTCTTTGGTAAGGCTTTCGCCTGAATGAATTGAAAACCGCGATGCCATTGCCCTGGCCAGGCGAATGGTCTTATCCATTCCCAATTCAGTATTTTGTTTTTTATAATCTTCAATAATTTTCTCCAAACTTAGCTGAATATTTTCATCTTTCAGATCAGCAGGAATTCCTTTCACAACAAAAAGGCCGGTCTCTTCTGTTTCGAGCATGAATCCCAGTGTCTTTAGGAAATTTATCAGTTCCAAAACGATAGATGCATCTTCAGGAGAGAAGTGGATTTCAACTGGGAAAAGCTGTTGTTGCGATGCCTGTTCCTTTCCTTGCAGCTGATTCAAAAACCTTTCATAAAGAATTCTTTCGTGGGCTTTTTGCTGATGGATCAGCATCATTCCTGAACGGACATTGCAGACAATAAACTTTCGCTGTATCTGAAAAAAAGACAAGGGCGTCTTTTCCTGTTGTACTGTGACTTCCCCTGAAACTTCAAAAGAACTTTCTTTATTTTCCTTAATGGCAGGGGTAAAAAGTTTTTCCCAGTTTTGAACAGGTTTTTCTCGCCTGAAATTACTGCTTTCGCGATATGAAGAGCTACTTTTCTCAGTCTCAAAAGGATTATAATCAGGATTAATCTTTATTTCCGGCTGTTTCACAATGCCGCGTGCCGGATTCTGAAAAGCTGCTTCAATACTAGGATCTACATCAAAATCGATGGTGGGAGTGAGATTATGCATTCCAACCGATTGTTTTACAGCAGCCTGCAAGACTGCGTAAACATATTTGGCATCTTTGAAATTTACCTCTGTTTTGGTGGGATGAATGTTGATGTCAATATCGGATGGCTCTACTTCTATATTTAAAAAATAAGAAGGAAACGAATCGCCTGGTAGTAATTCACTAAAGGCATTCGTAACCGCATGATTCAAATAAGCATGCTTTATATATCGTTGATTTACAAAGAAGTATTGCTCCCCTCGTGTCTTCTTTGCAAATTCAGGTTTCAGGATAAAACCGTTAATACTCAAAATATCGGTAGTCTGGGAAACAGATAACAGGCGCTGGTCGTAAACTTTCCCAAAAATAGCAACAATCCTTGATTTCAAACTACCCTTCACCAGATTGTAAACCATTTTTCCATTATGCTCCAGGGTAAAAGCGATTTCAGGATTGATCAATGCAACGTGGTTAAATTCTTCCAGAATATGACGGGTTTCTGCATTGTGGGATTTAAGGAAATTTCTTCGTGCCGGCACATTGAAGAAAAGGTTCTTAACCATGATTGTTGTCCCAAAAGGGCAGGAGTAAGGCTCCTGATCCAGTACTTTGGAGCCTTCAATTCGCAGGTAACTGCCTAACTCATCTTCTTTTGGGCGACTTTTGACTTCCACTTGGGCGATTGCTGCAATGGATGCCATTGCTTCACCTCGAAATCCCAAGGTATGAATGAAAAACAAGTCTTCCGCTTTGGTGATTTTTGAAGTGGCATGCCTTTCGAAACACATGCGGATATCAATGGCTGACATTCCACTGCCGTTATCTGTGACCTGGATCAGGGTTTTTCCAGCGTCTTTTATAACAAGATGTATTTCGGTTGCCCCGGCATCAACAGAATTTTCAAGCAATTCTTTCACCGCAGAAGCGGGCCTTTGAATTACTTCACCTGCGGCAATCTGATTGGCAACGGAATCCGGAAGAAGCTTGATGATGTTAGACATAAAATCCTACATTATTTAGCCACAACTCCGAAAAGGGTAAGAAAGTTTTCCACCAGGTTGGTAAAAATGATAACGTAAATACTGCCTCCTATTATAATTGCGTATATGAGATAAGATATGAAACGGCTGCCTGTACTTTTCCCAAAATCACTTTTCTTCTCCCAACGTTTTGACATTTGCAAACGAATTCTTTCATCTCTACTCAGCGCAGAATCATAACCCAGTTTAGCTTTCCTTTGTTCCCATTCCTCTTTTTTGGGATCATAATATCTCGACGGGAAGTTAAATCTCTTAGGTTTAGGTGTCTTAAAAACTACAAAACGCATGGTAATAAATTTATCCTACAAAGATACATCATTTTTAGGCTCTTTTTTTACATCCGCTCCGGGAGCACGATTCCCAGGAGATGCATAGCGGAACTCAGCGTCCTTGATGTGAAATCTGACAGTGCAAGCCTGAAATTTCTTTTGGCTTCATCTTCTTCCTTCAGGATTGTCAGATCATGATAAAACTGGTTGTATTCTTTGGCTGTTTCAAAAGCAAAATTTGCAATGGGTGCAGGGCTTAAGGCATCTCCGGCTGCAGCAATCACCGATGGAAAATCATGCAACAATTTCAATAACGATTTTTCTTTGGTTTCAGGAATATGGCCTTCATATTTAGCATCATTAAAGTCCATTTTCAAATCCTTTGCTTTACGCATAATTGATTGAATCCTTGCGTGGGTATATTGTATAAACGGCCCTGTATTTCCATTAAAATCAATGGATTCCTGAGGGTTGAACATCATCGTCTTTTTGGGATCAACTTTCAGAATAAAATATTTCAAAGCGCCAAGACCAACCATGTCATACAATTGAGCAGATTCTACCGCAGTAAAATCATCAAATTTTCCAAGCTCTTCTGATGTTTTACGGGCAGTTTCAGCCATTTCTTCCATGAGTTCATCGGCATCAACCACGGTTCCTTCGCGGGATTTCATTTTGCCGTGTGGCAATTCAACCATTCCATAAGAAAGATGATATATGTTTTCGGCCCAAGGTTTCCCCAGCTTCTTCAGCAAGAGTTTTAAAACATCAAAATGATAATTTTGCTCATTTCCAACAACATAAATTAATTTTTGTGGCCGGTAATCTTCATAACGCAAATGCGCCGTTCCCAAATCCTGCGTCATATAAACGGAAGTCCCATCAGCACGGAGCAACAGCTTTTCATCCAGCCCTTCATCAGTAAGATTACACCAAACCGAACCGTCTTCTTTTTTATAATATACTTTCTTCTCAAGCCCTTCATTCACCAGCTCTTTCCCCAAAAGATAGGTTTCCGATTCATAATAGATCTTATCAAAATCTACACCCATTCTCTTATAAGTCTTGTCAAAACCCTCATAAACCCAGGAATTCATCTCCTGCCAGAGTGCCCTTATTTCAGGATCGCCAGCTTCCCACTTTTGAAGCATTTGCTTGGCTTCAACAATCAAAGGTGCTTGCTGAGCAGCTTCTTCGGCTTCCGTACCATTGGCGACAAGCTGTGAAATTTCCTTTTTGTATTCTTTGTCGAACAAAACATAAAAGTCACCCACCAGATTGTCGCCTTTTTGCCCGGAACTCTTTGGGGTCTTGCCTTTTCCCCATTTTTGCCATGCCAGCATGGATTTGCAAATATGGATACCCCGGTCGTTTACCAGGTTGACTTTTATTACATTTTTCCCGTTGGCTTTTAAAATCTCAGCTACCGACCATCCCAACAGATTGTTGCGGACATGGCCTAAATGCAACGGTTTGTTGGTGTTAGGAGATGAGTATTCTATGACGAAAGGTGGTTCATCCGCTTTCGCGGGAAGTGACCCGTAATTTTCATTGGTGTACGATTCTTCAAAAAAAGAAATCCAGTATTTATCATCAATAACGAGATTGAGAAAGCCTTTGATTACGCTAAAAGCAACAACTTCATCCGTGTTCTTTTCAAGAAAACTTCCCAGTTCCTGTGCCGTTGCCTCCGGAGATTTTCGCGAAATCTTTAACAAAGGAAAAACAACAACTGTCAGATCACCTTCAAACTCAGGGCGTGTTTTCTGAAGCATAAAATTATCCGGGCTAAACTCCTGTTGATAAAGCGTTTTAATGGCCAAACTAAGCTTCTCTGTTAAAATGGATTCAATCATGATTTCGCGCATTTTTAAGCTGCAAAAGTAGGGAAAATGCACTTGTTAAATTACGAAGGTTGGTTGGGAAATTGCGTTTTACTTCTAATAACTAACAAAATGTTGGATTTAGCCACGAATTCTCGAATTGAAGACGAATTAATAACGTCGCTCATTCGGATTTCAAATCCGAATGCTTTGGAAAATAGGATTTTAAATCTTTGTGGATGATGGGTCTGGGTTGCAAATCCAGACCAGCTTGATTACAAAAAGAATTGCTAATTTTTTAAGATATAGTTCAAAAAACTGATCAAAAAACATATTATTTTCTTCAGGTATTTTGGCTATTATCAATATTTATCGGCATTTGTTTTTGCCACATACTATAATACTTTTCTTTTAATTTAAACAATTCGTCATGTGAGCCACTCTCTATAACTTTCCCTTTTGACATTACAATGATTTTATCGGCATTCAAAACAGTACTCAATCTGTGAGCGATCATAATGATAGTTTTTCCTTGATCTTTAAGTCCTTTTATCGTGTTCATAACCTGCTCTTCACTTTCAGAATCTAATGAGGATGTAGCTTCATCCAAAATAATAATCTCAGGTTCCTTATACAGGATCCTGGCCAAAGCAATCTTTTGCCTTTGTCCTCCTGATAAGGAAAAACCATTTTCGCCTATATCGGAAAGAAACCCTTGCGGCAATTCATTAATAAACTCCTGTATACCAATGAGCATACTTATTTGCACAATCCGATCCATATCAGGTTCAAAATCCCCAATGGCAATGTTTTGTGCAATGGTTCCCTTAAATAAATCAACGTTTTGCGGTACTACTCCCACAATTTTTCTTAACGAATAGTTATCAACATGATTAATATCAATATTATTGATAAGTATTTTTCCTTTAGTGAGAGGATAAATATTTTGCAACAAGTGCATCAAAGTGGACTTGCCGGAACCGCTTTCACCAACTATAGCGGTAATTTTACTTTTCTCTATTTCCAGATTAAAATTATCAAATACTTCAACCCTTGACCCATATCGAAAACTTACATTTGAGAAGACGACATTTCCAAGCATTCCTTTTGTTAAAATAATCTTATTTTCATTTTCGACGTCCAAATCCATTATTTCAAATAGACGGTCGGAGGCAATTAAAGCATTTTGGATACTTTTATTCACGCCAATTAATGAATTTAGCGGTCCGGTAAAATAACCCAGTATGGCATAAAAGGACATCAGTTCGCCGGGAGTCAGCGTTTTTGAAAGGACAAAATAAGAGCCAATCCAAAGAACTATTATAGTAAAAGTTGATGAAATAAAAGCTGATGAATTGGAACTAAAAACTGAATTTAACCCAGATGTATAACCCGTTTCTAATAACTGCACAAATTTTGTTTCTGTACCGGTATTAAAATAATCTTCAATTCCAAATCTCTTTATGGTTCCCGCTGCATTAATAGACTCGACAAGGTGACTTTCCAATGTGGCGGATTGTTCCATCACTTTGCGCTCTGTTTTTTTATTCAACTTGTTGGTCGCGTAATACAAACCGATGTACAGAGGAATTATAATCATTACGATCAAAGCCATTTTCCATGAATACATAAACATTAGCCCAAAAGAAAATGCCACAATCAACACATTCACTACGATGTGAATCAATGTGTTATTTATGAAAACCCGGATTTTAACCGCATCGTTTATACGTGAAATGATTTCCCCGGTACGCATCGTGTCGAAAAACCTTTGAGGTAACTTTAACAAATGTTTGTAGTAACCAAGTATAAGCCTTGCATCAATTAATTGTCCCGTTTTCAACGTAAAAACCGTCTGAAAAACCCCAAGAAGAACCTTTATTATGATGATGGCAATCATAACAATACTCATAAGGTTCAGAAGGTTTTTATTCCCGTTAACAAACACAAAATCGGTTAGTTTCTGAATGTAAATTGAAGTTGAAAGTCCGAGAACTGAATAGAAAACTGCCCCCATAAGCGCCTGGACAAGAACTGCTTTATGGGGCTTTAACAAATAAAAAAGGCGTGCAAAATTCGATACTCTTTCATTCTTAATTTCAAATCCTTCACCAGGTACCAATATGACCAAAACCCCCGTCCAGTCTTCAGTGAATTCTTCCCGTTTTTGGGTTTTGATCTCTCCTGTTCCCGGGTCCATTATATCAATTTGCTTTTCGGTAACCTTTAAGATTACAACATAATGCAATAAATTCTTTTCCTTGAGATGCAAATGAGCAATGGCCGGTTTGGGTATTTTTAATAAGGCATCATAATTACCTTTAACCCCTTTAGCGACAAAACCTAATTTCTCAGCAGCTTCAATCAGCCCCAGAACATTAGTTCCCTTAGTATCTGTGCTGGCATACTGACGTATTTTAGATAATGGAATTTGTAAATTATAATAAGCCGATACCGACATTAAGCAAGCCGCGCCACAATCCGTAATATCTCTTTGCTTTACTTTAACTTTTCTTTTTTGAAAAAATCCCATACAATCACTTAGTTTTAAGTCGGATATAAAACAATAAGTACACCCCGAAAAGTAGTTTTTCGTCATTGCGAACGTAGTGAAGCAATCCCAACATAAAGGATGTCAATAGAATGAGATTGCTTCGTGCCTCGCAATGACGCGTTTTTTGACTTTTCGGAGTGGACTCAACAATTAAACTTTTCATTTTTATTGATGGAGCTGATTAGGGTTAAGCCAGCTACTGACATTATCATACAGGAGTTGAGCAAGCGTTCTTCGTGCCAGGAAAAAGCTGGTGGTTACAGTCATGCCTTTTCTTACCGTTACCACATTGTTTTTGTATTTTAACTTTGTTCCATTTAGTTTACAACGAACGATAAAACTCGTCTGTCCCTGGCTGGATGTATATACATCTTTGGGAATTTGGCTTACAAAACCATTGAGCATACCCCATTGGTTGTAATTAAAGGCGCTAACCTGGAAATTAACTTTCTGGCTGACCCTCAGAAATCCAATATTTGCGGTCGAAACATAAGCTTCCACTATTAGCTCACTGGTTGGGGTAATGGTACAAATTTGCTGGTTCGAATAAATATTACCCTGGGTTTTTATTCCTGACAGATTCTGTATATATCCATCAATGGGGGCTATAATAAAATATTTTTTTAAATTGTTTCGCGAATTATTTAAACCATCTTTCAGTCCGTATAATTGGGTCTGGTTTTCATTGAATTGATTTTGCCACGAAGAAAGCTGATCTTCAAATATTTTACGGTGAGTTAATTTTGAATCCTGATATTTATAAGAGATTTGTTCAAATTCAGCCAAAGGTGCTACTCCCATTTTATATAAAGTTCGCTCCCTAAGATATGCTTTTTGATCATTTTCAATTTCTGATTTTTGGAGGCCTAAATCCGAAATAAATTTTTTCAGCTCCTGCTTGTACAATGGCGTTGAAACATTTTGGGTCTCATATTTGCCATCCATAACCAATTTTGTAAGATAAGACAAATCAGTATTTTGATTTTCCAGAATCTGAATTTTGTCCTGAATGATATGAATACTTTTTTCTATTTCTGCGGTATCCACCAATAGTAAAGTGTCGCCTTGTTTAACATATTGGTTTACCTGTATTCTCAGCGATTCTATGGTTCCGTATACCGGCGCCATGATTTCAGTTGCCTGCTGCTTAGATGTAATAATACCTGGCGTGTTGACATTGACATCCACCTTTATCCAAAATAAAGAAGCGATAAACAATATCAACACCCCTATTAAAATCCAATAAATGATTTTGCTTTTGGTGGAATGGTGTTTAATGAGGCTTTGGGTCGAAAATTCGATTATTGATTGGGGAAAGATTTTGGGCATTATTTGAAGGTCTATAATTGGGTGCAAATAAACTATCTTAAGGCCAGTTCATTGATGTATAAATAATAACATCTGCCTTTTTATGAAAAGTCTGCTGTTTTTAAAATCTTGCACTTCTCATCCCGTTGCAGAACATTGATAAATTCTTCGGATTAAAAAAAATTAATGAGAAGAACTCCATTTAAAAGCATATGAAAAAGAATACTATAAACAAGGCCGTGCTTCATCCTGATATAACCAAGAAAAAGTCCTGCAATGAGTTGAGGACTTACGAGAAAAGGAAAAAATATCCATATTAAATAGATGTTTCCTCTAAAATAACCTAGATGTGCAAGTCCAAATAATATAACTGAAGCGTAAAAAAAATATTTAAATTTTGAGGAGATGAATAACTCTATCCGATCTATACTAAAAAAATATAGTAGAGAAAATAACCCAACGAGTATAGTAAGAAAAAAAACAGAATAGTCTAAAAATACATATTTTTTTGAGATAAAAAAAGCAATTGTTGTAATTGTTGTTAAAACAATCAATCCTACAACAAATAAAATTATGTTATTCCGTTTAAACTTTAGCCAGGACCTAAAGAAAATTTCTTCAATGATAGGAACAATGAGCCCACCCAATAAGATTAAGTTAAAATGAGATGTACTCTTCTCACCAAAATATGTATATTTTATATGAAATTTTTGTTGAATTATGAAGGCTATTATGAAAGGTGAAATTATCGCTATGTTATAAATTAAGAACCATTTTAAAAAATAAATTAACTTTGGTTTTTGCCCAAGGCAATAAACAGGGTTCCTCAAATAAGTTATCAAGTTTTTCATCTTTACGCCTATTAAAATATCAAGGGCTCTAATTTTTTAGATGCCCTTGATATATCGTCAATTTAATTTATAACAATCCAAGAAGCTCAGCAGCTTCGTCTAGGAGAGTTGCACTTTTGAAAGCACGTACTAATTCTTCACCGGCTGCTTCACCAGCTGCTTCACCATCAGAGTATGGACTACCTGCATTTGTATTCAAAACTTCTGAATAGTTCAAGGCTGTCAGTTCCATTTTCTTTAAATCTAACTTATTCATAATAGAAATTTTTAATTAATTATTAAATAAAACAAGTACATAGGGTTTAATAATGCGAATCAAGGGTTAAAAATCAGGCTAATAAAAGCAGCAGCGATCTTACCAAATACGTGGACCATAAGCCCCTTAGTTGATCTGACCCTGCT
>VAPK010587635.1_pt1 | contig 40982 bp, 38 predicted proteins | sample 3395031 | NCBI WGS metagenome assembly VAPK01 (sample SAMN08290443, study PRJNA428436) | hydrothermal vent metagenome | isolation source: Deep-sea hydrothermal vent chimney 1 | place: Pacific Ocean: Juan De Fuca Ridge
TCTCGCACCTCCATCATCTTGGCTTTTGCAGTGGAGCGTGCAATGTTACCGCCGTTTTCCAATATCTTCATTACGGCCTCTCTGTCTCCTGCTATAGCCTTTCTTTTCTCACGAAGCGGCGCAATGAAAGAAATAATATTTTTAATGAGAATTTCTTTTGATTCCTTGTAACCCATACCGCCATCTTTGTACTTTTTTTCTATACCGGGCAGTTCGCCACCACTAAAGAGTTTGTGAAGTGCAAAAATATTATCTTCTTCCGGATCTTTTGATTCCTCCGGTGCTTTTGAGTCAGTCACTATAGACATTACAGCTTTATTGATCTCTTCATCTTCTGCAAAAAGCGGAATGGTATTGCCATAGCTCTTGCTCATTTTTCTACCATCCGTACCAGGGACTATTTTTACCTCTTCCATAATAATCGGCTCTGGTAACTTGAATGTCTCTCCGAAGAGCCTATTAAATTTTTCTGCAGTATCGCGAGTAAACTCGATATGTTGCTTCTGATCTGCTCCAACAGGTACAACATCAGCATTTTGTATTAGAATATCCGCACCCATTAACATTGGATAATTGAAAGTTCCAACATTAATCTCTTCACCTTTTGCAACTGCGTCTTTATATGCGTGCGCTCTCTGCAGGTATGGCATTGTAGTAATACAGTCAAAGATCCACATAAGTTCCGTAACTTCTGGAACATCAGACTGTAAGAAGATATTAACCTTCTGCGGGTCAAGCCCAATCGCAAGATAATCAATCGCAACATCAATAGTATTTTCTCTTAATTTTTCCGGTGTTTGTGTTGCTGTAAAAGCGTGATAATTAGCCACAAAGATTCGTGTATCGTATTCATCCTGCATATCCACAAACTGCTTCATTGCCCCAAAATAGTTGCCAATATGAGGCATACCTGTTGGCTTAATGCCAGATAAGAGTATTTTCTTGTTATTGTTTTCAGTCATTGATGTAATAGTACCAAAGAAGTACCGATTTGACAAAAAATACCAGTACTGTATAAAGAATATATGAACAGACAAGGACAGCAAAGACTAAATACAGGAATTAAGTACTCATGCGCATTTTCTATGCGTGTGCTTAATTGCTTGTATTTAGCCAATATGTCTTTACTCTCCTCAAAATAAAAAACAAAGAAACTTAAAGTTTAAAGAACTCTCGGCTGAATAAAAGCTCGAGAGTTTTTTGTTTAGCGTCAATTGTTCTTTCACAACACAATATCAGGAGAATCATCATGAGTAACAAAACCTTGGACCGCGCAGTTTTTATTATAGGTAAAAACTTACTTCTGTGTCCGCAGTGCGAAGAAGATGTCGAACGTAATACGATATGGATCAATGACCCGCAAGTGCGCAAGTATCTCACACCAAGAAAACCAATAACCATAATGGAGGGTGTGGAGTGGATCAGGAGTAACTCTAAAAGTGACAAAGATATTATCTTTGCTGTAGTTAAAAAAGACAACATGGAGCACATAGGCAACATGGGACTTCATAACATCGACGAGATAACCAACACTGCAACCTTTGGATTTATGATAGGAGAAAAGAAGTACTGGAAGAAAGGGTATGGTACTGAAATGCTTGAGCTAATGCTTGAATATGCATTTAATACACTTGGGCTTCGCAGGGTGAAATCTAGTGCACTAAAACCAAACAAGGGGAGTTGTAAAACACACAAAAAATGTGGATTCAAAAAAATCGATGTTTTCAGTAAAAAACACTTGGTTGATGGTAAACACCTCGATGAAATTCTCTTTGAGATATTTAAAAAAGATTGGGTCAAAATTAAAAAATAACCCAATCAATAAAGCGAGCCGAAAGGCTCGCTTTATCTTGTATCCTCTTGTGATGCAATCATTGAAAGAACACCAAAGCTATCATCCTCCCCTACTTTATTTTTCCGTTCGAAGCCACATTTCTCGCACTTGTGCAGGAGAATATATTGATCTCCTTTTGTCTCCACTCCAATCGGAGCCATCATCCCTCCACAGTCTGCTGAGCGGTCTCCTGGATTGATGTCTACGTGCTTCCCCCACAAACACTCTGGGCAGTGATTGGTGTAGCCACTGCCTTTTACCTCCACACCACATTTCTCACATACAAAATCTTCTTTTCTTTTTTGAAATTGTTTTTCTTTCATGATTAATTACGCATTTAATTCAACATAAAAAGTAGAACCTTTCCCAACTCCTTCCGACTCAGCCCATATACGACCTTCATGTTTTTTTAACATCTCTTTTGCAATATAAAGACCAAGACCAGAACCCCCTGTATGGAATTTACTTGCTTCATCTGCCCGACTAAATTTATGAAATATTTTTTTAAGTGTCTCCTTGCTCATACCGATACCAGTGTCAGATAGCTTTATTAATATTTTCCCTTCAGTATTTTTTGACAAAGAAACATCTACATTTCCATGTGGTGTATATTTTATAGCATTATCTATAAGATTTGATATAACTTGCCTCAATTTTCCGGAGTCAACCCTTGAAATAAAGTCATCATTTTCATTAATGCTTAATCTTAACTCTAGGCCACGGTCTTTTGCAGAAATAGACATTTCGTCAACAAGCTCCTTAGTCATTTTTTTTAAATCGGTATTTGAAAATTCATAATCCATCTTCCCGCTTTCTATCTTTGAAATATTCATAAAATCTTCAACGATAACGACCAACCGTTTACTTGACTCTAATATTCTATCTACAGCCTCTCGTGCGTTGTCATTTACCTTACCAAATGACCCCTGCAATATCATAGAAGTATATCCGTTTATTGCTGTAAGCGGGTCACGAAGATGGTGTGCGGCAGTTGCCACAAATTCAGATTTTTGTTTATCGATTATATGTAGATTATCATTTACATCTGCAAGTTCCTTTACAAGCTTTTCTACTTCTTCCCTGCTCTCTATCTCATGCCTTACGCTTTTCACTAAGAAGAATCCTGACAACAAAACCAAAATGAGAATTACAGCCTTGATAATAAAGTCTATCAGCGAACCTGAAAGAAACAATTCAAACAAAAGAATTAAGGAGATGAGGGACGTAAAAAGATCTGTTGCAGCTAATTTAAAATTCCAAAAATTATATTTAATTATTAGATATCCAACAACCCAAAGGACAAAAACTCCAGAGACAGGACCAAGCCAAAAAAGATCATGGAACCCGAAGTAAGGCAACCCAAGATTCACAAATAAAATAAACAATGCCCCGATGAAAATAGTTGAAAAAATATAGCGAATTTCTGTCCTAAATATACCTGCACTTTTTTTATATTTTTTAAATAACAATACTATACCCGCTGCAATATAGAGAAAGATTAAAAGGGCAAAAAATGGAAAACCTTGCCCAAACACGATCTCCTTTGCAGTACCACCATTGCTTTTTACGGACTCAAACAAAAAGTTCGGTGCGAGAATAACAAAAGAAACTAGAACAAGAGGAACGGTAATTAAAAATACTTTTGTTTTTGTAAAAAGCGTCTTCTCTTCTGTTGATAATGTTATGGCAAAAAACAAAACAGCAGGAGGCATAAGGGCAGCAAAAATATACAATGTTTTCAGAAGTAAATACTCCAAGACACCTTGCCCTACTGACTCAAACATGCCCAGAAGTAACGCCCACATACAAAAAACCCAAGCAAGCAGAAAAAAAGAAAGATTAACAATTCTACGAATATCCCTACTATACACCAACGCACCGATAACAAACCCCAAAATACCAGCGCAGGAAACGATAGCGCTTTGAAGTGTTGTATTTATAAATAATTCTGTTTCCATCGTAGTGTTGTTAAATTTACGCTTTGGTAATCTTTTTCATTTCAGATAACTCTATGAAAAACGTAGCACCATGCCCCTGTCCTTGCGATTGCGCCCAAATGTGCCCCTTGTGTGCTTTTACAATCTCTTTTGCCACATAGAGACCTATGCCGGAGCCAAGCTTACTTTCTTCTCCCTTACTAAATTTCTCAAAAAGCTTCAATTTCATATCTTTACTAATTCCCATCCCCGTGTCAGACACTGCAATCCTTATTTTCTTACCCTCTTTGTTCTTTGAAAGAAGTATTTTTATGAAACCCTTGTCAGTGTACTTTATAGCATTATTAACGACGTTATGTATCACTTGTTTTATTTTCGCACAATCTGCGCGAACCTTAAAATCCCCTTTACTCTCAATGTTAATTTTTATCACGAGATTCTTCTCTTCCGCGCTTGACTCAATTTCACTCACTACTTTCTTAACAACGTCACGCAATTCTACAATTTCAAATTCATATCGCATCCGTCCCTGTTCAATTCGCGAGACCATCAGAAAATCTTCAATAATCACCACGAGCACCTGACTTGACTTAAATATCTTTTCAATTGCTTCTGATACGCCTTTCGACAATTTTCCAAATGACCCTTCAAGTAGCATAGACGCATATCCTTTGATGGCTGTAAGTGGAGTACGTAATTGATGAGAAGCAATGGAAACAAATTCTGTCTTTTGTTTTTCCAGTTGTCTTAATTTCTTATTCGCCATTGATATTTCCCACGCCAATTTCTCCACCCTCTCCCGTGTTTCTACCTCTTTTCGCACACCACGTATAAGCAAAGAACCAAAAATAATTATTATAAACAACAGCCCAGCACTTACAATCTGAGCTATTAAGGTTTCAGCCAGTAATATTTTAATTACAACAAAGATAAGGATCGTAAACGTTAATAATTCTGCAACAATTACCCTCATGTTAAATAAATGGTGTTTCAAGATTGCATACCCCATAGAAAAAACCATTATCAGCGTAAAAGGTGGGCCAAGCCAGATACTATGATAATCACCAAGTGCCGGTAAAAATAAATTAAATATCATACCTAGTAAATAAGCAAAAATCGTTCCGATTATAACAAATTTTAATTGTATTTTTTTTACTAAATCTTTTGTAGTAATATAAGATTTAAATAAATGAAAATAAGACAAAGAAACGTAAAAAATAAAATAAATTATATAATACAGATAATTTATTTTATTAAAAACAACATTCTTGTTTATGCCTTCAAAATATACCTTCTCTAACAAAATATTTTTATCAAAAATAAATAACAAAAGAAGAATAAAAAACGGGATTACATAAAGAACATGTGTTTTAACTGGTTTTTTATAATCTAGAAAAAATAAAGAAAAATAAAAAAATAAAACGGGAATAGCTGCGGCAATTATATAATAAGAATTTGCAAAAATTAATGCACTATCTAGATCTTCTGCACTTATAAAAAAAGCTATATTTAACGCCCAAAGAGCAAGGGTTAATGTAAACAACGAAAATAGTGTATTTGTTGTATTCTTATCACCTTTTAATGTGAAAAAACTAAATATAGAATTCAGTACAGCTACTACAAACAGTAATACTATTTGATAATTCATAGGCTATTTTTTGATAATAATAACGGAATGAACTTTAAGCGGCTCATAGTACACCAAAATATTCTCATTTCTGAAATGCGCATTTATCGCAATGTTAATTAAATCATCTGGCGTTTTGTAATCCATCTCCCATCCAATAAGATTAGTTACAAACTTCATTTCATTATTAGGAGATATGTTTGCAGCTATGAAGATCCCATTATTATCAAGATTTTCCCTTATAAGATTAAAAACTTCCTCGGTTTTTTTATTTGTAAAATAATCAAGCAACCCAACCATCTCTATAATATTTGGCTTTGCTCCCTTTAAATATTTTGGGAAATTACTAACAGTATCATTTACCCATTTTAAATTATATTTTTTTGATATACCAAGTTCTTCAACTAACTCCTTGCTATATTCAAGAGCACTAGGATTTTTATCAAGAAAAGTTATTGATACATTATAATCTTCCGAAATATTAGAATCCCGGACTGCTTCCAATACAGCTCTTGCAGAACCTGAAGCGATACTTAGTATGTTTATATCTTTATTGTCAGAAGAAAGTTCTTGTATGGCGTTTTGTATTTCATTTTTAACTATCCTTAGACGATTCCGGACGCCTTTTGAATTATTTGTGTTAAACCATATTTTTTGAAACATAGTTTCTTTTAGAGACTTTTTTCTCTTTGGGTCGTGCCCATTGCTATATAAAATTTCAAGCGCTTTATGAGTAGTCTTATTTTCTATCACACCCTTAGCAGATTTATTTGATTTTTTAATAAATTTACGAAAACTAGAAGGCAAGGAATTTAATATTGGTATTAATATAAAATCTAATATTTTTTCAAACAAATTATTAGCTTCAAAATCAACAGAAGGATCTTTATATATCCCTACTTCTTGAGTATTTAAAAATTGTTTTTCTGTGTCTGGCATAAAAATGTTATTTTAATCTTATCAAAAATATCACCAAAAGAGAAGTTGAGAAAACAAAAAAATACTGATCGTCTATTTTTTGATATATTCGTCAACGTCTATAATCTCTTCAAAAACACCCTTGTTTGTTAGATTGTATATTTTTGTGAATTCTATTTTTCTGATAAGTCTTCGGTCGTGCGACACAAGGATGACAGTTCCGCTGTATTGCATTAGCGCATCTTCGAACTTTTCAAGAACTTCAAGGTCAAGATGATTTGACGGTTCATCAAGAATAAGACAGTTAGGCTCTATCGCCATCATTACAGCCAACATAAGCCGTGAACGTAGCCCTGGGCTTAGTTCATTTAATGTTTTCATCGTATCTTTTTCGGTTAAATTAAATCGATTGAGTATCTTCCGGAAGTCACTCTCTTCTTTGTCTGGTGCGTGATTTTTAAAAAATGGCAGTACTGTATTGTTTTGATCATCGTCTGTCATTTGTGGTAAATACCCTATACGCAGTTTTGTACCTCTTTCTATCTCTCCACCATCAAGAGCTACTTCTCCTAGTAACATTTTTAAAAAGGTCGTCTTACCTACCCCGTTGTCTCCAAGTATAAGTATTCTATCCCCATAATGAACATCAAGATCAATCGGACCCAAGCACTTGGTGCCAACAACTTTCTCCGCTCCTGTAATAGAAAATACTTTCGAGCCACTTGGTTCTACGTTCTCAAATTGCAAATTAAGAGCCAGCCGACTTTTAGGTTTCCCTACCTCATCAAGACGATACGACTGTAGTCTATTTTTTATCGATTTGCTTTGCCTTGCAATTTTGCCCGCACGATCCAAAATCTGTGTTCTACTTTTCTTGTCCGTAATATTTGACGCGAGCTTACTCTTGTCACGTGGCTCTTTATAGATTTTACCGACATCTTTTACTTTTTTTTCAATAGCTTTTTTTATCTTCTTACTTTTTTCTTGAGCATCTCCATACTGAGCCCACTCTTTTGCTATCCGTTCTTCGTATTGTCTTAGATAGTCACTGTATCCCCCACTATATATCCTGAGAGAATGTCCGAACTCATCAATCTCAAATACCTTATGGACAGTCCTGTCTAAAAACTCTCTATCGTGTGAAATGATAATAAAAGTACTACTACTTGATATAATAAACTCTTCCATTAACCTTAAGGTATCAAAATCAAGATTGTTCGTAGGTTCATCAAGTAAATAAATATCTGCTTTTGTTAACAATATTTTTACAAGAGCAACTTTTGACCTTTGTCCCCCTGACAACTTGCTTATCGCGGTACTGAGCAAAATGTCTTCAAGTCCAACATCTTTAAGCAACTTCGTGACTCTATCGCTTTCTTCTTTTTTGTTTCCAAGATATTCGGAAACGGGGTGATTAGTCCTGAAAAAACCGTACCACCACCGCGCCAATCGCCCTCGCTTCACTCGGGCGACCCCCAAAAACAAAATTTGCCTTTTCCTTTTTCAAAAAAAATTGGGGGGGGGCGAAAAAAAGGATAAAAACGCAAAGGCAAAATTTTGATTTTTGGGGGTTTGCTTTTCTATTCATAGTTGATATAATTAGTTAGACTAACTAATTATATCAACTATGAATAAATTAAACAAAACAACGATTGCTTTTCTGAAAGCGACCACTGAACTTCGTGCTATTTTAAATCAGACAAAAAATAATGATCTAAGTTTTTCTAACATGAGTTTGCTTATGATAATTTTAGAACACCAGAATGCAACTTTGAGTGATGTTGCAGGTTTTGTGAATATTACCAATGCATCGGCATCATCTTTTGTGCAAAAAATGAAGGAGTCTGGATATTTAGAAAAAAAAGAAAACATTTTAGATAAAAGGTCTGTAATTATACAAGTAACAAAACTTGGTAAAGAAAAAATCAAAGAAAAACAAAAAAAAGCAGTAGAACTGATAGCCCCGTTTTTTAAGAAACTTTCCAAAAAAGAATTAAAAAATTTGTTTCTTATACTTTCAAAACTATTTAATAAATAAGATTATGAATACCAAAAATATTAAATTTTTAAATGAGATAAAAAAACAAGATTTATTAATTGTTGGCGGAAAAGGGCTTTCTCTTGGAAAAATGAAACAACAAAAGTTTTCTGTACCGAATGGGTTTTGTGTTACGACAAAAGCATATCGTGACTTTGTGATAAATAATAATTTAGAAAATAAAATTTTAGAATTATCGGAAAAAGTAATTATTGGAAAAGATAATCAAAATATTGTTTTTGAAATTCAAAAATTATTTATTCAAACTAAAATTAGTAGTGAACTAAAAAAAGAGATTATTCGGGCGTATCAAAAGCTTGATGCAAAATCTGTTGCCGTGCGTTCATCGGCAACTGCTGAAGATTTGCCCGAGGCTTCTTTCGCTGGACAACAAGATACTTATTTAAATATTTTTGAAGAAGAAAATCTTATAAAATCTATACAAAAATGTTGGGCTTCACTTTGGACGGAACGTGCGATTATTTATAGAAATGAAAAAAATGTTAAGCAGAAAAAGGTTGATATTGCGGTTGTGATACAAAAAATGATTTTTGCCGATTCCTCGGGAGTTCTTTTTTCGATAAACCCAGTTTCTAACAATAAAAATGAAATAGTTATTAATGCTTCTTGGGGCTTGGGAGAATCTATTGTCAGTGGGCTTGTTACTCCCGACACATTGATTTTCAATAAAAAAACAAAAAAGAATATTTCTAAAAATATTTCTGAAAAGAAAATAATGACTGTTCTTACAAAAACTGGCTCAGAAGAAAAACCTGTTCCAAAAGAAATACAAAAACTTGCCGTTCTCAGTAATCAAAATATTTTAGGTTTAATAAACTTAGCTGAAAAGATAGAAAACTACACAAAATATCCGATAGATATTGAGTGGGCTTTTTGTGATGGAGAATTATTTTTATTACAAGTAAGACCTATTACAACTTTAGAAAAAAGAGGGGAAATTTCCGTACAAAGTTATGATTTGATGGGGATGGAATGGAGTCGGTTGATGCTTATTGAAAGATATCCAGATGCTCTCACTCCTTTTACAGAAAGCGTAATGACTGAGGGTTTCTTTGATTCTTTTAATGAAATAAATAAAATAGTCGGTATCAAAACAAGCCCAAATATTCCGATGATAAAAATGATGTACGGACGACCATATATTAATGTGACCTTAACAAATCAAGGCTTTATAGAAGCAGAAATAAAGTCTAAGAAAAAGCAAACGACAAAAAAAGAGTTAAGTATTTTTGTTTTGTTTAGAGTATTAAAATTGTTGATTGTAAACAAAAAAGAGTGGGACAAGATTGTTATTCCTTTTGAAAACGAAATGAGACAAAAAGCAAAAACAGATTGGGATAGCTTCAGCACCAAAGACCTTTTACATACTCAGGATAATTTAGAAAAATCAATAAATGTACTTCTCTGTAATCATTCAAAAAGCTTAATCACCGCCAGAATTTCTTTAGAAATATTACAGTCAGTAACAAAAAAATGGTTTAACGATGATAATAAAAATATCGCAACGCTTCTTATTTCAGGACTTACGGGAAACAAGACGGTGGAAACAAACCATAATTTGTGGTTTTTGGCTCAAAAAACAAAAAAGTATCCAAAACTTTCTGAATTTATTTCCCGCGGTATAAAAGAAAATTGGCGAGAAGAAATTATGCAATTAAAAGGTGGAGAAGATACTTTAGCGGAGATTGATGATTTTTTGAAAATTTATGGACATCGTTCTCCAAAATATGAATTGGCTCATCCAACATGGACAGAAAAGCCAAAAATGTTGTTGGACTTGCTCGGGAAATATATTACTAATAATTTGAAAGATCCAAAGTTGGGTGCAGAAAAACAAAAAAAGGAAAGAATTGAAATGTTTGAAAAGCTTCTAGGTAAACTCCCTTTTTACAAAAAGTTAATTTTTAAAATGATTGTTAAAAATGCTCAAAGATATTTTCAATTAAGAGAGAATCAACAATTTTATATTATGTTGCAATTACCTATTACAAGAAAAATCTTGTTAATTTTAGGCAAAAGATTGCAATCAAAAAAAATTATTGAATTACCAAAAGATATTTTTTATTTAACACCAAAAGAAATTAAGGCTATGAGTTCTAAAATTTCTTCTTTGAAATTTAATAAAAAATATTTAGTGAAAAATATTCTGACAACTATAAAAAACAGAAAAAGACAAACAGAAAAATTTCAAAAAATGATTCCCCCAATTCACCTTGGTGCGAAAATAGAAAAAGAAGATATCACAGACAAAAAGACTTTGAAGGGAGTTGCTGCAAGTTGTGGAAAGATTTCAGGAAAAGCAAGAATTATTTTAACTCCTGACGATTTTCATCTTTTAAAAACGGGAGAAATTTTAGTTGCTCCTGCCACAACTCCAGCTTGGACACCTTTATTTGGAGTAGCTTCGGGGTTGGTTACAGATTACGGGGGTCTACTTTCCCATTCAGGAGTTGTTGCGCGTGAATACGGCTTGCCTGCTGTACTCGGAACAAATAATGCGACAAAAGTTATCAAGAATGGTGATGTAATTTCAGTCAATGGAGAAACAGGAGTAATTACTTTAATATAAATATTAAAATTATGACAAATCAAAAAAAAGAAAAAGGTTTCAAAGAAATTTTGAAAAACAAAAAATTCTCTTTATTACTTGCCAGCGAATCTGTTTCTTTGATTGGCGATAGGATTTTGGCAATTGTACTTGTGATGTTTGTATATCAACTTACAGAATCAGCAACGACTGTCAGTATCTTAATGATGTTGAAAGCACTACCAACTCTGCTTTTTGGGGGAATCGCTGGAGGATTGGTTGATCGATTAGATAGAAAGTGGGTAATGATATTTTCACATTTAGCACAAGGACTACTTCTTTTGCTAATTCCATTGTCAGGAACTTTATTATTTGTTTATGCGGTGTATCTTGCTATGTCCATTATAAACCAATTAATTATTCCTGCCAGAGCGTCAGTTATCCCAGAATTAGTTCCCAAAGGAACATTGATGTCGGCAAATTCTATATTTTCAATCGCTTATGTTGGGGCAATAGCTATCGGTCCTGCAATTGGCGGATTTTTGGTTGAGTCTTATGGAATTATCAATACTCTTTATGTAAATGCTTTTATGTTTTTCATTCCCGCACTCGCTCTTATTTTATTAAAACTTCCTCACGATACTCACAATTCTCAAAAGCAAAATTTTTGGAGCGATATGAAAGAAGGAATTATTTTTATCAAAAAAACTCCTGACATTTTATCAGCTTTGGCATTGTCTGGATTTGTTTATTTGGGGATAGGTTCTTTGAGTGTTTTAGGAATTATTCTTGCGGAAAAAGTGTTAGATACTGGAGCTGGCGGGTATGGAATGATGATGTCATCAATGGGTGTTGGGCTTTTGCTCGGAGCTTTTTTTGTTGGAAAGTGGGCAAAAAAATATGATAAAATTTTACTAGCGATTTGGGGAAGTGTCTGTGCTGGACTAGCAATTATTTTGTTGCCATTTGCGACAGAGTTATCTTTGGCTATTGCTTTAACAGTGTTTATCGGAATTGGCACAGTAATAGTGCAAACGAGTACAACATCTTTTTTTCAACTAACTCCGAAAAATATAAGAGGAAAGGTTGTGGGTGTTTCTCAGTCCTTAATGGGAGCATCTTCATTTTTAGCTATGGGGTTGGCTGGATTTTTAACAGATCTAATTGGTATTAATATGGTCTTTGGGATAGTTGGTTCAATTATTATCGGAGCGGCTTTGGTAGTTTGGACTAAAAAATAGAATAATAAATTTATTAAAGGGAGCCTCGCTTGCGCGCGCATTGGGTGGGTGGGGCAAGCGCAATATGATTTGCTTGTGCGTAGCACAATCCTTTTTCTTTCCGTACAATTCACACAAGACTCTAATCAAAGCCATTAAGTGAGCCACGAGAATACCGAGCAGGCATTGGCGAAGTATGAGCCAGCCAATGTGATTAGTCCTGAAATGTTTCTATACGCCGAATATTGTCATCTTTTGTATTTATGCAAATAAAAAAAAACGAGGCAATTGATTGCCTCGTTTGTACTTCTCTTTTATTACGTTATGTCTTCCTCCTCGCGACTCCGACTACACCAAGAAAACCAGAACCAAACAACCATATGGCTGCAGGTATTGGTACTGCTGAAATAAAATACTCCTGACTTGCATCCAATGGATTTGGAGTCAAGACATTTACAATCCCCGTAAAGTCAAAAGTATCATAGGCACCACTTGTTGCATCGTTATAATACACTTCTGCCACAGATGTTAGAGCTGTTGACCCAGGAGACATTATCTCCCAGACAGCAAGACCAGCATCTGCGACATCAGAAGCAGATGCGCCTCCTAAAAGACTCCAAACATAAGCGGCTTGACTATATTTCTCAATCCCCAGCGATGCAAACTTCACAGGAGCCCCAGCTTGTATATCAGCGTATGTGTACTCGGTTGCTTGCCACACATCCCCAATGCTAACAGATGTAAGCCTGTCATCGCACATTGCGTTTATGACACTCAAACCATCAACTTCAAGCTTATAGAAACCGGCATAGACTCCACCTCGCACTTGCGAATCACCAACGCCAACAAGCTCAACGTTCATATCCACAGTAGTTGCAATAGCTGCTTCTGCTGTTATGGACATGAAAACGATAGATAATATTACAAAGAACAATTTTTTTGCTTTTTTCACTTGTAACTCCTTGATATTAAATAAAAAACAAATGAACCCACCTACTGGATTCATTTGAAGTATATATTAAATAGTATGTTTTGTCAAATTGTGGAATTATCTTGATTTTGATAGACCAAGCACGAGATTTCGCAACACAGTTGCTTTTTCTTTATATTCTGACAACATTTGTTCTTCTGATAAATTGCCACTGATCTTAATTTTATAGGGTGTCCCGAATCTTATCACAACACCCCTGTTACCGGAGAAAAGTTCTTTCATGGTTAATTTATACATACCTTTTATGTAAACAGGCACTATTGGAGCATCCGTATAATGAGAAAGAGCGATTACACCTACTTTAAACTCTGATACTTCTCCATCTTTAGAACGCCCACCTTCCGGAAAAAATGTCACACTACCACCATCTTTGATAATGCTTATGTGATTTCGCAATGACTGCTTATAGTTTTTTAATCCATAATAGATCGGATATGCACCAAAGAGTTTAAAAAATGAACTTCCGTACAAGTACCCCCTCAAACCAAAATTTTTTGTCCTGTAAAACTCTTTATCCATCCCTACATAAAACATCGGTCCGAATCTGCACACCATCGGCATAACAGTACGCACAAGAGGTCCGTCCCACTCACTTACGTGATTTGATGCAAAGATTACAGGTCCTGAGTATTTGTCCAATTTTGACAGCCCTTCAATTTTTAAATTGCAAAAAGTTAAAAAGATAACATTTACAACGATACGTATAAACCACTGTGTTGCCACTGCAGGTAAAAAATAAAATTTATTAAATTTGCGTTTTAACACTAGAGTAATTTTTAAAATAGAATGGAGTACTAGATTCCCTCTTCTTTTAATTCCTTCACTAATTTCTCGGCTTTTCTTGATAGTTTGTTTGGCATATTAATATTTAATGTGACAAGCAAATCTCCTCTTCTCTTGTCGTCAACAGGAACTCCTTTGCTTCTTACTCTCAACATCTCTCCAAAAGTCGCTCCTTTTGGTATTTTCAATTTTAATTTTCCGTCAAGAGTCTCTATCGTATACTCCCCACCAAGAAGCGCATCGGTCAACTTTATATTCAAATCCATCATAAGGTCATTACCCTCCCTCCTTAAAGTCTCGTGAACGCTAACATGAATTTTAATATACAAATCTCCTGCAATTCCTTTCGGGATAGCTTCTCCTGCTCCTGTTAAACGTATCATCTCACCATTATTGATTCCGGCAGGTATTTTTATGCCTATTTCTGTTTCTTTTTTTAATACACCAGCCCCACGACAACCTGCGCATATTTCTTTGGGTATCTCACCAGCACCATAACAAGAACCACACTCCGCAGTACTTGAAAAGGTGCCAAAGAAAGTCTTTTTTGTCTCATGCACTCTACCTTGCCCATTACACGTTTCACACTTTTTTAAAGATGTACCTGATTTTGCACCACTACCTTCACATACCTTACATGCTGATGTTTTATTCAATAATATTTTTCTATCCGTACCAAAAACAGATTCTTTAAATGATATTTCTATATCTACAGAAATATCACTTCCTCTTCTCGTCTGACTTCTTCTTGCTCCTCCACCAAAAAAATCACCGAAAATATCTCCGAGATCAACCCCTTCAAATCCTTGCCCACCTTGAAATCCAGAAAAATCAAAGCCACCTGCTCCACTTTGTGGACCAGCCCCATCTCCAAATACTTGTCCATAAGTATCATACTCTGCGCGTTTCTTGTCGTTTGACAATATTCCGTATGCCTCGCTTACTTCTTTAAATTTTGATTCATCGCCTCCTTTTTTGTCAGGATGATATTTGTGCGCAAGCTTTCTGAATGCTTTCTTGATCTCATCTTTTGACGCTTCTTTTGGAACACCTAGAATATTGTAAAAATCTTTTGTCATACTGTTATTATATCAATCTTAACCTAACCATTCAACAAAAGCCACCTTGGTGGTGGCTTTTGTGTTACTTGTCTTTTTCTTCGTCTTTTTTATCCTTATCTTCTTCTTCGTATTCTGCGTCTCTCACTTTTTCACCACCTGGACCCTCTGCATCTTTTTTCTCTTCAGGGTCGCCAGCCTTCTGCCCTTCTCCTCCTTCCGAAGCTTTTGCTTTACTCATCGCCTCTCCTATTTTTTGCATTTCAGTTGATAGCTCTTCTGTTGCTTTTTTAATTTGCTCAATATCAGAACCATCTTTTACTTTTTTAAGTTCTGAAACTTTTCCTTCAACTGCTGTCTTTATATCAGCAGAAACTTTATCACCCGCATCTTTTAGTGATTTCTCTGCAGTATACATAAGCTGTTCTGCCATGTTTCTTGCCTCCACAATCTCCTTTTTCTTTTTGTCTTCTTCTTCGTGCATCTCTGCATCTTTTTTCATCTTTTCAATATCTTCATCGGTAAGACCACTACTTGCCTCTATCTTTACGGACTGCTCTTTCCCACTTACTTTATCTTTTGCTTTTACGTTCAAAATTCCATTTGCATCAATATCAAAAGAAACTTCTACTTGAGGAGTACCTCTAGGCGCTGGTGGAATACCGTCCAGCACAAACCTTCCAAGTGTTTTATTGTCCGCAGCCATTTGTCTATCTCCTTGCACTACATTTATCTCTACTGATGTTTGATTATCAGAAGCAGTAGAAAATATTTGTGATTTTGATGCAGGAATCGTAGTATTGCGCTCAATAAGTTTTGTCGCAACACCTCCCATTGTTTCAAGCCCTAACGATAGTGGAGTAACATCAAGAAGTAAAATATCCTTCACATCACCCTGAAGAATACCTGCTTGTATAGCAGCACCCATCGCAACAACCTCATCAGGGTTTATGGATTTATTTGGTTCTTTCCCAAAAAAGCTCTTTACAGCTTCCGTTATCGCGGGCATCCTTGTTTGTCCTCCAACAAGAATAATTTCATCAATATCTTCAACCTTAAATGGTGATGCCTCTATTGCACGTTTTGTAATCTCAATTGACTTATCAATATACTCACGCGCAAGATCCTCAAGCTGAGTTCTTGTTAATTTAAGCAATAAGTGCTTCGGTCCTGACGCATCAGATGTTATAAACGGAATGTTTATATCTGTCTCTACTGCAGTAGACAACTCATGCTTTGCCTTCTCGGCTGATTCTTTCAAGCGCTGTAGAGCAAGAACATCCTTTGTAATATCAATACCACTCTCTTTTTTAAATTCATTGGCAATCCACTTAACAACTTTTTGGTCAATATCTTCACCTCCCATGTGAACGTCACCATCTGTTGATTTTACTTCGATCACATCGTCAGCAACTTCTAGTATAGAAATATCAAACGTACCTCCACCAAAGTCATAAACAGCAATCTGTTCATCTTTCTTTTTGTCAAATCCGTACGCAAGCGCTGCAGCAGTAGGTTCATTTATAATACGCTTTACATCAAAGCCAGCGATCTTACCAGCATCCTTAGTTGCCTTTCTTTGTGCATCGCTAAAATAAGCAGGTACAGTAATAACGGCTTCCGTTATTTTTTCTCCAACCTTCGCTTCAGCATCTTGTTTAAGTTTTTGCAATATCATTGCAGAGATCTCTTCTGGGCGATGAGTCTTGTCTCCCATTTTTACTTTTACACCCCCATCATCAGATTTTTCTATTTTAAACGGAACAACCTCTTTGTCTCCCTGTACTCCAGCATCCTCAAACTTATGTCCAATCAATCGTTTTATTCCAAATAATGTATTCTCAGGATTAGTAACAGCTTGTCTTTTTGCCAAAAGCCCAACAAGACGTTCTCCTGATTTAGACAGCGTAACAACCGAAGGAGTAGTACGCACCCCCTCGGCATTTTCCAATATTTTCGGCTCACCACCTTCAATTATCGCCATTGCTGAATTTGTTGTCCCAAGATCTATACCTAATATTTTTGACATAACTTTTTTATTTAAATTATTACCAATAATTTATTGTGACTACCCTTTATGTTGCGCAACGCGCACCTTCGCTGCTCGTATGACTTTTCCATTGTGCTCATATCCTTTCTGTATAACATCCACAACAATGTCGTCTTCTTTCTTTTTGTCTGTATCAATCATTTCCATTGAAGTGTGGAAGTTTGGATCAAACTTCTCTCCTTTTGGATCTATCTGTTTAAGCCCATTATTTTCAAGGACTGAGAGAAGTTGTGAATAGATATATTCAACCCCCACTCTCCAGTTCTTGTCTACTTTTTCCCATGCATCTTTGTCCGCAAACGCCATGTCAAAGCTATCTACAACGGGAAATAATTCTTCCATAAATTCACCTGTGGCATGTGTAAATGACTCTCTCACCCTATCTTCATTTTCTTTCTTTGCATTCACAAAGTCTGCTCTGGATCTTTGCCACCCTAATAGGTTTTCCCTATTTTCTTTGAGACATTCATTCAATTTTCCCTTCAGTTTTTTTACTTTCCCTTCTACCGTCTCATTTTCCTCAAGGGTGATGTCATCATTATACACATCTTCAAAGTCTTCTTCAACATCTTGCTTTTTTTCTTTTTTTAAAGCCATATATACAAGAATTTACAATTTTAAAACACCGATAAATTACAAAAGTATACTATTGTAATTTACAACTACAAAAATAATTAATATACTTCTAGTTAACCAGCTCAAGATGTATGTTATCGCTTCGACCACTGTGGAGATTTTCTTGCTTTTTTTAAGCCAAACTTTTTTCGTTCTTTCATTCTTGGGTCACGTTTAAGAAACCCTAGTTTTTTTAATTTACTTCTAAGTTCTTCGTCGTATGAAACAAGTGCTCTTGTAACTCCATGTCTTAAAGCTTCTGCTTGTGCGTGTATGCCGCCGCCTTTAACCAATGCGCTTACACTAAACTTAACTGGGAGCTTAGACTTAGACAATGCATCGCGTACAATAGCCTTTAGTTCATCTGTAGGAAAGTACACATCCCCATCTTTATCATTTACTGTAAATTTTGCTTTAGCAGTTTCTGTTATTCTAACACGAGCAACAGCGGTCTTTCTTCTTCCGACCGCTTCTATGTAACGATTTTTTTCTTTTTTTGTTGTAATATCCATAATAATTACTATATAGCAGTCTAGTCGTTAATTATTAAATTTTTCATCATTCCTTTCCTTAATCTGTTTGCCGGTAGCATTCCGTATACTGCTTTTTCAAAGACTTCTTCGTATCCTTTTTTGTTAATCACTTCTTCCATTGTTCTTGACTTGAGTCCACCTGGATACCCTGAATATCTTTGATACTCTTTTTCTTTCATCTTCTTTTGAGTTATTTTTGCCTTTGAGGCATTTAAAATCGTTACTTTCACATCAGGATTAACATTCCTTTGAAACTCGGGGGTATTCTTCCCCATCAAAAACACTGCCGCTTCTGATGCGACTCTTCCTATTGCTCTATTTGATGCGTCAATTTTGTATTCCATAAATAAAATAATTCTTCAATATAATTAAATAAACTCAATGATTGCCATTTTACTTCCATCCCCCGGTCTTGGTGATAATTTTACAATACGTGTATACCCACCATTTCTGTCTTTATACTGTTTTGAAATATCATCAATAATCTTCTTTGCAGTATCCTTGTTTCCACCAAGTCTTGATGACACAAGCCTCATTGCAGAAACTGTTTCACCGCGTCCAGTTGTAACAAGTTTTTCGATAAACGGCCTAAGCTCTTTTGCTTTTGCTTCTGTTGTTGTTATTTTTCCGTGCTCCACTAAAGAAATAGCCAAAGATCGCAATAGTGCCACTCTCTGATTCCTTGGTCTGCCAAATTTTCTTATTGATTTATGGTGTTTCATGTTATCTTATCTGTTTTTTATTTATTTCAATACAATACCAAAATTACTCAAAGCTCTTTTTATCTCCTGAATACCTTTCTTACCAAGACCCTCTAATTCCAATAAGTCATCTTCTTTCTTCTTTGCAAGTCCTCCAATAGTTCTTATATTCGCATCAGACAGTGCGTTGAGTGTTCTTGTGGACATATCCAGGGTGTCTATTCTTGTTTTTAGTATCTCAGAATCAACCTCACCTTTCTCTTCCTCTTCCTCTGTCTCTTCTTCATTTACAACCTTTGGTAATTCTATTTCTTCCGCTTCTTCTTTAAATCCAACAATTGCTTTAAGCTGTTTTATCATGATTCCGATTGAATTCTCAAGAGCTTCTCGTGGTGTTAAAGTACCATCTGTTTCAATCGCTATTTTTAGACGATTATAGTCAGTCCTATCACCAACACGCATACCTTCAACTTCGTAATTTACTCTCCTAATAGGAGCAAACGCAGCATCCAAGCTTATTACTCCAGTTTCAACTTTCTCTTTTTGTAAAACTTCTTTTGGAACATACCCAAGCCCTTTCTCTATTGTCATCTCAATGTTTAATTCTGCATTCTTGTTTGTTAACGATGCAATATGTTGATCTTTGTTCAATACATCAACTTGCCCTGATATTTTTATATCTGCAGCAGTAACATCCTTTATGCCTTTAACTGACAAAGAAATTATTTGATGCTCCTCGGTAGATAATGCAAACCTAATTTTTTTAAGATTTAAAAGTATTGTTATAACGTCCTCTTTTATTCCATCAACTGTTGAAAATTCGTGAGAAACGCCATCAATCTTTACGGATGTGATCGCAGCACCAGGTAAAGAAGAAAGGATTATTCTTCTTAAGGAATTACCTAGAGTGTGTCCATACCCAGGGTAAAGCCCATCTATCTCGTAGACACCAGTAAATTTATCTTCAGAGATAACTTTTGGCTTTGATGGTAAAATAATATTGTAATCAGGCATAATTTTACTATTTAGATATTAAAATAACTTTTAAAATATACATTATTTTTTCAGATTTGGCAAATACTACATCAATTACCTACTATAGAATTCCAACACAGAAGTTATATTGAAAACTACATCTTCTTTGTCGAGTTTCGGGCTTCCTTGTATAACCCCCTCCGCTTTCTTGAAATCAACCTTTATCCAAGCTGGCGCATTTTGTTTTTCCAATCTAGGTAATATGTCATTAAATAATACTTTTCCTTTACTTCCCTCTCTTACACCCAAAACGTCTCCTTCTTTTATTTTGTAAGATGGGATATCAACCTTTCTGCCATTTATAGTGATGTGTCCATGTGAAACCATTTGTCGTGCCATTGATCTTACAGGAGCAAATCCTACTCTAAATACGATACTATCTAATCTTGATTCGAGATTTTCATATAACCTATCAGCAGGATTTACACCATGCCTTGATGTCGCCTCTTTTACGTAGTTTGAAAACTGCTTCTCATTAACACCGTATATATTTTTTATCTTCTGTTTTTCTCTCAACTGAAGACCATATTCTGAAAATGTTTTTCTATGCTTTCTTGCGGAGTCAGGCATACCTGGGGCATATGGTTTTTTTTCAAATGCACACTTAGGAGAAAAACACCTTTCTCCTTTTAAGAAAAGTTTCTTATTAGCCCTTCTACATAATTTACATTTTTTATAATTCATATTTTTATTACAGTAACAATATTTAAAAACTACAAAATTAATTTACACCCTTCTTGGTTTCTTTTGTTTTGGTCCGTTGTGTGGAACTGGTGTCTTGTCTTTTATAGAAGAAAGGGAGATGCCCTTTGAAGAGAAAGCTCTTATTGAAGACTCTCTTCCTGGACCAATGCCTATAACAATAACATCTACCTCACTAATCCCCATCATTTCAGCTTTTTCTCCAATTATCTCCCCTACTTTAGCCGCGGCAAAAGGTGTTCCCTTTTTTGCTCCTTTAAATCCCAGAGACCCACTTGAAGACCATGCCAAAGCGTCACCTTTTTTATCTGCTAAAAGCAGCTTTGTGTTGTTGTATGTAGACTGTACATACAAAACACCGGAGCCAACATTTTTTCTTGGCACACGAGAAAGCGACCTGGATACTTTTCCTTTATCAACCCCACCTCCTGCTTTTTTTACAATTCGTTTTTTGCCCATGCTATTTTTTTAAATAAACTATCTATTTTTTATCAACTTTAGTCCTACCTGATCCCATTGTCCTTCTTACATTTCCTCTTGTCGTCCTGGAATTTGTTTTTGTTCTTTGTCCTCTTAGGGGAAGTCTTTTAATGTGCCTTGTCCCTCTGTAACATAATATATCCTTCAGTCTCTTTATATTACCTGCGACCTCACGTTTAAGGTCACCTTCAACCTTGAGGTCTTCTATGAATTTCCTTATTTTACTTTCCTCTTCTGTGGATATTTCTTTTGGTTTTTTGCCGTACTCAACACCTGCATTATCCAATATTTCTTTTGCCATAGGACGACCAATACCAAAAATGGTTGTTAGTCCAATCTCTAATCTTTTATTATCCGGTATTGTTATTCCTAAAATTCTCATATTAAAATAAATTAAGTTAAAATTATTACCCTTGACGCTGTTTATGTCTTGGATTCTCGCATATAACAAAAATACGTCCTTTTCTACGGACCATCTTACATTTTGCGCATATTTTCTTTACTGAAGCTCTAACTTTCATAAATACAAAATAAAAACGTGCCTTTAAACAGCACAATTAAATATTAACCCCTCTCACTTTACATCGCTAACAACAAGGGGGATTATATACTATTTACAACCTTTTGACAACCCTACCTTTCCCTCCATACGGATCAAGCTTTACTGCAACCTTATCTCCAACTAATACCTTTATTCTATGTATGCGCATCTTGCCGGATAAATAAGCTATTTGCTCTACCCCACCATCAAGTTCCACCTTGAACATTGTATTAGGTAAAGCTTCTATGACGGTGCCACTTGCAACCGTATCGTCCTCCTGTGTATTACTTATCATCGGTGAGAATATACTAACAAATTATTAATAATAAATCAACAACCCTGCAGCAGAGACCACCGAGAATGACCCGTATATACGATTTGTGGTTAAAACATTGCTAGCTGCGTAGATTGAGTGCTTCCATTTTGTCCGAGGTTTTTTTACATACTTTTCTACAACTCTCTAGTTTCCTCTCTCACTCACTGTTGCTAAGTAGCACCCATCAGACCATAATCCTCCACCCTAAAGTTCTTGCGGAGCGTGGTGAGGGAAATACTTGCATCGGGGTAGTTTATTATTTTCTTTGCAGTAATGCTTTTGTATAATCTTACGAACTGACCACCTGAGTATTTTTGAGCAAATGAGCACAACAAATGTATGTGGTCTCCGTCCGGTACCCATCTGCTCTATTTCAAAATCATATCTTTCTTGCAGTTCATTGGAAATTTCCTTCAAGTATTCTGTTGTTTTATTTCGTAACAGTGTTTTTCGATATTTTACGGGGAACACTACGTGGTAGTAAATATTATATGCAAAGTGGTGTCCTTTTTATATCATAAATACATAATATATTGAAAACCAAGGTTTTCAAACTTTCCTTAGCGGACCTGCAGTAGAGACCACAGGGTATGTCCGCACAATCAACAAATTCTAGTTCTCTAATAATTTTAATCCAAAGAATCGCCTGGGCTGATAATTCTTACTGTTATATTTTCGCTATCCTCAGGAAACACCTTCTTCCAAAATGGACGGATTGTAGCCTTTGCTTTGTCAACACTTGGGTATGTTGCAATGATTTCATTAAAACCATTCTTGTTTTTTCCAGCGATACTATCTACGAGTAAATTTTTATTAATACCCCACACAATGTCTGCAGTACCAATAAATTTAAACTCTAATTCATTAGTATTTTCTATGTTAATTTTTTCTTGTTCAATAATGCTAAATCCCAATTCATCTAAATTACGCACAATGACATCTTCTCCGCCATAAGAACCTATAAAATTCATAGCGACATGTTTACTTAATTCAGCCCTATTAAAAATTACACCATGCAGTTTGCCTGTTTCTGTAACTAGAATAGGACCTTTGGTTGTTTCTTTTTGTTTTGTTGTGTTATTAAATTCAAAAAATACTGCGTTGTCATATAAAATAAAATCATCCGGAACCTGTAAACGTGCCTGACTCAACAATATCTCTTTCAGAGAATTCTCAATACTGTTTAGTGCATTATCCAGATCTTCAGATGAAGCGGTTTTGATAATACCAGAAAATCCTCCTTCTATTGACGTTTTTGACCTAGCATAAAATTTACTAAATCTTGGGTCACCTTTAAACCCTGGAATAGTAAAGTCAGTCAGTCCTGCGTTGTATTCTTCTCCTGGGATATCAGCAAATACAACCGTCTCGATGCTCCCTGGAACTATCTCCCCATTTTGTACAGTTGTACCTGGAACTACCACTGATTTGTTTATTCTATAAATTTTTCCATCAGGAGTCTCAAATCTTGTTCTTGTTATCAATTTCTGGCTTTTTGAACTGTACGCATTGTAAATAATAATACTACCGGATGCTTTTCTTTGCAGTTCTTTCTCTTCTGTAGCTTGTACCTCCGACGAATCAGAATTTTCCAAAATTATCATTTTAAATGACAGCTCCTCGCCCAAAGCATCTTTTTTTGCTTTTAATAGCCCATCCTCTAAAGAAACTTGTTTTTGTATCGGGATAAGCTCAATGATCGTTCCTGAAAAGACTGAGAGTAAAACGAATAATAAAAAAATACCAGAAGTGAGGGCAAGTAACCACATTATAAACTTTGGAGACTTGTTTTCTTTCGTATATTCCGATGGTATGTTTTGTGTGCTTTCAAGAGAAACGCTCCTCACCGCTGTATTTTTTCGATTACGAATACTGGGACGTTGTCGCGGACGCGTAGATGTTATTATGTCTTGTAGTATTTTTTTTGGCATTGTCATATTATACCATATCTATATTTCATCTAGAATGTGAATAAGATATGAATATTACATAAAACCTACATCACCCTTCCTGCAAAAATCGTTTCAAGAATTATAAATGGATCTTTTAGATTATTGCCATTTTTTAATGAACAAAACTTACTCATTAATTTTTCATTTAATATTTTTATTTCAAACTTATCATTAGTAAGAGTAAATTGACCAAACTCCTCTTCATTTATGGCATTCATATACCATTCCTGAACATCATTGTCCGCTGTAATGAAAACAGAGTTAGGAATGTATGAATCTCCTGAAAAGGCCTGTAGTACTTCAGTGAATGACAATATCCATTCTTTCTTCGCTTCCTCGAGCACTTTATTTAATCTATCTCTCGTAGCAACATCACTATTCCCAGAGTTGAACATAGAAAACAAAGACTCAGCCTCTTCTACTCCCGTATTAAATTTACTTGCTATTCTCCTTATTAAAAAATTCTTGCCGAGAGGGAATGCTACATTCTTTACAAGTACTCCATTTTTTGTCATTGACACATCTGTCACTTCACCTGTTATATCAAGAAACAAAAAATTATTTTCACTAAAAATATCTCTAATAGCGACAAAAGAAACGAGTGAGAATGAACTAAATTTCACATCACAGCGGAAGACTCTTGATGCTTTATCTTCTATTAATTTAATCGTTTGCTCAGAACCAATACTGACAAAAAGAGTTATTTCAGCAAGTTTAACTTTTTTATCATACGGATTACTTGTTTCATATCCATTTAATTTTGTTTGAATATTTTGTACATCTATTATACGAGGAACTCCACCAATTATTTTGTTCTTTTTATTTATAACATCATCATTTATAATAGACACTTTTTTGTCTATTAAATCATCTATCATTTTGTGCGTAATGATGAAAGGAGTCTTTTTTTCTATTTTCATGAAATGTGTCCTAGCTGTATACCAAGGGGAAGACAAGATACAGAATATTTTTTTTGGAGATGACTTTGAAGTTTCTGCTAATTCTACTAACACAGACTCAAGAGTTCCCGCCATTAAAGAAAGAAACCTTGAAAAATTGATATCATTCTTTATTTCGATCTGTTTACGAATGCTATATAAAACTACAGGGGGGTTATCTTTTACAATTAAAACAATAGCACCACCGATACTAGAGCTTCCAATATCTAAAATAATTACAGGTTTTTCTTTTTTTGTACTTAGAGACAACATAACATTTCTTTAACCAATATTATACCATTTTATTTCCACTATATTACTCCAAAACTGCCTTTATTCTGCGCACGCCTGCTGAGCTTGCACTTTCTTTCTTGATCCTAAAATGTCCGAGCTGTGAAGTATTCTCAACATGAGGACCACCACAGATCTCTTTGCTAAAATCTCCAATTGAGTAAACTTTTACTTTTTCTCCGTACTTATCTCCAAATACTCCTATCGCTCCGCTGTCTTTTGCCTCCTCAACTGTCATTTCTTCCATTTTAACAGGTAGGTTTTCTTTTATTTTTTCATTTACCAGATCCTCAACCTTTTGCTTTTCTTCATCTGTCATTTTTTCCGGATGAGAAAAATCAAATCTTAGTCTTTCAGGATTTATATTACTTCCCTTTTGTTCAACATGGTCGCCCAATACTTCTCGCAAGGTTTGGTTTAGAAGATGTGTAGCTGTATGCAACCTTGTAGAATTTTCATCATGTCCACCCAAGCCACCCTTAAATGTTCCTGCAGAAGCGGTTTGTGAAAGTTCTTGATGTTTTTTCATTTCTTCGTTAAAACCAACCATATCAACAACCAGCCCTTTTTCTTTTGCAATTTCTCGAGTCATTTCAACAGGGAAACCGTAACTCGAAAACAAAACAAAAGCATCTTTCCCAGAAATCATCTTTATATTCAAGTCTTTATCAAAATCACTATATGTTAATCCCTCTTGATTGTATGTTGAAAAAGTTACTTTTTCAAATTGTTTCAATCCTGTTTTCAAAGTCCTCTTGAACCTTTCTTCCTCTTTGTCAATTTCGTTTCTTATCTGTTCTGCATTTTTTTTCACATTTTTATAAATATTTCCATACTGCTCAATCACAATATCGACTAAATCAATAAAACCTCCATCTTTAAACCCTAATACATTCATGTGCCGCACAGCTCGTCGAATTATTCTTCTTAAAATATAATCCCTACCTGTATTAGAAGGGGTGACACCATCAGATACCATAAATACCATTGATCTAACATGGTCAGCAATTATTCTTGTTGATTTTAAAATATTTTCTTGTCCTCTTGGCTCTGTTTCTAGATTACTAAGTTCATATTTTGGAGTAAGCTCTTTTATTTTACTCATCAAAGGAATAAACAAATCGGTCTCATAAACACTATCAACTCCTTGCATCATCACAGTCAATCGTTCAAGCCCCGCTCCTGTATCTACATTTTTTTGCGTAAGTTTTCCAATTACTTTCCCTTCTTTCTTTTCATATTCCATAAATACATTATTCCAAACTTCTACCACCATTTGCTCGTCATCAGCTTTGGCAAACTCTTCTTTTGTCATTCCTTCAGTCAATTCTCCTGTAACATCATAAAACATCTCCGAATCCGGACCGCAAGGTCCATTATCCCCTGGACTCCACCAATTACTTTCGGCTGACATAAAGAAAATTCTTTTCTCAGGGTCAAGCCCTGCTTTTTCAAAGATCTCTTTCCAGACTCTAAATGACTCTTCGTCTTTTGGGGCATCTTCATTTCCTTCAAAAACAGTTACATAAAGCCTGTCCGAGTTAAGCCCCAGACCGTCTTTTTCATCAGTTAAAAATTCATAAGACCAATTAATTGCTTCTTCTTTAAAATAATCACCGAGTGACCAATTACCAAGCATTTCGAAAAAAGTTAAATGTGTATTGTCCCCCACTTCTTCAATGTCGGTTGTTCTTACGCACTTTTGAGCGTCTGCAAGCTTTGTCCCGGCGGGGTGTTTTTCTCCTAATAAATACGGAACTAGTGGTTGCATACCAGCAGTAATAAAAAGCACCGAAGGGTCATTTTCCGGGACTAAAGAAGAGGAAGGAATGATTGCATGCCCTCTTGCTTCAAAAAACTTTAAAAAATTATTGCGTATTTCTTCTGACTGCATATAGAAAGATACTCTACGTTATTTTACAAAAAAGAAAATAAGTATATAAAAAATTCCAAATACCCACGGAACTATCGGCTCAACAGCGGTAAGTGTTCTGTATGGGCTATATTTACAATTCTTTAACACCTCCCATTCCGTCTTATATATCGCTAGTGGAAGATTCTGCTCTATACAATGAAGCATCTCAAATTTCGCAAGATTTACAAGCTTATACCCACGAGTAGATGCCCACCAAATAATACAAATAAGAATTCCGACTACAGGCACTACGCTATGCCATACACTTGGATCAAAAAAATTTTCTTTACTCAAAGAAAGACCAGCTGCAGTAATAAGAAGCATATTTATTGTAAGAAAATACTTATTGACTGTATGCTTCAGTTTGCTTGTATAATCAAGACTTTGAATACAAAGTTTATACTGCTCTAGGAGATGCTCCTTGTATAACTCCCCATACTCGTCTTTGGGTATTTGATATAAATTTGCGCCGCAAATTTTTTCTTTTCTGTCGTCCATATTGCTATCATAACATAAAAACTAATTTATCCTGAATTACAAAAAATGATCTAATTACATGATTTTACCTACTGCACCTTGGGTCAGATAGTGCTATTTTGCCAGATCAAATGCTTTTTTAATTTCATTATCATCCCAACCTGCATCTTTTAATTCTTCTTTTATTGCATCGTCACTTATGCTTGAAGCTTTTGCATCTTTAATATATTTAATTAACTCAGACTCAATAGATGATATGCGTTGTGAATCATTAACTACAGCATTTCCACCAAACTCCTCTTTGTAATGATCCCTAACAACAATATCCTCAAGTTCTTCCAACTCCTTTTCTTCTGTCTTTAGACGTTTTTTTAAAAATACAATTACTGCAATAAAACCAAGAGTAGTAACTACTCCTCCTGCAATTATTATCCATACAACAAGATCTATTCCTTTAATACTTTCTAAGAATTCATCCCATTTTGTATCAATTGATTGCCCACTTTTAATAAGCTCTTCACATTCTTCTATGTATGCATCAAGATACTTACCAGCATCAACAAAAGAGAGTGTGTGTTTTGCAGATTCAAATTTTACTATTGAATCTTTGCAGTGGCGTTGAGCTTTTAGCGCGAGTGCCTCCCTGAGTAGCACGCTATAGTTACCCTCCTCGTTCTCAATTCCAACCTTATTGAGTGCTTCATCTATTACCAATGATGGAATCACAAATGCAAAATTGTCACCCTCATCCGAGTTTGCTGTCTGAAAACTGACAATACCCACAACCTCACCATCTTTATTCACCATCGGCCCTCCACTTGACCCGCCTGATATTTTTGCATCCACTTGCCACACCAACCCATCTCCAATTTTTTTCTTACTACCTATTGAACCTGTGGTAAAAGTTGATTCCAAGAAATCATTGGACTGCGCCTGAGCATTCCCTGGAAAACCAACTACATATATCTTCGTACCTACGGTAAGTTTATTGGATGATGAGACTGACAAAGCTGGCAAAAACTTGTCTTTAATTTTTACAATGGCTATATCATCTGAATCCTTCCTGTCACGAAAGAAATTATCATTTGAATATATAACATCTACAGGCACTCCATTATCAATAGCTTTTTTTATATCTTTATCTTTTGATCTTGGGTCCACCATAGTGGTTTTATATTTCAAATCAAAAACACTATTCTTTACTAGATAATCATAAGCCTCATCTGCAAAATCCTTTATTTCACTGTCATCATATTTTTGTATTTTTTTGACATCCTCTTCTGAGGACTGAAGCATACTTAACATAAAACCGGCTGCTATTATATCCTTTAACGTTTTACTTTTAATGCTTTCAGTAGAGACAACATGTGCATTTGTTGCGATATATCCATTAGAATTAACAAAAAAACCACTACCGGTGTAATATTCATCTAATTCTATTTCAACAGTACTACCTGTGATGGGTTTTAGCTCTAATGTAAGTAAATCAATATCAGCATCAGCCAATATTATCTTGCCTGTGACGTGTTGTCCTAGACGAACAACCGCCGGTTTTACAAGATTTACAATATCTTCTTCCGTAAGATTATCGTATGTTTTGCCGTTTAAATGTTCTGCTGAAACAGCAACAGGGAAAACTGCAAGCATAAACAAGAGATATAAATTCAAGAATTGTTTAGTCATATTATTTTTTAATAATATCATGAATATATTTTAAATAGATGTGGAAAACCTAACGGTAATTATAAAAAGAAGCAGGCTGTATAACCTGCTCCAAAATCATCTTTTTTTATTACGTTCATCAAAACCAAATGCGCCACCATTCTTTATGTAATGGAAAGCTAATTCATTCTCATCTCTCGGCTCACGCCCGTGTGCATTAAAAAAGAACTTTCTGTTATCTTCCCCTAGTATTTCCTCCCTTTGTTTATCGTTCCATATCGAAAGTTCTTCATGAGAAAGAATATCGCCTGTCATCACATTCTCCTTCTTCGTTTTTTTTATCACAAAAAAAGCACCCAAATAGTATTATCCTCTTTTAAAAAAATACGTCAAGAATTTTTAACACCTATCAAAATTCACTAAAAAACCATTTGAGCTTTCAGCGGACAATTATTAAACACCCAGAGAGTATCAAATTCAGACATCTCCATTCTCTTTCCATCCAATATAAAATATTGCTTTGGTAGACTATCGTTATTAACAATCATCGGCATTTGATTATCAATCCATTCATCCGGGCATATTCTTAATTTCTCATCGGTAAAAACTTGTACTGTTTTATTCTTCGTTTCGTAGGAATAGATATAAAAAGAAATAATTGATACCACAGACAATCCAGCAAAAATAAAGAAGTATTTTTTTGTATCTTTAGTAATCATCATCGTCATCTACGCCTTCATGTTTAATTGAATATCCGACAGACGCTTCTTTTATTTTTTTCTCAAGATACCACAGTGCTGTGAATATAAACAAGGTTAATATTGTCACCAGTATTGCAATCGCATAAAGACCGTAACCACAAGCAATACCAATCCCAGCAGCAACCCAAAGGCCGGCTGCTGTAGTAAGCCCACTTACTTTTGAATCTCTAAATATGATTAATCCAGCACCAATAAAACCTATACCAACAATTATTTGAGACATAACTCGCAAAGGATCAAGCGTGGTTCTGTTAATATACATCTCCGTCACAATCATAGAGATTACAACAAAAAGAGCTGATCCCATTGATACAAGAGCATATGTTCTCATACCAGCAGTTTTTTGCGCCATTATTCTCTCAGTACCCAAAAGCATACCAAGAAATACAGCTACTGTAATTCTAGAAAATATTTCTATGGTATCTCCATAAGTAAGTAATAATTCCATATGTCTTTAATACTACCAAATAAGAATTAAATAACAAAAGTTTAGTTCGATAAATAAAAGAATAATCTATTATTTATTATCTTTCTTTATTCTTTCAGAAACTCCTCCTCCACAAAGCAATCCTATCTCGCCAATAACGCCATCAATATTCTCCTCACTCATACCAAGCTCTCTAAGTACGTCTTTTCTATTCACGAGATCCCTGCACAATACAATACCTCTTTCAAATATTATCTTTTTTCTTTTTTTGTTTAATGTCGTTAGGCATGATATTGGATGAACTTTTGACTCTAGTATCATGTCCTGCAAATTACCCTCTTTAGGATAATTCCAACCTATCACCTTAAGCCCTGAACAACGTCCATACTGACGGGCTTTTGAAGTTAATTTTGTGTTTGTTATAAGCCACCCTTCGTGAATTATCGGCACAGACGATACTTCTTTCCTTTTGTGTATAGCTTTTAAGTCATCAACTCGAGCCTTTACATAAAGTGATACTTTTAGGTCTGTCTTTATTCCGGGTTTATTATGGAATTTTGCTTCGATAAAAATATGCTTATCACCTCTACTCGCCAAAACATCAACCTCATGAGTAACACAAAATCCATAAAGGACAATCCCTACCTTAACATCAAACCCCTGTGTTTTTAAAACCTCACCAAGGAATTTTTCAAAAGGGAATCCCGTTGGACCCAAATCCATTATTGCCTGTCTCAAGCTATAACGAATTGCCACTATTTTATCTTTTTTAATAAGTGAAAAAGCTCGATTGTATATATTTTTTGTTGTCATTCCATCTCTTAGGTCTTTTCTGATCTTGTACACAACATTATCCATTGTCTCTTTTGATGCACCTGAACGCTCAAGTGAATCACGCAATTTTTCTTCGGAGAATGCCTGCTTTTCCCCTGATGCTTTTATTATCTGAATTTCTTTTGTCATATCTATAATAACCGATGCCTTAAATTTTTAAATGGTTATTTCATTATCTCATATTTATATACCTTGCTCAATCCATCCTTAAACTAAGAATACCAATGACCCTCGCCTTATTTGCCTTATGAATAACTACTCAACTGAACCAACTTTGTTAACCATCTCAATCTCATTAAATTTTGCACCACTTGGAAAAACGAGACTCGTAACTCGTTTCCCTGTATCTCTAAAACCTAATTTTTCGTAAAATTTAATTGCTCGTAAGTTATTTTCTTCAACTGTTAACAAAGTATTATTGTGTGTGTCAAAAAAGGACTCTGCTTTATCCCATATTTCTCTACCCAGATTCATCCCTTGATATTCTGGATGGACATAAATAGCGCCAAGTTCATTGTTGTCATCTTTTTTCTCTAACCAGGCAAAGCCGATAATCTTTCCAGTTTCATTTTTAACCACTACAACACACTGTTCGTCTGGAAGCTCTTTTATTTCTAACGCTGTTTTTTCGATATTTTTAGCAGAAAATGATTTTTTAAATATATCAAAATACCAATCAACGTCATCTTGAGTAATCCCCGATTCATCACTTGGATACGTCGCCTTCCATGTCTCATATTCTAATTCACGTATACCCAAAACATCTTCAGGTGTCGCTGGGGATATCTCTATTTTTGGAGCATCTTTCAATCTCTGTTGTGCTTCAGGAGAATGTCTGCTGTTCTCATACATCTCAAAAGCTTAACAGATTAAAACCAAATTGTCATTATCGGCGTATCAATTATCTACTTCAAAATTACACCTCCACCTAGACATTCATCTTTATTGTAAACAACTAGAGACTGCCCGGGGTTTGCGATCTGTGGAATTTCAAACATAATCTTAGTCTCACTACCGTCACCTGAGGCAATTCTACACGACTGAAGTTCCTGACGATAACGCACACGTGCTGTGTATGTTTTATTGGTATCAGGGAATTCTCCCGAGATCCAGTTTACGTTGTCCAGCTCAACTTCAATTCTACTTTGCGCAAGTTCTCCACTCTCTTTTTTGAACGAGACCGTTATGGTGTTTGCGTCAATATTTTTACCTGACACAAAATATGGAGAATCATGTGTTCCTTTTTCAGTGACAGTAAAACCATGCCTCTGCCCAAGCGTATAAAAATATACACCATCATGCCAACCAACAACTTTACCCTCTTCGTTGAGCACGTTACCTCTTTTCTCAGGAATAAATTCTTTCAAAAATTCTTTCATATCCAACTTACCAACGAAACACAACCCTTGGCTGTCTTTCTTTTCTGCGGTTGAAAGTCCAAACTTACGTGCCATATCTCTTACTTTTGATTTCTCATATTCCCCAATCGGAAACAATGATTTTTGTAACTGTTTTTGCTTCAACATCCAGAGAAAATAACTTTGGTCTTTATTGCAATCAACTCCTATAAGTAATTTTGTTGTACTGTCTTTCTGCTCAAGGCGAGCGTAATGACCAGTAGCAACACGATCTGCCCCCATTCCCAATGCCTTCTCCAAAAAAGCACCAAATTTAATATACTTATTGCACATCACATCTGGATTAGGTGTTTTCCCAGCTTTATATTCACGTACCATATAATCCACAATCTCTTTTTTGTATTCTTTTTCAAGATCCATTGTAATAAAAGGTATATCTAGGTGTGCAGCAACACGCATTGCGTCTAGTCTGTCCTCTCTCCATGTACAGGGTAAAAAATCTGGTTGCCATACTTTAATAAATACACCAGTCACGTCAAACCCACGCTTTTGCAAAAGAGCCGCCGTTACGGAAGAATCTACACCCCCCGAAAGCCCTACAAATATTTTCTTTTTTTTAAAATTCATGTTTGAATTAAACTGTTTACAACTTTATAGATATCACCTGCGCCCATTACAAGCACAACGTCAAAATCATGTTTTTTTTCTTGCACCAATCTTTTTGTTTCTGTAATATTTTTTGCAAACGAAACAACAAGACTGGAGTTTCGTTTTTTTATTGCTTCAGCCATATCATTTGAACTTATTTTCTGTGCAGATTCTCTTCCTGCAACATCATACACCTCCGAAAGTATCACTTCATCCGCTTCGTCAAAAGCACGAACAAACTCATCAAAAAGCTTAACCGTTCTATCTTTCTGATGTGGCTGAAATACCGCAAGTACTTTTTTACCAACGTACATCTTTTTTGTTGCTTGTATTATTTCTTTCACGGAAGTTGGGTGGTGCGCATAATCAGAGATGATAATCTTTCCATCCACACTCTTAAATGTTTCAAATCTCCTGTCAACTCCACCAAACACAGCAATAGCATCATGAATTACCTCTTTATCTATACCAAGGTGAAGAGCCATAGCAGAAGAGGCAAGAATATTATAAATATTAAAAATTCCGGGAAGTCTAGTTTCAAATCTTCCAATATTTTCTTTTTTCCACACCATGTCAAATTTCTGTATGCCATCTTTTAAAACAATATTATCTGCATATAAGTCGGATTCCGCAGTAAGTCCATAGCTTATTTTTAAAGCCAATGAATTAAGGCTTGATTCAACTACATTTTTATCATCTGCATTAAAAACCAAAACACCTTTTTTGTCCAAACCACACACATACTCACTAAATGTATGTTTTATCTCCTCAAGATCTTTATAAAAATCAAGATGATCTTCTTCAATATTTGTAAGAACAATGGCACGAGGTTTCAATTTAAGCATATTTTTTTTATACTCACATCCCTCCACTAAAAAAACATCTCCTTTGCCAGCATGAAAATTCCCTCCCCAATCAACCACATTTCCTCCCAAGATTATTGTCGGATCAATTTTTGTTTTAGAAAGAGTCGTTCCCAAGAGCGCAGTTGTTGTTGTTTTTCCGTTGGTTCCGGAAATAGCAATGCCGTAATAATCACCAATTACCAAACCAAGAGCTTCCGCATAATCTATCGTTTTTATCCCTCTCTTGCGAGCTTCTGTGAGTTCTTGGTTGTCATCTATGATAGCTGAAGAATAAATAATTAGGTCTAGCCCATCAGTAAGATTCTCTTTTTTGTGTCCAATAAAAATATTTATTCCCAAATTACGTAGACTATCTAGGTTCTCATCGACAATATTAGAACCACTTACCACTACTCCACGCATATGAAAGTATCGTGCCAACGCAGAAACGCCGATACCTCCAATACCCACACAGTGAACTTTTTTTATTGTTTTTATATCCATCCGTATATTTTCTAATTAAACATCATGCTTTTATACAAACAACTTGTATCATCGCTTACACTTGAACCATCATCTACACCAACACCGCACGACTGAGAACTTGGCCCTTGCGTGTACCATTGTATTTTATACTGTTTACATCCAGGATTTACAATACAACTATACTCAGCTCCATTCCAGTAAGTTGGAGCAGGTGAACCTGTTGGATTTATAAGAGTAAGATCAGGAAGAGGAGGAAGCCCAGAAATATAAGATCTTATCGAATCATTAAAGACACTATCTTCTGAGGTACTGTTATCTTCACCACAAACATCATCCGGCTCATCTCCGAGGCAATAAGTAGTAGATGCATTGGGATAACTTCCATTATCCTGACGATACATTTCAAATGCTGTAATATACTGCTCTACAAGACTCAAGCGCTTAGAATTCAAAGCTCTCTCTCGTGAACCACCGGAAGATACTAATACAATAGTAGATAACACAGAAATAACTGCGATAGCAACCAAAAGCTCTCCTAACGTGAACCCTTGCTTGTAAATTTTATTTTTGTACCACATGAATATTTTTATAAGTTAATTCAAATATAATCTCTTATTTTTTCTATGAGCGTCAAAATCTTCTGCATAATACATATTACCAGCCCTATCAGATAAATAATATAAATTCTCTGACCCTTCAGGATTTACAGCCGCCAGCATTGAATCAATCCCGGGATTTGAAATAGGTCCTATTGGCAATCCTTTGTATTTATATGTATTATACGGAGAATCAATTTTAAGATCTTTTAATGTGAGGGTATACGTATTCTTTCCATTGATATAGGGGAACACTGCATCAACCTGAAGGGGCATGTCTATATCTATTCTTTTCCATAATATTCCAGATATCATTCTCCGTGTCTGTGTTGTACGCGCCTCTTTTTCTAAAATAGAGGCCATAACAACAACATCATTTAGGGATTTCCCGAACATTATAATTTCTTCTTTGATTTCATCTATTTTGAGTTCAAAGTTTTCTTCAAGCTCTCTGGCAACCTGCTCTGCTCTTACATTAGGTAAAAATAAATAAGTATCAGGAAAGAGATATCCCTCTTTACTTGCAACAATCTTTAAAAATTCAACACTGTCAAAGTCCGAAAATTTATCCTCAAACAAGTGTGCAATATCATAAATAGTGGAACCCTCTGGTATTGTTATCCTCACTGGAGTAAGTCCATAATCTCCTCTTGTTACTTTTTTTGCGACACCCCAAGAAGACAAAGGCTCTACAAAAAAGTACTCTCCAGACATTACGCCAGCGTCTCCTTTAAATATTGTTACGAATGATTCAAATAGCAACTCAGACTTTATAACGGATGAGTTTTTTAAGTGTTTAGAAATATCTGAGAGCACCATACCTTTCTCTATTTCTACAAGTCTCCCTGATGGGAAATTACTCGGTGCGCTAAACAAAGTAAGATAAAGGACAAGAAGCATAATAAAAATGATCACTACAGCTGAAGCGATTTTAGATCTTATGCTCATACTAGAAAAACCATCTGTTGGGAGACATATCATACCAGGGTATGTTTTAATTTTTTCGTGAATATCAAAACGCATATTTTATATTGGTAAATTGACAGGTGGTTCTGATTTTTTTGAAGTAATCCTCCCAAATGTTGGAGTCTCCGCAACTCCACCTGGGAAGTGATAAATTGTAGCAAGTTCTTCTGTATTTAAAACAAAAGGTTTTTGTTTATATGGAAGATAAAAGTAGGATCGCTTTTTGTATGCATCAAACATACTCTTTTTTAATTTTGTAACTCGTATATCTTTGAAATCCTGCCATGGAAAATCAAAAGATGTCGTATTGTTAGGCTTAAAGCCATTTAATTCATTTGAATTATACTGACGAAATGCCCCTAAAAGAGAATGTATGTTTGAAACGTTAAATGCTTCTCCTTTTGATAAATATATTCCACGTATTCCACAATCAAAACCCAATTTTGATATATTACGCTGAACTGCTGTTATTATATTCTCTTCTATTTTTGTAAGTATTACGGGTGCATTCTCGCTACTACCACCTCTTCTATTCCGTGCTTTCTTGATTATATCTTCAATAAGGTCCTCTCCTTCATCTTTCCAATCTCTTTTCCCGAACCATTTTCCGGGCTTTTTAAATCTCTTGCCTGTTGATTGTACTAATATCTGTATCCACACCTGTTCATCTTTGCCAATAGACCCAAGGAACTCCAAGGTTGACGTTATCGGATCTGTCTTATACTCTTCTTTTGTACCCTCTTTATCCAATCCAAAATCTACATAAGTTTTGATGGGATACGCATCCTCTTTAGTAAATACATACTCCATACCCCACAACGACCATTCCCCTTCTTTTCCTTTAAAATCCACGCGCCTTGTATAGTCCGGAACTTCATACACTTCTGCCGTAGGGTACTGAGAGTAAATTTGAGCCTCTATGGTGTTTTTGAACACCTTGTTTGTACGTATAAAAAAATGCACCTCTCCCTCTATTGAAACCAATTCAAGAGAAAACCAGTTCTTTACCCTCCCTTTGAAATACCATTCATTCCATACTCCCATACCAGATTGATAGAGAGCATTTAAGACAACTTCCATGGCAAGAGGTGTCTTGAATAACTCTTGCGGTAATTTTATTTCAAGTATTGTCCATTCTATGTTTGAGATCCATTTAGCACGAACATACCGAAGCCATATATTCAAAAACAACCACCCTAAAACAAAAGGTAGCCAATATTCAATATTATCTAATATTGGTTTTATTATTTCAAATGTTCTAACTAATAATTCTGTAAAACTGAATGTCATCATTTGTTATTTTAAATACTAATCTACCGTATAATATGATTTATATTATATCATACACCCACAATTACAAAACTCTCTCTTGTAAATATAATATATGCCAGAAAATAGAACCTTAGAATCACCGATATTACAAAAAAAATACCTTGCAGAAAATACAAGATATTTTTTGTAATATAAATATTTCTACTGATATCTAACGTGTGCAATATCTTCCTTTATTATCCTTAGAGAAAATACGACTATCCTGCAAATTAACCATGATAGTGTTGTCCTTTACGTATCTTTCCTTTAAAACCTTATCAATAATCTCTTCTTTCGTCATTGCGCCATGTTTTTCTAAAAGTTTTCTTATTACATCCTTAACCACGCCACCTTCATACCCCCAATCTGACAAAGCGTACAAACCCCTACCAACGAGTACGAACCGTGGATCTTTTATAAGTTCATTATGACATGTTGCAACATGTGCTTTTTTATTGAATATATCTGAAATAGCTTTTGCTACTTCAGTAAAATGCATTGGCGATCCGTGTTTTCTTATCACAAGAAAAGCGTAGTCCCTCATACCTCTTGCGTTTACGTTTGGTGAAGTAGCAATACCCCATTCACCAAGAGGATTTTTACCTATTGTTTTCGAAAGAGAGAGCCATCTTTTTATTATTTCTTCATTTTTATATTGTTCAGAAATATCTTTTAGATGTTCTAAAAATGAAGACACCATATCACTTTCTGATATAAGATCGTCTTTGGACATATTTTTATAAAGATTTTTTATTGCGGAATGCACCTTATCTGCAACATCCTCATCTACTATCCACCTATGCCTGAAGTCAGAATTTTCTTTTTCTCTTTTAAAAGGTGCGCCAAGAACAAGAAGGAGTACTATGTTGTTCTGTGCGCTTTTGTCTTTTGAGATATACTCTAGTAGATCTTCTTCATTTACAATTCCTCCTAATGAAAACATGAGCTTCTCAAGCTCTTCTATCGCTGATTTATGATCATTGAAAATGTCTGATTTTCTAATAGAATCCAAAGCAAAATTCTCAAGCTGTCTAACTCTCTCTCTTGTTATACTATAAATTCCACCGATAGCTTCGAGAGTCATCTTATCAGTATCCGGACCCAGTCCAAACCTTTTTATTAAAACATCCCTGCCTCTATCAGGAAGAACGGAAAGGAGCTTTTTTGTTACATGCTTTGGTTTAAATATTATAGCTGCCATAAGTTTTTTCTTTATTATGTTTTTAGTTACGTGAGTTAGATTTTATCACATGCTTGTTGTTAAGTCAACCCCATGTGCTGATATACTGACAAAAAGCATCAAACAACAATATTTACAAGCCTATTTTCAATATAGATCATCTTTTTTATCTCTTTATCTTTGGTCCATTTCACTACGTTCTCTTGCTCCAGTGCTATGTTTTTCACTTCTTCCTCATTGACCCCGACTTCAATTTCAAACTCCGCGCGCACCTTGCCATTTACCTGCACCACGATAGTTGCTCGCTCTTCTTTTATTTTCTCTTTGTCGTACGCTGGCCATTGCGCAAGATGAATTGATTCCTCGTTCCCAAGCTCGTGCCACAACTCCTCTGCCATATGTGGAGCAAATGGAGCAAGACTCTTAAGGATCATCTCGTAGCCTTCACGAGACAAGGAAGAAGCACCCAGTGTGTTTAAAAGTGTCATCATCGCAGCAATAGCAGTATTGAATTTTAATTCCTCCAGATCATCGCTCACTTTTTTGACTGTCTTGTGTATCTCCGATTCAATCTTTGGTTCTGTGTTACCTTCGATTCTTTCTTGCATTTTCCAAACTTTTTCCAAAAACCTATACACACCAACAATCCCATTTTCATTCCACATTACGCCTTCACCTAAAGGGCCGGCAAACATCATATACATGCGAACGGCATCAGCACCGAAACGCTTTATCATGTCGTCAGGATTCACTACATTACCTTTAGACTTACTCATCTTTACCCCGTCTTTATCTAACACCATCCCTTGATGGCGCAATCTTGGAAATGGCTCAGAAAAATCAAGCAAACCAATTTTTTTCATCGCTCTGGTAAAAAACCTAGCATAAAGTAGGTGCATATATGTATGCTCTTCTCCTCCAATGTAGAGATCTACAGGAAGCCAATGTTTCAATCTTTTTGCTGAACAAAATTCTTGCTCACTGTGCGCATCCGGATAGCGTAAAAAATACCAAGAAGAATCCACAAAAGTATCTAAAGTATCTACTTCTGGTGTCCAACCTTTTCCAAAAATTTCTTCCGTTCTTTTTTTAAGCTCTTTTGAGTTTGCAAGTGGAGAAGAACCTGTTGGTACAAAGTCCACATCCTCCGGCAGTGTCCACGGCAAATGCTCTTGCGGTACAGCATGCGCATTTCCTTCTGGGTCATACACTATCGGTATCGGCGCACCCCAGTACCTCTGACGAGAAATAGACCAATCACGCAAACGATAATTGCTTGTAAGCTTTCCTCCCACAAATTCAGTAATCGCTTTTTTCGCCTCTTCGCTATCCATTCCGTCAAATTTACCAGAATTAATCAATTCACCACTCCCTGTATAAACATTCCTATCGCTATCTACACTTGAAGATTCAATTACTCTTTTTATTGGCAATCCAAACTTTTGTGCAAATTCAAGATCACGCTCATCATGATTTGGCACAGCCATGATCGCTCCGGTCCCATAGTGGGCAAGAACATAGTCAGCAATAAAGATTGGTATCTCCTCATTGTTTGCAGGGTTTATTGCTTTCACCCCTTTCAGCTCAACTCCTGTTTTTTCTTTTGCTTCGAGTCTTTCTCTTTCTGTCTTCTTCTTTGTGTCGTTCATATACACCTCCACCTCATCCCAGTTTGAAATATCCTCCTTCGTCTCACTCAATAACTCGTGTTCAGGTGCAAGCACACAATACGTCGCACCAAACAAAGTATCAGGGCGAGTTGTAAATACTTTAATTTTCTTATCTAAAACATTTCCGCCAGTAACGACTCTCCACGGATATCTCATGTCTTCTCTTTTTAAAAAATCATTCACGTTATCTTTACCTATCCAAATAATATCTGCAATACCTTGTTCTTCCTGACTCCTCTCTTTCTTTTCTAAATCTTTTAATTTTACATGCACGATTCTATAATGAGCAAGACGATTTACCTTTTTGCCTACATGATAAAATTTCCCATGCGAAGACTGGTCATAAACTTTTACAATCTCCATATTTTGATAACCAGTCTCCTCTCTGACTTCATCAACAGCAGTATTCTCTGGAGTATCTTCATCCAACCCTCCCGTTACAAAGCCTTGCCAATCAACCTTTTTCCATTTTACACACAAAAATTTATCTTCAGTTGGATGTTCAACAATAACGACAACGTTAAATCTCTCAACTTCTTCCACCCCCTCTCTATATGAATCAAGTCCACCATCACAATTATGATCAAAACACTCACCTTCTGTTACTTTAAACTCTATCTCCGCCCCCTCTGACTTTCCTATCCAGTTTATCTGATTTTTCTTCGTATGCTCCGGCCAATCAAGATACTTTATCCCCTCTATGAGTTCATCGGCAAAGTCAGTAATCTTGAAAAACCA
>VAPK010726915.1_pt1 | contig 40738 bp, 41 predicted proteins | sample 3395031 | NCBI WGS metagenome assembly VAPK01 (sample SAMN08290443, study PRJNA428436) | hydrothermal vent metagenome | isolation source: Deep-sea hydrothermal vent chimney 1 | place: Pacific Ocean: Juan De Fuca Ridge
GAAAGCAAATAGATTGAGTAGTGTAAAAGAATACTATTTTTCGGTAAAATTAAGAGAGGTAAGAGATTTGATTACCAAAGGCAAACCTATCATCAATTTGGGTATTGGCAGTCCGGATTTGTCTCCTCCTATAAAAGTGATTGAAGCGATAACAAATGCATCAAATCAAACTCAAAATCACGGTTATCAAAGTTACCAGGGTGTGCCGGAATTGCGCCAGTCTATTGCAGATTTTTATAAAAAGCACTATGCTGTTGATAACCTAGATGTCAATTCTGAAATACTTCCCTTAATGGGGTCAAAAGAAGGGATTTTGCATATTTCAATGGCCTATTTAAATATAGGGGATGAAGTTTTAATTCCTAATCCGGGCTATCCAACCTATACATCGGTTACCAATTTGGTAGAAGCGACTCCTGTTTTTTATGATTTAAAAGAAGAGAACAACTGGTTTCCTAATTTTGAAAGTCTGGAGAAATCAGATCTTAGCAAAGTAAAAATTATGTGGGTAAATTATCCCCACATGCCAACCGGAGCAATTCCAACAGATGAATTGTTTGAAAAACTGATTGCTTTTGGCAAAAAACATGATATTTTGATTGTGAATGACAATCCGTACAGTTTTGTTTTAAATGACAACCCGAAAAGTATTTTAGCTTATAAAGGAGCAAAAGATGTAGTAATTGAATTGAATTCTTTGAGTAAAACATTTAATATGGCAGGCTGGAGAGTTGGAATGGTTTTAGGAAATAAAGAAAACATCCATAATATATTGCAGGTAAAAAGCAATATGGATTCCGGGATGTATTATGGAATTCAACAGGGTGCAATTGCAGCATTAAAATTAAGCAATGACTGGTTTGATCAAATGAATAAAGTTTATAAGGATCGTCGTAAAGTTGTATGGGAGATTTGTGATGCTTTGGATTGTTCTTATGATAAAAAGAGTGTTGGTTTATTTGTTTGGGCAAAGGTTCCAAAAGGGGCACTGGCAACAGAATTAACAGATGAATTGTTATATAAAAAAGATATTTTTATTACCCCAGGAACGATATTTGGAAGTAATGGCAATGATTATATTCGGTTTTCTTTATGTGTAAAAGAAAATAAAATTAAAGAAGTTTTAAAAAGGATCCACTCATGAAAAAAATTGCAGTTATAGGATTAGGTTTGATAGGAGGATCTTTGGCTTTAGAGTTAAAAAAAACTTCCTGGGCAACCATTTATGGTATTGATAAGAATCCGGAGCATTTACAAAAAGCTTTGGAGCTTGGAATTATTTATAGAAAGGCAAATATTGATATTGTTAAAGATATGGATGTGGTGATTATTGCTGTTCCTGTTAATATTGCACCAAAAATAGCAAAGCAGGTATTAGATCTTATCAATGAAAATACATTGGTTTTTGATGTTGGATCAACCAAAGCAGGAATTTGTGGGGCAATTAAAGACCATCCAAACAGGAAAAATTTTGTAGCGTTGCATCCAATTGCGGGTACTGAATTTTCAGGTCCTGATGCTGCCATTTATGATTTGTTTACCGATAAGGTAAATATTATTTGTGAGCAACACTTAAGTAGCCCAGCTATGATTGATCGTACCAGTAAATTATTTGAAAGTTTGAAAATGAGAAATGTTTTTATGAAATCTGCCAAACAACACGATACACATATTGCTTATGTTTCTCATTTATCACACATCAGTTCTTTTATGCTTGGGAAAACAGTGTTGGAAATTGAAAAAGACGAAAAAAGTATTTTTAATATGGCAGGCAGTGGTTTTGCATCAACGGTAAGACTGGCAAAAAGTAATCCTGAAACATGGACTCCTATATTTTTACAAAACAAAGAATCTATATTAAAATCATTAAACGAGTATATAAAAAATTTAAACGAATTTAAGCAAATTATTGAAAACGAATCAGTTGAGGATGTTTATGCCATGATGGAAAGTACCAATCGCATAAAAGAGGTTTTGGCTGGAATTAAAACAAATTAGAAAGATGGAAAACACAAATTTTAGAAATTGGTTGGATAAGATGGAATTGAACCATCCACTTGTTATAGCAGGGCCGTGTAGTGCAGAAACAGAAAAACAGGTTTTAGAAGTGGCTCATGAATTAAAAAATACAGATGCCACAATTTTTAGAGCAGGGATCTGGAAACCTCGTACAAGACCTGGAACGTTTGAGGGAAACGGAGCAAAAGCGCTACCATGGATGGCCAAAGTGAAGGAGGAAACAGGGATGTTAACCGCAGTAGAAATTGCCAATGCACAACATGCAAAACTCGCCTTGGAATTTGATATAGATGTATTATGGATAGGAGCCAGAACATCTGTAAATCCATTTGCTGTTCAGGAAATTGCCGATGCTATTCAGGGAACTGATAAAATAGTTTTGGTAAAAAACCCTATAAATCCTGACCCTGCTTTGTGGATTGGTGCTATTGAGCGTTTTTATAAAATGGGAGTGACAAATTTAGGTGCAATACATAGAGGTTTTTCGTCATTTAGAAAATCAAAGTATAGAAATATTCCAAGCTGGCAGATTCCAATTGATTTAAAAGCTAAATATCCATCTTTACCAATTATAAATGATCCTTCACATATTTGTGGTAACAGAGAAGGTATTTTTGAAGTTTCGCAAACAGCTTTAGATTTGAAGTTTGACGGTTTAATGATTGAAACGCATTGTAATCCTGATGATGCATGGAGTGATGCAAGTCAGCAAATCAAACCAGATCGATTAGTTGAAATTACGGGGGAACTCAAAGTAAGGAAACCACGTTTTGAAAAAGAAGAATCGCTTTCAAAATTAAATGCCTTCCGTAAAGAGATTAATGAGAAAGATGATCAGTTATTAGAGATTTTGGCTGAGAGAATGGAAATTGTTAAAAATATTGGAAAAGCCAAAAAGGAAAGCAATGTTGCTGTTTTACAAAATACCCGTTGGAATGAAATTTTACAAAAGGTGATTGAAAAGGGAGAGGAGCAAGGCATGACAAAATTGTTTATCGAAAAGATCTTCAAGGCGATTCATATAGAGTCAATTGCACATCAGGAAAAAATCATCAATGGATAATTAGCATCATTAAAATTTTCTAAAATAATTAGCATTAACTTTGTTTTCATATTTTCAATTAATTTCATATTATGAATGATAAGTATATTTTTTGCATGAAGTGGGGAACTTTATATGGTTCTGAATATGTAAACAGGCTATACTCCATGGTTAAGAAAAATTTGACCTATGATTTTAAAATGGTTTGCTTTACAGATGATGAAAAAGGAATTGATAAAGATATTCAATGCTATCCTATTCCGGAAATTGACATTCCATCCGATCTTCCGGAGCGTATGTGGAAAAAGTTAACTACTTTAAAATCTGATTTATATGGGTTAGAAGGCAGGGCTTTATTTTTGGATTTAGATATTGTAATTGTGGATAATATTGATTGTTTTTTTGATGTGGATGGTGAATTTAGGATTATCAAAGACCATAGCTGGAGAACATGGAGAATTACAGGAAACTCTTCCGTTTATCGATTTGATATAGGAAAACACGGTTATGTTTTTGATAATTTTGTGGCTAATTTTGATGAGGTTATCAAAACTCATCGTAACGAGCAGGAATATCTAACACAGGAAATACACGATAAAGGCAAACTACAATATTGGGATAAAGAATGGTGTCCAAGTTTTAAATATGATTGTGTTTCCCGTTTTCCTTTAGCAGTTTGGAAAAAACCTATCATCCCGAAAGGGTCAAAAATAATAATCTTTCATGGAGAAATAAATCCACATAAGGCCATTGAAGGAGGTAGAGGTAAATGGTATCGTTATGTAAGAGCTGCTCCCTGGGTTGCTGATTATTGGAAATAATTCAAAATAAAAAAGCCTCTGTTTTCAGAGGCTTTTTTATTTTTTAAATCGATCTACAAATTAGGAATTCGCAATACCTGACCTGGATAAATTTTATTTACATCTTTTAGCATTGGTTGATTTGCCTCAAAAATATCATTGTATTTCATGGCATTTCCATAATACTTCTTAGCAATCAAACTCAAAGATTCACCACTTTGAACAGTGTGAAATTTCGCCTCTGGTTCAGGAACAGCAGTTGTCATATTATCCTCTACATTGGCAATTCCTTTTGTATTACCAAGTGCCAGTAATACTTTTTCTCTTGTTGCCTGATCAGATGCAGTACCCCATACTTTAGCAGTATCGCCATCTAATTCAACATCTAAATCAGTAACATCATATCCGCTTGATTGGATTACATTAACTAGATTTGCAGCATTTGTTTTGTTTTCGGCAGTTGAATCAATTGATTTATCACCTGCACTTTTTAAAAATGAAAAAAGTCCCATATTCTCTATATATTTTAGTTGGTTATGAGGTGTGAAAATACGAATTATTTCTAACTTATTGAAATTATCCAAATATTAACTTTAACGGAATACAATACATAAAATTTATATCTTTACGCAAAAATATAAAGATGAAGGTATTTCGTTTTGATCAAGAAAATTCAGTTTTGAATAATTTTATTGCAGAAATCAGAGATGAAAATATCCAAAAGGATTCTATGCGTTTTAGACGAAATATTGAGCGAATAGGAGAGATTTTGAGTTATGAATTTAGTAAATCGATTAAATACGACCCTGTAAATGTCATTACTCCATTAGGTGAAAAAGTAATCAATAAAAGTCATAATAATTTAGTTTTATGTTCTGTTTTAAGAGCAGGTTTACCTTTGCACAGAGGTATTTTAAATTTTTTTGATTCTATTGAAAATGCTTTTATTTCTGCATACAGACATCATACCAATAAAGACCAGTTTAAGATACATGTTGAATATTTGGCAGCACCTCACCTTGATCATAAGATCTTAATATTGGCAGATCCTATGCTGGCAACGGGGAGTTCATTGGTGGCTGTATATGATTCATTAAAAAAACTTGGTAATATTGAACAAATTCATGTTATTTCGGTAATTGCCTCACAGGAAGGTATTGATTATATTGATAAATATTTTCCGAAGAACACAACTCTTTGGGTGGCAACTGTTGATGAGTTACTTAATGAAAAAGGATATATTGTGCCTGGACTTGGTGATGCCGGTGATTTGGCGTTTGGTTCAAAATTATAGGAATCTAAATAAAATATACTACAATATACAAGACTAAAAAGTTGAATAATACTAATTCTTTTAACCAGTTTTTTTCTGTGATTTGAATATAGTTAGCAAACAGAATACTTAAGGGAAAGAATAAAAAAGATAATTCAGACCCATCCTTTTTTGGAGCTAGTAATACGACTACAAGAGCTACAGTTAGATGTGATAATAAGACAAACCAAGTAGATTTAAAATCAATTTTTGCCAGTAAAAACTTTTTAGTTAGAGGAGTAATGGAAATGAAGCTAAAGGCAGCAATAAAAATTATTGGAATTAAAAAGTTATATTCTAAATAGGGGTAGAATTGAAAACTATATGGTAATTCTAAAGAATCATTGAAATAAGAAACATCATTGGTTAACAGTAAATACGTGTAGTATAAGAATATAGGTGTAATAAATCCTATAAATGGGATTATGATGTTTTTCCAAGTTAATTTATTAAATAAAAAGATGGCTAAAAACAACAGTAACAGATAAACAAAACTCCACGTATAGAATAAACTTGCTAAACCAATCCAAAAAGAAGAATCAAATATTTTTTCATTAGGTTTTAGGATTGATCTTAAACTGTAAATTCTTCTGTAAGCAAAAAGCAGAATTAAGTTAGCGGTTAAAATATGACCATCTGAAAATGAAAAAGGGAAAATTCCAAAAAATAGGATGTAAATAAGAATTGCATAAGAATTATCGTCGGTTATAGCATTTTTTCTAATAATAAAGTTGATAATAAAAATACTTAAGATCAAAAGGAATAAAAAAAAGGCTTTTTTAAGAAAATAGTAGAAAGTAATATCGTTATTTGTAGTTGTCAGGTTGCCAATTATAAAAACAATGGTTAATAATGCGGAAAGGACTAAAAAATTAATTGGCTTTGTTTTATTAAAAAAATTGGCAATCATAAGGTTATTTTTCTATTTTTGCGCCATTGAGGTTTTTGTAACAACCAAATACAAGGTTTAGCGAATGTAAAAAACTTTATAACATCAGCCTAAAGGTTTAACCAGATTTTAAAATAAAGATATGATTTCAACTAATATTTTCAGAGCGATTGGAGATTTTTGTACAAATGTTTTGTTTATTCCATACGATGCTTTTAGATCTACCGATGGATGGTGGAGTTCCAATATTGTAAATGCAATTTTTATCTCAATTATTATCCTTTTACTTATGTATTGGATCACTCGTTTGATTTCTTTAAGAAATACAGTTAACGAATAACCTTTTTAAATAGTTCAATCAAAGTGGGTAGTAAAAACAAATTAAAAAGATTTCGTGAAAACGAAGCATTTGGAAATGTAATTCAGCCTACAAGAGATGATGTTTTTAATGGGTTTTATTTGAAAGGAAAATGGGATACATTTTTTAAGAATAAAAATCCAATTGTTTTAGAATTAGGCTGTGGCAAAGGAGAGTACTCTGTAGCTCTTGCTGAAAAATATCCAGATAAAAATTTTATTGGAGTTGATATAAAAGGAGCAAGGTTTTGGAGAGGAGCCAAATCAGCTTTAGAAGAAAACTTAAATAATGTTGCCTTTTTAAGAACACAGATCGAGCTGATAGATCTTTGTTTTTCAAAAAATGAAGTATCCGAAATCTGGATAACATTTCCTGATCCACAAATAAAATACAAAAGAACCAAGCATCGATTGTTAAATCAGACTTTTCTCAAAAAGTACCAATCGATTTTATCACCAGATGGTATTGTACACTTAAAAACTGATAGTGAGTTTTTACATGGTTATTTACTCGGACTTTTACATGAGGGAAAACATAAAGTATTGTATGCAAACCATGATATTTACAATAGTAGCAGTCCCCCGGAAGAAGCTACCTCTATTCAAACATTTTACGAAAATCAATATTTAAAGCATAATAAACCTATTACTTATATAATATTTAAAACAAATTTTAAGTTTTAATAAATGAAGGAAGAAGGGTTTTTTGAAAAAGTTTATAAGGTTGTAAGGCAAATACCCTACGGTAAGGTAACGACCTATGGGATTATAGCAAATTATTTAGGAACTCCAAAATCTGCCAGAATGGTAGGTTGGGCTTTAAATAATTCAAAGCTTGACACCAACATACCGGCTCATAGAGTAGTAAATAGAAAAGGATTATTAACTGGTAAAAATCATTTTCAGGGAACTGATTTAATGAAGCAACTGTTAGAAAGTGAGGAAATTAGGATCTCAAACAATCAAATTATGGATTTTGAAAATAAAATTTGGAATCCATTAAATGAGTTGAATTCACAATAAAAAGGTTTTTTTTAAGTTTTTGGTTTAAAACAGGTTGATTAATCATATCTTTTTTATATTTGTAAATAATTGTATACCATAAACATCTTAATTCTTATGAAGAAAGTATTACCATTAATAATAGTATTTATTTCTTTGTTGTACTCGGAGTCTTCTTTTTCCCAATCAAGTTTAAGTCATGAAGTTGGTGCTACGTTTGGTATTGCTTCTTACCAAACTGATTTTGGACAACGAAATGATTTTCCAAGTGCAAATGCTGCAACAATGACGTTTGGTGTTACTTATTATTTGAAATTTTTTGGAAGTCAGTATAGCTGGAGGTCTGGTTCTAGTTATTTTTCATCACATTTTAAATTAAAAACAGAATTTAACTACATGAATAATAAAACGATTAGACATGAAGTTGATTTCAATGATGATAGGATAAAGCGTATGACAGGTCAGATAAAAATGTATAATATTGGTACCAATCTAGAGTTTTATTTTTTTGATATGGAGGATTATTCATCTTACTATGGAAATGATAGTAAGTTAAATCCATTTATCAATGTAGGTATACATTATAGTTTTTATGACCCTGATATTTTGTTTGATGGAGAATCTTTAGAAGGTCAAGGCGAACCATATGAGGATTTGATACCAAAATGGCAGGAAGGGGCAATTTATTTAGAAAAAGATGCTACTTTTGCTGCTTCAGTTGGTGCTGGAATCAGATATAGTATTTCAGATGTAGATTTGGTACTGGAAGGTAGATGGCAACATTTCTTTTCTGATAAAGTGGACGGTTTGGATGATACTTCATCTGATTCTGCAAGTGATTTTAATGATACAATGGTGATTGTAAATATGGGTATTGTTTACGTTTTTGGTAGGAATTATTAAACGAACTCCAAAGCCTGCTTTAAATCATTAATTAAATCTTTTTCACTTTCAACACCTACACTTAGACGAATAAGTGAATCAATTACACCAACTTTTTCTCTTTCTTTCTTTGGAATAGACCCATGGCTCATACTTGCAGGGTGACCACTTAAAGACTCTACTCCACCCAATGATTCTGCCAGAGTAAAAATCTTTAGATTTTCAAGTACCAAAATAGCGTCTTTGTATTTATTTCCTTTAATGGTGAAAGAAAGCATTCCGCCAAAATCATTCATTTGTTTTATTGCAATGTCATGATTAGGGTGGTCTTGTAATCCTGGCCAGTATACTTTATCCACTTTAGGATGGGAAACTAAAAAAATTGCTATACCTCTTCCATTTTCACAATGTCTTTGCATTCGTAAATGTAGTGTTTTGATACCTCTCAAGGCCAAAAAACTATCCATTGGCCCACATATGGCACCTGTAGAATTTTGAATAAAATACAGTTCTTTGGCTAAGGATCTGTCTTTTACAATCAGAGCTCCAGCAACTAAATCAGAATGACCTCCCAAATATTTGGTAGCAGAATGCATTACAATATCTGCTCCCAGATCTAATGGTTTCTGTAGATAAGGTGTTGCAAAAGTATTGTCAACCACCAATAATATATTTTTCCCATTTTTAAGTTTAGATATTTTCTTTATATCAATAATACTCAACATTGGATTTGTTGGTGTTTCCACCCAAATCATTTTTGTGTTTTTATTGATATATTTTTCAATCTGACTAGTATTAGTCATACCTATAAAGTAAAACTTTATACCATATTTTTGAAATATTTTTGTAAAAAGTCTGAATGTTCCTCCGTAAAGGTCATTGGTGGAAATAATTTCATCACCTGGGTTCAATAATTTAACTACAGCATCAATTGCTGCTACACCAGAGGCAAATGCCAATCCATTTGTGCCGTTTTCAATACTTGCCAAAGCGTTTTCTAAAGCAGTTCGTGTGGGATTAGCAGTTCTTGCATATTCGTATCCCTTATCTACTCCGGGGGAGGTTTGAGCAAAAGTGGAGGTTTGGTAAATAGGGGTCATTATTGCCCCGGTACTTGGATCATGAGTTTGACCACCATGAATCACTTTTGTATTAAAGTCCATATCAAAACCAGTTAAATTAGCTAATAGATTCCTATTGATATTTTATACTATTTTTTTTAAAGATAGGATCACTCCCAAATGGATACCATCATGAAAAGCATTGAATTTTATTGCATCATCAATATTATTTAGGGAGATATCAACACTGGTATGGTAGGAAGTATAATTTTTGAAAAGACCTTTGTTAAAATCCTCTTGGGTTTTTTCAATGATTGGAATCAAATTATTTTTTACATATTCAATTTCTTCTTTTGAAATATCTATAGTTGCTTTTGTCCCTTTTCTAAATTTTGCTATTAATTTATCGTCAATATTTTTTGGTAAACCCGAAAACTCGTACACAAGTAATTGTTGAGTAACAAGTATATGTGCAATATTCCAAAAAATGGAATTATTAAAATTTTTAGGGATTTTAATAAGTTGCTCATAATTCAACTCATCAATTAAATTTTTTAAAACTTTTCGGTTAAAAAGTGCAGTTTCAAATATTAAATTCATCTTTCTTATTTTTGTTAAAAATAACCAATTTAAATGTATAATGAAAAAAATCTATTTTTTAAAAACCTGTGATACTTGTAAAAGAATTTTGAAAAGTATTCCACTGGATGGATTTGTCCTGCAGGATATCAAATCAGAACCTATTACGGTAGAACAACTAGAAGAAATGAAGCATCTTTCAGGAAGCTATGAAGCTTTATTTAGCAGAAGAGCTAAAAAGTACAAAGTAATGGATCTGAAAAATGAGAATTTAACAGAAAAAGATTATCAACAATTAATTTTAGAGGAATATACTTTTTTAAAACGACCTGTCATCATTATTGATAATCAGGTTTTTATTGGAAACAGTAAGAATAACTTAGAGCAATTGAATGAATATTTTAAAATTAAATAAGTACATTTAGAAAATATTTATTTAAATAAAGGATTGTTGTCTTATTTAAAATTTATAAATGAAAAAGTATTTAAAAGTTAATTTGATTATAATTTCCCTAATAGGGCTGATTCTTTTTTTGGCTAAACTATTGATTACAAATGTTGTTGAAAAGAAAATATCTAATCTAATAAACAATAGTAATTCAATTGAATATTTTACAAATGTTGAAAGTGTTGATTTTAAATTGCTAGATAAATCTATAACTTTTAACAATATTTTCATTGGTCCAAGATTGGATATCAATTCAGATTCTGTGAAGCAAAATTTTAAAAATGACAGCCTGGAAAAAATTACGATAGCATCCATAAAAATTAGTGATCTTCATTACCTTGATTATCTTTCTAAAAGGAATGTAAAGATTGGTCAAGTCGAGATCAATAATGTTTTTATAAGAGAATCGAATAGGAAAAAGCAGAAGAGTACCCCAAAGAGCAAAACTATAAATTTAGATTCTATTTATATTGAAAAAATTAATGCATTTGAAGTAGACCGATTTGATTTTAATAATATTGAGTATGTTGTTGTTGATTCTATAACGAATGAACAGGTGTTTCACCATGAACCTATTAGTTTTAATCTTGATGGGTTTCAATTGGAGAAAGTAAATGATAAAGACCATGTTTTTAAGTTTGAATCGATCAATAAAGTTTTTAAAGTAAATGAAATTGTACTGGATGTTTCTGAAAATTATAAATTATCTATTGATGAAATCAGCTTAGATACGGAATCATCCGATATTAAAATTAAAAAACTGAACCTTAAACCAATAGGAGGACAGCATGCTATTTCAAGAAAAGATAAATTCAATAATACCGTATTTGATTTTGAAATTGATCAAATCAATTTATACCATATTGATTTTTCAAAGTTGTTCAAAAAACAAGGTCTTTTTATTGATAGTATTCAAATCACAAATGGTGTTTTTGATTTCTATAAAGATAATCGAAAACCATTTAACAAGAGTCTACATAAAAAACTTCCTCATCAATTGCTTAAAGAATTAAAAATGCCCCTGAATATTGATCTCATTTCAATTGAAGGAAGCACCATGCTGGTAAATAATTATTTTCCGCATAGTGAAGCAGAAATGAATCTATCTATTGACAGTATCAAAGGTTTGATTACTAATATGTCAAATCTTAGTAAAAACGCCAAGACACCTATAAAAATTAAGATGTATGCAAAGTTGATGAAAAAAGGAGATTTAAGATCTAATTTCACCTTCCCTATGAATGATCAGCATTATAATTTTTATTTTGATGGTACTTTAGCCTCTACAAGGTTTATTTATTATGATGATATTATATATCCGGCATTAGGTTTAAAAATATTAAATGGTAATTTAGATCGTTTATCCTTTAAGGCAAAAGCAAATAACTATTCTTCTAGCGGAACAATGAGGATGCTTTACCACAATTTGGAAGCGACGGTTTATAAAAAGGAATCAAACGAAAAAAGTAAATTTTTAAGCTGGGCAGTTAGTACAGTTCTTCATAATTCAAATCCTGTTAAAAATAAAAAAGTAAGGGTAGCAACGATGTACCGCAAACATGATATATACATAGGATTTGGAGGTTATCTATGGAAAACCCTTCAAAGTGGCATTGTAAATACATTATCTCCCGCAGGAAATAAAACTTCCAAAAAGGCAGATAAAATAATAGAAAAAAAGAAAAGGAAAAAAGAGAAACGTTAGGTTTTCATTTGTCTGAATACTTTTATAGATTTTTCACCATTTGCAATATAAATCTACGATACGGAAAGAGCTTTATAATATTTTCAGAATAAGGGTTTTAACTAGAGAGATCAGTTCTGTTGAAGTGATATTTTGAATTACAGTGTCAAATATTCTTTTGTACTACTGTGAATTTGTGGTATTTATAAATACTTTCTCTCAATTATCGCCAAAAATCTATCAATCAGGTCTTCTTTTCCACTCCAGTTATACTTTGGTTTTACGGTATAATTAATAAAATCAAAAGCTTCTTTTTTATCGTCAAAATCATTTAAAGTACCCAAAACTTTATTAAAATCAGCCTGACTAAAATTAAATAAATTGTTTACAAAAGCAATTCGATCATTTAAGCCAATCTGGATTGTATTACTTAGTAATTTATCGTGTAAAGAAAGTTGTTTTGAATTTTTTTCAGCTTTTTTTTGCGTCACCTTTTTTTGAACTCTTTCAATTCTTTTTCTTTCAAAAAACCTTTCTGTTTCTTCAATGGTAACAGTATCCTTAAACTCCTCTTTCTGACTCATATCCTCTTTGATGGAATCAAATGTTGGAATAAATAAATCTTCCAGGTCAACCGGAGTTTTTTCGGTTAATTCTTCATTGGATACATTTTGGTTGTCCTCATTAATAATCTCAACCGTTTCTTCAACTATTTCTTTTTCAGATTCCAAAGGAGTGTTTAAATCTTTAGATTCTAACTGATGTAATTTATCTTCTTCTAATGATTTTTTTGATTCCTTCTGATAGTTTAATATGGTAAGTTTTTCAAAAAGATCTAAAGTTTTTTTACGCAAATCTATAATTTCACTTTCTTCATTTAACTGAAGAATCTCCCGAGCCAGGTTCTTTAATTCATCTATCAAATTCTTGGGCATACGCTAAATATTAATTTGAATCGTTTCTTTTCTGAAAATACAAAATTAACATTTTCAAAAGAATATTCTACTAAAGAATTTCATTACTTTTGTTTTACAAAAGAAAATTATTTTCTTAACAGTTTGATCTTAACTTTAAACACAAAAAGATTTTGAATCTTTAAATAATAATATGTTTCTTGAAAATACAGTAAATCATATTGAAAAATTTGGATGGATCGAAGTGATTTGTGGTTCAATGTTCTCTGGTAAAACAGAGGAATTGATTCGTAGATTAAAACGTGCCCAGTTTGCCAAACAGAAGGTAGAAATTTTTAAACCTGCTGTTGATACCCGTTATTCAGATGACATGGTAGTATCTCATGACGAATCTGAAATTCGTTGTACTCCGGTTCCTGCTTCAGCAAATATTAGTTTGTTGGCAAATAATATTGATGTGGTTGGTATTGATGAGGCCCAGTTTTTTGATGATGAGATCGTTCGTATTTGTAATGATCTTGCAAATCAGGGTGTAAGGGTTATCGTTGCAGGACTTGACATGGATTTTCAGGGGAATCCATTTGGACCGATGCCAGCTTTAATGGCAACAGCTGAGTATGTTACCAAAGTACATGCTGTTTGTACCAAAACCGGTAATTTAGCACATTTCAGTCATCGTACAGTCGCGGATGATAAATTGGTTTTACTTGGGGAAGTGCAGGAATATGAACCTTTAAGTCGTGCTGCCTATTATAAGGCTATTCAAAAGGAGAAAGAGAAAAAAGAAAAGGAGAAAAATGAGTAATAATCCTACGGTTTTAGAAATTGATGAGAATGCAGTTAAGCATAATCTTCAGTATTTCAGATCTAAATTAAAGGATTCGACCAAGATCTTGGTTGTTATCAAAGCATTTGCTTACGGCAGTGATTCGGTTATGATTGCCAATATTCTTGAACAACAAAAAGTAGATTATCTTGCTGTAGCTTACGCAGATGAGGGAGTTGCTCTTCGAAAAGCAAATATCGACTTACCAATTCTTGTTTTGCATCCCCAAGTGGAAAATTTCGATAAAATAATTTCTTATCATCTTGAACCCAATTTATATAATTTCAGAACATTGAATGCTTTTATTGTAGCCATAAAAAGAGCGGGGGTAGATAATTATCCAATTCATATCAAAATCAATTCCGGAATGAACAGACTGGGTTTTAAAGAGAATGAAATATCTCAGTTAGAATCTGAATTACAGGAATTAAAAAATTTTAAAATTATCTCGTTTTATTCTCATTTTGCTGCAAGTGAAGATTCACATGAAATTGATTTTTCAAAACAGCAAATAGACATTTTTTCCAGAGCTTGTGTAACATTAAGCAATTCTCTTCCCTACACTCCATTGAGGCATATTGCAAATACTTCCGGGATCATCCATTTTCCTGAAGCACAGTTTGAAATGGTACGTCTGGGGATTGGTTTGTATGGTTTTGGAAATGAGAAAAAAGAAACTGCTCAACTTAAAAATGTATGTAATTTAAAAACAAAAATTTCTCAGATACAACATATTTCCAATGGGGAAACAGTAAGTTATAATCGAAGATTTATCGCAAATAAAAAGACAAAAATTGGAATCATTCCTTTAGGATACGCAGATGGTTTGAATAGAAATCTTGGAAATGGAATGGCGTCTGTTTACGTAAAAAATCGAAAAGTTCCTGTTGTTGGCTCTATTTGTATGGATATGACTTTGATTGATGTCACCGAGATAAACTGTGAAGAAGGTGATGAAGTGATTATTTTTAACCATCAGGATCATATTCTTGATTTTGCAAAAAAAACAACGACCATTCCATATGAGATTCTTACTTCTATTTCTCAACGGGTTGAAAGAAAGCTTATTTAATAGGTTTTTTTTAGTATCTTTGTTTTAACTAATCTAAAATTTTATTAATAATGTTAAAAGAGTTTAAAGAGTTTGCCCTAAAAGGAAGTTTACTCGATATTGCTGTTGGTTTTGTAATGGGTGCTGCCTTTAAAAGTGTAGTTACTTCATTTACTGCCGGAATTGTTTCGCCATTAATTGGTTTATTGTTTAATGCAGATTTAAAAGATTTAAAATGGATCGTAAGAGAAGGTGTTGCTAATGCAGAGGGTAAAGTAGAAGGTGCGATAGCTGTTTTATATGGTGAATTTATTACAACAATAATCGATTTTATTATTGTAGCTTTTGTCATGTTTTTGATCGTAAAAGCGGTAAACAGTATGAAAAGAAAAGAGGAAGAAGCTCCAGCTGCTCCAAAAGGACCAACTCAGGAAGAATTGTTGGGTGAGATTAGAGATCTTTTGAAAAAATAAAGGTTTGTTCTTTAACAAAAAGGCTTTTAAATAAAGGGTTCAATTTATAAATTGAACCCTTTTTAAATCTAGAATTATTTCTGATTTAACTCTCAATATATTTAATTTCATAAGTAAGGTCAGCAAACTGTCTAAACATTTCACTCACGCCACAATAACGTTCCTGAGATAGTTTTACTGATTTTTCAATTTTATCTTTTTTAAAATCAGTTCCATAAAAGTTGTATGTTACATGAACTTTGTGATAATATTTTGGATGCTCATCGGTTAATTCTCCTTTTACATTTATGGTAAAATCTTTAACCTCTGCCCTCATCTTTTTTAATAAGGAAACAACATCTAAACCAGAACAACCGGCCAGAGATGTTAACATTAATGACTTCGGACGAACTCCGTTGTTTTCTCCACCAACTGCCTCAGCAGCATCAATATTAAAACTTCCGCCTACGCTATCCGCATTAAAAAGCATTTTCCCTTTCCACTGTATATTTATCTCTTCTGCCATATCAATATTTATTTTTTGGAATTAATAAAAGTGCAAAAATACAATTTATTAACTAATAGTTTTGAAATTCTAGCTGGTTAATTTTACACCAGATCCATTTAATGATGAGTATCTTGCTTTTCCAAAATCGATTGTTATTCCATCTGCAATATCTTCAGATAATAACATTGCTCCATCCATATCTACATAATCCAGTTCGGGCAATAAGTGAGCAATTGCAGAAATTCCGATAGAAGATTCTGTCATGCAGCCAACCATTTTTTTCATTCCAAGTTGTTTTGCTTTTTTAAGCATTCGTCTGGCTGGAGTTAGCCCACCACATTTTACAAGTTTGATATTTATGCCATGAAAATGATTATGGCATTTACTAACATCTTCTTCTACCTGACAACTTTCATCAGCAATAATTGGCAGAACAGATTCTAAATATACTTTTCTTGCTCCCTCCCAGTCTTCAGCAGGCAAGGGTTGTTCTAAAAATTCAACACCAAGTTCTTTCAATACTACTGCATTTTTAATAGTCTCCTCTGCTGTCCAGGCGCAATTTGCATCAATTCTAAAAACAGCATCTGTATGTTTTCTGAGCTCTTTTACTATTTTTATATCATTTTTGGTCCCCAACTTGATCTTGTAAACCGGCCATGGAGTTTCTTGCATTTTAGCAATCATTTTCTCAATGGAATCAATCCCAATCGTGTAGTTTGTATTGGGGTTATTAGTGATATCATAGCCCCATAATTCATAGAGTTTTTTACCTTTTTTTCTTGCATATAAATCATTATATGCCAGATCTAATGCGCATAAAGCAAACATGTCCTCTTTTAAATGTGGATACATTTTACCCCAGTATTCTTCGGGAGTTTCTTGTGTGTCTTTTTCTATGATGTCTTTGTAGTTTTGTAGATCCTGCATCATATTTTCCAGTGTTTTATGGTAATATGGATTTTCAGAAGCTTCACCATAACCAGATATATCCCCATCTTTTAATTCAACAATCATGGTTCTTTTGGTGTCAAATGATTGTCGTGATATGGTAAAAGTGTGCTTTAGCTTAAGATCATAAGCTCTTACTATTAATTGCATGTTTTTGCGTTTTTATACGTGTTACAAATGTAGATATTTAAATTGGTTTAAGAAAATAGTTCTAACCCTTATCATTTAAGCAATGATTCTCCAAATCTGAGCCACCAAAAATGTAACAATAAAGCCCATAATTACAGGTAATATAGAGGCTACAACCGTCCATTTTACACTATTGGTTTCTTTATAAATAGTATAAATAGTAGTACTACATGGGTTGTGCAATAAACTAAATAGCATAACATTAACAGCAGTAAGAAGTGTCCATCCACCAGCTCTTAAAATGTTACCGGTTTCATTTGCCGAACTTAATTCAAACATAACACCTGCACCTTCTCCTCCTGTAATTCCGGTTACCAAAACAGTAAGCATTAAAATAGTTGGTATTACAATTTCATTTGCAGGAATAGCAACAATATATGCCAGTAGAATTACTCCGTTAAGGCCTATTAAAAATCCAAAACCATCCAAGGTATTGATTGTCCATGCAGCTATACTTTCATTTCCGATATAAATATTTGAAATTAACCAGATAATTGCACCTGCCGGGGCTGCAAAGACAATGGCTCGCCATAACACAATCATAGTCCTGTCAATTAAAGAAGTATAAATAGTTTTCCAAAATCTGGGAGGACGATATGGAGGAAGTTCTAAATTAAACGTGGATACTTCTCCTTTTAAAACTGTTTTTGACAATACCCAAGATACCAGAAACATAAAAGCAATTCCCAGAATAGCAATTCCAACTACGGCAGAGAGTGAGGCAATTCCCGAAAGGGATTCCGGTACAACAGCTCCTACAAAAATGGTTGCAATTAGAATCTGTGTTGGCCAGCGACCATTACATAGAGAAAAATTATTTGTGATGATAGCAATTAAGCGTTCTCTCGGGCTGTCTATAATTCTGGTTGCAATTACTCCGGCGGCATTACATCCAAATCCCATGCTCATGGTTAGTGCCTGTTTACCATGTGCACCAGATTTTCGGAATAAATCATCCATATTAAATGCTACTCGTGGTAAATAACCAAAGTCTTCCAACAGAGTAAACATGGGGAAGAAAATGGCCATAGGTGGTAGCATTACTGCGATTACCCATGCTACGGAAAGATAAACGCCATCAATTAAAAATCCACTCAGCCACCATGGCATACCAACATTAGCTGCCAGTTGTTTTAATATAGGGTGAAGGGTGTCTAAAAATAAATTAGCTAACAGAGATGAAGGGTAATTTGCACCTTTGATAGTTAACCATAAAATGAAGGCCAGCATAAAAAACATGATTGGAAATCCCCATGTTCTGCTTGTAACAATTTTATCAAGATTTCTATCAAACCGAAAACTTTTATTTTGATTTGTAGTTGAAACAGAATCTTTTGCTATTTCAGAGGCGTCTGCATAGATCCCTTCTGCGAGATGATCATGAAAATCATCGCCAATCTCAATCCGTAAATTATGGGATAAATTAATGATATCATCAATGGTTTTTTTCTTCATTTTTTAAGTAAATTCCTTTTTAATTAAGGCATTTATAATTCTGTTATCTCCTTCCAACAAACGAAATGCAATCCATCTGCTGTTCGCTATATCAGGAAACTGCTCCTGGATCTCAGCACTTAATTTTTCAACAGCATTTAATATATTTTTGGGTATATTTTTAACTCGATGGGGTTTACAAATAATTTTTCCATTTGCAACGTCTCGAACTGTTTGAATTAATGCAGGTATTCCATCGTTATATCTTGCACTTGTTGGAACTACCGGAATTCCAAGATCACGCGCCAAAGTGCGTTCATCAATATCAATTTTATTTCGTTTTGCTTCATCCATTAAGTTTAAACACAATACTGCTTTATCGGTAATTTCAAGAATTTGTAAAACAAGGTTTAAGTTTCTTTCCAGCCTGTTGGCATCTACAACAATAATAGTGACATTTGGTTTTCCGAAAAGGATAAAATCACGTGCAACTTCTTCATCCTGAGAGGTAGAAAGTAAAGAATAAGTTCCTGGTAGATCAATTAGTTTATACTTTTGGTCATTGTATTCAAAGGCTCCTTCCGCCCTTACCACTGTTTTCCCAGGCCAGTTACCTGTGTGTTGTCTCAGACCTGTCAGCGCATTGAATACGGTGCTTTTACCTGTATTTGGATTACCGGCCAAAGCAATAACAAAATCAAAATCGTCAGTATTTACTCCTAATTTTTTAAGTCCTTCTGCATTGAAATGTGAGCAGGTATCACAGGTGCTCTTGGTTGTTTTATCCCGCATGTTTGATGTTTTTTTGGATGAGAATATGAGAAGCCTGCTTGTTACGTAAGGCAATACTTGTTCCCTTTATTAAATAAGCGATGGGGTTTCGCAAGGGGCTTAACAAATCAATACGAATATCAGCTCCTTTTACAAAACCAAGATCTAATAATCTTCTTCTGTTTTCTCCACGGCACTCTTTTGATATTCCTATAATTTTGGCAGTCTCACTTTTTGTTAAACTTGATAATCGATACATATTATCTTCTATATCGATTACATCATTTAATAATTCTACGGTAATATTTGCTGCAACAATTGGGGCTAATTTGAACTCTTCCCCTTCAGCATAAAAAACAACTCTTTTCGTGTTGTTTTCTACAATTCTTATTTTTGAACCAATATGAATATTTTCAGCGATAATTTGTTTATAAATTACTTCTGGTTCATCTTCAATATGCGTAATTCTACCAATAGAATTAACCTGCATGTTTGGTAAGGCTTCACCATTTAATTTTACGATTTCCCCTTTCTTAGTGGGAATAGGGTCACCATGAGGATCAAAGATCGGATTGCCTAATGCAATGGCTAATTTGTCAGATTCTTCAAAACTCAACTCATGTTCCATTTTTTCAGCTTGTTCGTGCCATTCAGTTTTGTCAAAACCTGTTTTTTCGGCAAGGTATTTTTCCCATAAGCGATGTACTCTTACAATTCGCAAAGCATAGTCTCTTCCTTCATTTGTAAGTTTTAAATAATCTTTATCAAATAGAATTAATTCATTAATAGTCATTTGATTGACTATATCTACAATTTGATTGTTTTTAAAATTCAACAAGGACGTCAAATCATTAATATCCATTTTTTTACCTGCATTTTCACTATGGTATAGTTGTTTTAAAATATCTTCAATTATGGTTTTTTCATTGTCTTTTAATTTGTATTTCATCCTCCAATACCATCCCTTCTCTGGCTGTAATAAAAGAAAAAGGAGTATGGAAATACCCATAAAAATTAATAAAGTCAAAACCGGATTGTATGAAATCATTTAAAATGTTTTAAATATAAATTTTTGGCTACATTTTTTGAAAGGACCATATGGTGGGTTCTTGTTTCAATATGTACAGAATTGTCATAGGCTTCAATATCAATTACTTTTATTCTGTCACCCAATGATATATTTTTTTTGTTTAAATAATTTAAAAAGGATGTCGAGGAATCTTTTACACTATTTAAAATTCCAACATTACCAACTTTAAGATTCAATAAACAAGTTGCATTGCTAATTGGCACTCTTCCATTTTTATCAGGAATAGGATCACCATGTGGATCAAATTTTGGAAATTGCAAAAAGCTCTCTAAATTATTAATCATGGTGTCCGATTTAACATGTTCTAATTGCTCTGCAATTTGATGTACTTCCTCCCAGTTGAATTGTAATTTTTCTACAAGAAAATATTCCCATAACCGATGTTTTCTTATCACTTTAAGAGCGGCCTTTTCACCTTTGTCCGTTAATGAAACACCCTGATATTTTTTATAATCTACCAAACCTTTCAACGAAAGTTTTTTTAACATGTCAGTAACAGATGATGCTTTGGTATCCATTTTATCTGCAAGTAAATTGGTGTTAATAGTGTTATTCTTTTCATTTTGAAGAGAATAAATATTTTTTAAGTAATTTTCTTCTGCTTGTGAAAACATAAAACAATAATTTATGCAAATATAAAATAATATTTAGACTTAACTAAAAATAATAACACAATAATTTTATTCTTTATTTTTTGGTATTTATGAAGTGCAGAATGGATTGTTTTTTAGATTCATCTAAAAATGACAATTTTACAAAAAACCATTCATTTTTAGCCAAAGTTCACAGGCTTTTGTCCAGGAAGATTCTGTATTATTGGAAGGTTTGAGTCCAAACCCATGTCCTCCTTTTTGGTATAAATGAAGCTCCACAGGAATGTTGAATTTTTTTAGTGAAAGCAGGTATTGTATACTATTTTCTATCGACACTGCTTTGTCATCAACAGCATGAACTAAAAATGCAGGAGGCGTATTTTTGGTAACCATCAATTCATTCGAAAAATAATTAACCAGATTTTCCTGTGGATTCTCCCCTAATAAATTTATTTTAGAACCCCGATGAGTAATTTTAGAATTCATAGAAATAACAGGATAGATCAAAAGAGAAAAATTGGGTCTGGCACTTGTTGTATCTTGTGAGTTATACACTTTTTTATTAAAATGAGTAGAAAGAGTTGATGCTAAATGCCCCCCTGCAGAGAAACCTATAATTCCAATTTTATTTGGATTTAGATTCCATTTTTCAGCATTTTTTCTCACAACTCTCATGGCTTGCTGGGCATCCTGTAACGGTCCAATACTTTTGTTTTGCATAATTAGGTCACTAGGTAACCTGTATTTTAAGATAAAGGCAGTAATTCCAAGTTTATTTAACCAGGTCGCTACTTTATATCCTTCATGGTCAAATGCAAGCACACCATAGCCTCCACCCGGACAGATAATTACAGCCGTACCGTTAGCTTTTTCTTGTGAAGGTTTAAAAACAGTAAGAGTCGGTTTTTTTACATTTGAAATATGGTATCCTTTTCCAATATTTTCTTTGTATGCATCATTTTCAATGGCTCCGGGAATATCTTTTGACCATAATTTTAGAACTTCATTTTGTGCTAATACAGAGTGACTAACAGAAAAACAAATAAAAAACAGTATGACTAAATATAATCTAATCATGATTTAAAGTGAAACTCCTTTTCTCCAGGGAATAAAATCATCCTGGCCTAAAACCATTGCCTTCGTTTGCATTTTTCCACTGGCAACTTTTATGATAAGATCGAGTAATTCATCTGACATTTCTTCGATTGATTTTTTACCAAGAATTATTTCTCCCGAATCAAAATCAATAATGTCCGTCATTTTATTGGCTAAGATACTGTTAGACGAAACTTTGATCACAGGAACGATTGGATTACCTGTTGGAGTACCCAATCCGGTAGTAAACAAAACTAAATTTACGCCACAACCTGCCAAAGCAGTGGTGCTTTCAACATCATTGCCAGGTGTACATAAAAGATTTAAGCCTGATTTAGATAAATACTCTCCGTAATCCATCACATCTACTACAGGAGATGAACCTCCTTTTTTTGATGCTCCAGCAGATTTCATGGCATCGGTTATCAAACCATCTTTGATATTACCCGGAGACGGATTCATATCAAAACTAGATCCTGCATTGATTACTGATTTTTCAAAATCATGCATTAATTTAATAAATTTAACGGCATCTGCATCTTTTTCACATCTGTTTATGATTTCCTGTTCTACGCCACAAAGTTCAGGAAATTCAGATAAAACAGCGGTTCCTCCAAGGGCTACTAATGTATCGGAAACCTGCCCTAAAAGCGGATTGGCAGAAATCCCGGAAAAGCCATCTGAACCACCACATTCCAGACCTATTTTTAATTGAGACAGTGGAGCCGGTTTCCTTTTGATATTATTTGCTTTTTTAATCTCTTCAAAGGTTTCTTTTATGACCAAATGAAGCATTTGATCAACCGTTTCCAGTTTTTGCTGTTCATAAATTAATACAGGTTTGTTTAAGTCTGGATTGATATTATGCAAAGCCTTATTGAAAATATCAATTTGTAGATTCTGGCAACCCAAACTCAATACAGTAGCACCTGCCACATTTGGATTATTCACATAACCTGCCAGCAATTTTGCAAGAGAATCTGCATCCTGCCGAATGGCGCCACAACCACCTTCATGTGTGATAAATTTGATCTTAATATTTTTAAAAACAGCTTCCCGATCATTGATGAATGATTCTTTTTCTATATCAGATTCTTTATGAACTAATGATCTTAACAGCAGTTGATGCTTATTTGCTTTTTGATATAATAATTCTTTTTCAAAAATATCTTTAAGAATTTCAATATTTCTGTTTTCACAAAAAACCAATGGAAAGAACAACCATATGTTATCTGTTCCGATCTGACCGTCTTCACGATGATACCCCAGGAAAGTTTTGTTTTTCCATTTATCAACCGTTGGAGCTTCCCATTTGAAGCTTTCGGTTTTTTTGGTTACTTCTTGACTTTCATGTTTGAGATTGGCAATGGTTAAAACCTCTCCTTTTTTTATGGCAGACGTAGCTTTTCCTACCAAGACACCATACATGAATACTTTGTCTCCTTTATCAAGAGATTGCAATGCTATTTTATGTTTTGCTTTGATTTTTGATAAAATTTCTAATTGCTTTTCCTCAAAAGAAATAAATTCTCCTGCATTTAAATCAACCAAAGCAACTGCGACATTATCAGAAGGATGAATTTTTAATATTTTCTTTTGCATGTAATTGGTTTATATTTTCTTTTTAAAATTACTAAAACCCTGTTCTATTCCATTGTTTTCAATTTCCTCTAAACCAATTATTAAGGCTTGTCTTAAATTCTTTATTTCATTTAAATCCTGCCCCCAGAAATCTTTATTCCCCAGAGCTGTTTGTACGATTTTAGAGGTGTCATTTAATTTCCATATTTTAGAAAAAGCATCCACAATTTCTTTACTATCCTGAACAGGTAAAGCAGTACCCTTCCAGTCTCCTTTATAGAATCGTAGTAAACTTGCAAAAGTATAAGTTAAATGAACAGGTATTTTATGCTTAAGTTCAATATATTTTAATAAACTGGGTAAAACTCTTACCTTAAATTTAGATATGCTGTTTAAAGCAATACTTGATAATTGATGTACAATAAAAGGATTTTTAAAACGGTCAAAAACATCATTGGCAAAGTTGTTTAACTCCTCTTTATCCATATCAAGAGTTTCTATAATCTCATCAAAAACAGTCATTTTGATAAAATTACCAGTAAAACTATTTTCAACGGTCTCTCTTACAGTTGTATTTCCAAACAATAAAGAAAAAGGAACCATTGCTGTATGTGCTCCATTTAAAATTCTAACCTTTCGTGTCCGAAAAGGCTGCATATCTCCCACTATTTGCACATTTAAACTGGTTTTCGCAAAGGGAAGTTTTTCTTTTAATTTTTTGCCTCCTTCAATAACCCATAAAAAGAAAGGTTCTGCAGTAACGATCAAATTATCCTGGTAATCTAATTGTACATTATACTTCTCTATATGATCTCTTGGATAGCCTGGTACAATTCTATCTACCAATGTATTATGAAAAGAATTGTGATTGATGATCCAGTCTTTAAAACCATCATCCAGATTCCATAATTTGGTATACTTTAAAACAATTTCCTTTAAATTATCTGCATTAAAATTAATTAATTCACAAGGAATTATAGTTAGCCCTTTTTTAGGATCTCCGTTAAAATGTTTGAATCGTTCATGTAGAAGAACAGTCAATTTTGCCGGGAATGAAATGGGTGGCTGCATGTCTGGTTTGTCCGAATCAAGGAATGCTATTCCGGCTTCTGTCGTGTTTGATATGATAAATTCCAGTTCTTCTTCTTTTGCCAGTTCTAAGTATTGTTCAAAATGCAAATACGGATCAATTCCTTTGACAATATTGGTGATCAACTCTTTGGTTTGCACTTCTTTTCCATTCACAATACCGTTCAAAAATAATGTATACAAACCATCTTGCTCGTTCAGCATATTTATCAGACCATTTTCGATGGGTTGCACAACAGCAATTCCGGCATTGAAACCCACTTCTTTATTTAATTGTTGAAAAGCATAATCAACAAATGCTCTTAAAAAGTTTCCTTCACCAAACTGGATAATTTTAACGGGCAGATTATTTTCAATTCCCTGAAGTTTTCTATTGAGTTTTTTCATATTATATTTTAAAGATCAAAAAGACTTGGTAACCACAAGCTTAACAGTGGAAAGTAAGTAACTAAAAATAATGCCAGTATCATTACTAAAAACAAGGGAATCAATGGTTTGATCACTTTTTGAATGGTTGTTTTAGCAATTCCAACTCCAACAAAGAGCACCGATCCAACAGGTGGAGTAGTTAGTCCGATACAAAGATTTAAAACCATGATGATTCCAAAATGTATAGGATCCATTCCTAATTTAGTAACCACTGGTAAAAATATTGGAGTAAATATGAGTACAGCAGGCGTCATATCCATAAAAATCCCAACAAAAAGAAGTATTAAATTGATAATCAATAAGATAATGATTTTATTATCACTAATATGTAGTAAGACATCACTTATATTTTGCGGAATATTTTCATAAGACATTACCCATGACATACTCATAGAAGCGCCAATAAGCAACATAACTATTGCTGTTGTTGCTGAGGAATCCAACAATACCTGTGGTAAGTTTTTAGCATTGATCTCCTTGTAGATAAATCCTAAAATTAAAGTGTAAAGAACCGCTATTGCAGAAGCTTCAGTAGCAGTAAAAATACCTGTTACAATTCCTCCAATTACCACAACCAGTAAAAACAAACTTGGTATTGCATCAATAAAAGTTTTAAAAACTTGTTTTAATGAACTTTTTTCTCCCAGTTTATATCCTTTTTTCTTGGCCCAAAGAGATGCCACGATCATTAAAAATAAGCCTGTTAAGATACCGGGAATATATCCTGCCAAAAATAATGCAGCGATAGATACACCTCCACTTGCTAAAGAATATACAATAAGTACGTTGCTGGGTGGAATAACCAATCCAACGGTTGCAGAGGTAATATTAACTGCTGCACCAAATTCTTTTGAATACCCCTCTTTTTCCATTTCAGGACCTAAAATACTTCCCATTGCTGAAGCGGATGCCATTGCAGATCCTGCGATGGAACCCATAAGCATTGCTCCTATCACATTGATCAAGGCCAATCCGCCAGGTAAAGATCCAACCAGCGTTTTCGCAAAAGCGATAAGCCGATGGGCAATACCTCCTTTGTTCATTAATTGTCCGGAGAGCACAAAAAACGGTATCGCCAATAGTGCAAAGCTATCTAATCCTGTAGCCATACGCTGTGATATGGTGGTAAGGGCAGGTAATGCAGGTATACTAACCAGCATGGTTAATAAGGATGAAATGGCAATACTCCAGGCAACTGGTGTACCGATGGCTAATAAAAATATAAAACTGACTACTAATGTGATTACTGGTATATATTCTATCATAACTACTTATTTAACATATCAGAAAATTTATAATAAATTATTAGAACACCACTCAAAGGCAACACCATGTAAACTACAGCAAGTGGAATTTGCAAAGAAGGGGAGGTTTGATCTAATATATAGGTGATATAAACCAATCTGAGTCCTCCAATTACCAAAGCAGATAAAACAAATACAATGATTAATAAATTAACAAACAATGTTATCTTTTTTTGGGTTGCCTTACTGAATTTTTCGGGCAATACATTAATGGCAACATGCATATTCTTACCGGATACGTATGCTGCTCCCAAAATGCCAATCCATATCATTAAATATCTTGCCAGCTCATCAGTAAAAGAACTTGGGTCTCCCATGATATATCTGGTAAACACCTGCCATAATACATTAACAACCATAACTGACATGATTACTATTAAAGTATTGGCAAGAATCTTATCTATCTTATCTCGAAGTGTCATGCTTATTTTGTGTTTTGTATTTGTTGAATTAATTGATACATTTCCGGATCATTTTTATACTGATCATAGATGCCTTTCACTTTTTCAGAAAACAAAGTTTTATCTGGTCTTATGACGATAACACCTGCCTTTTGTACTTCTGTAAGAGCTTCTTTCTCTGCTTCTGCCCATAATTTCCTTTGGTATTTTACTGAATTATCAACAGCTTCCTGTAGCCATTTTTGCTCCTTCTTAGAAAGTCTGTTCCATATTTGAGTTCCTATGATCAATACATCTGGTAATACAGTGTGCTCATCTAATGAATAATACTTACAAACTTCATAATGACGGGATAAATAAAAACTAGGTGGATTGTTTTCAGCACCATCAACAACTCCTTGCTGTAAAGAAGTATAGAGTTCTCCCCATGAAATTGGAGTAGGTGAGCCGCCTAAACTTCTAACCATATCCATAGCTGTAACACTTTCCATAACTCTTATTTTCATTCCGGCAAGGTCTTCAGGCGAATTAATAGGTTTTGTTTTGGTATAAAAACTTCTGCTACCAGCATCATAATACCCCAGACCTTTTAGCCAGTATTTTTCACCATCAGCTAATAATTTTTTACCAATTGGTCCATCCAGAACATGAAAGGAATGCTCTCTGTCTCTGAATAAAAAAGGCAGACCGAAAATTTTCATTTTAGGAGCAAAATTTTCCATCACCCCGGCAGAAACTTTTGTCATATCCAGACTACCAATCTGTAAAAGTTCTAAACATTGTCGTTCGGTTCCTAATTGCTGATTTGGATAAATCTCCAATTGTAATTTTCCATTGGAGAGTTTTTCCAGATCCTCACCCATTTTAACCATGGCTTTGTGTACCGAATGGTTTATATCAAGTCCGTGCGCTAATTTTAGGGTTCTATGTTTTTCTATTTTGTTACAACTTGTTATAAGAATGAAACCGAATAAAAAAACTGAAATTAAGGTAAGATACCGTTTCATTTGTTGGTTATTTGTTTTGAACATTTTGTATGATATTTATAGCCTTTTCCACATTATCTTTTAATGCATCAAAATCTTTATTTACCAAAATTTCTTTTGAAATTAATTGTGATCCCATGCCAACACAGGTAACACCTGCGTTAAACCAGCCTTTCAGATTTTCTTCTGTTGGAGAAACCCCACCGGTAGGCATGATACTCGTCCATGGTTGAGGTCCTTTGATTGCTTTTACAAAATTTGGACCGTAAATATCTCCAGGAAATAATTTTACTATTTCACAACCCAGTTCTTCTGCTCTTGCAATTTCAGTAAGGGTTCCACATCCGGGAGACCATAATACTTTTCGACGATTACAAACAATAGCAATATCTTCTCTGAAAACAGGAGTTACTATAAAATTTGCTCCCAGTTGCATGTACAAAGAAGCTGCCGCAGCATCGGTTACAGAACCAACACCTAAAATCATTCCGGGTAATTCTGCTAAAGCATATTTATTGAGTTCTCCAAAAATTTCAAAAGCAAAATCTCCTCTGCTCGTGAATTCCATCAAACGCGCTCCACCATCGTAACATGCTTTTACAACTTGTTTCCCCAATTCAATATCGGTGTGAAAAAATAAAGGAACTAATCCTGTATCCTTCATTACCTGCGCAACTTTTACTCTTGAATATTTCGCCATAATCCTATATGAACCTTCGCATCCCAATAATAATCGGGAGGAAGGATTTTTTTAATTATTAAATGTTAGATTCACTTTTTATTTATTGAGAAATTATCGCGCTACTCGCCCGGAAGCATCCCCTTTCATTAGTTTTTCAACTTCATCAATGCTTACCAGATTGGCATCTCCTTTTATGGTATGTTTTAAGCAGGAAGCTGCAACTGCAAAATTCAATGCTTTTTGATCGTCGTTGGCATAAGTTCTTAAACCATAGATCAAACCTCCCATAAATGAATCTCCACCGCCAACTCTATCAACAATATGGGTGATTTGGTATTGTGGTGATTGTATCATTTTTTCACCATCATAAAGAACACCTGCCCAAGTATTATGAGATGCAGATATAGAACCTCTTAGCGTGGTAATCACTTTTTTTGCTTTTGGGAACTTTTTCATCATTTGTTTACAAACAGATAAAAAAGCTTCGGCTTTTACATCATGCCCCTGGGTTGTAATATCTAATCCTTCTGGCTTTATGCCAAAATGTTTTTCTGCATCTTCTTCATTTCCTAAAATGATATCACAATAAGAAGTTAGTTCAGTCATTATTTTTTCTGATCCAACACCATATTGCCAAAGTTTTGCCCTGTAATTTAGATCGGTTGAAATAGTAATTCCCAGTTCACTGGCGACTTTTAATGCTTCCAGACAAACATCTGCTGCACTTTGTGAAATTGCCGGTGTAATACCTGTCCAGTGAAACCAGTCTGCCCCTTTAAAAACCTTGTGCCAATCGATCATTCCCGGTTTGATTTCGCTTATAGCGGAATGCGCTCTGTCATAAATAACTTTACTACCCCGTGAAACGGCTCCTGTTTCTAAAAAATAGATACCAATCCTATCTCCTCCAAAAATAATATTTTGGGTGTTTACACCTCTTTTTCTCATTTCCATGAGAGCACAATCTCCTATATCATTTTTTGGTAATCGTGTAACAAAATCAACAGGAATACCATAATTAGCAAGTGATACCGCAACATTAGACTCTCCACCACCGTAAACAACATCAAAACTATTTGTTTGAGAGAATCTTAAAAATTCGGGAGGGGATAACCGCAACATAATCTCTCCAAAAGTGACAACTTTATTCATTGTATTTATTTAAAATTAAAATATTCTTTAGCATTATTGTAACTAATATCCTGTATTATTTTACCGATCCATGCCATATCATCTGGTAATTCACCTTTTTCAATTTCTTCACCAAAAACACTACAAATTATTCTCCTAAAATATTCATGTCTTGGATAAGATAAAAAACTTCTGGAATCAGTTAACATACCAATAAAAGTGCTGATAAGCCCCATATTAGAAAGTGCATTGACTTGTTTGGTAATACCATCTTTTTGATCTAAAAACCACCATCCTGATCCAAATTGCACCTTGCCTTTCACGGTACCATCGTTAAAATTGCCAATCATGGTTGCCAGCACTTCATTATCGGCTGGATTTAGGTTATACAAAATTGTTTTGGTCAATTTGTCTTTACTGTCGAGTATGTTTAGAAACCTGGATAAATTTTCTGCCTGGGAATAATCTGCAATAGAATCCCAGCCTGTATCTGGACCTAACCTTTCCAACATTCTTTGGTTATTATTTCTTAAAGCTCCTAGGTGAAATTGTTGAACCCAGCCAAATGCATGATAAGTTTCTGCTAAAAATAGTGATATTGCACTTTTAAATTTTTCAATTTCAGAAATACTTAAAGTTTCATTATTTCTTCGTTTGTTAAAAATAACTTCTACTTCCTTTTCCGTAAACTGAATACAGGAAATATAACTTAAACCATGATCAGATAATTTACATCCGTTGTCATCAAAATACTGTATCCTGCTTTTTAAGGCCTTTTGAAGATCTTTATAAGTTTTAACAGAAATATCACTTGAATTTTCTAAAGAACCTAGGTATTCATTATAAAACTCATCTTCTATCAAAATGGATTTATCCGGTCGGAACGAAGTACTCATTTTTATGGAAGAATTACTTTTTGCGTGTAACTGATGATATTCTAATGTGTCAATCGGATCTTCTGTAGTACAAACCACTTCCACATTCATTTTTTTCAATAAATTCTGGGAGCTAAACTCAGGTGTGTTTAATTTTTTGGATGCTATCTCATATATTTCATCTGCATTTTCTTCTGTTAAAAGTGTTTCAATTTCAAAATATCTTTGCAATTCCAGGTGTGTCCAGTGATAAAGAGGATTTCTTAAAGTATATGGAACCGTTTTAGCCCAGTATTTAAATTTTTCCTTATCTGATGCTTTCCCTGTGATAAACTTTTCATCAATTCCAAAAGTTCGCATCGCACGCCATTTATAGTGATCTCCATGAATCCACACCTCTGAAATATTGTTAAATATTCTATCTTCTGCAATATCTTTGGGTGACAAATGACAATGATAATCAATGATTGGCATTTGTTTTGCGTATGTATGATATAATTCCTGAGCGTATTTATTGTTCAATAAAAAATTGTCACGAATAAAACCTGTTTTCCCCATTTGTTTTAATTTTTCTTATTTAAAATTATATTCATTTTTCCAGTGTGCTATTTTTTCTTTGTACATGGCATCTAAGGATAGTTGAACTGCAACAGCAGTACTTGCCCCGGTATACACATTAGAAATAGGAGTTTTGTTATCTATAATGGCATCTTTAAAATCAATCAAAGCCTGTTTTGTTGGATCTATACTTGACACATTTATAATATTTCCTTTGCCTTGAAGATGAGGATTTTTCGTTGCTCCTGAAACACCATCTACATTGACTAATTCTTTTTCAAACCCTTTTTCATAAAAGATCCATGCTTTGGTATAGTCTAACTGAATGGTTCCTTTGCTTCCATGCACTCTAATCTGATAATCTCCTAGGGCATTCGAGGTTAAACAGGTAAATTTAGCTTTTACACCGCTTGGATATTCAAAGATCAAATGTGTGTTATCAAAGGTTTCCCGTCCATCTTTCCAATAATCAATACCACCAATACCCATTATTTTTTTTGGATTTTCATCTAAAACCCAGTGGATAAAATCAATCTGATGAGAACTTAATTCGGCGGTTAATCCTCCTGAATATTCCCTATACATTCTCCAGTTAATGGCTCTTTCCAAAGATGGATCTGGTACTTTTCTTCTCCAGTCACCATTTCTGTTCCACTGACATTCAAAGGAAATTACTTCACCAATCTCCCCATCTTTTATCATCTTAACAACATGGTTATAGAGTTTTGAACTATGGTATTGATGACCTGTCTGGAAAACAATTTTAGATTCGGAGACTTTATGAACCAGTTTTTTAATTCCTTTGATTCCTTTGGCCATTGTTTTTTCACAGTAAACATGTTTACCTGCATCTACAGCATCTATGGCAATATCTGAATGGGTACTAAATGGTGTTGAAACCAATACAGCGTCAATATTTTTATCGTCTAATAATTTACGATAATCAGTATATCCTTTTGCTTTACTACCTGCTCTTTTCAATCCGTTTTCCAGTCTAAAAGGTAAAATGTCACAGCATGAGGTAATATTTACACTTTCAATTCTGTTTAGAATTGGAATCAATCCGCCACCTCTTGAACCAGTACCAATAACACCAATATTGATAGTATTATTTGCTCCTAAATTACTACCTATCGCAGCTACAGCTGAAGTACTTGCTAATATTCCTGTTGAAATTAATCCACTTTTTTTAAGAAAATCTCTTCTTTCCATTAGTTATAATGTAGGTTTCCAGCCGGCTTCATATTCTCTTGACCATAGTTTCATTGCATCTCTGTCAAAAATTCTTCCTGTCTGTTCATCCACTTCAAAAGATTTTCCCAGTCTAGAAGAAATATTTGCATAGTGGGTCAGCATTTGAGAAACTGCACCTTGTTCAATTGGCGAAGTAAGTTTATCTTTTCCTCTTATTGTTTCAAAAAAGTTAACAGCATGTCTTGTTGAAAGGCTTCCTCCACCTCCAAGGCCAACACCACCTTCTGTACCATTTATTTTCTTTTCTTTTAGGAACTTTCCTTTAATATCAAATAATTGATATCCACCTCTGTCAATCAAAGCAGATCCTTTGGAACCATAAATTAACGTACCTCTACTTTTACCATATTTATTATATCCATTTCTGCTTCTTCCATCCCATTGTATAACTTTTTGATTTGGGAATCTAAAATTGGCTTCCATCGTATCATACATTTCCCATCCATCTTTTTTATATTGAAATTTACCAGAAAAAACATCTACATACTCAGGATATTTAACATCTAATGCCCAACGAGCTATATCTAGTTCATGTGTAGCATTATTTCCCATTTCGGCTGTGCCAAAATCCCATCCGTACCAATGCCAGTTATAATTCCATGTGTCATGGGTATAATCTTTTCTTGGTGATGGACCCTGAAAAAGATCCCAATCTAAACCAGCAGGTGGAGCTGCCTTTACAGGAATTGGAACTTCTCCTCTGGAGTTGGTATAAAAAGCGATGGCTTTATAAGTGTCGCCAATAATTCCGTTATGAATATCTTTGATGATCTCAGCTGATTCTAATGAAGATCTTTGTTGGTTTCCCATCTGAACTACTTTGTTGTATTTTTTTTGAAAAGCAACAACTATTTCGTTTTCTTCCGGATTATGACTACAAGGTTTCTCTAAATAAACATGTTTTCCTGCTTCCATTGCCATACAAGCGCCTGGGGTATGCCAGTGATCGGGTGTAGCAATAAATAATGCATCTAGGTTTTTATCTTCCAAAACTTTACGAACATCATTCTCTAATTTTGGTTTGTTGCTTATTTTTCCTTCAAATCTTTTGGCAGCCTTCTCTCTTTGGCTTTCCATTACATCACATAAATACAATAATTTAACATTGCTTTCCTTACGTTCTATTGCTTCAATATATCCGCCAAGTCGTCTTCCCAATCCTTGAATGGCTATATTTATCCGATCATTTGCTCCTATAATATTACCATAACTTTTTGCAGACATAGCATTTAAACTATTACTTGTAAACGCTAAACCAACAGCTCCTGCTGATGCCTTTCTTATAAAATCTCTTCTGTTAGAACCCATAATCTATTTATTTAAATTTTTTATTTTAATATTTCTGAAAGAAACAAGATTCCCATGATCTTGCAATAAAATAAGCCCCTTATCTGCTTCACCAAAGTTTGGCCATTTTACATATTTGCTTTCTGAGACCAGCTTACGAAAACCTTTGCTTTTTCGTTCGTATTCCAAAACTTTCATACCATTTAACCAATGCTCCACATGGTTGTTTTTAGAAACGATACGTGCACTGTTCCATTCTCCAATTGGGTTTACCGGTTTATTAGGGTCTGCCTTTATGAGATCGTATAAAGAGGAAACAGTTCGGCTTCCTTCGTGATTTCCTTTTAAGGCATCAGGATGCTCTGCATCATCAAGAATTTGATATTCCAGACCAATAGAAGACCCAGGGCCTTTATTGGTTTCAGTATCTACATAATATTTAATACCGCTATTGGCACCTTTTGTAATTTTAAAATCTAACTTTAGTTCAAAATCACCATAAGGTTTGGTAGTTACAATATCTCCACCAGCTCTTGATTCTTCACCGCCTGCAGCTAAAACTGATAAAACACCATTTTCAATAACCCAGCCTTTTTCGGGGAAATTATCTAATCTCGCACCTCTCCATCCATTAGTGGTCTTTCCATCCCATAATAATTCCCATCCTTTTTTCTTTTCGTCTTTAAATAATATATTTACTGTAGTTATCGGTTTCAAGCTGCTCTTTTTTGCATATTTGGAAACATCATCAGTGATAATTTTTATATTTTTCCATATAATTTCAGTGCCTTCTTCATGGTCTTTTCCAATACCATGAACCTGTAAACCAATAAATCCACTTTTTGTTTTATCATCAATTAAGTTCGCTGCTGGTACACCATTGATCCATGTTTTTATGGTATCACCAATGGCTTCAATGCGATAGTGATTCCACTTATTTTGTTTAAAAGCTTTTTGTGCTTTTGGATTATTTTCCAACGTATTTAACCATCCTCTCCTGCCTTCATCGTAAATACCTGCACTCCATGCTCTTTCAGATGGGTCAATTTCCACCTGATAACCGTGAACTCTTCCATTTCTGTAATATGGAAAACTATTACTTCTGATCTGAATACCTGAATTCATGGTAGGATCTACTTTATAATCCAGTTCCAGGATAAAATCACCGTACATTTTATCTGAAGTTAGAAAAGAGTTCGGTGTATTGTGCACTGTAGAGCCAACAATGGTTCCATTTACCACTTTGTAATTTGCTTTACCTCCTTTTTGTGTCCAGCCATTCAAGGTTTTCCCATCAAACAGATTTACCCAGGGTTCTTGTTTTTTTTCTTTCTGACAACTAGAAAGGCCAATGATTAAAAAGGCCAATAAACCTGCTATTTTAATTGATTTCAAATGATAATTCATGCTATATATATTTAAAGATTTAATGATTTTTCTATTCCGTATTCCAGGCCTCTTAATTCTGCCAGCCCCCTTAATCTTCCTATGCCTGAATAACCCGGATTGGTTTTTTTATGCAGATCATCCAGCATTTGATGTCCATGATCGGGCCGCATAGGAATGACTGCATCGGTTCTTCCTTCGGCAACTCTCCGTTTTTGTTCTAATAGTATTTCTTTTACCACACCATACATATCCACATCTCCTTCCAGATGATTTGCTTCATGAAAATTTCCAAATGCATCTCTTTGTGTGCTTCTTAAATGTATAAAGTGCGTTTTATCTGCAAATCGTTTGAACATTTGCACTAAATTATTTTCCGGAATTACACCTAAAGAACCGGTACAAAAAGTGATACCATTATTTCTACTTGGTACTTTGTTAAAAAAATAAGCATAATCTTCTTCGGTACTTACCACTCTAGGCAAACCTAAGATAGGATAGGGAGGATCATCTGGGTGAATGCACATCAATACCTCATTCTTTTCTGCTGTAGGAATGATTGCCTCTAAAAAATATACCAGATTTTCTCTTAGTTTCTTTGCGTCTATATTCTTATAGGTATCTAATATTGTTTGAAACTGTTCTAAACTATAACCTTCTTCAGCTCCGGGCAACCCGGCAATGATATTATTTACAAGTGCTGTTTTTTCTTTCTCTTTAAGTGTTTCAAAGTACTTTTTGGCTTTTTCTTGTTGCTTTTTGGAATAGATTTTTTCCGCACCCGGCCTTTGAAGCATATAAAGTTCAAAAGCAGCAAAAGCAATTACATCAAAACGAAGCGCTCTTGATTCATCTTCCAGTTTATAATCTAATGAAGTTCTAGTCCAGTCTAAAACAGGCATAAAATTATAACAAACCGCATAAATACCACAACTGGCCAGGTTTTTTATACTTTTTTTATAATTCGCAATATAGGTTTGATAATTACCAGTTTGTGTTTTGATATTTTCATGAACGGGAATACTTTCTACAACGCTCCATTGGAGTCCGGAATCTTCAATCTCTTTTTTGCGTTTTTCTATTTCAGAAACTTCCCATATTTCCCCATTAGGGATATGGTGCAATGCTGTTACAATTCCTGTTGCACCAACTTGTTTGATATTGTTTAATGTAACAGGATCATTTGGTCCGTACCATCGCCAAGTTTGTTCCATAAATTCAAATTTTAAACACCGCTAAACACATTAAAACCACCATCAACAGGAATTACGGTACCAGTTACAAATGATGCTGCATCACTTATCAGCCAATGTATAACACCATTTAGTTCTTCCGCTTCTCCAAACCGTTGCATCGGAGTATTTGTAATAATTTTCTTCCCGCGCTCGGTATAAGTCCCATCATCATTTAGCAATAATTTTTTATTTTGATTGCCAATAAAAAAACCAGGTGCAATAGCATTTACCCTTAATTTATCACCAAATTTTAGAGCAAATTCTGTTGCCATCCATCCGGTTAGATTTGTTACTGCTGCTTTAGATGCCGAATAACCAACCACTCTGGTAATTGTTTTAAGAGCAGCCATTGAAGAATAATTGATTATTACACCTTTTCCGTTTTTAGCCATTATTTTCCCAAATACTAATGAGGGAATTAATGTTCCATCAAGGTTTAGTTCCGATACTTTTTTAAACTCATCCAGTTTTAGATCAAAAATAGTTTGATCTTCTGTTATAGTTGCTCCCGGCATATTGCCACCTGCAGCATTTAGCAATACATCTACTTTACCCCATTTAGCAAGTATTTTCTTACTAATTTCCTCAACTTTTTCCATATCAAGAACATCACAAACAAACCCCATAACGCTACTGCTTACCTTTTTCAGATTAGTCAGTTTAGAATTCAATCTTTCTTCGTTGAAGCCTAAAATTACAACTTTCGCATTGTTTTCTAACAAATACTTCGCTATTGTTCCGCCAAGAACCCCAGAGCCACCGGTTATAACGCAAATTAAACCAGAAATATTAAAATCTTTATTCATTTTCGTGTGCGTTAACGTTTGAGGTTCAAATATACAATAAAATATGCAATATGAAAGCTATTTAAATACTTGAAAAACAATAAAAAATCAACCGTGTACGTAAAACATATATATATTTTGTGATTAAAATTCAGTATATTTGAAAACCATTTGAACTAAAAAAATTGGAAAAGAAAAAACCACCTGTAAAAATTATAGATATAGCCAGGCTTGCCAATGTTTCTGCCGGAACTGTGGATAGAGTTTTGCATAATAGGAGTGATGTATCGGATAAAACCAGAGAAAAAGTTCTTAGAATAATAGATGAACATGGTTATAAAACAAATATCATCGCTAAAACACTCGCTTCTAAAAATCAGATCGTATTCTCAATTCTGATTCCAGAAGAGGATAAATATAGCAGCTACTGGCAAAAACCTTTATTTGGAATTGAAAAAGCAGAAGAAGAGCTGGCGACTTTTGGAGTGAAGATAAACAAATATTTTTTTAGTTTTTCAGATATAGATTCGTTTAAAGAAAAGTCAATTTTACTTTTGAATGAAAATCCTAACGCTGTTGTTTTTGCTCCGGTATTTAAAGAAGAGTCACTGGTCTTTGCAAAAAGTTTAGATCTTCAGGAGATTCCTTATGTTTTGGTGGATTCAAATCTGGAAGAGGAAAACAATAGCATTGCTTTTATTGGTCATGATTCATTTCAAAGTGGTATAGTGGCTGCAAAGTTAATTCATAACCGAATTGATACTTTTGATAATGTATTACTGGTAAATCTGGCATTAAATTTAAAAGATTTGAATCATCTTAGTGAAAGAGCGAAGGGATTCAGATCTTACCATACAAAACAAAATAAAACAGGTGCTCTTATTGAACTAAACATTTACGATCTGGATGAAGATATTATCGATAAAAGGCTTATCCAGACTTTTAAAGGTGTTTCGAAGATCAAAGCAATTTTTGTAACAAATTCGAGAGTACATCTTGTAGCAAGATATTTAGAAAAATATCATTTGGATCAGGAAATTGTATTAGTGGGCTATGATCTTATCGAAAGGAACAAAGCCTATTTGAATAGAGATATCATGGATTATTTAATAACTCAAAACCCTGTTGAACAAGGGTATAGAAGTGTAATGCATTTGTTTCAATCTACTATCTTAAAAGAAAAAAAGAAGAAAATAAACTACTTGCCAATTAATATCATTATCAAAGAAAATTTAATGTACAGTTAGTTATTATTTAACCCTTTTCCATCTTAAAGTTCCAATCATCCATTTTGGTAATGATTTATTAGGATCTCTGTTCTTTAAATTAAAATTCCATCCTAATTTTTTAATGATGGGTAGTTTATGTGTTTCTACAAATTCAACAGGAATTCCATCTGGGTCAGAAATATAAGAAAAATGGCCGGCAGCTTCTCCCATATCAAAGGAGTTGGCACTATCTACCGTAAATGGAAAACCTTTTCCCTTTACTTCTTCCCGTAATAAATCCATGCCAATGGTATCAAAGCAAATATGAATAAAACCCGGATCTCCCCATATACGATCTTTATAAATATCTCGGCCTTTTTCATTTATTAACTGAACCAGTTCAATTTGTGTTGGACCCAACAAAGGAGCAAACCCACCACTTCTGGTTGCAGAGTGCTTCAACAAAATTCGTCTGACCTTTTGATCTCCTCCGGGCAAACCGGAAAAATCTTCAAAAACACCTGTTTCATCATAAATAATTTCGTCATAGTTTAATATATCCTGATAAACTTTTAAGGATTCTTCTATATTGCTCACCCCGATGATCGCTCCGTAAACTCCCCCGGTATCTGATTTTGTACTTTCAAAAATATAAGTGTCTTTTACAATCTGAAAAATATTTCCAAAGGGATCTTCTACAAAATAATGAGGATTCTCATCAGGTGATTTCTCAAAATCACCAAGTATATGTAACTCCTGTGATTTCATAAAATCAAAAGCATTTTTAACATTTTTACTTTTAATCTTGGCAACAAAAATACCAATGTCGCCCAGCTGGGGTTTGAAATCTGGTTTTTTAGGTTTTTTACCAGTATGCTGCCATATTTCTAAACCTCCGCCTGATTGCATATTCATTGCCAGAATAGCATATCTCTTACGGGTTTTCCCTTCAGTGTAATGCAACATTAACTCTGCAATAGCTTCATCCTCAAAAACCCGAATATCCATTCCAAAGTATTTGTGGTACCACTTCCAGGCAGTCTTTACATCTTCAACGCCAACACCAATTTGTTGGATACCGATAATTTTTTTTTGCTTCATGTTTAGACAGATTGTATTAAAAAATCAGGGTTAAAAATAATCAATTCAATGAAAATGAAGATACTTTCAAGGAATTAATTAATTATTCCAAACTAAAAAAATGAATTTTCAGAGTCGCTTACAGGTAGGGTAATTGCAAATTTTCTTAAAACTTATTGGCCTTTAAAATCTCTTTTTTAAAGGTCTTCATGTCACAATTAACAATATCTATTTGTATCGCAGTATCCACAATCTTATCCACATTGTGTATCGGAAAAGCCAAACCGGTGGCAATTCTTCTTAAAACAGAAACCTCTTTTGTTGCAGGCTTATGATCAATAGAAACCATCTTTAAAAGATCATAAAACCTTTCAATTCGCTCTTCATTTTCTAAATATGCAAGCGTAGGAATTTTATCAGGATCTTTTAAAATATTCTTAAACTTTTTATCATTAATGTTATATGCTTTGGCTATTTTTTTAAGAAGTTCAAGCTCGCGAGGTGTAATTATACCATCTGATTTTGCAACTTTTACCATATTTGCAAAATGACTTATATTACGTTTTAGACCAATACTCATATATAAATCTGATATGCCCATTATTTAATGATTTTGAAGTTACTTCTAAAGATACGAAATAATTCATTGGATGTATAACAAAGTATTATAAAACGAGTTTTCATGATTTTTTAAAGAAGATTTAGAAACATTATAAATAATTATAGGATAAGCATATATTTGTAAAAAATAATCAGTTTGAGCAAACAAAAAATTGCTGATCTATACCTGAATTTTGATAAAGTTGATCAGCTTGTTAAAGCACTGCAAAAAGAAAAACAACAAATAGAAATTTCTAATTTGGTTGGGTCTTCATTGTCTTTTGTGATCTCAGCAGTATTTAAAAAACTGGAAAATCCTTTTTTGCTCATCTTTAATGACAAAGAGGAAGCAGCCTATTATTTGAATGATCTGGAGCAATTACTTGGTGTACATCAAAGGTCAGCTAACAGGCTTGATGTGCTTTTTTATCCGGGTTCTTATCGCCGTCCGTATCAAATTGAAGATACTGATAATGCCAATATTTTACTTCGTGCAGAGGTTTTAAACCGAATTAATTCTCAAAAAAAACCTGCTATCATTGTTACCTATCCAGCAGCTTTATTTGAACAGGTAATTACCAAAAGTGAACTTAAAAGAAACACTTTAAAATTGAATGTTGGTGAAGAACTATCATTGGATTTTATCAATGAAATGCTGCATGAATACAACTTCAACAGAGTTGATTTTGTAACCGAACCGGGTGATTTTGCCGTTCGGGGAGGTATTATTGATGTGTTTTCATTTTCCAATGATGAACCTTACCGAATAGAATTTTTTGGAGATGAGGTAGATAGTATTAGAACTTTTGATATTGAAACCCAACTTTCCATTGAAAAACTGAAAAGAATCCAGATAATGCCCAATGTGGAGAATAAAATGCTGGAAGAAAAGCGGGAAAGTTTTTTAAGTTATATTTC
>VAPK010484694.1_pt1 | contig 40716 bp, 40 predicted proteins | sample 3395031 | NCBI WGS metagenome assembly VAPK01 (sample SAMN08290443, study PRJNA428436) | hydrothermal vent metagenome | isolation source: Deep-sea hydrothermal vent chimney 1 | place: Pacific Ocean: Juan De Fuca Ridge
AGCAGCTGGTGATCTTGCTGGTTCTGCCAAAGATGCTGCCGGTAATGCTGTTGGAGCTGCTGGCGATCTAGCTGGTTCTGCCAAAGATGCTGCCGGTAATGTAGTTGGCGCAGCAGGATCAGCTGCTGCTGGTTTAGCTGGATCAGCAAAAGACGTTGCTGGTAATGCTGTTGATTCAGCAGGTAATGCCATCGGAAGTGCAAGTACAGCAACCGCTGGACGTGCAACGAATACGATTGACAAACTATCAAAATTTTCTACAGAGAGTGGATCAAATCTTGTTCTTGATGGAGTTACTTTTAAATTCAATTCAATTGAACTGGAAAATGATTCATTTTCAATATTAAATGCAGTTGCTGATAAGCTTAGTAGTACAAGTAGTCAAATTGAAATTGCTGGTTATACTGATAATGTTGGTTCAGATTCTAAAAACGAAGAGATTTCTCAAATGCGTGCAGATACCGTTGTGAAATATCTAATTGGAAAAGGTATTGATGCCGGCCGATTAACCGCTAAAGGGTATGGTTCTGCATCACCCGTTGCGGATAATAATACAAAAAGCGGTCGTCATGCTAACCGACGGGTAGAGCTACAGGTTAATTAAGTCCATCTTTGCCCTATTTGGAAAAGGGTAAAACTTGTATATATTTTAGCTTAATAAGGCTATTTGAGAAATCAGATAGCCTTTTTTAATGAGGATAGAGTACTTATTCCATTCATTAACTTTTATAATCTTTGGTTTGTGAGCTAGTTACTTGTTTTTCTCTAAATTAAGTTTATTATCATACTGTTAACCTATGCTCTGCTATGATATTCTTAGGATCATAACAACTGTTTTAATCCTTTTTTCTAAAAAAGATCATATTATTTTCGTAACAAACTATCATTGCTATAGAATAGCGATCTTTTATTTTACTGAGAAAACTTTATAAATATGGATATTATCCAAGCCGTTGCACTGGCCTTGTTACAAGGTTTGACTGAATTTCTACCTGTTTCCAGTTCTGCTCATTTAATATTACTGCCTGTTCTGCTTGGTTGGAAAGACCAGGGATTAGCTTTTGATGTGGCAGTTCATGTGGGTACTTTGACGGCTGTTGTGGCTTATTACCGAAAAGACCTGATCCAGATTATTTCAGCGTGGAGCAAATCCTTACTGGGAAAAGGGGCTACTGATGATTCGAGACTCGCTTGGTATGTCATTTTGGGAACAATACCGGTTGGGTTGGTGGGGATTACGCTGCCGGATGTTATCGAAACCGTTCTTCGCTCACCTGTAGTAATTGCTGGAGCGACCATCGTTTTTGCATTTTTACTGTGGTATGCAGAAAAACGAGCAAAGGAAGAAAGATCTACTGTGACATTAATGGATGCGATTGTCATTGGACTTTTTCAAGCAATTGCACTGATTCCTGGAACATCTCGTTCAGGTATTACAATAACAGCCGGTTTATTAACTGGGTTAAAGCGTGAATATGCAGCACGTTTTTCCTTTTTACTTTCTATCCCTACAATTGCTTTAGCAGGAATGGTTAAAGGCTTGGAACTCTATCAATCGACTGAGCCCGTGATGTGGAGTTTTATTTCAATTGGCGCTATTTTGTCGTCTGTTGTGGCTTATCTTTCAATCAGCTGGTTTTTAAAATTATTAGACAAAGTAGGTATGATGCCTTTCGTTTATTATCGCTTAGCTTTGGGTATTTTCCTCTTCGCGGTATTTCTCCGATAGTTTTAATAGTACAAATACAGCACCTGTCCCTCCGTCTTTAGGCGGAGTCGAGCAAAATGCCAACACTTCTTGATGTTGACGTAGCCAGACATTGATATCGTTCTTTAAGACAGGATGATTTTCAGGTGATCGATAACCTTTCCCATGAATAATGTGTACACAACGATAACCATCCTCAATACTAAAATGGAGAAATTTGGATAAGTGTTGATTTGCTTCTTGTCTTGTTAAGCCATGTAAATCAATTGAAGCATCAAGACCATAATGTCCTTTACGCAATTTTTTTAAAACATTTTTTTGTACACCAGATGCAATAAATTGCATACCGTCCTCTTGAAGAAGCTTTTCCACTCCCTCATTGGTGTCTTCATTAAATTTTACAATATCTTTTGAGTCATCCTTTTTAGGATAAGGCTTTGGTTTTTTTGTCTTAGTCAGATGCAAATTATCAGATTCTATTTTTTTAACAATACCAATAGATTGTCTAAATAATGTAGAATTTTCTTTAGAAAGTGTTTTTTTTGACACGATAGCTGTTGTGATCTATAAATTTTGCTAGAATAGCTGATTTTATAGCGTTTTCAAGTAATATGCACATTCTATTAAGTAATGACGATGGCTATCTTGCAACAGGTTTGTGCATATTGGCTGAATACTTAGCCAATCATGCCACAATATCCGTTGTTGCTCCAGATAAAAACAGAAGTGCGGCTAGCAATTCATTAACACTAGAAATGCCATTAAGGGCTCAACAATCTGACAATGGATTTATTCGTGTTGATGGAACGCCTACAGATTGTGTGCATCTTGCAATTACAGGGTTGTTGAAAAAAGAGCCAGATATGGTTTTTGCAGGGATTAATCATGGCTCTAATTTAGGTGATGATGTCATTTATTCAGGCACGGTTGCCGCAGCAACTGAAGGACGATTTCTTGGATTACCGGCAGTTGCAATATCTTTAACATCAAATGATCCAAAACACTTTGAAACAGCAGCACAAGTTGCTGTTGTTTTATTAAAAAAAATTGTACACAACCCGTTACCCGAGGATACAGTATTAAATGTCAACGTTCCTGATATTCCCTATTCTGCAATACAAGGCTACCAAGCAACTCGATTAGGACAAAGGCATAGAGCAGAACCCGTCATTAAATCTTCTGATCCTCGGGGAAGAGACATATATTGGGTTGGACCACCGGGTAAAGAGCAAGATGCAGGAGTCGGAACTGATTTTTATGCAATCAAAAATAATTATGTGTCAATTACACCCTTACAACTAGATTTAACGCGATATGAAACAATGAATGATATTAAACAGTGGTTATCCCAGGAGAATATAGCTTGATCCAACGTATTCAAGGCGTAGGAATGACATCACGCAGGACAAGAGACCGAATGGTTGATCGTCTAATAGAACAGGGTATTACACATGCTGGACTTCTTAATGCAATGAGAGAAATCCCCCGACATATTTTTGTAGCAGAAGCCTTGGCAAGTCGTTCTTATGAAGATACTGCGCTGCCTATTGGACATAATCAGACTATTTCACAGCCCTATATTGTGGCTAAGATGACTGAATTATTACTAAAAAATGGAAAGTTATCCAAAGTGCTAGAAATCGGCACGGGTAGCGGATATCAAACGGCTATACTTTCCCAATTAGTCGGGAATGTTTATTCAGTTGAAAGAATAGGATCTTTACTAAAAAAAGCAAGAGATAATTTGTGGGATTTAAAGATAAAAAATGTCAGATTTCAACACAGTGATGGGGGAGGGGGCTGGCCAGACCAAGCGCCTTATGATGGTATATTAGTTGCAGCAGCCCCGGTAGAAATACCAGAAATTTTGTTGGAGCAGCTTGCTATAGGTGGCGTGATGATTATTCCTGTCGGTCATAAATCTGCTCAAGAACTTCACAAAATTACCCGAACCGATAATGGCTTTGACGACGAAATTTTAGAAGCTGTCAGTTTTGTTCCCTTTTTAAATGGTAGAAATTAATGTTCAAAGCATTATATGAAAAAGCCCTAATCTGGGCTAAGCATCGGCATGCAACTAAATATTTGTGTGCTTTAAGTTTTTCTGAATCCTCTTTTTTCCCCATACCGCCTGATGTAATGTTAGCTCCTATGGCATTAGCTCAACCAGAAAAAGCGTTTAGGTTTGCACTGCTAACAACTCTATTTTCTGTGCTGGGAGGAATGCTCGGCTATGGTATTGGTTATTTTCTGTTTGACAATATTGCTCCTTGGCTACAAGAAACCAAATATTGGGAAAAATATCTGACCGCGGAAAGTTGGTTTAAAGACTGGGGTTTTTGGGCTGTTTTTGTTGCCGGGTTTTCTCCAATACCTTACAAAGTCTTTACAATTGCCGCGGGAGCCTTGCAGATGTCTTTTCTGCCTTTCGTCTTAGCATCATTGGTTGGACGTGGCGCGCGATTTTTTTTAGTTGCCATGCTGATAGCAGCAGGTGGAGAAAAACTGGAATCCAAGTTACGTCAATATATGGATATTATCGGCTGGGTGATTGTTGCACTCGTAGTTATAGGTGGTGTTGCCTATAAATATTTACACTAAAAAATACTTTTACTGACAAGAAGAATTGGTATCTACAATTTTTGAGCCGAATGCAACAACACAGATAATCATTTATCGCTGTACATATCGGTCAAACCAATATTGTTGGAGTCAAAATATAGGTTAGGATCAAATCTAAAAAGACCGTCGGCGATAATCTCTATATTCAGGCGACCAAAAATTTTCTTTAATTTTCTTTTCTAGTTGCTCTTGGCTAATAACAGGAGCAATGCCTTCTTTTATGGCTTGTAGACCAACAGCTAAAGCAATGGAAAGGCTTAGTTCTCTTATTTCATTTAATGGGGGTAATAGATTATTTCCACTGCCATTTACCAGAGGTGAATTTTTAGCTAAGGTTTCACTTGCAACCATAAACATTTTATTGCTGACATGGTTTGCGTAACTAGCAATAATACCTAGCCCTAAACCTGGGAAAATATAACTGTTATTGCATTGAGCAATATGATGTTGAGTGCCTTGATATTCTACGGGAGAAAATGGACTGCCTGTGGCTACAATGCTTTGTCCTTTTGTCCATTGAATAATATCTTTTGGTAAAGCTTCAACTTGTGAAGTAGGGTTAGATAGGGGGAGTATGATGGGATTATCACAATGAGCAGACATTGTTTTTATAATCTCTTCAGTCATTAATCCAGGTTGCCCCGAAACACCTATCAATATGGTTGGTTTAATTTCACGAACAACATCTAGTAGCGTAATGATTTTATCTTTCTTTTGCCAACTTGATACATCAGCAGGTTTTTTTGCGAATTTTTGTTGAAAGTCGAGTAGTTCCATGTCACTTGTTAGCAATCCTTTGTCACAGACAAGGTGGACTTGATTAAGTGCTTGTTGTTCAGTTAAGCCAGCTTGTATCATGTGTGCAATGATTTGTTCGGCAATTCCACACCCGGCAGACCCAGCACCGACAAAAACAACACGTTGGGATTCAATTGAACTTTTATTCGCATGACAAGCCGCTAATAAAGTACCCACTGTCACAGAGGCAGTTCCCTGAATATCATCATTAAAACAGCAAATTTTATTTTGGTATTTTTTTAACAGAGGAGTTGCTTTGGGCTGAGCAAAATCTTCAAATTGTATTAAAACATAAGGCCAACGCGCTTTGACTGCGTTAATAAATTGATCTACAAACACGTAATATTGATCGTCTTCGATTCGTGCGTGTCGCCATCCCATATACATGGGATCATCTAGCAGCTGTTGATTGTTTGTTCCGACATCTAAGGCTATTGGGAGTGTATAGGCAGGGCTAATACCGCCGCAGGCCGAATAAAGAGCTAATTTACCAATTGGAATTCCCATGCCACCGATTCCTTGATCGCCTAATCCAAGTATACGTTCGCTGTCCGTGACAACGATTACTTTTACATTAGTTTTAGTGGCATTTTGTAAGATATCATCCAATTTATCCCTGTCTGGATAGGATAAGAATAAGCCTCTTTTACGACGATAAATACGTGAAAATTGCTGACAAGCTAAACCCACCGTTGGGGTGTATATTATCGGCATCATTTCTTCAAGGTGATTAGTTAATAATTTGTAATACAGGGTTTCGTTAGTGTCTTGAATATTGCGTAGATAAACATGCTTATCGAGGTCGTTATCAAATTGTAGAAATTGGTGATAAGCTCTTTTTTCCTGATCTTCGATTGTTTCGATAGTGTTAGGTAGTAAACCGTCCAGATTAAAATCACGCCTCTCTGATTGACTGAACGCCGACCCTTTGTTTAACAATGCCGTCTCTAAGAGCATAGAGCCTGAGTAATGGGTATATAAAGGACGTTTTTTTGATTTTGTCATTTTATCGTTTGTAATAATTCAGCATGTTCTGATTTGAATGGCAATCCCTGTCTTGCACCTATTTTGGCACAGCATAATGCACCCGCAACTGATGAATAAGCTAGTAAATCAGACCATTCCAACCCTAATGCTAAAGCAGCAGCGAAAGCACCGTGAAAAGCATCACCAGCCCCCGTTGTATCAATAGCATTAATTGGGTATGCTGGTACTGAGCCTGATTGATTATTTCTTTTCCAGATCAGTCCTTTTTCACCTAAGGTAATAACAACAGTAGGGGATTCTTTTGCCAAACGGGTGAGAGCATCATCAAGAGTGTCAGCGAATTGCAATGCAAATTTTTCTGAAGCTACTAGATAGTCAACCTTATTCCATAATTGTGAAGTACCTTCATGCATAGAACCTGCATCTAATATAGTGGGTATTTTTTTATGACGTGTGATTTCAAGCAAATCTAAAGAGACGGAAGGTTCATGACCATCAAATAAAATAACTTTAGCTGTGATTGGAGAAAAGTCAATTGCATTGCTTAATAAAGGCTTTGTCGAGCCTTTAAAATTAATGAGTGCTCTTTTGCCATCTGGCTTAACTAGGATGGTTGATAATGGTGTTGGGGATGAGTTGCGTACAAGTAAATGTGTGTTTACATTTTCTTTAGTGAATTCTTGAAGGTGCATATTGCCATATAGGTCTTTTCCTAAATAGCCTGCAAATGCGGATGACAATCCTAGTCTTGAGACTGCAATTGCAGCGTTGGCAGCTGGACCTCCTCCGGATTCAGTCAGATTATCAGCAAAAATCTTTTCATCACTTTGCGGATGTTTTTTAATTGAAAAGGTCAGGTCATAACAGGCGTGACCTATGCAGAGAACATCAACTTCTATAGGGGCTATAGTCATTTATTAAGGAATATAATAATCAAGTGAGTGACTTTTTTCCACGACATGTTTAATCGCGGCTAAAAGCCCCTCCTACACAAGCAACAATATTATTTTCTTCTTTTTTTCAACGTTGGCTTTAAAGATTTTTCTGGTTCCATTCCTACAAATTCCATGAATATCGCTAATTCTTTTTCGTTTAATTCATAGCTATCCTTTGCTCTCACATTTTGGGGTAATATTGCAGGACCATACCTTACTCTCATTAAACGACTCACCGTCACATCTTGAGATTCCCATAACCTTCTAACTAGACGATTTCGACCTTCTTTAACAACGACATGAAACCATTTATTAGCACCTTCACCAGAAAAAAACTGAATATCACTAAATTGAGCTTTTCCATCTTCTAGCTCTACACCTGTTTTTAATGTTTCAATTATTTCATCAGAAACTTCGCCTAATATTCTGACTGCATATTCCCTGTCTACTTCTGAGGAAGGGTGCATCATGCGATTGGCTAATTCACCATTATTGGTGAGTAATAATAAGCCAGAAGTATTAATATCTAATCTGCCGATTGAAATCCAGCGTCCTATCTCCAGTTTCGGTAATCTGGTGAAGACAACAGGACGACCTTGAGGGTCTCTCCGTGTGACCACTTCCCCCGTTGGCTTGTTGTAAACTAATACACGGGTTTTCTGATTAGAATATTTTTCCCAGTTGACTGTGCGTCCATTCAGTTGTACCTGATCACCCAATTTAAGATGTTGACCAAGTGTGACAATTACACCGTTGACACTCAAGCGTTTTTCCTCGATCCAGCGTTCAATTTCTCTTCTGGAACCTAATCCGCCACGCGCCAAAACTTTTTGGATACGTTCACCCGCTGGTTTCGTTACTTCACCTTCAGATGTTTTGCTAATGTCGTGTTTCTGAGGTGGGTTCGATGTTTTGTTTTTCGGTTTGTTGTTCTTCACTTAATGGTACTTGAGTTTGTGGGTTATCGGGTTGAGTTTGTTCATTTTGCGTGGATTGTTGATTATCAGGTGAAGCAGAGAAGTCTATATCCTTAATTTCTTCTAAGGTGGGTAACTGCTCTAATGATGATAAGTTAAAATAATCCAAAAATTGTTTTGTTGTTCCATATAGGGCAGGGCGACCAGGCACTTCTTTATGTGCAATCACTCGAATCCATTCTCGCTCTATCAACGTTCTAATAATATTGGAACTTACCCCTACACCTCGAATATCTTCAATGTCACCTCTTGTGACAGGCTGGCGATAAGCAATAATTGCGATAGTTTCAAGCGCAGCCCTTGAGTATTTAGGTGGTTTTTCTTCAAATAAGCGAGCCACCCAATAGGCAAATCCTTCTTTGACTTGAAAGCGGTATCCACTGGATAATTTTTGTAACCCAACAGGTCTGGAAGTGTAATCATCAATAATTGAATTAATGGCTCCCTGGATTTCTTGTTGATCTGGTCTTTCTATTTCAGGATATACATGTTTGACCTGTTTAGCTGTCATTGGTTTATCCGTGGCAAAGAGAATGGCTTCAACAATACGCTTGGTATCCGCATCAAATTCTTTTGCTGGCTCTGTTTTTTGTTCTATTGGTGCATTGTTATGAGGTGTCGGTAGAACTTGTTCTGCATCTTTTTGTTTGGCTGTTAGTTCGATTTTTAAAGATGATTCAAGTGATGCTCTAATTTCTGGTTCTAAATGAGTCGATAGTTCTTTTTTTATGAGTGGTTCAAGCCTATTAACTAATTCTGTTTCTATTTCAGACTCAATCGTTGCTCTAATCTCAGGTTCAAGTCTTTCAGTCAATTCCACTTCAATTTCTGACTCCAGAATAGCTCTGATTTCGGGTTCTAATTTTGCAGACAGTTCTTTTTCCAGCGTTGCTTCCAACTTATTTTTTGTTATTAATTCAAACTTATTGAGTAATTCGGTTTCTAGTTCAGATGTTAGTTTTTCTGTTAACTCTATTTCTAATTCTGATTTCAGAATTGTTCTTATTTCAGGTGTTAACTTAGCTGTTAGCTCTTTTTCAAGTTTTGTTTTTAACTCTATCTTTATCACTGGCTCAAGGTTATTAACTAGCTCTGTTCTTATTTCTGTTTCTAGGGTTGATCGGATTTTTGGTTCTAGTTTTTCAGCTATTTCGGATTTCAGTGAAGTTCTTATCTCTGGCTCTAATTTAGCAGTCAGTTGTTGTTCTAACTTAGTTTCCAGTTTTGATTCTATTTCAGGTTCTAACTTTGCTGTAAGTTCTTTTTCTAGCTTATCTTGTATTTTTGCTTTGAGTGTATCGGTTATTTCTGAGGTTAGAGAGCTTATAATTTCGGGTTTAAGTTGTTCGGTTAACTTAATTTCCAGTTCTGATTCCAGAGTGCTTGTTATTTTGGGCTTTAGCTTGGCTGTTAATTCTTTTTCTAACTTAGTTTCAAGCTCTGCTTTTATTTCTTGTTCAAGTCTATTGAGAAGTTCCGTTTCTATCTCAGACTCTAGTGCTACTCTTATCTCAGGTTCTAGCTTTTCTGCTAACTCCACTTCTAATTCTGATTCCAGAATAGTTCTAATCTCAGGCTCTAACCTAGCTGTCAGCTCCTTTTCCAGCTCTGTTTCCAATTCAGCTGATAATTCTGTTGCCAGAGCGGTTTTTATGTCTGCTTCCAGCTCAATTCTTAATTCTTTTTTTAGTTCGGTCTCAAGTTCTTTTATTCGCTCAGGTGAGAGTGATTCGTTAGGTTTTTCAGAAAGAATAGGTGTTTCTATTTCAGTTTCATCAACGATCGCAAGTTCTTCACTGACTGGACTTTGCTCTAACCAGTAACTCGGTGAAAGGTTCTGACTGGATGATTTCGAGGAGTCCTTCTTTACAAAGTTCGAGGATTGCAAGAAACGAGACAACCACGCCTCCCTTACCTTCCTTTTGGGTAAATAGCGCTGAGAAAGCGAGGCTATCTGACCTGTTAAGTTTTTCCAAAATGGCTGCCATTCGTTCACGGACTGAGAGGGGTTCCTTGGTTATTTGATGGTGACTAAGTTGCTCAACACGTTTGAGCACATCCTGAAATGCTAAAAGCATTTCTTTTAATTCTATATCCGGTAAGGGATGTTTTATTTCTACATCGGATACATCGACCAGTGTATCAAAAATATCCCGTTCATATCTAGGCAACCCATCAATATCTTCTGCTGCTTTTTTGATACACTCATATTCTTGCAGTTTTCTAATGAGAAAAGCACGTGGATCATCTTCCTCATCTTCTGCATCCGGTTGTCTGGGTAATAGCATTCTGGATTTAATTTCCGCCAGCAATGCTGCCATTAATAAATATTCAGCTGCAAGTTCCAATCGCAACTCACTCATCATTTCTATATAACTAATATATTGAGTGGTGATATGGGCAATAGGAATATTAAGTATATCCAGATTTTGTTTCCTAATCAGATAAAGCAATAGATCTAATGGCCCTTCAAATGCATCCAGACAGACTTCAAGAGCATCTGGCGGGATATATAAATCCTCGGGCAAATCCAGAAAAGGTGCACCTTGTACTAATGCAATAGCTGGCTTTTTTTCTGTATTACTATCTAGTTCATTTTCCATTAAAAAAGTTTTTGAATATTTCTAATTGTATAATTTAATATCAATGTCGGGTTACGTTATCGCGCTTCGCTTGATAAGCTAACCTACATAATTAAAAATCATAATCCTGCAATGGAAAAAAATAGTTTCTGAGCTATAAACATGGGTTGTCCTAATAGATAACTCAGTCCACCAGACCACAGCAATGCCATTAATATTATAAACCCATAGCGTTCTATCTGATTATATCGCCAAGCCCATTTACTTGGTAAAAAAGCAGAAAGAACCCGGCTGCCATCTAAAGGTGGAATCGGAATTAGATTAATTAATGCCAAAATCAAGTTTATCGAAATGCCTGCAATACCTGTATAAATCAAAGGTAAAGTCACGAAATCTGATTCAATAATAATGGCTAAACGGATAAGCAAAGCCCAGCCAATTGCCATCAATAAATTTGAAACAGGTCCTGCGATGGCGACTAATGCCATGTCTTTTTTTGGATTTTTAAAGTGCCTGGAATCAACGGGGACGGGTTTTGCCCAGCCAAAAATAATCCCTGTACCAGAAATTAGTAATAACCCGGGGATCACAATAGTCCCTAGTAAATCAATATGTTTGATAGGGTTTAATGTTAAGCGCCCCAACATAAAAGCAGTGTTATCGCCTTTTTTCTTAGCGACCCAGCCGTGCGCAACTTCGTGCACTGTGATTGCAAAAATAACCGGTAAAACCCAGACAACAACGCGTTGAATGGTTGAAAGTTCGTTCATCATAATGTTATTTAGTCTTAATCTAGCATGGATGCAATACCGATGCCTTGTCTTGTTATCTCAATATTATTATCAATACAGCTAATGACGGTTGTTTCTTGTGATTCAATAATGCCAAAATCAATAATCAAATCAAGTTCCTGTTCCAGTTTTTCTCTAATCTCATAAGGATCAGTTTCAGCATCTGACTGGTTTGGAAGAATAAGGGTGGAACCACATAAAGGCTCATCAAGTTCTTCAACAATGTGCTGGACGACAATATTATCAGGAACACGGATCCCGATTGTTTTTTTCTTTGGATGTTGCAAGCGACGTGGCACTTCTTTTGTTGCATCCAGAAGAAAAGTAAAAGGCCCAGGCGTTAATGCTTTGATGAGACGATAAGCGTTATTATCTATTTTAGTAAAATTAGAAACTTGCGCTAAATCCTTACAAAGTAGAGTGAAATTATGTTTTTCGCTGAGTTGACGGATTTGTCTAATTTTATCTAAAGCGTGTTTATCACCTATATGGGACACAAGAGCATAGGATGAATCGGTTGGGCAAGCAACGACACCACCTTGTCGTATAATATCAACAGCTTGATATACTAATCGTTTTTGTGGATTGTCTGGGTGGATTGAAAAATATTGAGTCATCTATCATCTGCGATGTACGTAAATTTTGATATTGTACTCTATCTTTCCGATTCTTTTTTTGCGACCTTGTTGCGTAAATAAACAGGCATTGCATTTTCAGCTTCAACCGCTTGATTATTTTTAAATCCGACAACCCCTAATTCTGCAATAGCTGAAGCTCTGGGCAAATGATCAGCATCAACACTTATTAATAAATTACCTAAGTAATCAGATAATTGCGATCGATAAACTGCCCACCCCGATCCTATTCCCATCCCTTTTTTTTGGGGATATACAATATTTTTGGCTAAAGTAACCGCTTCTTCACCTATTAATTCGGCATATCCCAGCTGATTTTTGCTATAAACCCCCCAAAATATTTCTCCCATTCTTGCATCCATTGCGGTGAAGGCACAGTCATTCTCCGGCTTTTGACTAAAGAAATGCTGGGCAATGGCGGCTAGTGTAGAGACGGGGACAACGGGTAAATCTGCTCCAAAAGCAATGCCCTGGATGATGCCTGTCGATATTCTAACACCGGTAAAGGAACCTGGGCCACGACTAAAGGCTAATGCATCTAGCTGTTGCGGTTTTAATTCAGCTTCTGCTAGCAGTGAATCAATCATGGGTAAAATTCTTTTTGTATGTTCTCTTGGTGCTATTTCGAATTTTTCCTGTGTTTTTCCATCAATATGTAAAGCTGCTGAACATGCTTCTGTTGATGTTTCTACTGCGAGTAATTTCAATGCTAAGACTCCCATAGGTAATCTCGTTCCCATGCGCTGCGTGGGAACGGTTTTGTGACGCGCTGCGTCCATGGACGCAGCGCGTCCTTTATGAGCTCCCACACAGCGCGTGGGAGCTAGATTGATTTTTCTTGTGATTGAAAAAAGGCGTCTACGTCTTCAATGACTCGGGTGCGCTTCATTGCTGGAACACTATCCAAAAACTGTTGCCCATAAGCTCTTTTTAACAACCGTGGGTCACAAACCATTAATACCCCCTGATCATTTACATCTCGTATTAATCGTCCAACACCTTGCCGTAAAGCAATAACTGCTGAGGGTAATTGATGTTCAAAAAATGGGTTTTTACCTTGTGATTTCATTGCATCAAGGCGTGCTTTTAAAACCGGTTCTCCTGGTGAAGCAAAAGGAAGTTTATCTATAATGACACAGGACAATGCATCACCACGGACATCAACACCCTCCCAAAAACTGGAGGTTGCCAGCAATATCGCATTTCCTTGTTGTTTAAACTGGTCGAGTAAAACAGCTTTGGCACGGGTTCCTTGTACAAGAAGTGGATATTCAATTTTATCTTCAAGTAATTGTGCGGCAATTTTTAAGGCTCTGTGGCTGGTAAAAAGAAAAAAGGCACGCCCTTTACTAGCTTTTAAAACAGGTAATGCAAATTCGACAATTTTTTCAGTAAAATCTGGTTCTGTGGGTTTTGGTAAGCCTTTTGGATGATAAAACAAAGATTGTTTAGCAAAGTCAAAAGGGCTTTCCCAGCTTTTACTTTCGGTTTCTTCTAATCCCAATCCCTTTGAGAAATGAGTAAAATTATTGGCAACACTTAAGGTCGCAGAAGTAAAAATCCAGCTTGCTTTATGCTGTTGCATAAACATGTCAAATTCAGCGGCTATATCTAACGGAGTTTTAGTGAGGGTGACTGATTTATTGAAAGTCTCATACCAGCGTATCCATTTTCCACTGTCGTTATTAATCATACTATCAAGTTGAGATTCAAATTCCTCAACTCTATCAAAACAAGTCTCTAGCCCCTTTGATCTAACCGATGCTAATTCTAATTGTTCTGCAAGTCGTTTGAGTTGTTGATGTAAAGAAGTTAATGCTCCGGAAATTTTTGGATTATCTGCTATTTCTTTCCATTCGCCACGTTTGATTTCCATACCAAATGCCAATCGAAGATCTTTTACTTCAAATTGTAAATCTTCACATGCTGTGCGTAGATCGGGCATGTCTTTGGCATCTTTGTGAAACTCTGCCAGGGTATCTGATGCAAATTCGTTTAATTGTCTTGCACCAATAGATAGACCGAGGAAGTTTGAGGCTATTTCAGAGAGTTGATGGGCTTCATCAATAATAACAACCTCTGCATCTGGTAAAAGCTCACCGAACCCCGTTTCTCGCAATGACCAGTCGGCACATAATAAATAATGATTAACAACAACAATTTCTGATTCTTGTGCTTTTTTGCGAGCTTTAACCAAAAAGCAGTCACTATAATCAGGGCAGTCTTGACCTAGACAATTATCAACAGTAGATGTGGCTTGTGACCAGATAGGGTCATTTTCTTCTACATCAGAAATTTCAGAAATATCACCTATTTTGGTTCGTTTAGACCATGTTTTAATTTGTGATAGAGCTGCTGCATCTTCTTTGCTATAACCAAAACTGGAATTAAGTGCAGTTTCAAGGCGGTAAGGACATAAATAATTGGCTCTGCCTTTTAACAAAGCGGCTTTAAAAGGAACAGAAATAGCTTTTCTAATAACAGGCAAATCTTTATTAAACAACTGATCTTGAAGGTTTTTTGTTCCAGTTGAAATAATGACTTGTTTTTGGGAAAGAATGGCGGGAACTAGATAAGCAAAGGTTTTACCTGTACCTGTACCTGCTTCGGCGATTAAATTTTCTTTTGCCTTAATCGCATCCGCGATAGAACTTGCCATTTCTAATTGAGATTTTCTAGGCAAATAACCTAAAATAACTTTAGATAACGCGCCATTCTGACTAAAAAAAGAGTCCAATTTAGTCATTAAAGTTATTTTCGGTCAGTAGCGTTGTACGAAATAAGGTCATCAACAGAGTAAGGCAGGGAGTCCATAACAAGCCATAGTATACTACGCAATTGTTGCCTACAATATCTTACTCGATTAAATTTTGTGCACGTTCCTTAGCTTCATTTGCTCCAAAATGATTGCCTTGTTGCTCTCTGGCTTCACTGACTAATATCCAGCAATTCTTTTTTAAAACTTTATCTCTCCCCGATAATAAAACCCCTTTTTTTGCCAAATCTTCTGCTAGTCTGGGTTTTAGTTGATGTAATCGTAATTTTGCCAGTTTATAAATCAAAACAGGATTTCGTGAATCGATTCTTAATGCACGTTCAAGGGTTATGACAGCAGATTCAAGATCACCACGTTTAGAACTATTATCTGCTTCTGCTAGAAGGGATAAAACAGCGGGCGACAATCGCTTACGATTATTTGACAAGGTATTTGCAGAATTTCTCTCGTCAGATATTTGAGAATTCTCTGATCCTATTGATTGGGTGTTATTGTTGTATGGGTATTTTGTTGCCGATTCGTAGACCAATGCAGGTGATTGATAATCATTTAAATAGCCACCACAACCTGATAAAAAGACAGGGATTAGACTGCAAAAAAGTAACTGTTTCCATAGGGGGAAGTATATTGTAGACGTTATTTTGTTCACAGCTTTATTTATTGGTGAATTAAAAAAGTTCTATTTCATCATCATCGCTATCATCTATCTGTGAAGCCAGAAAAACAGCGTCATCAATACTTTTACCCGCAAGAATTGCATCAAACATTACTTTTTCTGATTCCATCGTATAACGTCCACGGATATCATTCTGAAATTTTTTCCATTCCGCTGGGTTATACAAACGTTCGGGACTTTCAACTAAACCAGTCAATCCTTTAAGGCTTTCAGAGACATGAGAGAGTGATTGTTGCAATCGATCATAAAATTGAAAAGCAATAATAGACGCCTGGATTTTTTGGTTTGTTTCTGCACAATGCTCTAATGCAGTCTCTCTTTCATCACAAGGCGATATGGAATTTAATAAACCACTTATTTCATTGACATGACCAACTAGCGAAGTAAAAGACTCTGTTAAGGTATTGACAGACGCATCACCTTCTTTCATACCGCTGTCAACTTGAGCGACAGAAACTGTTAACAGTCTGACCGTTTCCCTGACTTGACTCCAATCTAAGTCGGGATGATTTGAATCTGATGTTTGTGCCATAATCTACCTTGTAATACAAATATAATAGCGTTCCTGAAAAGAAGGCTATCCCTTGAGTATAGCAAAAAAACAATAATTTTTAGGGTAATTGAATGTTATTTATAGACTTATAACTAAAGTTTCGGAGTTCATTTTTTAAAATAAACCATTGAATTAAAAAAACTATTTGGTTTATATCAGCCAAAAGTTGAATATATTGTCTTTCTTAAACTGCCTGAAATAAACCTGTAAGCCATTGATTTTATAGCTACTGCCTTGATGTTCCAATTGCTCTAATATGCTGAATTTATTTGATAAATAAAAAGTCAAACATCCAACATTAGATTATTAGGGGGAATTAATTTCATTAATAATCAGTAATTTATTGTATTTCTACCGCTTAAATTGAACTCCGAAACTTTAGTTATAAAATTTATGTCATTAGATGCCTAAATACATGGTTTTTTACTCATGTTACAATAGGAGTGAAAAACACTTTTCACTAAATACCATGTAACAGAGTGGTGTTTTTTTTGATAAACAATTAACTAGAGAGAAAATAATGTCTATCAATAAGTTAAATAGCAGACAGACTTTTATGTTAATGCTTACCTTTTTATTTAGTTTAGCTTTGTTTGGTTGTGATAATACTGATAACAATAGTAAAAATAGTCTATCCGTAAATCAACCTGTTCAAAAATACAAAAAAGAAACAACCTTAAAGGGTGCAGTTCGCAATAAGAAACAAACGTTCAAATCTGGTGAGGTAAAAGCCACTGATGACAAGGGTAAAGTAATAGCAACTACGCAATTAGAAAATAACAATCATTATTCAATAAAAATACCTGCGGGAACCGAATTACCCATTTTGTTATCATTTAATCCGGATAACGATAAATCGGAAAAAAATAGGCTCATTTCTGTGGTTCTATACACTCGAATGAAAAAATATGATATCAATGAACTGACTACATTGATTGCCAAAAAAGCTAAATCAATGGGGGGTTATACGCATCGAAATATGTCTATGGCAGCTGATGGCACTGTTGGTATACCTGATGCTAATAAGACTTCAACTGGATTTCGTGGTGATCCAACCAGACAATATGGGGGTTGGCATTAAACTTGAAGATAGGTAAGTGTAGGCCGGAAGACCTTGAAACTTGACTGTTTCTAATCTCAGATCACCTCCACCAAAACAGTCTTCACTAATTTAACCCAATAGGCAGCACCTGTTGCTAAAATTTCATCATTAAAATCGTAATGCGGATTATGTAGCAAGCAACTTCCCGATGAGGAGCCATTACCAATCCAGATATAACATCCAGGTTTCTCTTGTAGCATAAAGGAAAAATCTTCCGCCCCTAAGCTTGGAGTGGGTTGTAAATCAACATTATTGCTACCGACAATTTCTGCTGCAACATTTGCGGCAATTTGGGTTTCTACAGGCGTATTAATTGTTACTGGATACCCTGGGTTTTCAGGATTAAAAACAATATTGGCGGATACATTAAAGCTGGCGCAAATGTTTTCCACTATTTTTTTGATCCTCTCTTCGATCAACGTACCCGTAGCTGGGTTAAAATATCGACAAGTTCCTTTCAGATCGACAATTTCAGGAATCGCATTCCAGGTATTGCCGGAATGTACTTGAGTAATACTAACAACAGCTGGGTCTGTTGGCTCAACATTCCGACTGACAATTGTTTGTAAAGCAGTGATTAGTTGAGCAGCAGCGATAATCGGGTCATTACCCTGATGTGGCATAGCAGCATGGCTAGCACAACCTGTAATCGTAATAGCAAAACAACTAAATGCTGCCATCATTGAGCCGGATTTAACTGCAAAACAGCCTAAAGGCACATCAGGGAAATTATGCATGCCGTATACACTATCGATTGGAAACAACTCGAATAAACCATCGTCTATCATTTTCTTAGCACCGGCTCGACCTTCCTCTGCGGGTTGAAAGATAAAATAAACAGTGCCAGAAAAAGAAGGATTTTCAGATAATTGCCGTGCAGCTCCCAATAACATAGCACAATGACCATCATGACCACAGGCATGCATTTTTCCTGTGTTGACTGATTTATATTCAAATTCGTTTAATTCATCAATGAACAGCGCATCCATATCTGCGCGTAAAGCGATTTTAGTCGCACCACTGCCAGCCCTCAGAGTAGCTACTACGCCTGTTTTACCAAGCCCTCGATGAACTTGCAAGCCAAAACTTTCTAGTTTATCGCTGATAAAATCAGCCGTAGCAAATTCCTCATAGGCTGTTTCAGGATGTTGATGTAGGTGATGGCGCCAACAGCGCATTTCATCATGTAATTGTTGAGAAATTTTCATAATTCAGTCTTTATTGATTTTCATTTGGTATATTTTTATACTATCTGATTTTTTTTATTTCTTCCATGACGGTCCTGGAATGGTTTATATAATTACAATATAACCAAATACTAATTTTATGCCTGTAGTATAATTATATTTTTAGGAATAATAAAAACTACCACTCATTATTTTTAAGTTAACCTTGACACACTCATGCCTTCATTCAGAACCGTTTTTTTTATTTTTCTTTTGCTTTCGTTATCACCGATTTCCTATGCGATTTATCAACCACCAGTGACACAAGAAACTTTTCTTGGCAAGATTGAGGATTTCTGTCCTAAAACAGTTGATCCGACCTGGCGTGAAGCACATCAAATTGAAAACATTTCAATCGCAGCAACTCCTGTTTGTGATCCAGATAATCCCTATGATATTGCTGCATTTGTGAAAGGAACTACCAATGTTTCTATGGCGACCTTAATGCAGACACAACTAGCTTCTGATACGTTAGTTAAAGGCAATGATCTCGATGGGGATGGTGATCCTGATGAAATTCATATTCGTCTTGAAGTGATAGAGCTGAATGGGTTTTCTCCCGACTTAAAAGGTCCTGTTACGACTTATGATATTGCACCGGGGATTCAGCCGGGGTTTTGGGCTTTTGCACCCAAAAGTAGGGGCATGTCTAACGAAAGTTATGCTAGTGTAAAAGCTAATCCTTTATTGCGTCTTCCATCTCCTTCAATTCGCGTTGAGCAAGGGGATAAAGTTTTTGTGACTCTTGAAAATTCACATTATTTCCCACATAGCATCCATTTTCATGGAGTCGACCATCCTTTTCAAAAGAATAATGGCGAGGGCAATGATGGCGTGCCTCAAACCAGTAATAAATTAACCATGCCCGGAAAAAATTTCACTTATGAAATGACACCAAGGCAACCTGGGACTATGATTTATCACTGTCATGTACAAGCGCATACTCATATTTTAATGGGACTCATCGGCATGTTTATTGTTGAGGAAAACCGCCCAAATAACTGGGTACAGACTTTTAATATTGGTGCTGGCTTTGTCAGGCATTCATCAGTGGCGGTTATGGAAAAATACAGTCAGGAATATGATCTGCAATATCAGGATGTAGATAGAGAATTGCATAATTTGATACAAACGGCTAATGATTCAAGGTTACTGGCTAAAGCTTATAATCGTGATTACAACATCACCGAAAGAACGCCTGAGTACTTTATTTTGAATGGACGTTCATTTCCTTATACCTTAAGAGAGTCATTGATCGTAGTTAAGCCGGAGGAAAAAGTAAAATTACGTGTTTTTAATGCTGGCGATCAAGCGCTTGCGTTGCACACTCATGGTTTTAAACCCACGGCTACACATCTGGATGGAGTGGAACTTAAACCTGAAGCGACTATTCAACGCGATGTTTTTTCTGTCGGTCCTGCTCAGCGCGTTGATTTGGAACTGTATGCCCATAATGATGGTCTGAATAGCATGGGGGCTGGTATATGGACATTTCACGATCATACCGAAGAAGCTGTGACGACTAATGGTATTTATCCTGGTGGTCATATCAGTGCAGTGGTATATGACTCTTTTCTTGGTAAAAATGGAATGCCTAAGCTGCAAGGCGTTGATGTGAGTCCATTTTTTACTAAAGAGTTTTATCAAAAAAAAATTCCGGTATGGACAATGTCTGACAAACAAATGCTTTATGGTGATATTGGAAATTCTGCGAATCGTGAACAGGAAAATCAAAATTGGCTTCCCTTTGATAAAACGCAAATCGCGTTGCTGGTTTTTCAACTCCTCTTGTTTCTAGTGACAGTTTATTTATTTGTAAGAAACACCAAAAAAAATAATGCATAAAAAACGCCCTTTAAAAAACTTTCCTACTGGAACTCTGGTTGCTCTTGGATTAAGCATCAACAGTTTGTATTCTGCAGCACATGAAACTAAAGACCCTAAGCATCAACATCAGCATGCTGAAAAAAAATTAGCTGAGGGTATGTGTGGTAATAGTATGCGGATGGATATGAATGGTATGGTGATGCATGAAAATAAGGATAAATTGCCAAAAGATTGCCCCGAAGTTTCTGAGGATATAACCATCAAGGTATCAGCCGGTGTTAAATACGCAAAACAATACCCTGGTACTGTTTTTGGCTTTGATGCACACCAATGGCAAGTAAAACCTTGTTCGCGTGTTACCGTTGAATTTACGAATGATGATGATATTCGGCATCAATGGATGATACATGGATTACCCAGGTATCTTTATCCACAAAGCATGTTTCATATTGAAGTCAATGGACAGGGTAAAAAAACCGGAACATTTATAGTCCCCAGTACTAATTTTACTTATCTGGTGCATTGCGATATTTCACAACATATGGAAAAAGGCATGAAAGCTCAGCTTAAAGTGGGTAAAGGGAAGGGTGATTTAGCAAGTATTCCTGGTATTTCTGATCCTAAATTTCCTGACTTTTTTTCTAAGTAAGAGTTATACTTCACGCGGTCACACGGATGCGGATTTCTATTGGTCAATTTTTGCCGATAGACTGCGTTGCTAAAATGGTTGCGTAGCTGCTATGCGTCCATTTTAGCGCCTCGGCAACTGCTCCTGCATTGCTCTACCTTCTGCATCCATGCAGTCGTTGCTATCGACAAAAATAAACTCGCTATAAATTCCGCATCCGTGACCGCGTGAAGCATACATCAGTTTTTGGTTTAATCAAATAACCGCGCTAGCGATAATTTTCGCCTAAGTTTTAAGACCTTCCCACCTAACTTTTAGTAGCTTATATGTCAGCATGATCGCGTCAAAAGTAGTTGATTTATTAGCTGTTACTTCAATTATTCTAATCTTGTCTGCCTGTACACCTATGATTCACCCGGCAGGCGAGCCGAATAGATCATGTCAACTAACAGAAAATAATTTTATTACAGCAGATGCTGTCCAATTGCCTTTAAAAACATGGCAACCTCTTCAAGAGAAAATAAAATCAGTCATCATTGCTGTTCACGGTTTTAATGATTACAGCAATTTTTTTCAGCAGCCGGGGGACTATTTAAGTCAACGCCGGATTATGTCTTATGCGTATGATCAGCGTGGTTTTGGAGCAAGTCCAAAGCGGGGCTTGTGGGCGGGTATTGATACTTATACAAATGATCTAATTTGTTTTACACAGCAAATAAAAATCAAGCATCCTGAACTCCCTATTTATTTGTTAGGTGAAAGTATGGGCGGTGCTATCGTTATTTCTACCGTCACCCATTCAAAAAAACTTCCTGTTGAAGGAATTATCTTGATTGCTCCTGCGGTATGGGGAAGGCAGGCTATGCCTTGGTATCAAAACGCATTGCTTTGGACTTTATCCCATACCATGCCTTGGTTGACCTTAACTGGAGAAAATATGGAAATACAAGCCTCTGATAATATTGATATGTTGCGTGAATTAGCTAAAGATCCATTAATCATTAAAGAAACACGCGTAGAAAGTATTTATGGCTTAGTTAATTTAATGGATCACGCGTCATCAAATTCACATCTTATTTCGACTAATACTTTATTTCTGTATGGTGAAAAGGATGAAGTTATACCGAAAGAACCGATTCTTCAATTTCTTCAAACGATGAAAAAGAACGAAAAAATGAATCATACCGTTTCCTTATATGAAAATGGATTTCATATGCTTTTGCGGGATCTAAAAGCCTCTGTTATGTGGGACGATATTGATACGTGGATAAGCTCTGCAACTAGTCCGGTTCCTTCAGTTGTAGATAAAAGAACACATAAACTATTTGATAAATAACCTTATTGATCTTATATTTCTCCTAAAAACCTAATATTGCTCACAAAATTCATAAAAAACTCTTTCACAATAATAAATAGTCGGATGATAAATATAATAAAAAAATCAATAACTTAATCTATCTCAGGTGGTATAAGCCATTGATTCTATATAAATTAAATAATGTGAATTCAATCTTAACTTCAGCTAATAACAATTGATTTTTTTAGTATTCAGTTCTAATTTTTAGTTAAACAAAGAAAAAACTAGCAGCTCAAAATTTTTAGAGCCGTTGATTTTATTGTTTATTTTAAATTAGATCGAGGAAATACTATGAATATACAAGATATAATCGATACCACTGATGAATATGAAATTATGGATGACTTACCACTTTCTGAGCATATTGAATGGAATAATGCTCAATCTAGTGAAACCTATTTTAATGAATTGGATTTTGAAGGCGAAGAGATAAAAAATTACGCTGGGGATGAAGATTTGGATGTTGAATAAGATTTACCCTAGAAAAATAAGTTAAGAATAGATTTTTCTAAGGTATTACAGGTAAATAAAGTTTGATAAGTGTTCAGTACCTAACTTTAGGTTATAAGAAATCACCCTTATAGTATTTACATTCCTGTTTAGAATGATTTAAACTCATTCTACAATTAGCTTTTTCTAGCTTAGAGGCTTGATTATGTTGATTACAGTATTCTATTTGGCAATATCAAAGGTTTATTTAATGTATAAACAACTTTTTATTTTTATTCTTACGACACTTATTCTGTCAATTCCCCCCCTTCAAGCTGAATCAATTGGCAGTGTTGATACTAAATTCAATCTATTAACTCCAGATGATGACATTACCATTGATGTATTTGATGATCCAAAAATTGCTGGAGTCTCTTGCTATATTAGTAGAGCCAATAAGGGGGGATTAAAAGGTGCTCTTGGTCTAGCTGAAAATACCTCTGACGCATCGATTGATTGTAGCCAGGTTGGTCCTATTTCTTGGAAAGAAAAGCTAAAGAATGGAGAAAAAGTATTTCAAGAAAGACGTTCTATTATATTTAAAAAGTTGCAAGTCGTGCGGTTTTGGGATGAGAAAAGGAATACTTTAGTCTATCTGGTTTATAGTGATAAATTGATAGAAGGATCTCCTCAAAACTCAATCACAACAGTGCCTATAATGCCATGGCCTGCTGCATCTTTCGGTAAGATAGCAGGCACGAAATAGAATTCTCTTTAAAATAATCAGATTGAGCGTACTATGAAATTAAGTGCCAATGATTTATGAATAAAAGAAAGAGTGACCTTCATCAATGAGGTGATCTATTAGCTCATGCTGATTTTTTACAAACTGTAGGCCATATCTGGTTTCACCTTCATTTCTAACAATTTGAGCTAGGCATCGGAAGGACTTTTCAGTGCCCAGCTGGATCTTTAATGTTACTTTCCTTCGTAGCTTTGTTGGTTTTTGTAATTCAATTAGGGCACCTCTGCTACTAATATCTAGTATCAGCACTTTAAAATCTATATTTTTAGTAAGATATTTTTTATTTAATTTTCCTTCAATAGGTTCAAATGCATATCTAACCGTCTTCCTATTGTTTTTTCTAGCGATATTTGTTTTCTTTTTTGACTTTTTAAAAGGGTTTTGGAGTTCTTTTAATAATTTATCAATCTCAATAATATAATTTGAAAATGGTTTGGAATTATTACGTTCAGTGGCTTTATTTTTCTTTATACGGTTTTTTATATTGTGCGGTGATTTTTCCGGCTTGGATGTTGAAGTAGGATGAGTACTTGTTCTTACTTCATTATTTTTGGTTTGTTGACGACCAGGTAATTCACGCTCAGAAAATACGGCAGTAGTATTAGGTGGTTTAGAAACTGAAAGGGGTTTTGAGTCCAGGTCTTTAGTGGGTATTGATGTATCACTGTCTACAGAATTAGTCGCTTGTTTAGTTTTTGTTATTTTTTTATTTTCAGATGGTTTTGCTAGCCGTGCTCGTTTGCGCGCAGGAGATCTATTGATTTTTTGTCTACTAATTTTCTCTGAAGATAGCTCTTTATTGCTTAATAAATTCGTTTTAGCTGTTTTTAGAGCATTGATTACGTTTGGTGTTTCTATGGGTTTTTTTACATAAATAACATTTTCAATTGAAATTTTTTGTGTTGATAGTGCAATAATCGGTTTAGAAGGCTGTTGAGACAACCTTTCTGTTAAAAGAGATTTAGAATGAGCTAGATCTACATCAATAATTTCTGCGTGGGCTTCATTTTCCCCCACAACATGAACTAATCCTTTGCAACTAATCTCCAAGTAATTAGCCATCATTTTTTGCATTTTTTTATTCATGCCATGCAATGAAATTTTTAGAGAACTTGAAATGTTATTCTTATTTTGCATTTTAAGAAGTTTGTGAATTTTTTTCAGTTTAGAGCGTATAGAAAACCGCTGTCATGGACATGGATAAACCTAAATAAATCCGTCGAAAAACGGTGTATAGTGCAAATCAAATGGTGAAACAAAGACTTTTAAAGCACTGTGACAAGTAATCTCACGCACTATAATTCTTTTCTCAACTGATTTTTAGGAGTAAAGAACGCAGTTTAAATAGCTAAAATACCTGGTTTTTTACTGTTCTTTAAAGTATAGACCTAGATTAATAATTGTCTTCTGAAAGATGGGGGTTTGTAGACAGTTTTATAATTTTTTTAGAAAATTATTAACAAATTTTGATTTTTTAATGTAAATTTGGAACTAAGGAAAGCAAGCAGAATTGGTTAATTAGTATTGAGGATTATTTGATAGGAATGGATTGTAAAGTGTAACCAATAGAGAGTGCTTTTATGAAAATACAAATGATTGTCCTGAATCAATTTGAAAATCAAGAAGTTCATGTTGATTTTTTAAAAATTGCAGCCCATAAATACTCGCTCCTTCTTTTCTAGCAATTTTTGCAGGGATGACAAAAATATGATGTGAATCAAACATTATTTTTAATGTTACTTTTCCTCGCAATCTTGTTGGATTATTTAACTCGATCACTGCACCTCTACTGCTAAGGTTTTTTATCAAAACACCAAATCTTTTATTTCCTGTAAAAGATCTTTTTTTGAGATTGGCTTCAATAGGCGTAAATGCGTATCTAACCGTTTTTCTGTTATTGATAGAAAATTCTTTTTTCTTGGTAGAAGGTCGAGATCTTTTAAACGGGTTACGAAGCTCTCTTAATAATCTATCTATTTCTAGAATATTGATAGAGAATGGCTTGGAGTTTTTTTGACTGGAAGCTTTAGTTGTTTGTTTAGTGTTAGGCTTTTTAATAGTTGTTGCTAAAGTATTTTTGTTTAGCTTTTTTTGTTTTGGTGCTGTTGTTTTAGGTTTATTGCTGGGAGTTGTAGTAGCTATTTTCTTGTTAAGTGTATTGCTCTTAGGTAGAGCATTAGCAACTTTTTTGGTTTTAGGAGCTACATTTAGTTTGGGAGTCGGTGCAGGGGTTACCTTCGATTTTGTTTGCTTATAACTCGAGGTTTTATTAGTTTTGATTGCTGGGCTGGATTGTTTTTTTGCTATCTTTATTGCATCAATTACTTTAGGTATTTCGATAGGCTTTTTAACATAAATAATATTCTCGTTTGAAATATTTTGTAACGAAAATGCAATAATGGGTTTGGAGGGTTGTTGCGCCAGCCTTTCTGTTAAAAGAGTTTTTGAATTTGTTAAATCAATATCTACAATTTCAGCCTGAGCTTCACTTTCTTCAACAACATATGCAATACCATTGCAGCTTATTTCCAAGTAATTAGTCATCATTTTCTGCATTCGCTTATTCATTCCATGTAATGAGACTTTTAGAGGACCTGAATTCTTATTTTGCATAGCGTATTAGTTGTTCAGAATGATTGTTTATTAATTAATTAATATATTCCATCAAGTATAGACGTAGATTAGTATATTGTTATTTGAATAGTAAAATTCAAATTAATATTCTGAAAATTTGATTGATGCTTCATAGAAAAATACAACACGCGTTAAAATAGACTATTAATTTCAGGGTAGTCAGTTAATAGCTGGTGCCGAAACGTATCAATCGTTTTTTCATTTTCTCTCTCGTTTCTTGGAATATTAACTTTAATTTCATTAATGATTGACATGGGTGAGGCAGTAAGAAAAATCAAGCGATCGGCTAAAGTAATAGCTTCACGCAGATCATGGGTTACAAATAAAATGGTATGTGGACGTTGTTGCCATAAATTAACTAATAAATGTCTCACTTGTCGAGCGGTTGAGGCATCTAATGAAACAAAAGGCTCATCCATTAATAATAGGGTCGGGTTTATGGCAAAGGCTCTGATGATAGATACTCGGCGACTCATACCCAATGATAAATGTTCTGGGTAAGCATGTTGACTATCGGTTAACTGCATAGCTTCAAGTAAAGAGTCTATCAGGTTTTCAGGGTGCAGTGCATGTAATACTAATTCGATATTTTCTCTTACTGTACGCCAGGGAAGTAGGCGAGGGTTTTGAAAAACATAACCAATATTCGTTTTGTTCTGATTTTTCTCCAAGATAACCTCACCTTGATAATCAGTATCAAGGTTAGCAATAATGTTTAGAAGCGTGGTTTTTCCACATCCTGAAGGGCCTAACAGACAAACGAATTCATTGGCTGAAAAGGTTAAATTAAGGTTGGAAATAGTTTTATGTGGTTGTCGATTTGTTGCATGATAAGTTTTATCTTTGATGGCAATATGAATATCCGTCATCGACGCCACCTCATCGCTTTATTATCCAGTGGTTTTAGAATAAAAATCTCTATAGATTGGATCACAGCGATAAATGCGAGAGTATAAGCAAGGATACTGGCAACATCAAATAGCTGAAAGAATAAATGTAATTGATAACCCATCCCGTCACTGCGTCCTAGTAATTCTACAACGAGTATTATTTTCCAGATTAATGCAAGACCCGAGCGAGTAGCAGCCATCACAAAAGGGTGTAATTGAGGCCAAATAACATGAAAAAATGTTTTCTTTTTGCTGAAGTTGAAACTCTTAGCCATTTCTAGCAAGTCTTTGTCCAATGCTTTAGTGCCTTCTCTAATGGTGACAATGACGTTAGGTATTTTGTTAATCACAACGGCAAGAATAGCAGCCGATTCTATCAATCCAAACCAGACGTAGCATAAAATAATGGTGACTAATGCTGGGATATTTAAAAAAATCACCAGCCAGTTATCAAAAAAGGCATCTAACTTTTTGTTTCTACCCAAAATAATGCCGATAGCACACCCCAAAAACATGGCAATGGTAAAGCTGGCCACCAAACGTAGCAAGGTGATACCCAAATGGCTAAGCAATTGACCTGATTTAATTTCTTGCCAAAAAACCTGTGCAACAACAAGTGGAGTAGGCAACAGGCTATTATTGACAAAAAGCGCCACACCATACCATAGTAAAATCAATAGGGTAAATGAAATAATGGCTAAATATTTATTGGGGATCGTATTCATGGTATTGATTATTCAAGCGTCCAAAATGTATTGGGTTGAAGTTTTTCTGAATTTCCAGTCAATTTGTTATGACTAAGCTTGCGTAAAAAGGTGTAGATTTTAGCAGCTGCTTTTTGTTCCGTTACTCCCCAATGATTGACTCGACCTTCACAATAGCGTTCACGCAATTTTTGTTGCGTGGTTTCATCAGAAGCTTTAGTTAAAGGAATGATGTCTTTCCATACCTTGTCAGATGTGCAAAGTTGATTTTTAGCCTGTTGAGTCGTTTTTAAAAAACTATTGACCATTTTTTTATGTTTATTTCCCCAGCTGTGACCAAAGACATAACCTAGCGTAGGGACTTGTTCTTTAATACCAAGTTGTTGCAAAATTTCCTTGCCACTCAATAATTGTTGGTAACCTTTAGCTTCCAGTCGGGCAGCAAAGTGCCAATAATTGATCAGAGCGTCTGCGCGGTTATTTAAAATTTGTTGATTTAATAATGGCGGAGCTGCATAAACTTTTTCTACTGTTGCGTTAAGATCTAATTGATATTTTTGCAGGGCTAATGCCTGAAGAAGTAACCAATTTTTATCTAGTTCACCACCTGCAATACCAAGTTTTTTACCGGCTAGATCAGTTATTTTTGTTATCGAAGAATGTTTAGGGATAATCAAAGCACCTGCAGTAGTTGAATAAGGGTAAAAAGTATAGTCAGAGCCAGTAGACCGCATTCTGGAGACCCATATCCAATCGGAAATAATCATATCTACTGCACCTGATTGAAGCGCAATTTTACCTGCCTGAGGATTTGCAACGGCCTGAATTCTTATTTCATAGTCCGCATTTTGTAACAAATTTAAATTTTTTAAAGTTGTTAGTTCCCAGTTTACTGTTCCAAAAGCAAGAACAGCAATACGAAGCACAGTTTTATCTGAGGAAAAACTGTAGCTTGAAAAGAGTAACCCAATAATAAACAGAATAATTTTGGCTTTCATGTGACTAAGTTTAGTTAATTATGAATCTTGTATCTATTTTACTATTCATTTGTTCAGATGCGAGATTGATTTTTCTAGGATTTATTAGAATATGATAAAATAGATAAAATATTTTGATTTTAAATTGTTGTTTATGAATGTTTCTCACCCAACAAACCAACTGATTGATCGTTTTGGTAGAACAGTGGATTACCTAAGAGTATCTATTACCGACCGCTGTGATTTCCGTTGTGTTTACTGTATGTCAGAAGAAATGACTTTTTTGCCGCGAGCACAAATATTAACCTTGGAAGAAATACATTTTATTGCTTGTGCCTTTGCTGAATTAGGGGTATCAAAAATTCGTATCACAGGCGGAGAGCCATTAATCCGTAATGGCGCATTAGCATTAATACAAAAGCTAGGTAAAATTGAATCATTGGATGAATTGGTTTTGACAACAAATGGTTCAAAGCTTGATGCAATGGCTAGTGATTTAAAAAATGCCGGAATAAAAAGAATTAATATTAGTCTTGATACATTGGACGCTGAAAAGTTTACACAAATCACCCGAACCGGTGATTTAAAAAAGGTGATAAGGGGAATTCAAGCAGCAAAAAAAGCAGGATTTGAAAGAATTAAAATTAATGCTGTTATTTTAAAAAACCGGAATCATCTGGAAGTCTCACATTTGGTTCAATTCGCAATAGATAATGATATTGATATTAGTTTTATAGAGGAAATGCCCCTAGGTGTTATTGATAGTCATAATCGAGCGGAAGTTTATTATTCCAGCGATCAAATCAAAACTGATTTGGCTTCATTCTTCGATCTAAAACCGGTTTCTGAAAGTACAGGAGGGCCATCGGTCTATTTTAATGTAAAAGGAACAGCGACGAGAGTCGGGTTTATTTCACCGCATAGTTCAAATTTTTGTTCAACGTGTAATCGGGTCAGATTAACGGTTGAAGGACACTTATTACTTTGTTTAGGCAATGAGCATTCGGTTGATTTAAAAAAGGTGATCAGAGCTAACCCTGGTGATATGGAAAAACTTAAAATCGCCATTGTAGATGCGATGTCAATTAAGCCAGAAAAGCATGAATTTGAACTAAACGAACAGCCGATTATTATGCGCTATATGAGTGCAACGGGTGGCTAATTAAAATCCTTTGTGAAAATACAAGGCTTAGGGAGATGGAAACAAATAATCATCCAATATTGCTGGTCTTTTTGTCCGTCTTTAGCAGTGTAGCAACAGTTACGTAGCATGCTATGCGCCTGTTGCCACACTGCTAAAGACAAACGAAAATTCTGCCCAATATTGGACGATTATTTATTTCCAGCTCCCTTACTATAAAAGCAAAATCTTTCGTAAACCAATATCTTGCACTATAATTCTATTTATAACCGACGTTTTTACGAAAAGCAATGATCTCGTATCCTCTCCGTAGTTATGCTCATCCCCAAATTTTAAAAGACAGTTTACTTTATAATTACTTCATGAATATACAATACAAAGCACATCCTTGGCATGGTATTAGCGCAGGAGAAAAAGCCCCTAATATCGTCACAGCATTTATCGAAATTGTACCCTCGGATACAGTCAAGTATGAAATAGATAAAGACACGGGTTACTTGAAAGTGGATCGACCACAAAAGTTTTCTAACGCAATTCCAACGCTTTATGGTTTTATCCCTCAAACCTATTGTGGTGAAAAAGTGGCTCAATTTTCACGTGAGAATTCGGGAGGGGTTGATGTATCAAAAGGAGATGGAGATCCATTGGATATTTGCGTTTTAAGTGAACGAACAGTTTCACACGGAAATATTATTCTCCCTGCTATTCCCATTGGAGGGTTTAGAATGATTGATCAAGGTGAAGCGGATGATAAAATTATTGCCGTGATGAAAGGTGATGAATTTTATATGCAATGGCACGATATTTCTGATTGTCCAGTCTCCTATATTAATCGTCTTATGCATTATTTTTTGACTTATAAAAATTTGCCAGGTGAACAAAGTTCGTGTGAAATTACCAATGTCTATGGCCGAGAAGAAGCGTATGAGGTCATTAGACGATCTATGTCCGACTACACAACTTATCTTAATGCTAGCCCTAAAGTTGAGTTGCCTTTTCTTATGGTTTAAAAAAGAATGAAAAAACAATCTGATACAGATGCACTGATTGCTAAAGCGCGTCAATATAAAGAAGATCGTGAAAAAAATTATAGAGAGAAAGCATTAAAACTTTATCCTTGGGTTTGTGGTCGGTGTGCGCGGGAATTTACCCATACAAACCTTCGTGAACTCACTGTTCATCATAGAAATCATAATCATGATGACAATCCTGAAGATGGAAGTAATTGGGAACTTTTATGTCTTTATTGTCACGATAATGAACATTCTCGTTATGAAGAGCAGGTGAGGTATGGAAGCGATTCCGCTGCTACGACAGAGGATCATGGGGGGGATGCTACTTTTAACCCTTTTTCAGACTTAAAAGATATGTTGAAAAAGTAATATGAAACGGTGTGCTTGGGCAGAATCATCATCAGCAGCAGAAGAAAGATATCATGATCAGGAATGGGGAGTTCCGGTTCATGACGATAGATTGTTGTTTGAATTTCTGATTCTTGAAGGGGCGCAAGCAGGTTTACGTTGGTCAACTATTTTAAACAAGCGAGAAGGCTACAGAAAAGCGTTTGATCAGTTTGATGCCAATTTAATTGCTAACTATGGTGAAGAAAAAATCAAGTGTTTATTGAGTAATCCAGAGATTGTCAGAAATAAACTAAAAGTAAATGCAGCTGTCGTCAATGCAAAGGCTTTTTTAAAAATACAACAGGAATACGGTTATTTTGATCAGTATATTTGGCAGTTTGTTGAAGGAAAAACAATACAAAATAAATGGAATCATATGAATGAAATACCAACCTCGACATTGCAATCTCAACAAATGAGCAAAAATTTGAAAAAAGATGGATTTAAATTTGTTGGGGAAACGATATGTTATGCTTTTATGCAGGCTGTAGGTATGGTAAATGACCACACCACAGATTGTTTTAGATATGAACAAATCGAGGAGAGATAAATGGATGAGAATGCACAGGAGCAAGCTAATCAAAAATATAAAAAGTTAGTTCAAGACCAGCAAACATTACTGTTATCAACCGTCTCAATTCAAGGCGACCCAGAATGTAGTTATGCTCCTTATGTTAGAGATGAGAAAGGTCTGTTTTATATTTTTGTAAGTAAATTGGCAAGCCACGCTCAAAATATGTTGCAAACCCCTCGGGCTAGTATCATGTTCATCCAGAATGAAAAAAATGCGAATAATATTTTTGCCCGTGAGCGAGTGATTTTTAATTGCTCAATTAATGAAATTCTACAACAGGATGAAAAGTATCCTGTTTATTTAGATAGAATGTCTGATGAATTGGGTGAAACGATGAGTTTATTGCGCAGTTTGCCAGACTTTCATCTTTTGCAATTAACACCTGATAGAGGGCGATTCATTGCCGGTTTTGGTCAAGCATTTAATATCGATATAAACGACGATAAGTTAGAATTTTAAAATTATGAAGCAATTTTTTTTAATAGTGATTGGTAGTCTGTTTTTATTTAGCTGCTCAACAACAGGGGAGGGATATATGCAACAAAACGAATTATTAGAGAAAATTAAAAATGGAAGTGCGCCGACTATTGTCGATGTTCGGTCAGGTGGTGAATACCAAGCAGGACACGTTCCCGGAGCAATCAATATTCCATTTTGGTCAGCATTTACTAGCGATGAATTGGATGCTGTTGATAAAAGCAAAAAGGTCGTTTTATATTGTGAACATGGCCCAAGAGCCGGCATAGCAAAGCTAGCTTTAAAATTATCAGGATTCGAGAACATTAGTTACCTAACTGGGCACATGACAGCATGGAAAAAGGCTGGTTTGGAAATGGATTTCCCTAATGATTAATTTACGAAATATTGTTGGATGGAGTCTCCATGCATAGAACAACCAACAAGTTGTAAAGTTTAGTAAACTAAATCTCCATCATTTCTAAAGCAACATCTTTGGGAACTTTGCTTGGGTAATCGTTCCCCAAGAAGATTCATTCTCTTTTTAAAAACTAGATAGTGGTATAAATTTATCCCCTTCATGTAAGTGTAATATTCCATCAACATAAACTACATTGCGTTTTTGTGTTTCTGTTAATTTTGACCAGGCTGGTGAAGAGCTGGGAGGGAGAAGCTTGTTTTCTTTAGGTTCGCTGATAGTAATTTCATTATCAGAACTGGGAGAGATAACAATATTTTCTTTTTGCTTGTTTATTATGGTAGTTTTTTTGTTAGAAACCAAAGGAGATTTTTTAAGTTTTGCTGATTTAATGAGCTTCTTTCCCGTATAACTCGTTACAAAAGCATCGGGGAATCCCTTGTTTTTTATTTTAGTTAAATCTCTTTCTGCTTCTTTTCTGCTGGTATATGAACCCAGCTTTATTCTAACTAATCCTGATTTTGTTTCTTCGGAGTAAAGGGTGTCAAATCCGGTTGTTTCTTTATAAAATGTCAGATTAGGGGCTTCAGTTGCAGTGATCTGAATCGAGAAGAGAGAGTTTTCTGCTAAAACATTTAGCGATGTGGTGAGGAGAAAGAGAAAAATTAGCCGAGTATTCATGAAAACACCTATTGTTGAATTTATGAGATCGGGCTATTGTAATTCTATATTTCCATTGTGAAAAGTAAAAACTCTATCTTTCAATAGATTAAATTTAATATGGCATCAACATTCAGGAACAAAATATTGTTTCTTTAAGGGTTGGCTTGAAAAGTGGAGGGGATTAATTAGCCGCGATTTCTACCGATTTAGCTTCAATTTGGTCGCGGCTAAAGCCCCTCCTACCAATTTTATTTCTGGTGTTATCTTTTTGGAATTAATAGTTTTGGGTTTAATCCATGCGCTTTCGTTAAGGTTGTGGCCCAGAAACCATCCCAATTTTTTAATAAGCTACTATTTGTTAATAGATTATAGCTATTGCTTGTCGAATTATAATGCCAAGCTTGGTTGTGAAAAATCTTTAAATTTTTAGCTTCATTTAATGTGCAACCATTACCATCAGCACAAGGGCCACTTGATGTTGTTACTCGCAAGCTATTCCAGATAGTATTTTCAGTAAAGGGATGTCCAAGCATAAGCCATTGTTCAGAATTCAGTTTGGTATTAAGCGTTATCTCGAAACATCCTTTTGTACTGGTACACTGAGGACTCGTGACTAAAGGCGGTAGCTTGCTACCAATAGGAAGGTCTGCAATAATATTTGCTTCAGTTAGCTGAATGATCCAGTATGCTGTTCCTACTTTGACAACACCATTTATCCCTGGGTTAATATAGCGATTATTTGCAGCGTCGTAGGAATATAAAACCCAGTCAGTACCATAAACACCGGTGATATCGTCACCAAAAATTGTTGCAACAGTATTAGTGCCAGCAGGTGGAGATGCAGGGATGCCTATTTGCTGCCATTTATTGGGAAGCAGTGTGATTTTTGGTAATGTTATGGAAGGATTAACAACAATCGTTTTTTTACATGTTGTCGTTATTCCATTAGCTCCCATAGCAGTCATTGTATACGTTGTTGTTGCTGTAGGAGTAACCCACTTAAAGGTACCTGTCCCAGTTAGTGGCGTTGCGTTACCAATTCCGTTGTTAATATTGGCTGATGCTGTGTTTTCGGTATGCCACCAAAGTGAAGTGCCATCACCAGCTAGGATAGTGTCAGGAGTAGCACCTAATTCACAAAAGGGTGTTCTGGATGTAACTGTCACAGTTGTTTGACAAGTTGCTGTTGTTCCATTTGCCCCAACAGCAGTCATTGTATAGGTTGTTGTTGCTGTAGGAATAACTGTCTTGAATGTGTTATCTCCAGCAAGTGGCGTAGCGTTACCTACACCATTATTGATGCTAGCTGTTGTAGCATTTAACACATGCCACCATATTGCAGTGCTATCACCGAGTTGGACGGTTTGAGGGGTAGCACCCATTTCACAAGTTGGTGGTAATACTGGAACAGGTTCTACAGTATCTTGAAGAGGTATTATGCCGTGATATTCACGGTTGTGAGAAATATATTCATTAAAAGCAACTTGCCAGTGTGCTTGTGGGTTAGCACTATCTCTCGCTAATACTCGCACATAATAGAAGGGGTTTGCAGGTAAATTCCAGTTGTATTCGTATTGTGTCGTAGTAAGCCCGCTTGCAACAACAGTGGGTGAGGTGAAATCTAGTGACGTAGATATTTGTACATCATAAGTAATAGAGTCACCTTGAAGATCATAAGAAGGTGTCCATTTTAGGCTCAGCTTGTTATTTGCCAGCTCTGCTTTTCTAATCCAGAATCCCATTGGATATTGAATGCTGTCTTTAAAAATTTGGTAGTTTTTTGGCACAGCAGTATACAAATTGTTGTAATTAGCTGTGTACTCATCCATGGCTGGAATATTTCCAGAGGTTGGTAAATTTTGAAAATCAGGTGCAGCACTTATTAATGGAAGGGTAATAGGCTTGTATGCGTTTAGCTTTGCGGCAACCTTTTGAGGTGTTAAATATGTATTTTTAATATGCAGAACAGCTTGATTTAGCTCATTTACAGCACCAGGTTGTTTTAGATAACGTTGATGAAGTAGTGACGACCAATATGCACTAACACCAGACCATGCGCGCGATTGCTCGCTATTATTAGACTCACCCCATGCTTCATCATAGTCCCAAGGGAGGAAGTAGAATGTATCTTTGCCTTTAGGGTTTAACAGATAAAAATTGTCGGCATTGATACCAACAGCATCTATGTGTCCAAAAAGAAAATTGACAGACAGCCAACTTAAATAATTATTTTTATTAAAATATTTTGCCATCACATCAGTAGAAAAATTATTGCTGGCGTTATTGACAGCAGTAATCATTTCTAAAATCTTTTTATGGTTTTTACCTCGCTTAATTTTAAGCTTTGAGTTGAACCACTGTTTATCAACGGGTTTGCCCGCATCAGTCATTAAATACGCATCCGTCATAAAAAAATCAAAATGATCTGCTTTATACACCGGAGAATCTTTATGGAATCCGCGGCGAGTAAGATATTCTTTACCAACATTTTCAACATGAGTAAACAGACCGTAATCAACATTATCAATAAAAATATTGATAAAATCAGTTCTCAGACTTGGTAAATGTGGAACGTCTTGCATTAGTTCAAAACTAAGTTTGTTAGTGATGCGGCTAAGGCTCCAAGGATGTTTGTTTAATTGAAATTTACGTTCTCCCCGCCAAAGCTCGTCTTTACTGTCAAGTTTTATCCGGTAAGATTTTTGTTCTGCAAATCGAGCGGAATTCCCACGTTGTCTTAGAGTTGCATTGGAGACTTTTTCATCGTCTGGAAAGCTAGTCCCCATCATGATATGAACTTTGATTTCTGGTTCAAATGCATCTCTTGAATTTGTATCAGCATTGACATCAGCAAGGGTACAGCCTGTATAGTTCTCTACATTATTAACGATGTTACAGGATCCAGTGCCAATAATAGTTTCCACTTCAAGTATTTGCGGAGTCGTCTCTAAAGGGAAGTAAATACTGGATGGATCAGAAATATCATTGGGTAAAGGTGAAAAAACCTGAGCAGAAACAGGTAATATTGCACTAATGAGAAGCGTGCTAACTACAATCAAGATACGCGTGATTATGGTGATGTTATTCATAAGACTCCCTAAAAATCAAAACTTTTAAGAATAATTATAAACTAAAACGTGACGTAGGTCTCAAAATACAACATGGCTATTAACAAACCACAGGCTAAACCTGAAATTATAATTTCTCTACTCGGGTTTCAAGATTGTTAAACAGTTGGAATCAGTCAACAAGCGATGTGAGCATATTTAATCTGTTCATTGAAAACCGGATGGGAAACAGCCTGTGGCTTGTTAATAGCCATAAAATACAATGTTTTTAAAAATAAATTTAATGATAAAAAGTCTGACTAGACGACTTGACTATTGTTTTCGGGTGATAGTTAATTTTGACTGAGACTCATTAATTTAACATATGGATTAGATTCCATTTCTGCCCCAAAAGTAGACATTGGTCCATGGCCTGGAATAAATTTTACATCTTTTCCTAATGCCCATAACTTACTTTTTATTGAATGAATTAACGTGTCTTGATCTCCTTTCGGAAAGTCTGTACGGCCGATTGAACCATTAAAAAGCACATCTCCTACAAGAGCTAACTTGGACGAGGGATGAAAGAACACAATATGTCCCGGAGTATGTCCTGGACAGTGAATGACTTCTAGGTTTTGCTGACCAAAACTGACAATATCACCATCATTAAGCCAGCGGTCTGGTGTAAAACTTTCACTCGGAGGAAAACCGAAAATTTCAATTTGTGAAGGAAAAGCATCTAGCCAGAATTTGTCTTCTTGTTGCGGCCCAGCAATTAAAAGAGACAATTTACTAGCCAATTCTGCAACTGCACCTGCATGATCTAAATGTCCATGAGTTACCAAAATGATTTCGGGAGTCACGCCCATTTTTTCAATCTCATGAAGAATAATATTAACATCTCCACCAGGATCAACAATCGCTGCTGTTTTAGTTTTATCACAAACAAGTATTGTGCAATTTTGTTGGTAGCTAGTCACTGGAATTATTGAATAACTTATGTTCATATATATTAAAGTGGGCAAGAGTTATATCTGTTGATGTTATGGGTAACTAATAGTTCTATTCTCGAACAAGTCTTTTAATATTCGGGTAAAATAGTCTTTGAATACAAATAATAATTCACCATGACTATTGAATATATAGACAAACCCGAACAATTACCTCAATTATATAACAAAATTTCACAAGCGCCCTGGATTGCTCTGGATACTGAATTTTTAAGAGAAAAAACGTATTATCCAGTCTTTTGTTTATTGCAAATTGCAACGCCTGAGTGGGTGGTCTGCATTGATCCAACTACAAATCTTGATTTAACTGAACTTTTTGAAATTATCAATCATCCAGATAAGATGAAGGTTTTACATGCCTGTAGACAAGATCTGGAGATTTTTTACCGATTGACAGGGAAAGTGATATCTCCCATTTTTGATACTCAAATTGCAGCCCCCTTATTGGGATTTCAAGAAAATCCGGGTTATGCCATGCTTGTTTCCAGTTTCTTAAATGTCAATTTACCCAAAGCTCATACTCGAACCGACTGGAGCATTAGGCCACTAAGTCAAGATCAAATACAATATGCAGCTGATGATGTGATTTATCTTTGTCAGGTTTATCAATTAATGCTGCAAAAACTTGATCTACTAAATCGTCTTGATTGGTTAACAAAAGATTTCGAAGCATTAAATAATTCAGAGCTCTATCAAATATCACCATCTAATGCCTGGTTAAAAATAAAAGCAAAAAACAAATTATCAGGAAAACAACTTTCTATTATTCAATCATTATCTCAATGGAGAGAAAAAACAGCTCAGTCAGAAAACAGACCTAAAAACTGGTTGATAAGAGATGATTTATTGGTTGAACTTGCAAAACTTCAACCTATAACAGTTACCGAACTAAGCAAGATTCGTGGCATAAATGAACGATCGGTAAAACGGTATGCTCAGGTTATCTGTCAATTAATTATTGAAGCTAAAGATAAATCGCCCATTCCTCTAAATTCAAAAAGTAAATCTTCGAAAAAAACACAACAACATGAGGCTGTTGTCGATGTGCTTACAGCACTCGTTAGAATCCGAGCAGATGAAAACTCTATCAATCCATCAATCTTGGCAAATCGAAAAGATCTGGAAAAGCTCTTGTGTGATGATGCAGACAATCCTATTTTATCAGGATGGCGATATAGTATGGTTGGGAAGGAATTACAAACGTTATTGCAAGGACAGATGTCTCTTTCTTTGAAAGAAAACAACGTAATTATTACCACCCAATAGCCCTCAAATTTATGACTAAATCTAACATATCAACTAAACCCATTCCCGTTCGTGAGCGATTAATTATGGCTCTTGATTTACCCAGTATCCTTGAAGCTCAAACTTTGGTTGAAGAATTGGGCGATTCTGTCATTTTCTACAAAGTTGGCATGGAATTATTCATGTCGGGTGATTATTTTGCCTTTATTGAATGGTTAAAAAAACGTAAGAAAAAAGTATTTGTTGATTTGAAATTTTTCGATATTTCTGAAACAGTAGGTCGTGCGATCAAAGCGTTAAGTAGTAAAGGCGTTGATTTAGCAACTATTCATGGCAATGATGCCATTATGGAAGCAGCCGTAAAAAATAAAGGGATGCTGAAAGTGCTGGCAGTAACCGCATTAACAAGCCTCGATAGAGGTGATCTTAATGATTTGGGCTTTACATGTGATGTCCGGGAATTAGTATTATCCCGTGCCAAACGTGCTTTACAGATTGGTTGTGACGGCATTGTTTCTTCCGGACTAGAAGTCAATATGATCCGAAAAGAACTAGAGGATCGATTATTAGTTATCACTCCTGGGATAAGACCCGTTGACAATCGTGTTGATGATGATCAAAAACGTGTAGTCAGTGTTGAACAAGCCTTTTACAATGGTACTGATTACATTGTAGTAGGGAGACCCATTCGTGATGCAGAAAACCCCAAAGAAATGGCTGAAAAAATTCAGGCACAAATTTTATCGCAGTTTTAGAATATAAATTTCTTATTGGCTTAGGGAGCTGGAAGCAAATAATCATCCAATATTGCTGGTCTTTTTGTCCGCCTTCCCCGGTGTAGCAATAGTTACGTAACCAGCTATGCGCCTATTGCTACACCGGTGAAGACAAACAAAAATCCTGCCCAATAATTGGACGATTATTTATTTCCAGCTCCCTTAGTTAAAATATCGTATGATATACATCAATTTCATAGGCTTAATATCTGAATTTCATCGCATTAATATTTATATTTTTTTCTTTATCTCTAATATTTTCACTGAAAAAACTATTTACAGGCGAACCCAATAAAGTGTATTGTTGACGTTTACAAAAAAAATAAGAGGAATAGAATGAAAAAAATTTTAGTAATGAGTGTATTTGTTTTTTTAACTCTAGCAGGCTGTGCTAGTAAAAATGTAAATGATGCGGTTATTCCCCAAGATAAAATCTATAGTGTAATTTTTGAAGGTGACCCTGATATTACTGACAAACGTGTTATGTCCTCATCAGGTATTCAAATTGGAGATGTGTTGCTGGAAACGCCTGGAAACTCAAACTTAACACAAGTAAAAATTTCTATCAAAGAAGATCATCTATCTTTGATGCAAAGTAATACTGTCTTTGTCGTGACTAATGGTTATCTGAAGACAGATACCGTTGGGAAAACTGGTGAGCCTTTGTCAGAAGGTGAACGACTTTTAGGTTTTACAGGAAAAACAAAACTGTTATGGTTTAAAACTAAAGCCAAAGTCTCTGGATTATCTAAAGCAGCAAAAAATAAGGCAGAAGCGCTTTATCAAAAAGCTACAAAATAAAAACTCTCGTTTTTTTGATTAAAATATAGGCGTTTATGATTTAATTCGATTAAGAATCACAGTTCACGTTCCCACCGTATCTTGGTGGGAACTTAAAAAAATAAGTATTATTCTCCAAATAGAAATGACAACTCCCTATATTTTGTCTCGGAGTGTTAGTTAAATCTGATATAACTTAAATAGGCATTGTAAGCAGAGAGTGCCGCTAAAACAAGAAAGATGAGCCCGCTTACTTTATGTAAAAGATTTAGGGGGCACTTTTGCAGAATAGTTCTTCCCGCAATAACACCCAATGTAGAAGTTAATATCAAAGCACTGGTTGCTCCAATCCAAACTGCAATAGGAAGTGCTGTACTACTTAAAGCGACAACAGCTAATTGTGTTTTGTCACCAAATTCAGCAACGGTGATTAAAAAAAATGTTGAAAAAAAAAGACTCTGGCCGCTTTTTTCAACCACTTCTTCATCTTCTTCTTTGATATGTAGTGAATGTAGTCCAAATAGGGCAAATAAAACAGCAACTGTTGCAGAAACTATATAGTCTGGAAACCAGCTTGCAAT
>VAPK010212054.1_pt1 | contig 40454 bp, 33 predicted proteins | sample 3395031 | NCBI WGS metagenome assembly VAPK01 (sample SAMN08290443, study PRJNA428436) | hydrothermal vent metagenome | isolation source: Deep-sea hydrothermal vent chimney 1 | place: Pacific Ocean: Juan De Fuca Ridge
AAAAGTTACATTTTTATCATTTGGGTCAATGGCAATAACTTTACTCTTTAAGAATATATTTGATTTTTGTTTAAACTTTTGTAAAAAGCTAACATAGCCACCTTTTTCGGGATACCTAAAATCACTAATATAGTGTACGTCAGGACTTTTAGGACTAACAGCTCCATAAACTATCTCTTTCATTTTTGGCTGATATAATCTCGGCCCTAACCATTCAATTGACATTTTATCTGCGTGTACTGTATGGAATTTTATACCATATTTCATTGGGAAAGTTTCTGCAAACGTCTCACCAAAACTTGCATATAACCATTCTTTAAATGTCTTTATTTTACTTTTGTCAGTATTTTTTTTACTAGCCTCAATAAACTCAATGATAATTGTTGTAACCAAGTCAGGTGGTAGTCCATGAAGGTTAACTTGAGCAGGATGTTTTATCCAATGACCTTGCCAATAATTATTGACCCCTGCTTTTATTTCTAAAAATTTTCCATCAACACCATCGGCAAGAAGTGCTTTAATGGTATCATCTTTTGAAAATGAGATATGTGGGCCTATATCAAAAGTCCAATTATTTTGAGTAAACGAAGCTGTTTGACCTCCGAAATATGATTGTTTATCAAAAATTTTTGATTCAAATCCATTCTCTCTTAATTGATGAGCGGCACCTAATCCTGACATTCCACATCCAAGAATAACAATCTCTTTTTCCTTCATTCTATTGTTTATAAAAACTTATTGTCTTTTGAACTGCTATATTCATATCAAATTGTTTTTTCCAATTTGTTTTATTTTTAAGTATTTCAATATTTCCCTGTACATGACTAGGACTATTTTCTGGTCTTTCTCTTACACCAAATTTAATTAGATGTTCTTTATTAAAAGCTTTTGCAAATTTAAGAATCAACTCTTTAAGTTTTATAGTTTTACCAGAAGAAATGTTTACTGCTCCTACATAAGTACTTTCAACTAAAGAAACTAATGCCAAAGCGACATCTTCTACATATAGATAATCATATTCTTGATTTCCGTCAGTTGTTTCAACAAGTTTATCATTTATTAAGCTTGAAATAACATAAGGTACTAAACTGGCTAGTTTTTGACCTGGCCCAAATGTAAAGAAAATTCTACCCCAGGCGAAATCAATTCCTTCTTCTTTCTGTAGCGATTTTAAATATTGATATAAATTATTTTTATTTTTACCATATTCATTGTTTGAGCTCAAAGGCGTTACTTCTTCTGAAATTGTATGCCCAATACTTAAATCATATTCAAAACATGAACCTGACACGACTAATCTTTTACCTCCATTTTGATAAAAATAGTTTGCTAATTTCTTACTTAAATTAAACCATTTTTCATTTTCATTTGAACCAAAACTCAAACCGCTTTCTACTTTCCATGCTAAATGTAAAAAATAAGTTGGTTTAATTTCTTTAAAAAAAAATTCAATTTTTTCTAAATCAAACAAGTCAATTTCATACCAATAGACATTATCAACTTTGTTTTCTACTGAACTTCTACATACAGCATGTATTTGATACCCTCTTTCTATCAATATATTGATACAGTGATTTCCTATAAAACCAGATGCTCCAGTTACTACTATTTTTTTCATTTGGTTACTTATAATTAAAAAACAAGTGATTACCTTTACGGCTTCGCCGTTCTCTGTCCCAACAATTAGACAAAGTTATAAATAGTAAACGTTTATATTAATCTTGGTTTTAAAGCAAAATCAATTTATAATTAAAATAATTAACGCTTAAAACTTATTTTAATTATAGTAAGAACCCTTTATCTTTTAAAAGGTGTACAAGTTCAATATAATGTTTATAAAATTAAGAATGAACTCATTAATATAGTTGAAAATTATTAGTAGATTACTTCTCTCTTCCAATATTAAAAGGATGTGGTGTTTTATCTAATTTAGCAAACGGATGATAGTCTCCTTTTAAAGGACTCATTTTAGCATTTCTAATAGATTGAACAATCTCTATAGATTGTCTAGCGTCTAACAAACCAAACCCGTTACCAGCTAAAATATCTTCATAACTTCTCGTATGTAATTCTGTAAAGCCTCCACTAAATTCTATTTCATCTCCATCAACTTTAATAGAACGATAAGTTCTTTGTCCCTTCTCTTTAATCTCTTGTGGAATAACATTGTAATCTATTGATAAAAACCAACGTACTCTTGCTCTTTCAAATTCTAAATATCCAGCGGCTCTATCATGTGTATGTACATGCACAATGTTTTGTTTGACATCTCCGAAAATCCATGATAACATGTCATAAAAATGGACTCCAATATTTGAAGCAATGCCACCTGATTTAGAAGCATCACCTTTCCATGAAGTATAATACCAATGTCCTCTTGATGTCAAATAAGTTAAATCAACATCATAGATTTTATCTTTAGGTCCATTTTCTACTTTTTTCTTAAGGTCTATAATACTTTGATGTAATCTTAATTGTAAGATAGTATATACATTCTTACCTGTACTCTTCTCTACATCAGCTAGAGCATCAATATTCCAAGGGTTTAATACTAAGGGTTTTTCACAAATTGCATGTGCATCTCTTCTCAATGCTGTACGTATATGTGCATCATGTAAATAATTTGGAGTACAAATACTTACATAATCTAAATGAATATTTTTTTCACGTTTTAATTTTTCAATATGTCTATCAAAACGTTCAAACTCGACAAAGAAATCAGCATTAGGAAAATAACTATCCATAATACCCACAGAATCAAATTTATCTAATGCAGCAATAAGGTCATTATTGGTGTCCTTAATAGCTTTTAAATGTCTTGGTGCAATATAACCTGCAGCACCTATTAATGCGAAATTCTTCATATCTTTCTTTTTTATACAACTTTATATTCAATCTTCTTTACAAAATTTAAAGGTATTTCGGCTCCGAAATAACTATTCAATGCTTTTATATTTATAAATATTTTATGTTTGTTTTTTTCTTTAATGAAGTGTGCTTTTAATCCTGTCAAAGGTCCTTTTATCACTTCAACCTCATCTCCATTCAACAGATTGCATTTTTCTGCTAAATGAATATTAGCATCATTATTTAATAACAATCTTAAATCTTCTATTTCTTGATCTTTAACAATAGCATTCTTTCCTAAATATTTTAAAACTCTTACAGCACCATAAACCGACAAAGCATGATTTAATTTTGCTTCTTCAATTTTTATAAAAACATAGGATGAAATTAACGGCGTTTTAATCTTTTTTTTTCTATCGCTCCATTGTCTTACTGTAGTAATTAGAGGTAAGTATGCTTCATAGCCAGAACAATTTAATTGTTCATACACTTTCTTTTCAGCTTTAGCACGCGTATATATTGCATACCAGTTTTTAGGTTTGGATAGTGGCATTATTATTCTTACTTTTTCTCTTTTTATAACGAAGCAAATGTAAGTATATTTTATATTATAATCAATATAATAAAAAGACTACTTTTGGAATTTAATCTACTAAGTATTTTTACAAAAAAGTAGTTCTCTAAAAAAACCTAAAACTTTAACTAAAGTTTTAGGTTTTTTTATCTAAGTAAAACAAATTATTTCACTATATTTTTGTGAAAATGTTAGAAATTAAATAACTAATATTTTTTTTGTTTCATTAAAATTTTCATTCGACATTCTCAATAAATATATTCCTTTTTTCATAGTAGAAAGGTCAATTTGTGTAAAAACACCATTAATGTCAGCTTTAATTTCTTTAGTAAGAATTAACTTGCCTTCTAATGATATTACACTTATTTTTAACTTTTCTTTTTGAGAAGGTAGATGTATATTTACAACACCTTGGGTAGGATTTGGATAGAGATTAATCTCTTCTTTCTTGTTACTAGAACAATCTTCTACAGTAACGATAATCTCAACAGTTTCAAGAATTCCGTTTTTTTGAGCAGAAACATTATAAATTGTTGTCTGTTGAGGCTTAACAGTAATTGTTGAGTTCATATCTCCAGTATTCCATAAATAATTAGAACTTCCTTTGGCTTGTAAAACTAATTCATCGCCAATACAAATAGTAATATCTTCTCCATTATTGATAGTTAATGGAACATCTTCTATAATAACATTTACTTCATCAGAATCTTTACAGCTGCCTTCTGCACTAACCTCAACAGTATAAACAGTTGTTTCGTTTGGTTGAACAGAAATACTAGCTGTAGTTTCACCAGTACTCCATAGGAATACTGTACCGCCAGTAGCCGACAAAGTTACTGTATCTCCAGATTCAATAGTTACATCATTTCCTGCATTTGCTAATACAGCATCTTTAACATTAACTATAATTTCATCAATAGCACTTTCACTACAAGTACTACTCGCTGTAACCGTATAAGTAGTTGTACTATTAGGACTTACCAAAATACTAGAAGTTGTTTCTCCCGTATTCCATAAAAAATCGCCTGTCCCTTGAGCTATAAGTGTAATTTGATCTCCAGAACAAATAGTCTTATCTTCTCCTAAAGCTACAGATGGGGCTTTTTGAACATTAACATATACATCATCAGAAACTGAACAGTCACCTATTGTTGAGGTTACCCAATAAGTTTTAGGTGTGTTAGGACTTACGGTTATACTTGCTGTTGTCTCTCCTGTACTCCATTTAAAATTCCCATTTCCTGAAGCTGTTAAAACAACGGATTCACCAGTACAAATTGTTTTATTATCTCCTGCATCAATAATTATTTGAGCACCAACATTAATTGTAATTTCATCAGTAACTGCCGCTCCACATGAATTAGACACAGTAACAGAATATGTGGTGGTTTCTGTCGGTTTTACCCTAATTCTATTAGAAGTACTACCATTACTCCATAAAAAACTACCTGAACCAGAAGCTATCAAAACAACTTCATCTCCATAACAGATGTTTTTATCTTCTCCTAAATTTACAATTGGCAAATTATTTACATTGACTGTAACTTCATCTGATACTGTTTTCTCTCCTTTAGATACGGTAACTGTGTAAGTTGTATTCTCTTTCGGACTTACTACAATGCTGGCAGTAGTCTCACCTGTACTCCATAAAAAACTCCCGTTGCCTTCAGCAGTTAAAGTAACTTGATCATTTTCACAAATGGTCACGTCTTCACCTGCATTTACTTGAGGGTCACTATTGTCTATCTCTTTTACAATTACATTTATTTCATCTATTACATCTTCTCCACATCTACCACTTGCTATTACTGAATATGTTGTATCTTCAGTTGGACTCACTATTATGCTTGTGGTGGTCCCTCCTGTATTCCATAAAAAATCACCAGTTCCAACAGCTATTAATGTTATTTCTTCTCCAATAGTTATTGTAACATCATCTCCTAAGTTTACTTCAGGTGCTTTATCAACTGTTACAATGACATTATCTGTAGCTGTACAACCACCATCTACACTTGAAGTAACAGAATATGTAGTTGTCTCTGTAGGATTTACACTAATACTTGCTGTTGTCTCACCTGTACTCCATAAAAAATTTTGATTTCCTTCTGCGGTTAAAACTACCTCTTCACCAGAACAAATACTTACATCTTCACCTGCATTAAGTATAATACCAGGTGTTACATTTATCGTAATTTCATCTGAAACACTTACAGCTTCATCCCCACAATTAACACTTGCAGTAACGGTATAAGTTGTGGTTTCTGTTGGATTAATAGTTATACTCTGAGAATTCTCACCAGTATTCCAGATAAACTCACCAACACCTTCTGCTGTTAATGTTATTTCGTTTCCAGCACAAATAGTTAAATCATCACCCAAATTTACCTCAGGTAATTCAGTTAATGATACAGTAACTTCATCTGTTAGAGAACAATCTCCAGAAGTAGCAGTAACAGTATATACAGTTTCTTCTGTAGGATTTACTGTAATACTTGTTGTTGTTTCTCCGGTACTCCACAAAAGCTCTCCTTCAGTCTCTGCAGTTAATGTTACATTACTTCCTGTACAAACACTTGTATCTTCACTTACCACTAATGTAATTCCTTCAGTTACATTAACAATAATTTCATCTATAGCTTCAGTGTTACAATCATTGCTCGCAGTAACTGAATAAGTTGTGGTTTCTGTAGGATTAACTGTAATACTTTCTGTAGTTTCTCCGTTACTCCACAAAAAATCACCTACTCCTTCGGCTGTTAATGTCACTTCATTCCCTGCACAAATAGTTATATCTTCACCTAAATCTACTATTGGAGATTCATTTACAGTGACTATAACTTCATCTGAAACAGAATTCTCACCATCAGATAAAGTTACAGTGTAAGTTGTAGTTTCTTCTGGGCTAACAGTAATACTTGCTGAAGTTTCACCAGTATTCCATGAAAAATCTCCACTTCCAGTTGCAGTTGCAGTCAAAGTTACTTCTTCTCCAGAACATATTTCAGTATCTTCACCAGCATTTACTCTAATTGATCCTGTTGTACTCTCTCCATATTGATATGCTCCAATTGAAAACACATCTCCTCTAAATTTTTTGTCAAGATCAAAAGGTGCTAATACTTCGTAATTTCCGCCTTCAGTCACCTCAGCTGGTGAAGATGAAGATAAGTGTAAATCTATTTGACTTATATATTGTGGATCAACATTTGTATTACCGTTACCAGTTATGTGCCAATTCTCTTTATTACCAAAAAAGTTGCAATTTGTAAAAGTAACTCCTTTGTAATTCATATTAGGATCATCATCAGTTGCCGGGTTTTTAGCTGAAGCTCTATTTTGATTTGTTATTTGACAATTTATCATTTCAAGATTTATATTAACTGCATCATAATTCTTCATAAACCCATGTGCATCATTAAATGTACAGTTAATAATTTTTGTGTCTTCTAAAATTGCACCTATAGAGTTTTCAGCATCGAGAATCATCATGTATCTAGTTTTGTTAAATACACAATTTCTTATTTGGTTACCTTTACCAATTAATAAACTAGGATGTTTATCTTCTTGATTGTCATAAAAAATTATTCCAAATGAAGTATTATTTACAGTAACTCTTTCAATAATATTATAATCTGAACCTCCCCAAATAGCAACACCACCAGTATTTTCATGATTATTACTCAAATAATTTGCACCGTTGGCATTATTACTTACTTCACAATCTTTAATTACATTATAATTACTTCCATAATTTCTGAAATAAAAGCCTTCATTAATATTTACAGCTTGAGATTTTTCTATTAAATTATAAGTACTTCCTTCACCAAAATGATTATAAGCTCCTCTTACTCCAATACCATGAGTACTTTGATTAGAACTAGTTGTATTAAAGTTTTCTACATAACAATTTCTAATAATATTATTATGTCCATTTACTGTAATCTGATAATCTAAAATTTCTAAACCTACTGTTCTATCACTATATGTTTTACAGCCATCTATTAAGTTATTTCCACTTCCAACTACGTAAATACCTCCAAGGCCTGCATTTAGACATCTTAAATTTAAAAATTTCATATGGTCATTTCCTGAATACGGTCCATTATTATTCCAATATTTAGAACTATCGTCAAAAGTTTCAAAATTAATGAACGTTGAAAAAGCTGAACCTCCTGATGCACTTTCGCTCCCAAAAGTTTCTCCATTAATTCTATCGAAAACTAAATGACTATTATTAGTTGTTGTCGCTTGAATACCTTGTGAATAATTCGAAATTTGTATATTTCGAAAAACCACATATTGAATACCCATCGGTTGGATAGCGACACCATCATCTGGAGAAGAACCTGTCAATGTTGGCATTTCAGATGTATCCCAAGCAACTCCATAATCATAATAATTTGAGGTAATGTCTCCTATTGATTCTTTATAACCTATAAATTTAATCGGACTAACCGAGGTTCCGTCATTATAAATTGCTAAATTTAAATCTCCATAATCACCTACTTTTATCCACACTGTAGTTCCTGCTGAAGCTTTAGAAAATGCTTCTTCCCAAGTCCAAGCACTGTCTTCTGAGATACCATCTCCTCCTCCACTAGCAGATGTAGTTACATACCTGTCTTCTGATGTTTCTGGCTCAGGAATGTTATTTTCTATATAAGATAATGTAAATTCAAACAAAGAATTTCCACTATCATCTTTAATATTACTGCCTCCTTCATATCTTATAGTATTATTATCCCAAAACGAAAATGATTCTGAGACTGTAAAATAATGATTTGATAATTGACCACTGTTCACTGTTAAACTTGAAACGGATCTATTACTAATTGTAAACCCTTCAGCACTTGAGCCAGTAATTGGCTTGTCACTGTCAAAATACACCTTATCAGGTTCTGAAGATTCTATTCTGAAATTAAAAATTGTGGGGGGAGTGTTGTCGCTAAAATTGAAGTTATTGTTATTTGCGATTAAAACATTACAAAATAATACAACAACAATAAATGAGAATAAATTTTTTAACATAGTTTTTCTAACATAATTTAATTTGTTTTAATAATTCTCAGAAATATTTCTCAAACATAGCAGGTTTGAATAATGCTTAAAATATACATTATCATAAAATAGTAGAAAATTCAAATCACGGGGTGATTTAGATAAATTTCAATTGAATTCTTTTTCTTAGCAGACTAACATAACGGACAGTTTTAAATAATTATTGCATCGCTAACACTATTAATTTCTACGAAACTAATTTTGAATTCTAAAGGAAATCTAAAGTTTTAATGGTGTTAACTATGATTGTTGATAACCACTAAAAATTGTTAGGAACTAATTATCGTAATTAAATTTTGCATTATACTGTTTTTGACATTATATTTGATTCATGAAAAATAAAATAATCAATTTTTTCTTAATTATGTTTATATTTTCATGTAGTAATTCTTCTAAAAAAGATCATCAAAAACGATTTTATATTATTGGTAATACAAATGAACTTATAGATAATACCAACGTGTTTTTAAAAACTCAAGAGAATAAAACCATTTTCACATTAGATTCTACACTAATTAAGAATGGAACATTTGAATTTGAAGGTGAAATTTACAAACCTTCTGTTTATGGAATTTACATTGATAGTTTAAAAAACAGTATTGGTTTTTTTCTTAAAAATGACAGTATCATAATTGATGTAAATAAAGACAATCTTTCTGACTCTAAAATTACGGGAGCAAAACTAAATGACCAATATTTAAATTATACTAAAAACGTTAATCAAATAGTTTCTAAAACAAATTTACTTTATCCTATTTTTCAAAAAGCTAGAGCTGAAAATGATGTGCAAAAGTTAGACGAAATCAATAAAAAAATGCAAACAATTAATAATAAAAAAACTCTATTTGCATTGAATTATGCTAAAGAACACCCTGACTCATACATAGCAGCTTTTGCCTTACATTCTGTTTTAAACAACAATTCAATTTCTAAAGATTCTATATTTAGTATTTATAATAGGTTTTCTGATGAAGTAAAAGAAGGTGATTTTGCTATCGAAACTTTAATCTATATAGAAAATAAAAGTATTTTAGATACTATCGAAATTTAACATCTACCTTATCCTCTGGTCTTAACTCATTACATGATTTTCCTTTTTGAAACCACCTAGCTGTTAACTCCCCTTTTAATACAATATCATCACCATTTACTTCTAACCAACTCCCTTCTCTAAGACCAAGAACTGGTGTTTCATTATAGGTATGAAACTCATTTATTCTAGTTTCTCTAGTTTCGCCTTTATGTTTTGACAAAGGGTCTGCGTCTAAATAATGAGCATTAATATTAAATGGAATACATCCTAAAGTTGTATGCGTTGGAGGATAAACAATTGGCATGTCATTAGTAGTTTGCATAGAAATTCCAGCAATATTACTCCCAGCACTTGTGCCTAAATAAGGTGTTCCAGAATTTATTTTTTGTTTTAAAATACCCATTAAGTTTTGTTGATATAATTCATTGACTAAAACAAAAGTGTTACCGCCTCCAACAAAAATAGCTTCAGATTCTTCAATAGCTTGTGCTGCATTTTCAAATTTATGAATACCAGATACTTTAATATCAATATTCTCAAAAGCAATAGCAACAGTTTCTGTGTAATCATTAAAACTAATGCCTCTAGGTCTTGCAAAAGGAATAAATAATATTTTATCAACACTTTTAAAAAAAGATTTTAACGTAGGTAATAAATATTCTAAATATTCACTGCCATAGACAGTAGAGGTACTTGCCAGAAGTAGTCTTTTCATTTTGTAAACTTAAGCTTCAAAAATAGTTAAACTAATTCTTTAACAAAAATTTATCATAGCTTTAATAATTATTTATGATTTCATCTTGTTAATTTGCTATGATGAATAAACCAACCTACCTTATTTTATTCTTAGCATTAATAATTGTCTCAAATATTCAAGGGCAAAGAATATCCATCAATGGGAAAATTAAAAGTGATATCAATGATTTAGAAAATATTCATATTGTAAATAAAAGCTCTAACAAAGGTACAATTACAAGTGTTAAAGGTGAGTTTCAACTATCAGTAAAAGAAAAGGATACACTTATTTTTTCTGGAATTCAATTTAATAATAAAGAAATCATCATTAGTCCTTTTGATATTTTAAGTAAATCAATAACCATTAATTTGATTTCAAAAATAAATCAATTAGAAGAAGTAATCATTCGGAAACCTAAAAATATAGCTGTTGAATTAGGCTTGCCAAATGCTGGTAAAAAAAAGCTGACAAAACTTGAAGCACGAGAAGTTTATTACAGTCAAGCATCTGTTCCTGTTGTGATATTATTAACTCTTTTGGGTAATGCAGGCGGACTTGAAGATTTATATCATATCATTTCAGGAAATAGAAAAAGAGACCAAAAATTAAAAGCATTAATTGAGGCTGACAAATTAGCAGCATACAATCAGAATGTCATTAAAAAAATGAGGCTTTATTTTAAGGATGTCTTTTTTACAGAAACATTAAAAATACCTGAAGAAAAAATTGATTACTTTATTGAATCTTGTTTATCGAAAGACATCATAGATTTATACATTAAAGAAAGGAATCTTGAAATAATGGATATTTTCATTAAAGAAAGTAAAAATTACATAAAAGAGATAAAAGATGAAGAATAATATTTTTTCATTCTTATTAATCATTTTTAGCTTAACTACATCTGCTCAAGAACAAAGAATAACTATTTATGGAAACATTAAAAGTGACATCAAACAATTAGAAGATATTCATGTGTTGAATAAAAACTCTAAAGAAGGAACAATTACTGATACCAAAGGTGATTTTCAAATTTTAGCAACAAAAAATGATACACTCATTTTTTCTGGAATTCAATTTTACTATTTAGAGATTGCACTAACCAAACAAAATATTGATAACAAAACAATCACAGTTGATTTGTTTCAAAAAATTAATGTATTAAATGAAGTGACTGTAAAACATAACTTAACAGGTAATTTATTAATTGACGCTGGCAATATAAAAGATTCTATTTCAAAAGTAAAAGACGGTGCTTTAGATTTTAGTAATATTGATTATAGCTTAGTAAGTACAATTGTTAATGAATCTTCTAGAAGTCACACTTCAAACGACCAGCAACTCATGCCAAATATGAGCCCTAATATTATTGCTATTGCTTTACTAATTATAAAGCCTATTGTAAAACAAGTAGCCAAAATTGGAGCAACCAAAAGAAATATTAAAAACCAAAAAAGAATTTACGCCGCAAATATTTTAAATGCTCCAGAAAAAATCAGAATCGATTTCGGAAATCTTTTTTTTACAGAAACTTTAAACATCCCTAAAGAACATATTGAAGACTTTATAGAATATTGTTTACCAAAAGGTATTGCTAATTTATATGTTGATAATAAAAAAATTGAACTTATTCAATTATTATTAGAAGAAAGTAACACTTTTAACAACCAAATAAAAAATGAAAATTAATAATGGCATCCAATTTGTAGATTTATAGTATTTTTATCCAATATTCTTTCATTAATGACAAAATTTAAAATACTTCTTATTGCTTTAATAATCCCTTTATTTGCATTTACTGCACATAAATACTATATCAGTCTAATTAAAATTGAATATAAAAAAGAAGATCAATCAGTACAAATAACCATGCGTATTTTTATAGACGATTTACAAGAAGCTATCAACAAAACTTATACTAAAAATTTTGAACTAGGTGTAGCTGATAAAGAAAACAATATTGATTCATTGATTCATAATTACATTCAAGATAATTTTACTATTAAAATTAATTCTCAAAGTAAAGAGTGCCAATTTTTAGGTAAAGAATATGAAAATGATGTTATTTTTCTCTATTTAGAAGTTGAAAGTATTAAAAAAATACAACATGTAGAAATCAAAAACAGCATGTTGATGAGTGTTTTTCCAGAACAAAAAAATATTGTCAAATTAAATATTAATAACAGAAAGAAGACTTTTTTATTAACGAAAGAAAAGGATAAAGATTTGTTAAAATTGAATTAAACATATTCAATCTAAATCAAATTAATTATCTTCGAAAACTTTAAATAAATAACAACTCAACATAAATGAAAAAAATCAACCTAATCCTATTGTCATTTTTGATAGTCTCGTCTTTTGCATTTGCTCAAGAACAAGATGCAGAAATAAAAGAAAAAAAACCAGGTCATACTAGTACTACTAAATTCAGGCAATTAAAGCACGAATTAGCCACACCTAACTCTCAACACACAGCTTCTGGTGCTCCAGGTTATGAATACACACAGCAACAAGTCGATTATGTAATGAATATTACAATTGATGATAAAACTCAAAAGTTGTATGGTGATGAAGTAATTACTTATCATAACAATTCTAAAGATCAATTAGAATATTTATGGGTGCAATTAGATCAAAATATGCGGGCAACAGATTCTAAAACTCCAGATGTAAAGCAAACTACCATGGGTGGTAGTTTTAATGGCCCTGTTACATTTACTAAAAATCATTTAAAAAAACCTTTTGATGGTGGCTTTAATCTTGAATATGTAAAAGATGTAAATGACAAACCCTTATCATATACTATCAATAGTACTATGATGCGAATAAACCTGGCGAAACCATTAGCTTCTGGCGAAACCTTTATTTTTAAAATTAAATGGTGGTATAATATTAATAATTATATAAAAGATAGCGGACGTTCTGGCTATGAACACTTCCCTAAAGATGGTAATAATTTATATGTAATCGCTCAGTTCTTTCCAAGGTTAGCGGTTTATGATAATGTTGAAGGATGGCAAAATATGCAATTTTGGGGACGAAGTGAATTTGCCTTAGAATTTGGGAATTACAACGTCAACATAACGGTTCCTGCTGATCATATTTTGAATGCAACTGGACTACTTCAAAACCCAAAAGAAGTGTTATCTAAAAAGCAGCACAGACGTTTTCAAGCTGCAAAAAAGAGTTTTGACGAGCCTGTAATTATTGTCACTCAAGCTGAAGCTGAAATAGCTGAAAAATTACACTCAGATAAAACAAAAACATGGAAATTTTATGCTGAGAATGTTAGAGATATTGGTATTGCAACCTCTAGAAAATTTATATGGGATGCAATGGCTGTAAATATTAACGGTAAAACTGTAATGGCATATTCACTTTATCCTAAAGAAGGAAATCCACTGTGGGAAAAACATTCTACAAAAGTTGTTGCAAATACCTTAAAAGTATATTCAAAATATACTTTTGATTACCCTTACCACAAAGCAATCTCTGTACATGCTAGACAACAGGGAATGGAATATCCACAAATTTGTTGGAATTATGGTAGACCAAAAGAAGATGGCACCTATTCTGATAGAGTAAGAGATGGTATGATTGGGGTTGTTACCCATGAAGTTGGGCATAATTTTTTCCCGATGATTGTAAATTCTGATGAACGTCAATGGACATGGATGGATGAAGGTTTAAATTCATTTGTTGAAATGCAAGCTGAGTTTGAATATGACCCTAATTTTAATACACGTAGTTTACCAAAAGATATTGTTGGCTATATGAGTATGGATCAAGACCATCTATCACCAATAATGACACAAGGAGATCATGTCTATAATTTTGGGCCAAATGCATATTCTAAACCTGCTGCTGGCTTGACCATGTTAAGAAATACAATTATGGGACCTGAATTGTTTGATTATGCATTTAGAACCTATTCTAAACGATGGATGTTTAAACACCCTACACCTGCCGATTTTTTCAGAACAATGGAAGATGCGTCTGGGATGGATTTAGACTGGTTTTGGAGAGGATGGTTTTATACAACCAATTATAATGATATTGGAATCAAAGAGGTTAAAAGATATTATTTAACTGACAAGCCTACAAAAGCTGCCATTGCTGATGCAGAAAAGTACGGAATGAATCTAGATGACTTTAAAGATAAATTATTATATTTTATTTCTGAAGAAGAAATTGGAAATCCGAAAAAGGCAAAAAAGATAAAAGATTTTAAAATGTTAAACAACTATTTAAATAGTTTATCTGAAACTGAAAAAAGTAGAATAAAAGAAGCTCCAAATTATTTTTACGAAGTCACCTTTAACAAGCCAGGAGGCTTAGTTTTGCCACTTATTGTAGAATTAACTTATGAAGACGGAACAAAAGATCGTCAACAATTTCCTGCTGAAATATGGAGTAAGCATGATGCAGAAGTAAAAAGAATTTTTGCTAGTTCAAAACAAATCACTAATATTGCAGTTGATCCCGACTTAGAAACTGCAGATATAGATATAACCAACAATAGTTGGCCTAAAAAAATTGAAAATAATCAATTTGAGAAATTCAAAGACAAATTGAAAAAATAGTGTTTTTAAATTTAGAGTTTTTTGTTAACACCCTAAACATTAAAATGTTTAGGGTGTTTTATTTTACTTATAAAGATTACTTCTTATCATAATTTATCCCATCAGATAAAACCCTTAAACGCTTATCATTAAAATTATCATGAAATAAACTTCTTTGTTCTTCTAATAGTGGACTTTCAATATTATTTAAATCTAATATAGAATGGAATAAATCATCAGAAACAAAAGGTTTATGAATATTGGCTTCTATTATATTTACTTTAACTGAGGCAGAGATTTTAAAAGAAGATGATAACCATACTAAAAAAGGAATTTCAACATTTGATTTAGGAAAAGTCTCAATAACATGATGGCCTAATAGGTCAAGCTCATCATAAACATTTTCACCATGATCAGACAGATAAATTGCTGAAGTAATTTGTTTAGTGTACTTTATACTATTTAGCTTAATCATATTAAATAAACTGTCAATAACAAAATCATTATACAATATTGAATTATCATATTCAGCTATCATCTGGTGTTTCTCAATCTCTCCTTTAAAAACATTAAATTTTTCTGGATAACGCTTATTATACAATAAATGGCTCCCCATTAAATGCAAAATAATAAACTTTTTAGAAGCTTTGTCATTCAATGCATTAGAAAAAGGCTCGAATAATTTTTCATCTAATGAACTTTTTAAATCACTCTCATAAGAAGAATTATTTAAAATATTGACAAACTTAGACTTGTCGGCTTTTGCACCAATTGAACTAATCAAATTTTCAGCCCAACCTAATGGTGGTTGATTTGATATCCAGTAGGTTTTAAAACCTGCAGAATGAAAAACATCAATCAAATCTTTACTCTTATGAAAAGGTAATTTGTTTTCTAAATTTGATTCCGTAATCATTGACATTACAGTCTCTATTGTATTAGAATAAGGAGAAACTACATTGTCAAATACAATAACATCATTTCGCTTTTTTAATTTAGGATTGGTTTCTTTTCTATAATTATATAATGACATATGATTTCGAGATGCAGACTCTCCTATAATCAAAACAAATAACTGCTCCTTAAAATTAGAAACTAGTTCAACTTCAACTTCCTTAAGCTTATTATTCTCTACAGCCATGTTATATTTTCGAAAATCATATACAAAAGAATAAGAAACTCTTGCAAATTGAGGAGTACCTTTAACTAAAAATTTAGAAGTGGAAGATGAAAAGGAAAACATTCCAATTATAAAAAGAGTCAGTCCTCCTAAAAAAAAAATATATTTTGGTTTGTAATTCTTTGGAATATCTATTAAACTCAAATAAAACAAGATTGTATACGGAATTAAGAATAACATTAGACTTATGGATTGAATCCCTAAAAATTCTGAAGCTTCATTGAAATTTGTATTCGAAATTGCCAATAAACTTGCTACTGACAGTGGCCCTTTTAATAGTAACCAATGTGTAATTTCTAAAAAGCCAATTATAAAATAAAAAACTACAGTTAGTTGATAAAAAATCTTCTTTTTGGTTAAATAGTAAGGAATAGTTGCTATTGGGATCCATAATAAATTCGAAAAAATTCCATATTTATCAGACACATCAAAATCAATGATGTAGCCTAAAAAAACAGGAATTAAAACTATTAACACTAGATATTTAGGATATACCTGTTCAATTAATTCTAATATTTTTTCAATCATTTATCTAATTACCGAAATTGAACTTAATAATAAATTCAACTCTATTTATAAAAAAGGCAAATATAACATATCTCTCTTAATAACTTTAAACGATTTCAATGAATAGTTATTTTACGTTTAACAAATACTTTTACACAATTTTCATATAGTTATTTACATTTTCTTCAATACGCTTTAAAACTGCTGTAGTATCAGACTTCACAAATTTTTCCCCTGTAATTTTCTGATACAATTCAATATATCTTTCTGAAATTTCAATAACTTTTTCAGAGGTCATTTCTGGAACAATTTGCCCCACTTCACCTTGAAAATCATTTGCAATTAACCATTGTCTTACAAATTCTTTAGATAACTGCTTTTGTGCCTCTCCCTTATCTTGACGCTCCTGATAACCATCAGTATAAAAATAACGTGAAGAATCTGGAGTGTGAATTTCATCAATCAATACTATAGTACCATCAGCTTTTTTACCAAATTCATATTTTGTATCTACTAATATCAATCCGCGTTGAGCTGCTAATTCCGTTCCTCGCAGAAACAGAGCTTTTGTATAGGTTTCTAATATTTTATAATCTTCTTCAGAAACAATACTTTTTAAAATGATGTCAGCACGAGAAATATCTTCATCATGATCACCTTCTTCTGCTTTTGTGGCTGGGGTAATTATAGGTTCAGGAAATTTATCATTCTCTTGCATTCCTTCAGGCATTGATTCTCCACAAATCAAACGCTTACCAGCTTTATATTCACGTGCGGCATGACCTGAAAGATAGCCTCTAATGACCATTTCAATTTTAAAAGGCATACATAAATGGCCGATAGCCACATTCGGATCTGGAGTTGCTAGCAACCAATTTGGAACAATATCCTCAGTAGCTTTCATCATTTTAGTTGCTATCTGATTTAATATTTGACCCTTAAAAGGTATTTGCCTTGGCAAGACCACATCAAAAGCTGAAAGTCTGTCAGATGCAATCATAATTAACAATTCGTCATTAATATTATAGACCTCGCGTACTTTACCTCTATAAACAGATTTCTGTTTCGGGAAATTAAAATTAGTCTTGTCAATTGTATTCATAAATCTATTAATTATCCTCTATAACAAGAGTGTTTATTTTATCTATCTCTAAAACTACTCCACCTCTATTCCTTTATAAGCCAAAATAATTTCCTTCACTAATCGATGTCTTATCACATCATTCTCATCAAAATATACTATACTGATACCTTTTATACTTTTCAATGCCAATAACGATTCTTTCAGTCCTGAAATTTGTCTTTTAGGCAAATCAATCTGACCAGGATCACCATTGATAATAAACTTTGCATGTTTACCCATTCTAGTTAAAAACATTTTCATTTGTGCATGAGTTGTATTTTGAGCCTCATCTAAAATCACAAATGCATTGTCTAAAGTTCTACCTCGCATAAATGCTAAGGGTGCAATTTGTATCACCTTAGATTCTAAATAAGATTGTAACTTTTCATGCGATATCATATCACGCAATGCATCATACAATGGTTGCATAAACGGATCTAACTTATCTTTCAAATCTCCTGGTAAAAATCCTAAATTCTCTCCTGCTTCTACCGCAGGTCTAGTCAAAATAATACGTTTTACATCTTTACTCTTTAATGCTTTTACTGCCAAAGCAACAGCAGTATATGTTTTACCGGTACCAGCTGGACCAACTGCAAAAAGCATGTCGTTCTTTTGCATTTCAGCTACCATTTTACGCTGATTTTCTGTTTGAGGCTTTATTAATTTACCGTTGACCCCATGAACAATAATAGCATCATCTTTTTTAGACCTTTTTGGCGATTTCCCATTTGTAGTCAACAAACGCTCAATACTGTTCTCATCTAATTTAGAGTATTTCATAAAATAAGCAATTAACATTTCTACACGCTTCTCAAACTCATCCAACAGTGCTTCATCTCCAAAAATTTTAATCTTTGTGCCTCTTGCAACAATTTTAACTTTAGGGTAATGTTTTTTTAACAGTTCAATATTGCTGTTTTGAGTACCAAAAAAATCTTTCGGACTAATTTCTGTTAACTCAATAATTCTTTCGTTCAAATTTAAATTTTTATAGTATGATGAAAATTAATTACAAAATCTCTTATTTTTCTTACTTATTACTAGTAATGATTATATTCTCTCTCTTACAAATCTCAATAGTTTTATCTATTGAAAACGAAAAATAATATGTAGTTTTGTAAGCAAATTTAATATTAATTCAGTAACCAACTACTCTCTTTTTCAATATTAATTAACAAATGTCTTTAATAACATTAACAACTGATTTTGGAACCAAAGACCATTTCATTGGTGCCATTAAAGGAACCATTTACAATGAGCTTACTAATGCTCGAGTTGTTGATATTTCACATCAAATTTCACCTTTTAATATTACTGAAACTGCCTATATTTTAAAGAATGCCTATAAAAACTTCCCGAAAGGAAGTATTCATATTATAGATGTCGACTCTGAATTAAGTATTGAAAATAAACATATTGCTGTAAAATTAGATGAACACTATTTCATTTGTGCTAATAATGGTATCATGTCAATGATAGCTTCAGAAATTAATCCTGAACAAATTGTAGAAATAACCATTCACAATACCTTAGAGAGTTCTTCTGCTTTTGTAAAAGTAGCATGTCATATTGCACGTGGTGGTACTTTAGAGGTTATTGGAAAATCTATACCTGAAATAAAACAACTAAACGAAGTATATCCTCACATTAACAAAGAAAACAATCAAATAGTAGGTAGTATTATTTATATTGATAACTACGGAAACGTAATTAGTAATATCACAAAAAAATTATTTCAAGAAATAGGCAAAGGACGTCCGTATGAAGTAAAAGCTAGACATTATACTTTTAAAAAAATACTGAATAAATACAATGAGATTATTGATTTTGACATTCCCCTAGAAAAAAGACAAGTTGATGGTGAAAGATTGGCTATTTTTAATACAGCTAACTATCTTGAAATCGCTGTATATAAAAGTAATTTAAAATCAGTTGGTGGTGCTTCTACCCTATTAGGATTAGATTATAGAGATTCTATAACCGTTAATTTTTTATAAAATGTTTATAAGAATAGTAAAAATGAATTTTAAAGCGGATAATGTTGATAAATTCTTGAGTATTTTTAACGCCAATAAAGAAAAGATTAGAAATAGTAAAGGATGCAGTCATCTTGAATTGTACAGAGACAAAACAAATCCTTCTATTTTCTTTACCTATAGCTATTGGGACAAAGATCAAGATCTTGAAAATTATAGAAATTCTGAACTTTTTACAACTGTTTGGGCTAAAACGAAGGTACTCTTTAATGATAGACCCGAAGCATGGAGTGTCGATACGGTTTTCAGTAGCAGTGAGCAGTAAATATATAATTGATTAAAATAAATAGAACATGATTGCCATATTAAAAAAAGAACTCAATTCCTTCTTTGCCTCTCCGATAGGCTATTTGGTTATTGCTGTTTTTTTAATCATCAACGGACTCTTTTTATGGGTCTTTAAAGGAGATTTCAATATCTTAAATGCTGGTTTTGCAGATTTGAACAGCTTCTTCTTTATAGCTCCTTGGTTTTTTCTGTTTTTAATTCCCGCAATTACCATGCGTAGTTTTTCTGATGAATTTAGATTAGGAACTATCGAAATTTTAAAAACAAAACCTTTAAGCAATACCCAAATTATATTGGGTAAATTTTTCGGTGCATTGGTTTTAATTATTTTAGCATTAATCCCTACGCTAATTTATGTATTTAGCATTTTAAAGTTAGGTAACCCAACTAATAATTTAGATTTTGGTAGCACATTGGGTTCATATATAGGTTTATTATTCTTGGCAAGTGCCTATACCTCTATTGGTTTATTTACCTCTACGTTTTCAAACAATCAAATTGTTGCTTTTATTATTGCTATTCTTATTTCCTTCTTTATGTTTTACGGTTTTAAAGCTTTGGCAGATTTAGAACTCTCAGAAACTTTAAGAAGTTTTGGAATGCACGATCATTTTAAAAGTATCAGTAGAGGCGTCATTGACACAAAAGATATTGTTTATTTTGTCTCTATCACTGTTTTCTTTTTATTCTTAACTAAATTAAAATTAGATAAAGAATGAAACATATAAGTAAAATAATCACTCTAACTCTAGTTTTAGCTGTCATTAACTTTATGGCAAATAAATTCTATAAACGCTTTGATCTTACAAAAGACAAACGTTATACCTTATCAAAAACTACAGAAGCCATCCTTGATAAACTAGATGAAAATGCTATCATAAAAGTATATCTTGAAGGTGATTTTCCTGCTGAATTTAAACGCTTACAAATAGAAACTAGGCAACATCTTGAAGAATTAACTGCAATTAATAATCATGTCAAGTTTAAATTTATTGATCCGTTAGAGCAAGCCGAAGAATTGATAAAAATAGGCTTACAACCCAGTAGACTTTCAGTTCAAGAAGATGGTAAATTATCTGAAGCTATTGTTTTTCCGTGGGCAACCATTACCTACAAAGGTAAAACGGAAAACATTTCTTTACTGACTGAAGTTTCTGTTGAAAATCAAGAGCAACAATTACAAAACTCGATTGAAAATTTAGAATATGCTTTTTCTGATGCTATTCATAAAGTATCCTCTGAAAAGACTCAAACTATTGCTATATTAAAAGGAAATGGAGAATTAGATGACATCTATTTGGTTAGTTTTTTAAGTGAATTAAGTAAATACTATAAATTAGCACCTTTTACGTTAGATTCTGTGAGTAGTCATCCTCAAAAAACATTAGAACAACTCTCAGAGTATGATTTAACCATTATAGCGAAACCAACGGAAGAGTTTACTGAAAAAGAAAAATTTACTCTAGATCAATACATTACCAATGGCGGAAAATCATTGTGGTTGATTGATAATGTTACAGCTGAACTTGATAGTTTAATGCTAACTGGTCAAAGCTTGGCTTTCAATAAAAAATTAAATCTAACCGATTTATTATTTAGTTATGGTGTAAGAATTAACTATAATTTAATTAAAGATGCCTACAGCTCAACTATTCGTTTGGCTGATGGCAATACTGGTAACAAAACACAGTTTAATGATTATATTTGGCATTATCATCCGTTAATTACTTCAAAGAATAATCATCCTATTACTAAAAATATTGATCCTGTAAACTTACGCTTTGCTAATACTATTGACACACTAAAAAACAGCATAAAAAAGACCCCACTCTTACAAAGTTCTGATTTTTCAAAAGCGGTAGGCACACCTGTAATTATATCGTTAGTAGATATTTCAAAAAAACCAGAAAAGAAAGATTACAATAAAGGCAATCAAACCTTAGGCGTTTTATTAGAAGGTGAGTTCACCTCTGCCTATGCTAACAGAGTAAAACCATTTGAAACTCTCCTTTTTAAGGATAAAAGTGAGTCTAATAAAATGGTGGTTATTGCTGATGGAGATATTATAGCCAATGAATTGGTAAAGGGTCAACCGATAGATTTAGGAGTCGATAAATACACGAGTGTCCGTTATGGAAATGCTGATTTTTTAATGAATACTATTAATTATTTATTAGACGATTCAGGCTTATTACAATTACGTTCAAAAACTATACAATTACAATACTTAGATAAGGAAAAGGCATATACCGAGAGAACGTTTTGGCAATCTATAAACGTTGTAGTTCCTCTTATTATTTTGATTCTTTTCGGAGGCATCTACACTTTCATAAGAAAGAAAAAATATAGTTAAAAAACTGTTAAACAAACTTTACAACATTGATATTTATTATCTTTGATTCAATTCTAACTAAACAATAAATTATCATGTACAAAAAATTAGTAGTAATGTTCCTATTTATTGGAGCCTTAAGTGTTAATGCACAAGTAAAGTCACCTGCTCCTAGTCCATCATCTAAAACCGAATTAAAAGTTGGTTTAACCGATGTTACCATTGAATATTCTCGACCTTCAATGCGTGGGAGAACTATTTTTGGAGATTTAGTACCTTATGGAAAAACTTGGAGAACTGGTGCCAATGCCAATACAAAAATAACCTTTAGTGATGATGTCCTTATTCAAGGAGATAGCTTAAAAAAAGGAACTTATGCTATCTATACTGTTCCTAATGCAGAGTCTTGGGATGTTATTTTCTATAGTGATGCTACCAATTGGGGAACTCCTCAAGTTTGGGATGAAGGCAAGGTTGCTGTAAAAAAATCTGTAAAAGTTACTATCTTTCCAGAAATGGATATGGAAACGTTTACCATACTTATCGATGATTTAGCCGATGGAAAATCTGGTAAACTAAATTTTCTTTGGGATGATACCATTATAACCCTTAAAATTGAAGTACCTTCTGATGCAATAGCTCAAGCAAGCATTGATAAAATTATGGGTGGTCCAACAGCTAACGATTATTTTAGTGCTGCATCTTATTACCGAAATGGTGGTAAAGATTTAAAACAAGCCTTGGTATGGATTACCAAAGCAACTAACTTACGTAAAGAAGCTTATTGGATGATGAAAGAAAAATCATTAATTCATGAGGCTTTAGGCGATACAAAAAATGCTCTTGTAGCTGCAAAAGCATCTTTAGAAGTTGCAGAAAAAGCAGGAAATGCTGATTATGTGAAAATGAATAAAGACAACATTGCAAAATGGTCTAAATAGATTTAATCTCTTAAATACAACCTACTATGAAAAAATTTAAATTCTTAATCCTATTTACTTTAGTAGCAACATTAAGTTTTGCTCAAAAAAGTCCTAAACAACAAACAACTGGTGCTATTGATGGTGTTAACATTACGATAGATTATAGTGCACCAAGTGTAAAGGGTAGAACCATTTGGGGCGACTTAGTAAAGTATGATAAAGTTTGGAGAGCTGGTGCTAATGAAAATACCACTATTTCTTTTGATAAAGGTGTTACCATTAATGGCAATGATTTACCTGCTGGTAAATATGGCTTTTTTATCATTCCAAATGGAGAAGGAGATTGGACAATTATTTTCAATACCAAAAATGACAATTGGGGAGCTTTTAAATACAAAGAAAAAGAAGATGCTCTTCGTGTTAATATTACACCAGTGATTGGAGAAGAAAACCAAGAACAATTATTTTATGGTGTGATGGACACAATACTTTTTGCTTGGGAAAAAATTTCACTTAATATTAAAGTGGCTGCCAAATAAATATTTTTTAAAAAAAAATATAAAAACCTCAATGAATATCATTGAGGTTTTTTTTATTGACTTACATCTATTTAAGCTTCTGTTTTTTCTTCTTTAAAAAATGTTTGAATTACAATAGCAATCCCCATCACTATAGCACAGCCTACAAAATTCAGCCATAAATAAGGCAAATTGACGTATTCGTATTTATCTAAGAAGTACAAGCCAATAATTATGACTTGGGTAATTAAACCCGCAATAAATACAGCATTTCCTTTTACATATTTGATAAAGAAAGCTAATAAGAAAATACCCAATACATTGCCATAAAAGATAGAACCGATAATATTGACCAATTGTATCAAATTATCAAACAAACTGGCAACACTAGCTACCATTATAGCAATAATACCCCATAATAATGTAAACCATTTTGACATGGTCACAAAGTGCTTGTCAGTCCGTTCTCCCTTAACATTACGTTTATACAAGTCTATTGCTGTCGTTGAACCTAAGGCATTTAACTCAGATGCTGTTGAAGACATAGCTGCTGATAATATCACTGCCAATAACAAACCTATCAAACCTCTTGGCAAATAATTCAATATAAAATGAATAAAGACATAATCTTTATCATTCGTCTCTATTTTAGTAGTTGCTTTATCAATAATAAGCTTTGCTTCATCTCTTAAACCTTTATCTAAAGCTTCTAACTCTTGTATCCGTTCAGAACCCAATGTATTTGTCGGTTTTGAAGCTAGTTGTAATTGTAATGTTCGCTTTTCATCTTCAAACTCTTTATGTGTCGCTTCAAGTTTATTATATTGGTTAATATAACTGGTTTTTTCTACAGCTTTTTTTGCTTCTGGATTAAAGTGTAATGGTGTAGGATTGAACTGATAGAAAACAAAAACCATAACCCCAACCAATAGAATAAAGAATTGCATGGGTACTTTTAGCAAGCCGTTAAAGAGCAAGCCCAACTGCATTTCTTTGATGGATTTTCCTGACAAATACCGTTGCACTTGACTTTGATCTGTACCGAAATACGAGAGCATTAAAAATGTACCACCAATAATACCGCTCCAAAAGGTGTAGCGATTGTCTAAATCGAATGAAAAGTCTAAAATATCCATCTTACCACTTGCACCTGCAATTTCTAAGGCTTTGGTAAAAGTGATTTCCTCTGGTAAATAGCTTAAAATTAAATAGAATGCAATAAACATCCCTGAAAAAATAACAGCCATTTGGTGTTTCTGCGTTACACTTACGGCTTTTGTACCTCCAGAAACTGTATAAATAATCACTAAAACTCCAATGCTAATATTAAGTGTAATCAAATCCCAGCCCAACACAGCAGAAAGGATAATTGCTGGTGCAAAAATGGTGATTCCTGCTGCCAAGCCTCGTTGGATTAAAAACAAAATTGCGGCTAAGGTTCTTGTTTTTAAATCAAAACGTGTTTCTAAATATTCATAAGCTGTATATACCTTTAAACGATGGTAAATAGGAATAAAAACTAAGGAAATAATAACCATTGCAATTGGCAATCCGAAATAAAACTGCACAAAACCCATTCCGTCATGAAAAGCCTGTCCTGGGGTTGATAGAAATGTAATTGCACTTGCTTGGGTTGCCATAACTGACAAACCGATTGTCCACCATTTTGATTGATTACCTCCACGGATAAAATCATCTACATTTTTACTGCCTCGAGTTTTCCAAACGCCATAAAGAACAATAAATAATAAGGTACAACTAAGTACTATCCAATCTAGTTGCTGCATATCAGTTAAAGTATTGCATTAAGAAATAAAACAGCACTATATACACTGCATTGGCAATTAGAACAATGGTATAAGAAGATTTCCAATGGTATTTTTTAGAATCCATATTTTAACTTATTTGTTTTTACCTACAGACAACATATTTGCAAACAATTTATAAGCACCTGGCACACCCGCAGGTAATTCTCTAAAAAAGCTCAATCCTGTATAAATAAAATACCCTTTACCATGTTTAGCAATCAACAAACTTCCTTTTTTAGCTGATTCGCCTTTATCATACATTGATAATATGGGTGTAAACTCTTTTGACCACTTATCAGGAAAATACAAGCCACGCTCTTGTATCCATCCATCAAAATCACTTTCATTAATTTTATTAGGAGTATTCAATAATTCATGTTCTTTTGCTAAAAGCTTCACTTTAGCGTCTTCTTCAACAACTCTATCTCGTGATAGACGCAATGAAAAAGGAGAGATTTTATCTACTTTCAAGCCTCTATTAGTGTTGTATTGCACAATTAATGTACCTCCATTCTCTACATATTTATGCAACTCTTTTTGATAAAAGCTTGCTTTATCATCAACATTATATGTCCGAATCCCTAAAACAACAGCATCAAATTTCTTTAAATTAGCTGCTTTTATATCTTTCTCCTTCAATTCAACAACAGTATAACCTATTTGTCGCAAACTAGCAGGAACTTGATCTCCAGCTCCTTGAATATAACCTACTAAATTGCCTTTCTTTTTGATGTCTAATCTCACTATTTTTGCTTCTGATGGCAATACAATCGTCTGCTTTGGAATGTGATTGTAATTGATTTCTATGAGCTCTTGATTATAATCTACACTATCAATGCTTACAATAGGAGAAATATATCCTTCACTTTGGTTTTTTGGCGGACTTAACTTAAAAATTACTGTTTTTTCTTCTCCAGCTTCTGTAATTGTAAAATCAATATTTTCAGGACTCACTTTCCAATCATTAGGTGTACATAAAGTAATAGAACCTTTTATATTATCTTTTGAAGATCGGATGGTAACTGGTATTTCTTTAGAATTTTCAGTTTCAAAAATTGTAACTTTATTAGCAATACTTGCCGTAACTATAGGTGATATCTCAAAGGATTGATACACTTCTCCTTTTACAGGATCATTAAATTTATAAATTACATCTTTTTGATATTCAATAGCATACCCGTCAATATCTAAACTAAATTTTACTTTTATAGTTTTTGGGGTTTCAGGATTTCCAATTAGATTGTTATCCAAAACTTTATACATTCCCAACGTACTTTGCTGATTTAACCAATACGAATTGGTGGAATGAATATCTGTTGGCATTACACCTTTTAAAGTTAGTTTATGACTTCTGTTATTTTGTAAAGCAATCGTTGAATTGTCAGAAATATGAAGCGGTAGTATCTGTACATTCACTAATTTGATGTTTTGTGAGCTTCTATTTATCGCTTCTATAGAAAAAGAGACTTCTTCTGAAGGATAAGCACTTGACTGACTTGAAACTGCTTCTAAATATAGACCTGCACAAGCAGCAATTATGTTTTTAATCTCATTAGATTTAATAGCTTTCCAATGCTCATCCGTTAAGGCAGAGATTAGCTTATAGGCTTTTAATAAATCAGGAATACTAGCTGACGGATTTTTAAAATCAAAGTTTTTTTCAACATCATTCAATAAAGATTCTATTTCAGCACCACCTTCTACTCTACTCCATGTAGTATCAAGACCTTCAAAGATATTCCTGCTTTTAGGAAACTCTCCTTTTACCAATTCAATATATTCTTTTTGCTCGCCTCTTGTTCCTGTATTACCAAAACCCTGTGATTGGTGTTGACTTCTACTTAAAGCTGCTATTTCACTGTTTGACAATCCGCTAGACGAATAATAAACACCTGTATCAAAGCTTAACATTTTTGATTTATCGGCTCTTTCAAACTTCTCCTTACTTCCATAAAACCACCAAGTGGTATTAAAAAATAAACGCTTGGGTTGCCAAGGCTTGTGTAAATCATGACTTTTAAAAGTTGCATCACCTACCAAATCAAACGCTTCAGAGCTTAGCATTGCAGATGAAGTATGATGCCCATGCGTTTTTCCTGCCGAAGCAACATTAAACCGATTGATAATAATGTCTGGTTTAAATTTTCTAATGATACTAACTACATCTTTTAAAACCTCCTCTTTATTCCAAATTTCTAACGTCTCATCAGGATGCTTAGAATAGCCAAAATCTTTTGCTCTTGTAAAAAACTGCTGCCCACCATCAATTCTACGTGCTGCTAACAGCTCTTGCGTTCTAATCACACCTAATAATTCTTTTAGCTCAGGCCCTATTAAATTTTGACCTCCATCGCCTCTGGTAATTGAAAGGTAAGCTGTTCTAGCTTTTACTTTATTTGAAAAATAAGAAATCAAACGTGTATTTTCATCGTCAGGATGTGCTGCTAAATACAATACAGAGCCTAAAAAATTCAGTTTCTGAATAGATTCATGAATTTCAGCTGAATTAGGTTTATTAGGCTGTTGTGCTGACAGAACACTATGAAATAAAAGGAAAACAAAAAATAATGAGCAAAACTTCATATATTAAATAGTAGTAGGTTAGTTCACAAACTTACTCAATTCTACCAGTAAAAATGTTATATTATGAAAACCTTAACATTTTCTGATAAAATGTGAATAAAAGGGGATAATTAAATTTTTTTTGCTCACATATAATATGATATATTTGTATATATATTTTAAACCACATTTTAGATGAAATTTATAGTTTCAAGCACACAATTGTTAAAACAACTTCAAATACTAGGAGGTGTCATCAATAACAACAATACATTACCTATTTTAGATAACTTTTTGTTTGAATTAACTGACAAACAATTAAAAGTTTCTGCTTCTGATTTAGAAACAACTATGAGTACTGTTATACCTGCTGAAGCAGATGAAAATGGAACTATCGCTGTAAATGCAAGATTGTTATTAGATACTTTAAAAACATTCCCAGAACAACCACTAACTTTTGTAGTTGAAGATAATAATACTATTGAAATTAGTTCTGAAAGTGGTAAATACGCGTTGGCATATGCTAATGGTGAAGAATTCCCTAAAGCAATAGAGTTAGAAGGAGCTAGTTCTACAAGTATAAAAGGTGATATTTTAGCAACTGCTATATCTAAAACTATTTTTGCCTCTGGTAATGATGATTTACGCCCTGTAATGAGTGGTGTTTTCTTTCAATTTTCTACTGAAGAATTAACTTTTGTTGCTACTGATGCTCATAAATTAGTAAAATACACTAGAACTGATGTTCATGCCAGTGAAGTTGCTGAGTTTATCATGCCTAAAAAACCTTTAAATTTATTAAAGAACATACTTTCGGGTACAGAGAATGAAATTAAGATAGAATACAATAATGCAAATGCAAAATTCACTATTGATGAAACCATTTTAATTTGCCGTTTGATTGATGGTAAGTATCCTAATTATGATGCGGTTATCCCAAAAGAGAATCCGAATAAATTAACCTTAGATAGAAATTCATTTCTAAACTCGGTAAGACGTGTTTCTATTTTCTCAAGTAAAACTACACATCAAATCAGATTGAAAATGGCAGGTAAAGAGCTTAACATCTCTGCTGAAGATCTTGATTTTTCTAACAAAGCTGACGAACGCTTACAATGTAGTTATGAAGGTGATGATATGCAAATAGGTTTTAACTCAAAATTTTTATCTGAAATGTTAAGTAATCTAGACTGTAACGACATCTTATTAGAAATGTCTTTACCTAACAGAGCTGGAATCTTAACCCCAATTGATGGGTTAGAAGAAGGGGAAAGTATAACCATGCTAGTAATGCCTGTGATGCTCAACGGCTAAGTATTAATCTTATTTAGATCCATTTATCTTGTTATTTATTTTAGAAAAATAACAGAATACTCCGTTAAACATACCATTTATATAGAAAACTTTACATTTTATATATTTTGTCTAGGAAGTGTAAAATATATCATTACCTTCGTAATCTCTCACAAAGCTATGTTACTTGAATTTTTTTAGTGAATTTATTTACTTTAAATCAATTGTTTTACTCTTTTGATTAACAATGTAATGAACACGAAATTTAACAAAATTCATTCTATGAAAAGAACATTACTCTCTATTTTAATAGTACTGGTATTTAACTTGATAGCTGTTGCTCAGACTACAGACTACTCTAAAGTTATTTTCAGTAGTAACATATATCAATACAAAGAAACTGAGCCAAAAACACAAGAATTGGGTGTAGACAAAGATCTTCTTGCAGATATTGTTGGTAAACTTGGCGACTCCTTATATACTAAAAAAGAACAAAAAGATATTATTGATAAAGCTTGGTTGGCTTTTTCAAACCCTAAATTATTTGATTTTATTTATAAAGATTTTGCAGTTACCTCTCATAAGAATTGGGGAAAGATGAATGCTAAAGGAGAATTGGTTTTAGAACCAAATCCTTACCTTACCGAATGGACCATCAGTAATGATGAAATGCCTTATTTTCAATTGGCTTTAAGTAAAATATTGAGTCATTATAGTTTAATTACTTATGGTGATGATGCTGAGGGTATTAAATCTTCTTTTAATGAATTATTAATTACGAAAAACATTAATTTTCAAGATCCAAAAGATGATGATTGGGCTTATTCTTATTTAGAAACTGTAAATAATCAGCTTGTAAAAAAAGGGCTGGTTGCTTTAGTTACCAAGGGTTATTACAATATCATTGTTTGTAAACTTGGTGAAAAAGAAGAACTTACCCAGCTATTTAAAAAAATTGACTGGGACTTTATACAACCATAATTTATACTATTCTAATAAAATTACCGTTTTCATGTAACAGAATTTAGTTTTACAATAATTTTAACTAGGTAAAACTAAACTCTCTAACAAAATTATTAACATCAACCTTGATTGACTAACTAAACCAATCATAAGTGATAAAAATAAGCCCCCTATGAAAAAGGTATTGCTTTTTATAATAGCAACCATATTCAGTTTTATTGCTATTGCCCAGACTACCGACTACTCTAAAGTAATTTTTAGCAGTAATATTTATCAATATAAAGATAAAAAACCCAAAACTCAAGAATTAGGTATTGATAAAGAGTTACTTATTGATATAATTGGTAAACTTGGAGATTCCTTATACACAAAGAAAGAACAAAAAGAAATTATTGACAAAGCTTGGTTAGCCTTTTCTAACCCTAAAATGTTTGACTTTGTCTACAAAGATTTTGCCGTAAGCACTATTAATAATTGGGGCCAAATAAATGCTAAGGGTGAATTGGTGCTAGAACCTAACCCCTATCTTACAGAATGGACTATCAGCAATGGTGAAATGCCTTATTTTCAATTGGCTTTAAGTAAAATATTGAGTCATTATAGTTTAATTACTTATGGTGATGATGCTGATGCCGTAAAATCTTCTTTTAATGAATTGTTAATTACGAAAAACATTAATTTTCAAGACCCAAAAGATGATGATTGGGCATATTCTTATTTAGAAACTGTAAATAGTAATCTTGTAAAAAAAGGACTCGTAGCTTTGGTTACTAAAGGTTATTATAATATCATTGTTTGTAAAATTGAGAAAAAAGAAAAAATTACAGAATTATTTAAAAAAATTGACTGGGAATTTATTCAACCCTAATTTCATACTTTATTCAATAAAAAAAAACGTTCTTTGTTGAATAGAAAAAATTGCTTTTATAGATTATTGAAAATAGAAAAAGTATCCTTATTAATCAATGGCATTATAATTGATTTATAGTGCATAAAAAGAACATATATAATGAATAGGATATTATTATTTATACTGGTTATTACATGTAACCTGAACGGATGGTCACAACCTGATTATTCTAAAATAAGATTTTATAGTAAAATTAAAGAATACAAAGAAATCAAACCTAGTTTGAAAGATATTGATATAAAAAAAAGTGACATCAATCAAATCATTACCTTATTAGGAGATTCTTTTTATACAGAAAGTGAAATTGAAGACATGGCTGAAAAAGTTTGGCTGTCATATATCGACCCGAAAAAGTTTGATTTTGTCTTTAAAGACTTAGCCATAAGATCTATACCTAATTGGAATAAGAAAAATTACAAAGGTGAAATAGTCATTGAACCCAATCCGTTTTTAGCTTTATGGACAATAGCTGATAATGAGAAAACTTATTTTCAAGCAGCATTAAGTCAACTACTCACCTATTACGGACTCATGGGGTATGGTGAAAATGGTAAGAACACTAAAATGGCTATAAATAAAATGTTGCACACCCAAACAACAAAGTTCAGATCGGTAAGAAGTAGTGATTATACAGCTTCATATTTAAGATCGGTCAATTCAGTCATCAACCCTAAAAACCTTTCTGTTTTAGTGACTACTAAATATTATTTCTTTATCAGTAAAACGGACAGAAAAGAAGAAGTCAAGAGATTATTTAAAAAAATTGATTGGCATTTTTCTTTGCCACAATAAGAAATTTATAATTACAAACCTAAAACTCTTTCACATGTGAAAGAGTTTTTTTTAGTATATTCACAGCATGAATTTTTTAGCTCATATTCTTCTTTCTGGTGAAAACGATCAAATTAAAATAGGAAACTTTATTGCTGATGCTATAAAAGGCAATAACTACAAAGGCTACAATGAGGCCATCCAAAAAGGAATTTATTTTCATAGAAAAATAGATTCTTTTACTGACTCACACGCTATTGTTAAAATAAGTAAGAGACGACTCCATGAACGATACAAACATTATGATGGTGTTATTATTGATATTCTTTACGATCATTTTTTAGCGAAAAACTGGACAACCTACAGCCAAATACCTTTAGAAGATTATTCTAAAACCTTTTATAATTTACTAAACTTTAACTTTGACATCCTTCCAGAAAAGGTTCGAAATTTCTTACCCTATATGATACAAGGAGATTGGCTATACAATTATAGGACTTTAGAAGGCATCGAAAAAGTACTTATTGGCTTAAACAAACGAACAAAAAACAGATCTCAAATGCATTTGGCTATTGAAGATTTAAAACTCCACTATACAGAGTTTGACAATGATTTTACAACCTTTTTTAACGACTTACAACAATTTTGTCTTAAAGAATTAAAAACAATAAATACATGAAAAAATTCCTACTTCTTTTAACGCTATCATTAGTATTCATCCAATGTAGAAACAATAAGAATTCCGAAAACCAAGAAATAATAGTCCAAAAAGAGATTGGGTTTATTGCTGATTCAGCCATGGTAGTTTCTGCAAGAGAAGAAGCTTCTAACATTGGAGTTGAAATAATGAGACAAGGCGGAAATGCCTTTGATGCATCAATTGCAACAAGTTTGGCTTTAGCAGTAGCGTATCCTTATGCTGGTAATATTGGCGGTGGTGGGTTTATGGTCTATAGAATGACTGATGGTGCAATTGGTGCAATTGACTATCGTGAAAAAGCACCACTGGCAGCAACAAAAGATATGTATCTTGATGAAAACGGAAATATCATTCCAGATAAAAGCACTTTAGGTGCTATGGCAGTGGGTGTTCCGGGCTCTATTAGTGGCTTATTTGACATCCATGAAAAATTCGGGTCTATGCCTTTTGAAAAATTGATTCAACCTGCTATAGATTTAGCTACAAAAGGAGTTGTTGTTACTAAAAAACAAGAAAAAGTCAATAACAAATATAGACCTCTTTTTGAAAAAGCAAATCATAGAACTATTTTACTAGACAAAGATTGGAAAACTGGTGATACCATTAAATATCCTGCTTTAGCAGCTACATTAACACGTATTAGAGATCATGGTAGAGATGAGTTCTACAAAGGAAAAACCGCAACAATGTTGGTTGACTACGTGCGAAAACTTGGCGGAATTATTACCAAAGAAGACCTCGGAAAATACCAAGCCAAATGGCGTAAACCCATTACTTTTACTTATGATAATAATAAAATAATTTCTATGTCTCCACCCTCAAGTGGTGGTATTTGCATTGCTCAGATTTTAAAAAGTATAGAGCCTTATAATATTGAACAATACAAACACAATTCTACCAAATATATTCAATTGATTACTGAAGCTTCTCGTAGAGCCTATGCAGATAGATCTCATTTTTTAGGCGATCCTGATTTTGTAAATATTCCTGTTGACAGCTTAACATCATCAGCTTATTTAGCCAAGAGAATGCTTGATTATAATTGGGATAAAGCAACACTGTCTACTGATATGAAACATGGAGAAATTGTTTTTTCTGAAAGCGATGAAACCACGCATTTATCAATTATCGATCAATTCGGAAATGCAGTTTCAATTACAACCACTATAAACGGAGCTTATGGCTCTAAAGTATATATTGAAGAGGCAGGTTTCTTCTTAAATAATGAGATGGATGATTTCAGTTCAAAACCTGGTGAACCCAATATGTTTGGTCTTATTGGTGCTGAAGCCAATGCTATTGTTCCTCAAAAAAGAATGTTAAGCTCTATGACACCTACCATTGTAGAAAAAAATGGTAAATTAAAAATGGTTTTAGGTTCTCCTGGCGGATCAACCATAATTACCTCAGTAATGCTAAATATTTTAAATGTATTAGAATACGATATGACCATGCAAGAATCAGTTTCTAAACCTCGTTTTCATCACCAATGGATGCCTGACAATATAAAATTTGAACCTGCTTTTGATTCCGTTGTTTTTCCTTCCTTAAAAAAATTAGGTTATCAAATAGACCAAAGCAACTCACCTGTAATTGGTAAAGTTGATGCAATCTTAGTCTTGCCTAACGGAAAATTAGAAGGCGGAGCCGACCCAAGAGGCGATGATAAAGCTGCAGGGTTCTAAAACCAGCTCAAATTCATAGAAATATTTTCTGTTGTTTTACCACGAACCCACCTACCAACTACTGCTGAAAATTTGGCAAAAGCAATCCGAAAATCACTTTAGGAATACTTTTTGACTGTAGTACATTGCAGTAAATTGTTATATGCAAACTATTTTATAAAAAAACCGCATATTCAAAGGCTATATGCTTAGTTTTTTATAATTTCGCAACTGCAAATTTTGACGATTTGTCAATTAATTTTAACGCAATAGTTTTAAAAAAGATGTCAACCTGACATACTGTATTTATGGAAGAAAAGAAATTTGATTTTAATTCGCTTATAGGGTTTGTATTATTAGGTGGTTTAATGCTTGTGTACATGTACATCAATCAACCCACAGCAGAAGAACTTGAAAAACAACGAACAGAACAAATTCAAGATTCTATCCAAAAAACAGAACAACTCACCACAAAAGATATCGTAAAACCTGAAACTGGTATTACAACCATAAAACCTACAGATTCTATTGCATTGGTCAATGCCAAAAGCCAATTAGGTGATTTTGCTTATAGTGCTACGTTGCCTTCTGCCAATAGCAATGAAACAATCATAGAAAACGATTTATTAAAGATTAAAATTTCAAATAAAGGGGGACAAATCACAGAGGTCCAACTTAAAAAGTTCAAAACCTACAATCAGAAGCCATTGTATTTAATTAAGGACAATAATGCACTGTTCAATATAAACTTTGCCACTACTGACAATCGTACGTTAAATACCAAAGATTTATTTTTTGAACCTACATTGACTAAAAACGGAGACAATCAAGTACTTTCAATGAAATTGAAAGTCTCTAACTCACAATTTTTAGAATACCGTTACGAAATAAAGCCTGATGAGTATATGCTTGATTTTGCTATAAAATCACAGGGATTGAACAATGCAATCAATACGTCTCAAGCGTTGAATTTAGATTGGGACTTAAAAGCTTTTCGTCAAGAAAAAAGCTTGAGTACAGAAAATAACTATACTTTCTTCTATTATAAAAGTGAAGATGATGTGAGTTATATTAGAGATGGTGAAGAAAATGAAACTGATGTCGATTGGATAGCCTTTAAACAGCACTTTTTTACTTCCATTTTAAAAACCGACACTCCTTTCAAAGCTTCACAACTAACGTCAGTAAATTTAGTAGATGACGAAAAAATAGATACTGTTTACACCAAACAATTCAGCTTAAAAACACCCTTAGCAATGAAAAGTGGTGAATTGAACTATGACATGAATTGGTATTTTGGGCCTACAGATTATAAAGTTTTTAAAAAATACGAAGGAACTGACATTAAAGAAGTAGCCGATTTAGGTTGGGGTATTTTTGGTTGGATAAACAGAATTATATTCATTCCTGTATTTGCATTTTTAAGTGCTTATATTTCTAATTTCGGATTGGTTATTATCTTAATGACCATCGTTGTAAGAATAATTATGTCACCTGCGGTGTATAAGTCATATTTATCTAGTGCAAAAATGAAAGTGCTACGACCAGAAATGCAAGCCATCAATGACAAATACAAAGGTAAAGAAAATGCCATGAAGCGTCAACAAGAAACGATGGCATTACAGCGTAAAGCTGGTGTTAGTCCACTTTCTGGCTGTATACCCGCTTTAATACAGATGCCTGTATTTTTTGCATTGTTTCGATTTTTCCCTTCAAATATAGATTTACGTCAAAAAGGATTTTTATGGGCAAATGATTTATCATCATATGATATGGTAGCAAAACTACCGTTTGACATTCCGTTTTATGGAGATCATATTAGTTTGTTTCCAATCTTAGCTTCCGTTGCTATTTTCTTTTATATGCGTATGAGTCAAAGTCAGCAAATGAACATGCAACAACCTACACAAGAAGGTATGCCTGACATGCAGAAAATGATGAAAATGATGATGTACTTTTCTCCTGTAATGATGTTGATTTTCTTTAATAAATTTGCCAGTAGTTTAAGTTTGTACTACTTTGTCTCTAACTTATTAACCATTACGATTATGTTGGTCATCAAAAATTTTATTCTTGATGAAGATAAGATTCATGCTCAAATTCAAGAGAACAAAGCGAAGCCTGAGAAAAAGAAAAGTAAGTTTAGACAACGTTTAGACGATGCAATGAAACAAGCTCAAGATCAACAAGCTCAACAAAAAAAGAAGAAATAAATATTAAGAACCCAACAACCCAATTATGAAAATTTTAAAATTAGTTATCCTTCTTGCTTTTACTATAGCACTTACAAGTTGTGCTTCACGCTATAAAACTATCAACCCTAAAGCTATAAATTATATTTCTAACAATAGTGATAATGGTGTTTCTATTCAATATAAATATGACTTGCTTAGAAAAAAATACGCAAAAAAAGAAGTAAAAAAAGGCATTAAGGTAATTTCAATAAAAGTAACAAACAGCACTGAAAATGACTTAGTCTTTGGTAAAGATATCAAGTTGTTTTATGAGAACGAAAATGAATTGGTATTAATGAATAAAGATGAAATTTTTAAAAATTTAAAGCAAAAACCTGCTACCTATTTATTATATTTATTACTAACTCCTGTAAAGCTCTATAAAACTTCTTATACTGGAGAACAAGAAGTTATTTTCCCTATTGGCTATGTTCTTGGCCCTGGAATAGCAGCAGCAAACATGATTACATCAAGCTCTTCTAATAATAAATTTAAAACAGAATTATTAGATTATGACATTACTGGCACAACAATTAAAAAAGGAGAAACAGTTTATGGCTTAATAGGTGTAAGGTCAGATAGTTTTAATGCTATTAAAGTTAAGTTGAATCAATAATAAGTAAAGTAAGACTTTATATATATTACTATTTAAACCGAAGTTTATACTTCGGTTTTTTTTATGAGTTGAGTTAACTTGATTTTTTCATTAAAAAAGGCTAACTTCGTTTTTGCTCGTCCGTCTAGCAGTTGGGTTTACAATTACTCTCAGTTTATCAATTGATTCAGTTGCTAAAAAAATAGCTGAAGCAAGTAAAAAATGATGAAAAAGAAACTTTTTGCTAAGCAGCAAAAAACTCGTGAAAAGAAAACAAAATGAGTGAAAAGGAACTAAATACAAATAGCGAATTACAATTACTTTCAAATTTTATGCTTTTTGAAGCAGACAAAGGCAAAGTAAATATTGATGTGTATTTTCATAATGAAACACTTTGGTTGACGCAAAAGCGTATTGCAGAACTCTTTGAAAAAACAGAACCGTTATAAGTAAACATCTTAAAAAGATATTTAAAGATGGTGAGTTGGATGAAAACGCAGTATGTCGGAATTTCCGACACACTGCCCAAGATGGAAAAACATATAATACCAACTATTATAATTTAAAAGCAATTACAGCAATTGGTTACCGTGTGAATTCGCACAGAGCCATTGAGTTTAGAAAATGGGCAACCGAAATTTTACACGAATACATTATCAAAGGTTTTGCAATGGATGATGAGCGTTTAAAGCAAATAAAGCATTTTGGTGTAGATTATTTTGATGAAATGTTGGAACGAATCCGTGAGATTCGTTTGAGTGAAAGAAGACTATATCAAAAAATAACAGACATTTATGCCTTATCTGCTGATTATGATAATAAGTCAGATATTACATTCAAAAAAAATGAAAAAACAACACATTGACCTAAGTCATACTATAGAAAACGGATTGATAACCTACAAAGGTTTACCCGCACCCATTATTTGTGATTATTTAAGTAGAGAGGAATCAAAAAAACATTACGAAGAAGGAACAGAGTTTCAAATTGGTAAAATTGAAATGGTAACCAATACAGGTACTTATATTGACTGCCCGTTTCACCGATTTGAAAACGGAAAAGACCTTTCTGAAGTAAGCTTAGAAAGTTTTGTTGATTTAGAGGCTGTCCTAATTCACGTTCCTTATGCTGAAACTATAGAAATCACAGAAAATCATTTAAAAAACTATAAAATCAAAAACCGAGCAGTGTTGATTTGTACAGGATGGGATAAATATTGGAATACGGACAACTACTTCGAAAATAATCCGTACTTAACCAAAGGGGCCGCAGAATACTTAAGAGATTCTGGCGTGAAATTGGTGGGGATTGATTCTCATAATATTGATGATACTAGAGGGAAAAGCCGCCCTGTACATACCACCCTATTAGGTGCTGAAATTTTAATTGTTGAGCATCTTTGTAACCTACAAAGCTTACCTCAAGATGGTTTTACATTTACTGCAGTCCCTCCAAAGTTTATAGGTGCTGGCACCTTTCCGGTAAGAGCATTTGTAACAATTTAAAAGAAATAGTAACTAGTTCCTGCGAATTTAGCATGTTATTTTAGTTAAAACAAACGATTTTTTTTACTAAACATCTAAAGACATTAATAACTTTTTTAGTAAAGAGGATATGAATTCCTATAAAATAGGTGATTACCTAATGGTTCTTCCTGTACACTCATGTATGGCAGGCAACACAATGAAAAGTTATACCACTCTTGATGGTGAGGTGATTTCTAGACTTTAATAACGAATTAAAATAGTAAAATGAAAATAATAGACACACTAAAAATGCCAAAAGCAAACGGATATTATTCACAATGTATTGAGTATTATATCTTTCTGGACAACTTCCTATTGATCAAAAAACGAAAATCATTCCTTCGTCAATCGAAGAACAAACCGATTTAGTTTTAAAAAATGTTGAAAGTATATTAATTGAAGCCGGAAGCTCTAGAAATCATATCTTGCAAGTACGGGTTTATATCTCAAATATTGAATTATGGGATAAAGTTAACGAGAGGTATGGTGTTTTCTTTCAAAATCATAAACCAACAAGATGTATCATTCCTACTCGTGAATTACATTTTGGTTGTTTGATAGAAATCGAAATTACTGCAATTGTAGATGATACAAAATTAAGATAAGAAAACACAAAGCAAGTTATGGATATAGAATTACTTATATCATTTTTATTGGCATCAATAATGCTATCATTAATGCCTGGTCCAGACAATGTTTTTGTGCTGACCGAAAGCATTACTAAAGGAAAAAGAAATGGAATCATCATTTCTGCTGGTTTGGCCTCAGGTATCATTGTGCATACCATTGTAATAGCAACTGGCTTATCTGTTCTCGTGCAACAATCGCCCTCTATTTTTAACGGAATAAAAATATTTGGAGCGATATATTTGCTTTATTTAGCCTATTTAACGTATAAAGAAAAAACTTCATCGGTAAGTATACCTGGTCAAAGTAACGATTTAGACAAAAAAGAAAAATGGTTTCCTTTATTCAAAAAAGGATTTATTATGAATGTTTTAAATCCTAAAGTAACCTTATTTTTTATTGCCTTTTTGCCTCAATTTGTCAGCAAAGACGGATTTCCATTTTCTGTACAAATAATCATTTTTGGGGTGCTATTTATGGTTCAAGCTTTTATAGTTTTTAGTCTTATTTCAATAGTTGCAGGAAACCTTAGACAGCTTGTAAATTCAGATACATTCTGGAAAAAAGTAAAATGGATTAAGATAGCGGTACTTACACTTTTAGCAGGATTCTTACTATTAATACCATAACATTCTCTAATTTTAAAAAGATAAACCTACACAATTATGAAAAAAAGTAAAGCATACTGGAACCGACTACTACATAGAGATTTGGCTTATTTTTTCTTAGGATTAATTATCGCTTTCTCGGCATCTGGGATATTATTAAACCATAGAGTAGATATTGATCCTCAAGAATATACGATACAAACAGAGGCTATTCAATTTGATATACCTGAAGATGAATTATTGATTACAGACGATTTCTTTAGAAGTGCATTAACTGATAAGAATATCAATAAAGACTACAAAAGATTTAGAATTCGAGACAATGAAATACGATTGTATCTTGATGATGCATTTGTAAATCTTGATGCAACAACAGGCATTGGTGAAATTGATTATGTAAGAACCATTCCTGTTTTAGGTCAAATGACAATACTACATAAATCTACAAATAAATGGTGGATATGGTTTTCAGACAT
>VAPK011068397.1_pt1 | contig 40419 bp, 33 predicted proteins | sample 3395031 | NCBI WGS metagenome assembly VAPK01 (sample SAMN08290443, study PRJNA428436) | hydrothermal vent metagenome | isolation source: Deep-sea hydrothermal vent chimney 1 | place: Pacific Ocean: Juan De Fuca Ridge
TCATAAGTGCCAGTAAAAAGAAGGGGAAACTGGCATATGTATTCGGGGGAGTCTGGTTGAAAAACATCATAAGTGCCAGTAAAAAGAAGGGGAAACTGGCACTAAAAAAGCGGGGCACTTTTTTTAAAGTGCCCCTAATTTACCTAACCTAAAGGAGATTTCATAAATATTACAGTATTAACAATGCAGTTCCTGTGCCAACAAAAATGTTAATATTTGTAATAATTGGAACACAGAATCAGCCACTTAGTTCATAATAGAAACTCTTTTGTGGCATAAAATTGACATTAGAATATGCTAATATTTAAAGTATTGACATATATATTGCTAAAAAATGGTTATTATCACTAAAGTAAATATAAAAATGACCTATAAACAGTTATGATTTCATATGTAATAAAAATGTCATGTACCTTTGTTTAAATAGCCGCTATGTCTAATATAAATAAACCCACTATCCTCATTGTTGATGACGAACATGCAATTCGAGAAATGATATGTATGTCTCTGGAAGATCAATACCATTGTCTGGAAGCCAGTGACGCCCATAAAGCCGAAGCGATGCTAAACCAGCAAATACCTGACTTAATTCTACTGGACTGGATGATGCCAGGCATTAGTGGCATTAATTATATAAAAAGTCTACGGCGAAATGAAAAAACAGATATCATACCCGTTATCATGCTAACCGCTAAAACCGAAGAAAATAATATGCTCGAGGGCCTCGATAGCGGTGCAGACGATTACCTCAGTAAACCATTTTCAACCAAAGAATTGCATGCACGTATTCGCGCACTACTACGCAGAACATCCAATACCCGCTCCAACGAAGTATTAAATGTTGCGGATCTTGTTTTGGACAATACCTCCCACCGTGTTTCGTCTAATGGACAAACCATTACTCTTGGCCCAACAGAATATAATTTGCTTGCCTTTTTTATGCGTTCACCGGAACGTGTTTATAGCCGTGAACAATTACTCAATGGTGTATGGGGTGAAAGCGTCTATGTTGAAGAACGTACCGTTGACGTGCATATCCGCCGTTTACGCAAAGCACTGGAACCATCGAATAACCATGATTTAATTCAAACTGTGCGTGGTGCGGGTTATCGGCTCTCTACCCAATAATGCACCCTCAATTACAGCGTGAATTCTGGTTCCTAGTATTCCTGATATTTTTAGCCGCTGTTATGGGGGCGGCATTTGACCTTTCCGCAGTGTTTATCAGCATTATTTTATTTGCTTACATTGTTTTTACCTTTCTAAATATTTCAAAATTGCACTATTGGTTGTTACACCGAAAAGATGCACCATTACCTGATGGCCGTGGTTACTGGAGCGAAATTTTTCACGAATTGTTTTTAATGGAAAAAAAACACGCCAAGAATAAACAGATCCTCAACGAAACCATCCTTCGGTTTCAAGATGCAACCACCGCCTTACCTTACGCAATGATTATTCTCAATAAACATCAACAAATTGACTGGTCAAATAATGCGGCAGAATCACTGATGGGGGTACGCTACCCGGAAGATACACAGCAACCTATCAGTAATTTAATTCGTAACCCTGAGTTTATGATCTACTTAAATAAACAAGACTTTCATAAAATACTCAATATGCCATCCCCCGAACACCCAACTAAACAGTTGGCCGTTCAGATTATTCCTTATGTTAAAAAGCAAATACTTATCATTTGCCGTGATATCAGTCATATTAATAAACTCGAAGAAATGCGTAGCAACTTTGTTGCGAATGCTTCTCATGAACTACGCTCTCCGATTACCGTTATTTCCGGCTATTTGGAAACCATACAAAATAATTTACCCAGCGATCCGGAAAAAATGAACAAAATTATTAACACCATGTATGGTCAGTCCAAACGCATGGAACGACTGGTTAGCGACTTGCTATCTTTGTCTAAACTTGAAACACGCCCCACTGACCAACATGATAACGCGATTGATATTACGGCATTGCTAACCGCTATTAAAGAATCGGCAGTTGTTTTAAGTGGTGATAAAAAACATCTTATCGAACTGACTATTACAACCAAATCAAATATCAGCGGTAATTATGAAGAACTTTACAGCCTGTTTTCCAATCTGGTCAATAACGCCGTCCGATATACCCCCAATGAAGGCAATATATCCATTTTATGGGAAGAAATAGATAATCAGGCTGTTTTTAGTGTGACGGATAGTGGGCATGGTATCCCTATGCAACATATTCCACACCTTACAGAACGTTTTTATCGTGTCAATATTGATCGTTCACGCGAATCTGGCGGTACCGGACTGGGGTTGGCCATTGTAAAACATATTGTCGAACGTCATGACGGCCGTTTGGAAATTACCAGTAAAATAAATGTTGGTAGCACTTTTCGTTGCGTCTTCCCGACGACTCGTTTAATCAAACATGCTGCACAAGCATAAGTGCAATATGCTCATCATAAAATTGTCATATTTCCGTCATAAACCATTCACAATAAAATAACATAATTTACATTCAACATAATGTCATGATATTTTTTCACTGCTTATAAGTGTCATAATCTTCTTGCAGGAGTCCATTCCATGAAAAAACTTTTAGCCCTAACGGGTATTGGTTTGCTTTCCAGCCAGATTATAGTTGCATCATTTGCACAAGCTGCCATTAACGTTGATAGCAAAATTCCTACTTACCATAAAGCTAGCAACGTTTCAGGTAATATTGCAAGCGTAGGTTCAGATACCCTCGCTAACTTAATGACCTTGTGGGCAAAAGAATTTAAACGTTTATACCCTAATGTTAATCTTCAGATTCAAGCAGCCGGTTCTTCAACTGCGCCACCGGCTTTAACGGAAGGCATATCTAACTTTGGCCCAATGAGTCGTAGAATGAAAGGCAAGGAATTACAGGCTTTCGAAAAGAGATTTGGTTATAAACCCATTTTTATTCCTGTTGCTATTGATGCTCTAGCGGTTTATGTGAACAAAGACAATCCCATTAAAGGCTTAAGCATTTCTCAGGTTGATGCTATTTTTTCATCAACACGTAAATGTGGTTTTAAAACTAAAGTAAATACATGGGGCGACCTTGGTATAACCGATTCATGGAAAAACCGTAATTTACAAATCTTTGGTCGTAACTCCGTATCAGAAACATATGGCTACTTTAAAAACAAAGCCCTTTGTAAGGGTGATTACAAATTAATGGTAAATGAACAACCAGGGTCAGCTTCCGTTGTTCTATCCGTAGCAGCCTCTCTTAACGGTATTGGTTACAAAACATTAGGAGTTCGTGCAGTTCCTTTAACTAAAAACCCCAGTAAACCTTATATTACAGCTTCAACCGAAAATACAGCTAGCGGTAAAATTGCCCTCAAATCTCTTAACAAGATAAAATAAGTTAATACAACCACCTGCAATATTGCTAATAATTTATCGAATGAAGGCCTAGTTTCCAGCCTAAGACAGAAAATGAGTACGGTATACCAGAAATCGAATCCTTTACTAAAACCAATTTATAAGAATGTTGCTTATGGTTTGCGTTTACAAGGTATAAGAAATCGTCGTAAAATAGATGCAAACGTAGAAAAAGTATAAATGGTGCCGTACTCTGGGATTAAAATTGAAAAACTCATTCATGAATGAAAAGAAAACGACACTATCATCATTGTAACCCATAATATGCAACAAGCTGCGTGAGTTTCAGACTATACTTAGTATGGCAAATTGATTGAATTTGATAATACCAGTCAAATCTTCACAAACCCGTCAACCAAACAGAAGACTACATCACAGGGCATGACGGGGTAACAATGATAAACTTAGAAACTAATTTGGAGATTTAATATGGATAAAACAAAGCCCGGACAACACATTTCACACCAATTTAATATAGAACTTGAAGAAATTCGTAACCGCGTTCTGGAAATGGGTGGACTTGTTGAGCAACAAATAAATAATGCCATTAAATCTCTTATCGAAGGCGATATCGACCTAGCTAATGTGGTCATTCACCGAGATATGAAAGTGAATGCTGCCGAAGTAAAAATTGACGAAGAATGTAGCCAAATTCTTGCTCGTCGCCAACCCGCCGCATCGGATTTGCGGTTAGTGGTTGCAGTGATTAAAACCATTACCGACCTTGAACGAATTGGTGACCAAGCTGAACGTATTGCACGAATGGGGATACGTCTAGCAGAGCAAGAACGCCCTAAAAATGGTTACCATGAACTTCAGAACCTAGGCGAACATGTCGCAAGAATGATGCATGATACGTTAGATGCCTTTGCCCGAACCGATACAGAAGCGGCATTACGTGTGGCCAAGGAAGACTTAAGCCTAGATCAGGAATACGATGGCATTATGCGCCAGTCGCTTACTTTTATGATGGAAGATCCACGAATGATTACTCGTATGCTCGATGTTATGTGGATAGCAAGAGCAATCGAACGAATTGGCGACCATGCAAAAAATATTGGTGAATATATTATTTATTTAGTAAAAGGTAAAAATGTACGCCATACCAGCCTTGAAGACATGGAACAGGAAGTACACGATTAATTTTTTATTTTCCAGCATAAAATTTGCCTAGAAACAAAATTCTGTTCAAGTGTCAGTTTAAATCAAACTGAACTGCAAATCCGTCATCGGTGATCCTGACTACCGTTGCGGGTATTGCAGGTGGTTCTTCACCTTGCATATTCTCAAGCACTTTTATTGTTACCTTTGTAGCCATTTGTAACACGATATTCTCATTTTTTTCCAGAAAAACACCGCCATCACTCATATCTCGTGTTGTCATAATAGCCGGTGCTTGCCCTGCAACGGATACTTCCACCTTCATAGGCAAAGGTAATCGTGAATGTTTTCTTTGATTCGTCATAAAATAGCTTTAAATGTAAGTATAATGCCATAATTATAGATAATACTCCCTCATAATGAAAACAAATAGTTTTGAATAAAATATGAAAATCGGAATTTTAGATGTCGATCATCTTAATAATAACATTATCCAAAAATATGGCTGCTATGCCGATGCCTTTATTCGCCTGTTTTCACCACTACAAAATAAACTAACCCAAGCTATTACATTTCAACGATATAATATTTTTGATATGGAATTCCCTCCATCACTAGACGAATGTGATATTTATATCATAACCGGTAGCCAATACAGTACTTACGAAGATATCCCATGGATAAAAAAATTAGAAAGTGTTATCCAGCAATTACACGCACAAAAGAAAAAATTAATAGGAATTTGTTTTGGTCATCAGATCATTGCCCAAAGTTTAGGTGGAATAGTTGAAAAAAATACAAAAGGCTGGGAGCTTGGTATGACCACCACACATGTAACTAACATTCAAACATGGATGCAACCTAAAAGAGATTTTTTCTTTATACTGGTGAGTCATCAGGATCATGTTACAAAATTACCGGTTAATGCGGTTAATTTTTGTGAAACAAAAATCTGCCCTCACTCTGGATTTTATATCGATAACCATATACTCACATTTCAGGGGCATCCTGAATTTAGTAAACGTTATGTAAAGCTTATTATTAAATTACAGTCTAAAAATATTACTAAAGAACAACGTCAACTTGCTAAAATGTCCTTACAACAAAGTGATGACCATCAGCTAATAGCCAATTGGATCTTTAACTTTATAAATAACTAATACACCCTTACTCGGCTTAATATACAATACAAAGGATTGATTGAAGCTGTTTTATTTCGAGATCGATTATCAATAGTTATACTATGAATTCATTTAAACGAAATATCCCACTACTCGCCATAAGTCAGGCACTTATGATGAGTAGCATGAGCCTGATTATTACAACCGTTGCACTGGTGGGCTCAAATATCGCAACAGATAAATCACTGGCAACACTACCATTGGCAGCCTTGTTTATTGCCGTTATGTTAACGAGTATACCTGCCTCCATGCTGATGAAGCGGATCGGACGAAAAGCCGGCTTTATTTTTGCAACGATATTTGGTATTGGTGGTGGTTCACTGGCCACATTTGCAATTATCAATAATAATTTCTGGCTTTTTGTTGTCAGCACCATGATGGTGGGGATTTTTAATGGCTTTGGTAATTACTTTCGGTTTGCAGCAGCAGACACCGTTGAAAATGACAAAAAAAGTAAAGCCATCGCTTACGTACTGCTTGGCGGTGTTGCCGCTGCTATTATAGGACCTAATCTTGCCAATTTTACACATCACTTAATTCCTACCGCTACTTTCGCGGGTAGTTATGCATCCATTGTCGTTATCTATCTGTTAATTACAATCACCTTAAGTTTTCTTAAATTACCGGATACCGCTACCACGATTAAAGACGAAGCGATAAAAGCACGTCCCTTAAAGGAAATTGCAAGCCAGCCAAAATTTATTATTGGTTTAATTTGCGGCATGTTTGGCTATGGAGTGATGTCTTTTATTATGACGGCCACACCTCTTTCGATGCATCACGAACATAGTTTTAGTGATACTTCCTTTGTTATCCAATGGCATACTCTCGGCATGTTCGCGCCCTCGTTCTTTACCGGGCATTTAATTCGTCGCTTTGGTATTTATAATATTCTACTACTGGGAACATTGTTTGGCATTGCTTGTGTTGCGGTTAATTTAGATGGCACTAGCTTGAACCATTATTGGGCCGCTTTGGTATTACTCGGCGTAAGTTGGAATTTCCTGTTTATCGGTGCAACAACACTTATATCAGAAACCTACCATGCGGTTGAGCGCAGCAAAACACAGGCTTTGAATGATTTTATTATTTTCTCAACGGTTGCCCTGTCTTCACTTTCAGCAGGCGCCTTACAGCATAAATTTAGCTGGCAGGTTGTCAATCTTGGAGTTATCCCCTTTTTAATCATTATTTTTATCAGCATTGTCTGGGCCAAGATCAAGTTCAAATAGGCTAAACAACTGATTTATATCACTTTAAATGGAATGCTATTCTCCTACCCATAAACAATATAAACCTAAAGTTTTAAGCTAATTTCACGCTATTTAAGTTAAGAAATTGGAATCTTTTCCCTACAGCAAATCTAACAAAGGATCTCCCTTCAATTCAGACGGAATACAACATGTGCCACGTGATGACTAAATTCAGTAGTTTTATACTTATTCCTTTGAGTATGCTTTATATTTTTTCTAGTAGCGTTAACGCGTCGGCACTTCGTATATCCCCTCAAGAACTTAATAAAAATCTGGATAATCCAAACTTAGTGATACTAGATGCCCGTAATCAGAATAATTATGATGTTGTTCATATAAAAAATGCCATTAATTTTCCTGCTGAATTGACCTATGCCAATAAAAAAATTAATGGACAAATTCAAAAACCTTTTAAGATGCAGCATTACTTAAGAGAAAGAGGCATAGATATTAACTCCAATGTTGTTATTTATGACGGTGGACAATTAGTCAATGCTGCGCGCGTATTCTGGGCAATGGAAGTATATGGACTCACCCATGTTAAGCTACTGGACCATGGTTTTAATTACTGGCTTAATAAAAATTTACCAACATCACAGGAGAAATCTGAAATAAAACCCAGTAAATATGTCTCAACAATCAATCACCAACGCCTTTCCAGTAAATTTACAACACAACTGGCCATACATAACAAAAATGAAATCGTTATTGATGCCCGCTCATATCAGGCTTACAAAGGTGAAACATCCATTGCTAAACGGTTTGGACACATACCTTCTGCTATCAATGTTCCATTTAACGATAATATTATTCTCGATTCAAATTATATTACCCTGAAACCAGTACAGGAATTAAAAAAATTATACTCAGCCATACCCAATGGTAAAAAGATAATTATTTATTGTAAAATCGGCCGAGTATCTTCTACCAATTATTTTGCCTTACGTGAGTTAGGCTATAATGTTTCAAATTATGATGCGTCGTGGCGAGAGTGGGGGAATGATGACTCACTACCTATCGAAAAATAAATAATGATACTACCCATGTGGCAACGCTTGAGTATTCGCAGCCAACTCACTCTTTTGATGGTGCTACTGTTAACCTTTATTGAAATTGCAACACTCACCCTTGTTAACTGGTTTGATATTAAAGATCGTCAGACACTCGCCATTGAGCAGGCAACAACATTGGGGCAGTCTCTTAATAACGACTTACTCAAAGCTCTGCTTAATTCAAATGTTGATACCCTATCAGATATAAGTTTTCGCATTGAAGGTTTTAAATCGGTTGATGCCCTTCAATTAGACAACAATAATGATTTCCCGGTATTTGCTTACGGAAAACAAAATTATCTAACAAAAAATAAATTAGTCCCCTTACTTTCAAACAAGCCTTATTTTGATTCTGCCGGCAGACTTTTTATTAAACTCCCCGTTATGGCAGACAACGATCCATTAGGCACGGTTATTATTGTTATTAATCCAAAGCAATATAACACTCACATAAAACAGAACTTTGTTACTTTATTATGGATATTTCCTATTGAATTGATCATTGGATTTATTATTGCATGGCGCATTAGCCTTTATTACAGCAAACCGTTTGAAGCACTCGCTGACGCAATACAACAGAATGATATTGAAAATAATACATTTATAAAAATAAAAACCATTTATAAAAATGAAATTGGTTTATTATTTTCCGGTTACAATCAAATGATTTCCAAAATAATAAAAACTACAAAAAAATTACAATATCAAAGTCAACATGACAGTCTAACCGGATTACCCAACCGCTTTGCTATTGAAAAGGAAATTGAAACTTCTCTGCAAGATGAACACGCCACATCACATGTTTTAATCAATCTGGATCTGGACCAATTTAAAAATATTAATGACTTGGTTGGCCATGTTGCAGGAGATGAACTACTTCAATTAATAGCGCATTATTGTCAACAGAACTTGCCAGAAACAGCTTGTATCGCAAGAGTTGGAGGCGATGATTTTTTTATTCTTTTAAAAAATACATCTAAACAACAAGGTATAGATATTGCCACACTTTTATTAAAGGGTCTAAGCGATTTCAGATTTGTCTGGAAAGGTAAAGCATTATCCGTATCAGCATCAATAGGTCTAGTCACCTTTAAGCCTTTCGAATATACCCTAACCAACCTAATTAAAACGGCCGATGTTGCTTTTTATACAGCCAAAAGCAAAGGTCAGAATAAGCTTTATGTTCATGAAGATAATCCAATAAATAATGAACAACATAATACCGAAATACAAATTGCAAGCTATATAAAAGAAGCTTTAAAAGATGGTCCATCTCGATTTGAACTTTATGCTCAGGATATTGTGCCCTTACAAAAAGAAACCAATAAAGTCAGTTACGAAATATTACTTCGCATGTGGGATGAAAATAATAATTTTTTACCACCTGACAGTTTTTTACCCACGGCCGAACGTTATCAGTTAATGGTTGATATTGATATTCATGTACTCACGACCTACCTCACTACTATTTGTTCACATCCTAAACATATTCATAATTTACATTCTGTACATATTAATTTAGCCGGTGGCACACTTAATCATACCGACTTCCAAGATTGTGTTAAAAATGCTATTCAAAACTTTAACTTCCCATGGGAGAAACTGGAATTAGAGATTACCGAAACATCGGCCATCGGTAATCTGGTTCAAGCACAAGAATTTATTCAATTTTGCAAGCAACAAGGGATTGGTTTTGCTCTGGACGATTTTGGCACGGGTATGTCATCCTTTGAATATTTAAAGAACCTGCCTTTTGATGTTGTTAAAATTGATGGTAGTTTTGTGCGTGATATGCTGACCGATCCGGTCGACCATGCCATGATCCGATACACTCACGAGATAAGCAAATTACGCAATCAGGAAACGGTTGCGGAATATGTCGAAACTCAGGCCGATGTTGATGAGCTGCGTAAAATCGGAATTACTTACGGGCAAGGTTATTTTTTAGGAAAGCCACGACCACTGACGCAATGGCTAACAATAAAAGACTAACCGGTAGAGCCTATTCATAAAGAACCGGGCCATAAAGACCCGGCTCTATCGTTATAGTTTATAATGCACCAAATAAATTCTCTTCGTCATTACTTTGGGCACTCTCATACATCATATAGATAGGTAGGTTAGCTATAAAATATTCACCTGCTGCAAGTGTGGAACCATTAGCTTCTGAACCAAAATAGACTTTACCCGGCCCCGTCGCGGATGGTGTGCAGTTAACTGTCTGTGCTGCAACACCGGCGGCATAACGGGTTATCGTTGTCGCTTCTGTACAAACCGCTACCGCATATTGTGCCGCAACGGGAAGACCATAACGCCGTGCAGAATAAAGTGGGTCCCAGAATGCCGTTGCTTCAATACCGTCACCATCAGCAGCTTGAATGGCTGCAATAGGTTTATCTGCCGTAATGCGTACAGCACGGCCTAAGCCCTGACGTGACGGACTGGCACTCGTTGAAATAACCCGGCGTTCTCCTGCATTAAGCGTTAAGCTCGTTTGCGTTCCATCACTGTAGTTTAAGTTCACTTGAGTATTATTTTCTGCTGCACCCACTACAATAAACCGTGATTGAATACCCACAATTTCTTTTGCTGCGGGCGGCACGGTATAAGTATCCACTAACGAGTTGTTAAATGAGGATGAATGACTCACCAGTATTGATCTGTCTGAACGTAAAATAGTCGACAAGGTATTATCCGTTCCTCCATCAATAGTCACAACCTTATTAGCTGGGATGGTCTGTTGCCGGCTATTACTACCATGAGTAATAGTCAGTTTTGCTTCCCCATAAGGGCTATACACATAGTATTGATGTGAGAAACGGAAATGTGGCACCACAAACAAGCGGCCACTCATCCAGTCAGGTGCAGGCATATCCACACCATTGGCACCATTTCCTATCGACACCGCCTTGTTCGCTATAATACGAAATTCGCGGGTTTTGCTCGTGGTTGGTATTGAAGCCCGTTCAAACGCATTAAGTTGCACTACACTGCTACCGTATAACCAAGTTGAATCACTCAAGGCGACAACATCGAGGCTACTGTTTATTTGATTTGGGTTGAGAGCATAAAAAATGAGTCCTCGACGTGAATTGGCCAGCATAGGATCCGTTCCCATTTTGAATTCAATACCATTGTTAACACCATCATTGTCACTATCGGCCAAACGATCGGCAACCGCAGGATTAAGACCAACGGCCGTCTCCCAACCATCCGGCAGCCCATCTCCATCGGCATCCAGTGCAACACTTGCTTCAGGTGTATTGCCGTAAAAACCGATATCAAGTCGATTACCGGGTGATGCAGGTTCGTGAGTCATAATCTCAAAGGGGTTGCCACTATCCACCGCGGCAGAATTTGGTTGTAAATGGTAGTTCCCAGTTAACGCATCAACAAAACCTGGTACTCCCGTGAGGTTGCCATTGTATCTTGTAAATTTACCATCTTTAATTAGAGAGTAACGCACTTGAAAACCATAACCATTTTCAACGCTAATAGTGGTATCAATAATCGTATTGGTCACGTGCAAGTCATAACCTGAGTTCCATTTTATTCCGAGAGGGAAACCCGTTATGGTTGAGTTATGCACGGCAAGCGTTATTTGATTAGAAACGGCATTGGCAGGTGTTGTTATCGCTGCAGCACTTGAACCGGCATTAGTCAGTAACACATGATTCAAAGTAAGTTTAGCTCCGATCGGTAAGCTCAATGGTTTTAGTAAGTTTAACTGGGAATGATTAAAAATAATATTTCGCCCTCTAAAATAATAAAAGAAGCTACCGACATTCCAAGTTACACCACTTAAACCACCCCACTGCAAACCATTAATAATGGTACCACTGGTATTCATTATTGCACTTCGATCAGCCGGCCCAGTGATTTGAATTGATTTTGAAAAGGCATAAAAACCCAATGCGTAGTTGCCCGATGCAAGCATAATGGTATCGCCATTGCGCGCGCTAATCGTCGCCTTTGCTAAACTTGCAAAAGGAGTGGCTTTGCTACCATCATTGGTATCCACACCATTAACAGGGTCAACATAAAGTGTTTGGATGACTGGTGCAGAATTTACATCTGTTGGTAAAGTATTACGTAAAAACTCGATAATATTATCAACACCATCGGCATCTGGATCTTTCCTTGCATCATCGAGCCACTTGACAGTACCGCGTACTGTTTCCCAATCATTCGGCATACCATCGCGATCGCTGTCAATATTGGAATTTGGATCTGTACCGGCCTTCACTTCTTCGCCGTCATTAATCTTGTCAAAATCCGTATCAGCACGCGTTGGATTGGTCTTGTAGGTGTTAATTTCGTCACCATCATTAAGCCCATCGCCATCGGTATCGGCAAGTATCGGGTTAGTTCCTGCCTTAAATTCTGCAATATTACTCAAGCCATCATTATCAACATCGGCTGTCGCATCATTAACGAGTGGATTTAAACCCGGGTAACTGGCTTCCCATCCATCGGGCAGGCCATCCCCATCGGTATCGGTGTTTAATGGATCTGTACCCAGTTTAACTTCGGCACCATCCTTTAAACCATCCCCATCGGTATCCGCTTTAGTCGGGTCAGTACCGAGTTTTAATTCGGTCACATCATCGAGACCATCCTTATCAAAATCAGAATTTTTATCTGTGACAACGACAGGGTAATAGTCATAAAAAGTCTGGCTAACACCATCAGCAACACGAGTACTCGTAACAGCCAACCGAATAGTATATGGACCAGTTGCAACCGTACTGGTATCCCAACTACCTAAGTTGGTATTGCGTGAACCACCAACACCGACAAGATTGGTCGATTGCCAAGTACCTGTCTGGTCACAAACAAAAAAGTCTTTGCCGGGACAAACATCAACACTAAAATTCGTATCAACCTTTGTAGTGTCATTACCATTAACCGTATCACCCGTTAGTTCTAAGTTGCCCGTTACAAAATCATAGGGGTTAGTTGCATAGTTCAAACGAACGGCTAACGGTGAATACAAAGGGTCGCCATACAAAATACCACTATTATAGTTTTCGGCAAACCACACGGCATCCCCTAAAGGTAGGCCACGTGAGAAATAGATAAGAGTTTCCAGTGGGTGCTGATCAAATGAGTGTCCACCGGATTGATGGTGGCTTAAGCTACCCCAAAATGCAGTACCATTCAAACGACCAAGAAAATTAGCGGCATGGTCACCCGCAGCAACCTGTTTGTGGCCTTGAGTAAAGCTACCATTTTTTACAATAGCTGTATTGGTATTTAAATCTTGAATGGTGACGGCATCAATACCCACTGAGCCTTCAAAAGTTGTGTTCGTTTCGATCACTAAACGAACTTGGTTGTATTGTAGGTCCCAAGTTGGATCATGCTTAGCCGGGTCCACCACAAAATCAGCTTGGAGATTGACCCAACCTGAATTACCCAGCGGTAATGCGGTTGTTGCCGCAATAGCAGGATAGGCTTTCCAACGCCGACTAGTCACTTCACGTACATAAAAACGTAATTGTAGTCTTGCAGCTTTCGTAATATTTTCGCCTTTATAATAAAGGCCTATATGATAACGCTGCGGATTAGTTGCATCATATGTGCGCGTCGCAAAATTAAATTGCTGACCTATTCTTAATTGGCGTTGATCACGACAGGATGTTGCAGGGGAAGTTGTACTAATATCGGCACTGTTTGCAAAACATAATGGATCGATAATCTGATCAGAATTTCCAAACCATAGACTAAAATTGTCATCGTAGCCCATGGTGTTTCTTACTACAGGGAAAGCAATACGCCCTTCAGTTGAAACATTATCCCAACCTGTTGGCCATATGGTTAAATCAGAAACGGGAAATGATTGAAAATTATAGCCGATAAAACCATCTGCTACGCCAACACACTGAGTATTAATTTCTTTAAAGGGATCGCTCGAAGCAGCACGACATGCAGTTGGATCCGTTGCATTGTCACACAATGTGACCGAGCAAGAGCTATCACGTCGCCAATTCATAAAACCACCAAAACTACCGTTGGTGGGTTGGCCATCCAATGAACCTAAATACACTAGAGCATTGTCTACCCGAGGTTGACGTGAATTACTACGCCCTGGGGGTGCATCACTACCGCGCGTTAATTTAACCACGCAGTCCTGAGGAGAGTGACCTGCCGGCGTATTAGCAGGGTTTTTAATATGGTCTAAACAGGCCACATTGGTATCAAAACGAACGCCCACTGCCGCCGGATTGGGTGAGCCTAATTCACCAAAAATGCCATGTTCGTACTGCCAGCCTGTACTACTCGTACCATAAACATACTTGGGTGGATAACCTTGTGCAGAATAGTCACGCCATACTGCTTTCCCACCGATGCTGCCAAATTGAGAACCATATAATTTCCCATATATTCCCTGTGCTTCGGCAACAAGTGCACGATCAACAAGTGCTTTGGCTTTTTCAACCGTAATACCATCAATACGTCCAATTATCAGTTCACCATCTGTTGCGGGATTTACCGTACGCATACCACGGCCATCACCAAAGGCTTTGGCGCGAGCATTCGAATTAAAAATAACATCACTAGAGTAATAATTTATTAGCCAGTGCCGCAAATAATTATCGACCGACGTTGGTGCCCTCGCAGAAGATAATTTTGAATTATCAACATAAGTTCGAGTCGGTACACCTTTAGTTGTTACAATATAACGGATCTTAGTTAAATTTCTTAGTTGACTTGTTGAGGCATTACAATAGTAAGGTAAATCACCGTCCACACATGTAACAGGGGTAGCAGCAGGATCGGTCAGCGTATTGGTTTGCATAAAATGTATAATCTGGTCGCGTAGTACACGAAATTCATTCCAACTAATAAAATACCCCGGCTGTGTTCGTACATGAACAATATTAGCTGGGTTGATATTTCGTTTTTGGACATAATAATTTGCAACCACCACTGAATCAGGGGCATTGTCGTTAACAATAACCAATACATCATCTCGTTGCGCGACCGCAGCAGATACTAGCGAGATAGATGAAATAGAAATAAATAGAATAAATGACAGAAATCCACAACGAGTAACCATATCCTTAACCCTCACATTGTTTTTGTTTTATCGGATGACTCCACAACATCCAATACTGTAGTCGTATCGTGAAACAGTCAGAAAGAATTCACGGTATCTTAGGATACAAAGCTCGGGGTAAAAATGTGATTCATTTCACAAAAAAGGAAGAATAGATACTTTTTCAACGATACATCATTATTGAATAATATTTTTTTCTGAACTGAACTGGGCATCATTTGAACTGAATTCTACCGATGTGTTCACATAAATATAAAATCCCTCCTCCTTAAGCGGTATAGCGAAGATATTGAGTTCAATACTTCACTAATATAACGATAGCAGATGGTCTGCTAAGCCTTTTATACTTTATAATTATGACAGTTTAGTTGAGGATTTAAGTTTTTCGCTAAATTCTTTTGCCGGGCAAGGACGTCCAAAATAAAAACCCTGCGCCTGATCGCATTGATGTTTCTTTAAAAATTCCAATTGTTGACGGGTTTCTATACCCTCGGCAATCACATTGAGTTTAAGATTTTTTGCCATACCGATAATAGTTGTAATAATAGGTGCATCATCATCTTCACTCTGAACATCATTTAAAAAGGACCGATCTATTTTTAATGTATCAATGGGTAGCCGTTGCAAGTAACTTAATGATGAGTAGCCTGTGCCAAAATCATCAATTGAAACACTCACGCCTATCGCATTCAAATCATGTAAAATAGAAATTGTTTTTTCTACATTATCGAGTAAAATATTTTCGGTCAATTCCAGTTCAAGATATTTTGCATCCAGTTTATTTTCTTTTAAAATGGATACAACCAATTCAGGAAGTTCCGGCTGCATTTGACGTGCAGAAAGATTGACAGCAATTTTTATTAAATCAAAACCTTGATCCTGCCACTGTTTTGCCTGACGGCAAGCACTGCGCAATACAAATTCACCAATTATATTAATTAAACCATTTTCTTCTGCAATAGGAATAAAATTAACAGGTGAAACCAAACCCATATCAGGATGTTGCCAACGTATCAAGGCTTCTGCACCTATCATCAGTCCGCTTTGTATATCAATTTGCGGTTGATAATATAACTCGAGTTCATTTTTTTCTAAAGCGTAACGCAAGTGGTTTTCAATGCGAACACGTTCAAAGACAGCGGTATCCATATCGGTATTATAGAACTGAAGATTATTTCTACCCTGTTTTTTAGCATGATACATCGCTGCGTCAGATTGTTTTATCAAATGTTCACAGGCATCAACGGAATTGTCGCTTGCAAATGGAAAAAGGCTAATACCAATACTCGCACCTATCGAAATTTTATGATTGTCGATAGTGACATACTGAGAGAGTACATCAATAATTTTTTGGGAAATGGATGCAGCAACATCAACATGATTGATATTTTCGAGAATAACTGTAAATTCATCACCACATAAACGGGCAACGGTATCATTGCTTCGTAAACAGGAAACGAGTCGGTCAGCAACCGATTTAAGCAACTTATCACCAACCGGATGACCATAGGTGTCATTAATAATCTTAAAACGATCAATGTCAATAAATAATAAAGCACCCAAGTAATTCATCCGGCTTGCCTGAGAGCAAGCATGGTTTAAACGATCTTTAAACAAAAGCCGATTAGGCAAACCCGTGAGTTGATCAAAATGAGCGAGATGGTAAAGATGCTGTTGTTTATGTTCAGTAATTTCATGTAACAAACTATGGCCGGTACCCATACCAATATATTTATTATCCTGAGTAATAATAAATCCGTCATACATATATTGCATCCCTGCATCAATAATAATTTTAGCCAAGTCATCAATGCTTTCATTTATATCAACAATAATCGGTTTACTGTCCATACTCTGGCTAATAGGAGATTTTCCGTAAAGCTCACGTGTAAACGGTTTGCTGAATAACTCAATCAATGTGTTGCGATTAATTAATCCAATCGGTTTTTGGTTATCCACGATGGGGATGGCATAAAGAGAAGGAATACTTACAAAACGTTCCAGTACTTCCAGTATGGGAGTCGTCGATTGAATTGTTTCTACATGGCTCAAAATATTAGCAACTGAGCTCTGTTGAGGCTGGTGTTGATTTTGATGATTGAATGCAATGATGGTCATAATGGATCACCTTTATTAAAATACTACAATCCATACCGTCCTTATGACTATCCATTATTTCATGTAGGAATTATATGTTTTTAATATGACAGAACGATGATGGTGACACTTAATCTTAATAAAATCAGACCGAGCCACTTTTAAATAACCATTAGGTGGAATAGCTAGCTTGAGAATCCAATTTCGACACACGAGTAAAAACGATATAAGTGATTGTTTTATATGGTAGCGAGGGGGAGACTTGAACTCCCGACCTCAGCATTATGAGTGCTGCGCTCTAACCAACTGAGCTACCTCGCCATATATAAAAAACCGCCTCAGAATGGGAATGGCGGTGGGCTTGTCTGGCACGGTGTACCCGACAAGGCGCGCTAGTATACTCTAAAAAGTGGTGTATTTTAAGCAAAAATTCACTCTGGACGACTCTTAAAAGTTGCTTTTAATCAATAAGTTACATATATTTGTTGAATGGATACACGATTAAATTGGCCAATTGAGACGAGCAAAGCCGATTACGCCACAGGCTTTGGCTGGAATCAGGCCGGATCAAACCTTTGTCTAGATTTTCATGGCGACCCAGTAGTGGCTAAATTGGTGGTTTTTTCTGATGGCAACCACCATATGGCACTGGAAGCCTGCTGTCAGGCGTTTTTAAAGCATTACCCAGAAGCAGGTGATATTTTTTATGCAACCACTCCTCCTAAGGTGATTTTAGAATCCGTTTTGCAGGGCGGAGTGATGTTAGGCAATTTACGCTTAAATCTGATGCCTCATGTTTTTATAAGCCCTGCTAATATTCTTGATAAATTGGTGGGCAAGGGGCTGATAGCCGCACACCAAGCCTTTGCTCGCAGCCGTGGTAACGTTTTACTGCTTAAAAAGGGAAACCCTAAAACGATTACCGATATTGCCGATTTACTGCGTAGCGATGTGCGCCTAACCATATCGAACCCAGTAACAGAAACGGCGAGTTATGATGTTTATAAAAAAACCTTGCTCGATGTTGCACAGGAACAAGGGCTAGACGTTACCGCTTTTTCTGATTTAATTAACAAGGATTCAAACCGAGTTGTATTTGGAGAATCAATTCATCACCGTGAAGTGCCGCAAACACTTTTTGGAAATCGTGCTGATGTGGCGGTAGTCTATTATCATTTAGCTTTACGTTATACCCGTATATTCCCCGATAATTTTGAGTTTATTAATATTAAAATGCAGGCACCGGTTCAAACTGATTACCATATTGGTTTAATGAAAAACTCAGGGGAATGGGGAACACTGTTTTTAGATTTTATGTTGAGTGATAAAGCCGCAGCAATTTATAATGAGCATGGTTTAGCAACAAGTACATAAAAATATTTTAATATTATTTAACCTATAAAATATTATAAAAATAGAACAAAGGAAAGTATTCGTTTTTATTATTTGAATGTAATAAACATGGCCGATGTCCAGACTTTAGCATCATCGATTTGTCGCGCAGCAAAATAAACCGGACGGAAACCATGTGGACCATTGTCAGGAGTTACTTGTAAAGTACCGGTTACTTCTCGTGGCATTTTCTGATCGCTTAAACGTTCCGCTGCTAAAAATAATTCCGTACCACCGAGTTCCTGACGCAATGCTCCCTCTTCTAATAATTCTTTACCCGTTATTTCCCAGTCAAAGGTTGGGCAATGTACAAAAGGATTACCATCCAGTGGGTTACCGACCTTCACATAACCATCAATCGTACCTTGTATATGAATACTACAATTTTCCAGATTACTCACATCAATATCAATCGCATCGGCATCGCCATAAGTATCTGAGCGGAATTTTATTTTTGTTGCACCTTGTCGACCTGCGGTTTCTTCGCTATGTTCAAAACCATGAGACTGATAGCTATTGATAACACCGTTGGTAATCGTAATCGTACCACTCCAGTCTGCCCAACGGTAACGGTCTTTAATTCTTGCGCCACCCCAACGAATACGAATTTTACGCTCAGAATAACCGGCCTCTTCCTGTAAGTTACGCGACCAGATTTTACCTGTATGATCAAAAGCTGCAATTTCATCCCAACCCATGTCACCCAAAAAACGATAATTAATATCAACCGTACCGGTTGAATCAATTTCATCACCCTGAATTTTTCCATTACAGGTTGTTAAACCGACTAAACGTTCACCGGTGGTTGCCCAAGTATGACGGGCACGCACGGCCTCACCAATCGTTTTACGGTTAAGTTTATTCGCAACAATGCCAGTAACACCACCCTTGGTACCAAATACGGCGGTCCCCGGTACGCCACCACCACATCGGCCACGATGTTCGTCACCGTTTGCAGAGGCTCCGAGCTTATAACCCCTGCTCATCACGTCTGCGTATAACCAAGGGAAATGCCCCCATGCCGATTCTATTTCAACTAAACGTTCTAATACGGGATGATGCCAGTCCATATTACAACGACGGCCACCCACATGCGGCATTAATAAATGACCTTCTGGATCATGAATGTAGGTTGCCCATAATTCTTCTAATGGCCAGGCACCCGGCATAATAGTATCGCCTTCCATATCTTCGTTCCATTCGAATGAGCGTGCGACATTACCGTCTGCATCAAAAGGGAATTGTGGCGTTTCATTATCGCGTAAAAATACCACGTTATGATCGCCACCGGCACAAGAGTTACCACACCACTCTGTTCCAGGGTAACAAACAAATTCATCTTCTACGTTTAATTCATTAATTAAATCAACCGCATCTTCCCAACGCTTCTTTGTTATTTGGAAATCATTAGCGGTATAACCCAATACATCCAGACCAGCAATGTCTCGCCCATAGGTTAAATTGTAAGTGGTGTTGTTAGTGCCAACGGTATCATCGGAATGCACATGCAAGTCACCAAAGTAACTTCTGGGTATATCAATATTTGAATCTACGGTGATATAAAACTGTGCATCGGCAACCTGTGGATGAGTACTTAAACTTGCCGTAATTTCCAGCTCACCTTCTTTGTCGGTTGGTAAATCTGTAATGTTTACAAACGTCCAACCATCTTTATTTAGAGTCGCTTTGTGTTTATACACTTCTTTACCATCGAGTGTGGCGACAATATCAATTTTTTCTTTTTCAAGATTCCAACAGGTATTACCCCAACTATCTTCAACGCGCACACGCAAGGGAACAGCAACCCCTTTTTTAACTAAACGTGAACCTGACATAACAATTTGTGCGGGCACACCGGATACAACATCAAACTCAATATCACCCGGAATATCACAAAAGCGCGATGTACCCAGTGGGTCGACATAACAGCGAAAACGAAAACCTTTTTCAACAAAGGTTTGAATACGTGTCCCCGGACCACCAAAACGACGGTCACCCAAACGAATAATAATATGGTCACCCGGTTTTACAAAGCCATCGACCGTATCAACGATAACCGCTTTTTGGAATGGGCGTTCGTGTCCTTTTTGATCGAAACGGACTTTTAATGATTGCACGGTTGCGGGGGATTGTCCTTCGGCCAGTTCGCCCGCCTGATATTCTGCTGACACATAATTGGCCGCACAGGGATTAGTCGTTTGAAATAACGCCCAATCAGAATAAAATTTAAAGGTGGCCTTTAACCATGCACCATCGGCAATACCCGATGCACCGACTTCATAATCCAGTATAATTTCCTGCCAACTGCCAGCTTCTAATTTATCAACGACGTTGCATGTTACTTTTCCAAGAAAGTCCATGTCTTTGGTTTTACTATACAAACCTTTGGGTGCAGTATAGTCACCTAGTTTTTTCTTGAGTGCGGAGTCGGACATTTTTTTCATACATTCACCTTAAATAACATTAACTTTTCTACTCTTTACATTTATAGATAAAATTTACGGCGGTTAGCCCATAATAAGGTAACCATCTCCGCAATAAATTAATCGTATTAACGGTTAATTAAAACGGCCAAGGAACAGATGGATCCCAAACAGGCATACCAAGCAAAGCATACCAAGGTGCCATAATAAGAATACCATATGCAATGGCAATCAGAACACATGCCCAACCCGCCTTAAAATAATCTGCCACACTAAACTCATCTGAACCATACGCGATAACGGCTGCCGTTATTTGTGTTGGTAACAAATACGCATAGGTGTCCGTATCACTCACTAATAAAGTAAAAGCGACAGGGTGTAAGTTAAGTGCAGGAGCCATTGCAAACACAATCGGAGCCAACATTGCAATGGCCGCTACATTGGATAACATACCAATACGAATAATATGTGTTCCTGCCATCATGATTAACAATATGACATACCATGAATGACCAACAACTGCCGTATGGATTCCATCGGCTAACCACTGAGCCAAACCAGATTTAGACATGGCTGCCGTCATGGTGATTGCACCACCGAGTAATAAGAACGTACCCCAAATTGTTTTAGCTTGCACCTGATTCCAAGTGAAAGGAAATAATCCCGGTGTAAATAAAATTAAAATCCCAACCAATCCTATAACACCCAACTTAAATCCGTGTAATTCTAATATAGGACTACCTTTACCCATCATAAATAAAAGTGCAATAATCACAAACACACTTACTAACATCCATTCTGAAGTGGACATTTTACCTAGTGCTTTATGTTCTTCATGAATTTTTTTATGCCCACCTGCAATCTTTATCCCGCCCGTATTAAAATGATAACGAACCCACCACTGGGTTAAGACAAACATACCAAGATAAGGAAACTGTAATAACATCCAGTCAATATAACCTAAGCCATCAAAACCATTATTAGAAAAAATCCCAACCATGATTAAGTTAGGTAAATGTGCCGTCAAAATGAATACGCCACAAATCATCGTGCCATAAACCAGTGACTGAATAAGAATAGCCTTCTTCGCCTCTTTTTCTTCGGGCGAATCACCCAATAAATTGGTAATGCCTTTTACAACCGGCAATAAGGTGGCCGCGCGTGCATTTGCCGCAGGGATTAAGAATGCAAGGATAATATTTACAAAGAACATACCCCAGATAACACGACCAACATTGGATGCTTTAATTTTATCTAATACACCTAATGCAATACGCCTATCCAGTTTAAGTAATTGCATAATCGCACCAACTAGGAATGCAAACAACGACAACCACACAACATGTTTGGTGAAGCCAGAAAAAACAATGTGCATAGGAGGAACGAAGTGCCCTTTCTTTTCAACCCATGGAATACCATGCGTTAAAATTAATAATGTGGGTACTGAAATACCGGTAATCCCAACAGGCAAAGCTTCTGACACCCACATAATACTGGCCCATACAACAATAGCAAGCACTGCCATACCATTAGTATTTAAACCTTCAGGTCTTGGGAACACCCATAAAATAAGTGCAAATAATATCCATGCAGCAAAAAATCCCGTGATCACACGCTTGGGGTTTTTACCTGTCGCTTCAATATTACTGATTAAGTATTGAATGACACCGCCCTGTGCAGTGGCTGTATTCATAAAATCCTCCTGTTTACACCTATGTGTAAGCTCGTATTATTGTTATTTGCAACCTATGTTGCATATTTCAAATTATATTTATTATTGAATTGTAATATGATGGCCTTCATTGTATAAGTCTGTCAGCTAGCTGACACTTTCATGTTAGCTTATAACTAAATAAGCAATTAAGAATATAATCGTGACTATGAAAGAAAATAATTCTAACTGGTTTATACAAACCTCTGACTTTATAAATAAGTTATCCGTGTTTGATAGAGAGGCGTTATTAAATATTGCAGAACAGCATTATTTTTCAAAGGCTGAACTTGTATTTAGTGCGGGAACAGAATCAGAATATGTTTATATTTTAAGAACGGGGCAGGTAAAAATTTATGAATTATCTTCACAGGGTAAAGAAGTTATTTTATGGTTTTGCTTTCCGGGGGAAATTTTTGGTTTATCCGAGATTACACGCGGTGCGCAGCGATCTGTTTATGCACAAACTTGCACACCCTCTAATGTTTATTTAATTAAACGAGTTGCTTTTAATAATTATTTATTACAACACCCTGAAGCATCCATAGCTACTATTGATTTATTATCCTGCCGACTGCGTGGTTTATCAGAAATGCTAACCAACTTAACCGCAGATGATGTCACTTCACGTATAATTAAATTACTTATTCGAATGAGCATGTTACACGGGGCGCAAAAACAAGATATGCTGTGTTTAAATATGCACCTAACCCATCAGGAAATTGCCGACATGGTCAGTGCGTCTCGCCAGACTGTCAGCAGCATTATGAGCCAGCTAAAAAAACAAGGTTTGCTATTTATAGAAAATAATAGTATTTATATCCATAAGTCCAGCTTACCTGAACACTTAATTTATAATTAGAGATTTATAACTATAAACTTATAATTAGAGTAGTAGAAATAATGGAAACATTACTTGGTTTTATTATTATGTTTGACACTTATGCGATTATTTATTATCGCTTAATGGTGAAATTTTATTACCAAAATGAAAATAATATACAGGAAAGTAATTTCTCTGCCATATTTAGTTTTCCTCCACACAGCAAATTATCGACTAAAGGTAAACGTTATTCAAAACGTTACTGGATAGCAATGGCAATTTTACTTGTGAGCGTCGCGCTGCTTATTCCCGGACGGGATTTTAGTGCAATGCAAGATGCTTTCAAAAATATGCCAAAATAAATCAGTTATATATCGTCAACGGGTATGCATCTCTTTGGAAACCAGATTTTATTTTTAAACATTAAATCTAAAATGTAAAACATCACCGTCTTTAACAATATAGTCTTTACCTTCTAAACGTAATTTACCCGCTTCTTTGGCACCCTGTTCACCTTTGTATTGAATAAAGTCGTCATAGGCCATGGTCTCGGCTCGGATAAAACCTTTTTCAAAGTCGGTATGAATAACGCCTGCCGCTTGTGGTGCGGTTGCACCAATTTTTATTGTCCAGCCACGTACTTCTTTTACACCGGCGGTAAAATACGTTTGTAAACCCAGTAAGTCATGCCCTGCCCGTATAACACGGTTTAAGCCGGGTTCATCTAAACCTAGGTCAGATAAAAATTCGTTTAGTTCGTCGTCTTCTAACTCGGTCATTTCTGCTTCAATAGAGGCGCACACTGCAACAACGGGGGCGGCTTCTTTTTCTGCAAATTGTTTAACGACATCAAGATAGGGGTTATCAGTAAAACCGTCTTCAGCAACATTCGCAATAAACATTAATGGCTTTATTGTTAATAAATTTAAGTCGCGTACTAATAATTGTTGCTCTTCGTCCAAACCTAAAGTCCGAGCCTGTTCACCTTTGTCTAAATGTTCTTTCAGTTGTTCCAACACAGCCATTTTTATTTTGGCTTCTTTATCACCAGACTTGGCAACCTTTTGAACTTTGAGCAATGATTTTTCGATACTCTCCAAATCAGCCAGAGCGAGTTCCGTATTTATGACTTCAATATCATCAAGTGGACTTATTTTGCCCGCCACATGCACAATGTCATCATTTTCAAAACAGCGTACTACTTGTGCAACCGCATCGGTTTCACGAATATTACCTAAAAATTTATTCCCTAAACCTTCACCTTTTGAAGCACCCGCTACTAAACCAGCAATATCAACAAATTCCATGGTTGTTGCTAATACACGCTCGGGATTTACAATTTCAGCTAAAGCATCAAGACGAGCATCGGGCACAGGAACAACGCCGACATTTGGCTCGATGGTACAAAACGGATAATTCTCTGCTTGTATTCCAGCTTTAGTCAATGCATTAAAGAGTGTTGATTTGCCTACATTGGGTAAGCCTACAATGCCACATTTAAATCCCATAACTCGTACCTTTGATATTTTTTAACTCAATTCATTTAATCGCTATGCAGAGTATTCATAGCCTTTTGCATTTCATCTGCCACTATTTCGGGGATAACACGTATGGCATTATCAATAGCACGATCAATGGATATTTTATCGTCTATTGATGGTTTATTTAAAACATAACCCGTCACTTTATTCCTGTCACCGGGATGACCAATACCCAAACGTATTCGCCAAAAATCTTTACCTGACCTTGAACTAATGTCTCTTAAACCATTATGTCCACCATGACCACCACCTTTTTTTAATCGGGCAATGCCGGGATCAAGATCAAGTTCATCATGAACCACTAAAGTATTTTCAATTTTGATTTTATAAAATTGGGCAAGAGCCTGAAGTGCCTGCCCACTTAAATTCATAAAGGTAGTGGGTTTTAATAACCAGATATCCTGACCATTAATATTGATACGTGCGCTATTGCCAAAAAACTTCTTGTCTGCTTTAAAATCACCTCGATAATTTTTTGCCAGTTCGTCTAAAAACCAAAAGCCGGCATTGTGTCGAGTATCAATGTATTCATTGCCCGGGTTACCCAGACCAACAATTAAATTAATACTTTGACTCAATGCCAGCTTCTCGTTTTATGTCACTGTTGCCCACAAGGGCGACAGCGAAAAAGAATTAACTTTCTTCTTCGCTTGTGCCTTCAGCATCCGCTTCTGCTTCTACTTCAGTTTCTTCATCACTGGTTATTGATTTTTCTGCTCTTGGCAAGTGAATAGCCGCAACAATATGATCGTGTGTACTATCATCACCGTGACCTAAATCAACCGATTCGATACCTTCCGGTAATTTCAAATTGGATACATGTAAACTTGCATCTAATTCTAATTCACCTAGATCAACTTCGATATACTCAGGTAAGTTATCAGGCAAACATGCAATATGTATGTCTGTTGAGCTATGCGTAATCAAACCACCGGCTTTAACGCCCGGAGCTTCATCTTCGTTTATAAAGTGCAATGGAACATGAACACGAATCTTTTCGTTCATATTCACACGTTGGAAATCAACATGCATTAAACGTGGTTTAGCTGGGTGACGTTGCAAGTCTTTTAAAATGGCTTTTTCTTTTTTCTTACCCACGTTAATGGTTAAGATATGGGAATAAAAGGCTTCATTGTCCAAATGATGTGCCATTTCATTATGACTTAATGTTAATGCAACAGGATCTCCACCTGCCCCGTATAAAACAGCCGGTACTTTATCCGAATGACGCAGGCGGCGGCTCGCACCTTTCCCCATGTCAGTTCGAACTTCGGCTTCAATAATAAAGCTCTCGCTCATTGGATTTTCTCCTAAGTTTTAAAATAACGTTATAAACTTTCATTTATAACAACTGAGCTATCTGTGCGACCCAGATAGCTTATAAATTGGTTAACTAAATTTTAGTTAACCAAAAAATTCTTCTGCTCATTGACGGAGCGAGAGAAGCCAGAGTACAAGGCGGAAGTGAAATTAAAAAGCGGAGCTTACATTAAGTAAGTGAGCATTTCAGAGTGCCCCTCCGTTTGGGTATTAATTTCGCTTTCAACGCCGTAATCTGGCTTCTCTCGCTTCGTCAATCGACGAACATGCTGCTGACGGATTCCTCGTAGCTTATCCTACGCATCGTCTCAGCCAACATTTCAGCAATACTTAATTGTCGAATCTTGCTACAAGCCTGCGCTTCTTCAGACAATGGAATACTATTGGTAACCACAATTTCATCCAGTGCTGAGGCTTCAATATTCTCGATGGCACGTCCTGAAAATACAGGATGCGTACAGTACGCAACAACTTTTTCTGCGCCATGCTCTTTTAGTGCGTTAGCGGCCTGACCAAGTGTACCGGCGGTATCGACCAAATCATCCACTATCACACAGGTACGACCTTTAACGTCACCAATAATATTCATGACTTTGGCTTCGTTGGGGCGCGGACGACGTTTATCGATAATCGCTAAATCTGCATCATCTAAACGTTTTGCCAGTGCGCGTGCACGAACCACACCACCCACATCAGGCGATACCACCATTAAGTTCGGGTATTTTTGTCGCCATACATCACCAAGTAATACTGGCGAGGCATACACATTGTCCACCGGAATATCAAAAAAGCCTTGGATCTGGTCGGCATGTAAATCCACGGTTAACGCTCGGTCTGCGCCCACCGAGCCAATCATATTCGCAATAACACGCGCGGTAATCGGCACTCGTGCTGAGCGTGGGCGGCGATCCTGACGTGCATAACCAAAGTAAGGAATGACGGCTGTCACTCGTTCTGCCGATGCCCGTTTTAACGCATCGATCATGACCAGTAATTCCATTAAATTGTCATTGGTGGGTGCGCAGGTTGACTGCACAATAAAAACGTCCTTACCACGCACGTTTTCCAGTATCTCGACAGCCACTTCACCGTCACTGAATTTTCCCACTACGGCCCGACCAAGCGGAATGTGTAACCTGCGAACAATCGCATTCGCTAACTCGGGATTAGCGTTCCCGGTAAAAACTACCATTTTGGGATCGGAGACGTTAGCTTGGTTGTCCAGTCGATGGGACATGCCCAATCTCCTATGCTTTTCAGGTTATAAAATATGGCTGGGCCGGCAGGATTTGAACCTGCGCATGCCAGGATCAAAACCTGGTGCCTTACCGCTTGGCGACGGCCCAATTGTCAATTAACAGTTTGAGTTAATCGAAAAAAAACTAAAAACTACATGAACCTGTCTGTGCTGATTATTAACCAGACACCGACTCTAAAACGTCATACAGTGGCGAGCGGTTTACGCCTTGCGCGACAAAAACCGACCACTTATCTTTGAGCTGCTGCCATGCCAACTGGGCAGCCGCTTCTGAATCAAATCGAGCAAATACACATGCTCCCGTTCCAGTTAACCTCGCGGGGGCATACTGCGCCAAGTCTTTTAACGCGGCATCCACTTCTGGAACCATGCTCCGAACCACCGGCTCGCAAACATTTTCTACCGTTTGAAATGCCGCCTCAAAACCTGAATCGGACAGCACTTCCGAGAAGTCGCGTATTGTAATGGTTGTGCAATCTCTCTGCAATTGCGAGTGAGCAAAAATTTGCCCTGTAGAGACAAAAATTTGCGGAAAAATGACCACATAGGTGCTTTTTGGCAAAATTAGGGGCGAAATTTGCTCACCAACCCCTTCTGCCCATGCTGAGTGACCCCGAACAAAGACAGGGACATCGGCGCCTAACTCTACCCCTAAATTCGCTAATTCATCTATTTGCAGCCCACATTTCCATAATTTGTTCAAAGCCACCAGCGTGGTTGCGGCATTGGAACTCCCCCCCCCTAAACCACCGCCAACCGGTAACTGCTTTTCTATATATAAGGTAACACCTTGAGACACTGAAGCCCGCTTTTGAAGTAAGCGGGCCGCTTTTACAATTAAGTCATCGTCCTCTGGAATATCAGACTCGCCCACCCGAGTGATCACGCCATCATCACGAATATCAAATTGTAGGGTATCGCCAATATCTAGAATCTGAAAAACTGTTTGCAACAGATGCAGGCCATCCTCACGTTGCCCGGTAATATGCAAAAACAGATTGAGCTTTGCCGGTGCCGGCCAAGATTGGAGTTGATTACCTAGCATGTATTGTCTTTATTGTTGATATTATTGCGCAAATACTCAAGGCCTCTAGGTTCGTCCAAACAACCATTCACCAACAACCACCCGCACTTTCAAATCACCACCCTGATGAATAAATATTTTATCCGGCAATTCAACCGCAACATCGTTAACTTTTGTATAACGTTTAAAGTTCACATCCCAGCGTTCCTGAGTTAATGATTTAAGTTGTCCAAGTTGATTAAACTTAACATTGTTGGCGGCAATCTTAGACTCCGGCCGCAATAAACCCAGTATCCAAAAACGCAAATAACTTAGTGGCATCGCAATGCCAGTATGATCGAATAATAACTCTTCTGGTGTCGAGGCATAAAAAATTTGGTCGTCCGAATCTTTTAACAAAACACCGCTAGCACTGCCAATCAGTTGAATTTTACCCATACCAAAAGGCCCGGATAAAAAAATAACATACTGATCACCGTGCTGTTCCCAATCAACGCTAATGGACCAAAGTTCAACCCCATTCACCACCACCATCCGGCCTTTCATTGTCCAGTCTGACAAGCCTGATAATTTTTGTTGACGTTGATGCCAACGCTGTTGTATTTGTTTTTCAGAAACAGGGCTGACAGTAGAAGTATTTGTTACCAGTGAACCACACGAACTAACGATTAAACTCACAGACACACTCAACAACAACACCAATATTTTTGATATAAACGGATGAAACGATGAAATATTATTTAAGAAAAACAACTACGGCTTAAAACGTTTAATTACATTTAACAACGAGTCATGTTTGGGAGTTTCACGTAATGAATTTTTCCATATCCGTCTGGCTTCTTCCTTATCACCACGTACCCACAATACTTCGCCTAAATGTGCAGCAACTTCTGCATCATTAAATGTGGCAAAGGCACGCTTTAAGAAAGTTACGGCTTTATCCAGTTTGCCTAGTCGATAATAAGCCCAACCCATGCTATCTATAATAGCCGGATCCGTTGGACGTAATTGATAAGCCTGTTGAATGTATTCCATCCCTTCTTGTACATGTTTAGTCTTATCAACAAGGGTATAACCTAAAGCATTCAAGGTTTGAATATTTTGTGGATCTAACTTAACGATATGACGTAAATCACTTACCGCGTCATCGATTCTATCTAATTTTTCATAAACAAGCGCACGCGCATAAAGTAAATCAAGATTGTCTGGAATAGCATTTAAACCATCTGTATAAAGTTCGAGGGCCTCGGTATACATTTTGTTTTCACGCAATACCTCACCTTCAACAATGTATAATCTAACCTGTTCATTCGGTTTATTAACATGAATATTTTTTACCTGTTCGCGTGCCTGACTGACCTTACCCTGTTTACCGAGTAAAATAATAATACGTAAGTGCGATTCAAACGCATAAACGCCTGACTGTACTTTTGAATACCAATCAATTGCTTTTGTATAATTTTTTTCCTTTTCATCAATTTGACCAAGATAAAAATCAGCTTCGTTTTTATGCCCACTTAATCCAGACAAGAGGATAAAGTTTTTTCTCGCCAAATTAATCTTATTCATTCGATTTGCAAGTAAACCCATCGCATAAAGTGCCGGCTCATTTTTATTTTCTGTATAAACCTTATTAAATTCTTTATATGCCAACGAATATTTTTTTTCGTCAACAAGCTTGCGAGCAAAATACAAACGCAATTTATAATTATTAGGTTGTTGTTGTAGCTCCTTAGCTAACCATGCAATGGCTTCATTATTTTTTCCTAGGCGGTGTAAAATGGTTGCTTTTAAAACAGCCGCCTCATTCCAGTGTTTTTTAAATCTAAGTGCTTTATCAATGGCTTTATTTGCAAGCTTATATTCTTTTGTCAGTAAGGCTAAATTAGCGTAGGCATAGTAGGCACTTGAACTTTTAGGGTGTTTATCGATTAAACGCTTCATAATATCCAGCGCAATATTTTTATCCCGCTCTTTACTCAATAACGCGGTAATCAGCATAAATGTTTTTTGTTCATTCTTATGACTGAAACTTAATACTCGTTCAAAATGTTTTAGCGCACCCTCTATATTCCCCGCACGCACTAACATCGCGGCTAGAATTTCATGTGCTTCGGCATTGTTCGGTGCTAAATGTACCCAAATTTTTCCGGCTTCCAATGCCGCCTTGTCTTTACGTGCAAAAATAGCAATCCGGCTTGCGCGTTCAGCAACTCCGGCATCCTGAGACAGCTTTGCGGCCTGAAGATAGTTGGCAACGGCAACATCCAGTTTGCCACGCTGCCCGGCAATTTCTGCCACCAGTAAATATTGCAGAACGTTGGCACTTAGCCCTTTTCTTTTGGGTGAAAAAACAGACTCCTGCAACGGCGTTTTACTTTTCTTTACCCGTGGAGAGGCTTTCGGCTTGACTGGCTTAGCTTGGCTCTGTGTTTTTTTACTTTGTGATACGACCACATCGCCACTTATTTTCGGCTTTTGGGCGAAAGTGCCACCACAATTGACTAGAAATAGGCTGGCAAATGCCAAAATTAGGGGATTTTTCATCTTTTGCATAAAAAAATGTTCTCTATTGAGTAACTATAACCAACTTTTGTTGATTTTACCTTTATAATACGCGCCTATCTGTTTTAGCAATATATTGACCTTGCTGCAACCGACTAGGCTTAATTTTAACCCCTTAGCTTTGAATTTTCAAAACTAAGGCACTGATTTATAGACGTGATTTAACAATATAAGTTCCAACGTGGCTATTTTCGCATTCGGCATTAATCATAAAACCGCTCCTGTTAATATACGGGAACAGGTTGCTTTTACCCCAGAAAAACTGCCCGAGGCACTAACCGGCATACTAAAAGAGTCACCCGCCTCTGAAGCCGCGATTGTTTCTACTTGTAATCGTACCGAATTATATTGCGAACTTCATGCCAGCGACAGTGAAGCCCTGATCCGCTGGTTTGAAGACTTTCATTCGTTGGAACACAAAGCACTGGAACCTTATATATACAGCTTTACCGATCAAGAGGCCGTTAAACATATTCTACGCGTTGCCAGTGGTCTGGATTCGCTAGTATTGGGTGAACCACAAATTCTCGGCCAAATTAAAGATGCCTATGGTACAGCCGCCGATGCTGGCACCATCGGCCGACAGTTAAATCGTTTATTTCAGCATACTTTTTCAGTTGCCAAGCAGGTACGCACCGACACCGCCATCGGTAGTAGCCCGGTTTCTGTCGCCTTTGCTGCTGTTTCACTGGCTAAACGTATTTTTGCTAATCTGGAAGAACATACAGCTCTATTAATTGGTGCGGGTGACACCATTGAACTGGTTGCGCGGCACTTAAAAGATCAAAATATTAAAAATATGATTGTGGCCAACCGCACCGTCAAACGTGCAAAACTGCTTGCTGAGCAGTTTAATGCCGAAGCCATCGCACTCGCTGATATGCCTTCGCGTCTGCTCAAAGCCGATATTATTATCTCCTCCACTGCTAGCCAACTCCCTATATTAGGCAAAGGTGCGGTTGAAAGCGCACTTAAAGCGCGCAAACACCGGCCTATGTTTATGGTGGATATTGCGGTGCCGCGTGATATTGAAGCCGAAGTGGGTGATTTACGCGATGTGTATTTATATACCGTGGATGATCTACACGATGTGATCGAAGAAGGCCAGCAGTCACGCGAACAGGCTGCCGAGCAAGCCGAAGAAATTATTGAAAATGAAACCCAGCACTTTCTGGGGTGGTTACGCTCACTGGATGCCGTGGATACCATTCGTTCCTATCGTGACAAAGCAGATATTATTCGTGAAGAAGCCTTGCAGCTGGCACAAAAACAACTGGCTGCGGGTAAAGACCCTGCTCAAGTGTTACAGGAACTGGCGCGTTCCATTACCAATAAACTGGTTCACGATCCTAGTGTGCAACTTAATCGCGCTGCCTATGATGGCCGCAATGAACTGCTCGATATGGCGCAAGAACTTTTTAATCTAAATCCCAATAATAATTAAACCCCAACCGTTGTAGACAAATGAAAGCCTCTATTAAAGCCAAACTCGAAAACCTTGCCGAACGTCTGGAAGAAATTAATGCGCTGATGGCCGACCCTGGTGTTATCAGCGATCAAAACCAGTTCAGGGCTCTTTCAAAAGAATATGCACAGGTGAATCCGGTTGTCGGTTGTTTTAATGCCTATCAAGCAACCTTATCGGATATTGAAGAAGCGCAAGCCATGTTAAAAGATGACGACGATGACATGCGCGAAATGGCAAAAGAAGAATTAAAAACCACAACCGAACGACAGGAAAAACTCGAACAGGAATTACAGATTTTAATGCTGCCGGTTGATCCTAACGAAGGCAAAAATGTATTTTTAGAAATTCGTGCTGGAGCCGGTGGTGATGAAGCATCTATCTTTGCCGGTGATTTATTTCGCATGTATTCACGTTACGCTGAAAAACGTAAATGGAAAATTGAAATCATCAATGAAAACCGTGGTGAACATGGCGGTTATAAAGAAGTTATCAGTCGTATTATTGGTGACGATGTTTATGCCCGCTTAAAATTTGAGTCTGGTGGCCACCGTGTACAGCGCGTTCCCGAGACAGAATCTCAAGGGCGGGTACATACCTCAGCTTGTACCGTTGCCATTATGCCCGAAGCCGCTAAAGTCGAAGAAAGCGAGATTAATATAGGCGACTTACGTGTGGACACGTTTCGTGCTTCTGGCGCGGGTGGACAGCATGTTAATAAAACCGATTCGGCCATTCGCTTAACCCACATACCAAGTGGTATTGTCGTTGAATGTCAGGATGAACGTTCGCAACATAAGAACAAAGCCCGCGCCCTATCGGTGTTACAAGCAAAGCTATTCCAGATTGAACAGGACAAACAAAATGCCGAGCAAGCACAAACGCGTAAACTGCTAGTGGGAAGTGGCGACCGTTCTGAGCGTATTCGAACCTATAATTTTCCACAAGGCCGACTGTCCGACCACCGTATTAATTTAACCTTGTATAAACTCGATGATATTATGCAAGGTGAGTTAGATGAAATTATTGATCCGCTTATTAGCGAAGATCAAGCCGATATGCTGGCATCCATGGGGGAATAAAAAAAGGCCGCTATAAAAATAGCGGCCTTTTTTAATAAGTGTTATCCTTAACTGACTTCGTCTTTCCATTTCATCATTTCGGTTGTTAAACCGGCTGAAATTGTCCGGTACTGGCTACCCATGCCAATTTCAGCTTCTGCATCGGTTGTATTACCAGAGAGCGCTTTCTCTAAAATGCTACCGGCACACTGGTGAAATTCAGTATGCATTTTTTTTATCGTTTCATAATGTGGGCTGGCTTTTTCATCAGCCGAGCAACTGTATAACCATTTACCAAACTCACATTGATCATCTTGCTTAACCGCTGCCGGCGTAAAATCACTGGCTCCTGTTTTAATCGCTTCTGCTAAACGCTGTTTCCATTGACCATGAGCAGATATACCGCTATTTAAAGAATCGACAATACTCATAATTTACCTCTTATTCTAAATATCAATTAACTGTAAAGGCTTATCGACCTGCAGGAAGAAAAACTTAAGTTAATTTTTTAAAACAATATAGGCAATCCGATATTTAACACCTTGATCTTATGCCACTTTTCTATTTGGATAAAAAATACCTACCGTATCATTATAAACTGTCTTAGACATACGGATAATATCCTGCAAGTGTTCAGAGGTACTATTAAAAATAGTCCAAACTTTTTCATCCAGAATTAAATTTGTGTTATGCGGAAATAATGGTTCAATCTGATTAGCAACCACGTTGGCAAGATGCAAAACGTTCGATTCTATTGTAAATTTTTGAGCTTGAGCGGGAATATGGTGATAACGCACTGGCTCAGCTAACGAATCAGGTAATCCCCATTCTTTTAACAGCGTAGCCCCTAACTCGGTATGGTCGTAGCCAAAAGTCATTTTTTCAACCTGATTCACATCAAGTTGGCTATTAAACCTTAATAACTGAAGTACCTCATGTGATAAGTCTGGTTCTGCTAAATACATCACCAATCGGCCAATATCGTGTAATAATCCGGCAACAAAAACTCGCTCGGGCTGCTGAAAACCTAATTCAGTCACAATGGTTCTGGCAGCCGTTGCGCAGGCAATATTATGGCACCAGAATTTTTCCGGGCTTACCAGATCCTTTGGAATGCAACTAAATTTTTGAATAACCAGCGTTGCCATAACTAAATCACGCAACTGTGCTGTGCCAATAACAGTAATCGCCATGGTGATGGTGTCGATCTGTTGCGGGAAATTATAAAACGGGCTATTAACAATTTGTAATAATCGCGCGGTTAAAGCCATATCGGTGGCAACCACGTCGGCTATATCTTGTGCTGTTGAATGAGGATCGTCAATTAATGTGTTTAATTTTAAGGCGGCATCGGGTAACGAAACTAAATCAATGTTCTGCTGCACAAGCTCCTGTACGGTTAAATTAGGCATCCACTCTGCTCTCTCGACTTCAATTAGATTTAACGTCACCGTTTGTTTAAAAACAATATCGGTTAAAGATATTACTGCTATTTTTGAAGTCTAGAATTTAATAGCCATTTTTTCTGTGAAATATTTACATTTTTGGCCTGAACTTGTTTAAATGTTAACCAGTTCAAATTTATTTTACAGCTACTTTAAAATTGACATATAGGGCAAGCGGGATCCTGTTTTAACGCTATACTGCGCCATTCCATTGTATAGGCATCTAAAAGTAGCAAGCGTGACTGGAGTGTTTTACCTGCCCCAGTGAGTAATTTAAGGACTTCCGTGGCCTGAATTGAACCAATAATGCCCACCACCGGGGCTAATATTCCATTTTCACTACAGGTTTGTTGCAGTTCTTCATCGGTATCGGGGTACAGGCATTGGTAGCAAGGACTATTCGGCTCATTGCTAAACACACTCACCTGTCCTTCAAAACGAATCGCCGCCCCCGAAACCAGTGGCGTTTCTGACCTGACGCAAGCGGCATTAATCGCAAAGCGCGCTGCAAAATTATCTGTGCCATCGACAACGCAATCAGCTTCTAATACCTTATCGTCTAGTGCCTGTGATGATAATTTTTCCTCTAGCGTACTGACTTTAATGTCTGAATTAATACCCTGCAAAGCCTGTTTAGCCGACGCCACCTTACTCTGGCCAATACTGCTTTCACGGTGAATAATTTGCCGCTGTAAATTCGACGTATCCACTTTGTCAAAATCGGCAAGTATTAAATGCCCCACTCCAGCAGCAGCTAAATACATTGCCACTGGCGAGCCTAAACCCCCTAAGCCCATCACTAACACGGTTGAATCCAATAGTTTTTGCTGACCGGCCACATCAATCTGGGGCAGCATAATTTGTCGGCTATAGCGAAGTAATTGGTCGTCATTCATAAACGATGAGTATAAAGAAAAACAGGATAAGAAACGACTATTGCTGTTTCCCCTGCAAGCACCAGGCTTCTAAAACAGAGTGTTACAGATAATGCCGCCAGTGAACAGGTCGCAAATCACGGCAACCGTGTAAGCGCCGTTGATAGCCCTGAATAAAAATATCCCGTGTCATTTTGGAATCATTAATCCCTAAATTCTCACGCAAGGTATTTTCAGTATAAGCGTATAGAGCATTTTTGAGTTTACTTAACAAGCTGTGATCAAGATAAAAACCAACCGATTCAAGTGCCTGTAAAATAATATCCATGGTTAAAATACGCACATCGTAGGTAATAAATAATTGCGTAGCAGACAGGTATTTTAAGTCGAGTACACCGTCAACATCTGCCAGTAAAAAGATGGCGGATTTCGCCTGATCCTGCTCTTTGTCTAAACGACTAAAGAGAATATCACGTTGTTTAGTTAATGACTCCACCGGCTCCACCTCTTGTCTCCACTATCTGTTTATCTTTGAGTGTTTCCTTCGAAATAGCTCTGATTTCAGGGTAGCGCGTCAAGATATGAATTTCTAGCCCTTACAACGTGATTCAGTACCTTCTTTTGTTATTTAGTATTTTAGAATATAGGAATTTACTATTTCTTTGCTCGAGTCACACGATCATTTTTTGCCAGATCCTGACAAGTTTGTATTTCAACAAAGCCCTTTTCGGCCAGTAGTGCGCGCACTGCCTTCGCCTGCTGATAACCATGTTCAAACAGCAACCACCCTCCCTCTCGCAACCAAGATTGAGCGTGTTGCGTAATATGCCGAATCGCGGTTAAGCCATCACACCCTGAAGTCAGTGCATTATTCGGTTCAAATCGCACATCGCCCTGTGTTAAATGCACGTCATCCTGTTCAATATAAGGAGGATTGGAGACGATCAGATCGAACTTTTGTACTGGGATAGCTTTAAACCAGTCGCTTTGTCGTAGCTCGATGGGCTGTTGATGCGTTTTGCAATTAAGCTGCGCAATCTTAAGAGCCGCTACAGAAATATCGGTCGCCATAACACGCGTGGGTTGCTGTCTCTTCGATATTTCAACCGACACGGCAATGGCTATCGTGCCACTACCAGTTCCTAACTCAAGAATGTTATTCAGCGACTGCTGTTTTGCAATCTCGACGATCTGCTCAACCAGTAATTCAGTTTCGGGGCGAGGGATTAATGTTGCAGGTGACACTTTTAAATCCAGTGACCAGAATTGCTTCGTTTCTAATATATAAGCAATGGGTTCACCCTGCTCACGTCGCCGCACCAAATCGAGAAAATTCTGCAACGCTGTTGCTGATAATTTTTTTTCTGGCCAAGTGCGTAAATAAACGGATGGTTTTTGTAACGCAAAACTTAATAAACACTCCGCATCCAGCCGTGCTGAATCTGAAACAACACTAAAACGTTGCTGTGCTGTTTTAAGTGCATCCTGAATAGTCATTGCAAGAATGTGATCAATTAATGCTGCGTTGCTGATTGGTTAGACAAAATAGAATCAATGAATAATTGTTTCGCATCCACTGCATCAAAGTCATATTGATGATTGCAAAATTCACAGTGAATACTAATCAAATCCTCATCTTCAATAATAGAATCGACTTCACTCTGCCCCAAACTACGGAGCATATTTGCAACCCTATCTTTTGAGCAGGAACAACGAAAAAAGACCGGCTCCGATTCAAACACTCGAACATCTTCTTCATGGTATAAACGATGGATCACTTCATGTACATTAAGGCCAAGCAGCTCATCATCACTGATGGTTGCAGATAATTGTTCGACCCGATTCCAACCATCTTCATCTGTTTGCAGCTGCTGAAGATTTTCTCCGTCAACCGATTCATGTGGCAATTTCTGAATCAACAAACCGGCAGCTGTTTTATCATTCGCACTCAGCCATAACCGTGTTGAAAGTTGCTCGGATGTTTCAAGGTAATGCTCAATAGCATCAGCAACGGTTTCACCCACTAGCTCAACAATACTTTGATAACGCTCGGTTTTATTTTCTGTTTCTAGCGTAATCGCGAGTTGTCCATCACCTACCAGATTTTTTAAACTGTCTGCTTTTATATCATCACTGTAATGTGCCAAACCCCGAATTGCTTCTTCACTGGTACATTCAGCAACTACCAGTGGCAATGCACCTTTGCCCTGAATTTGTAAAATAATACGCCCCTTAAATTTTAAAGTGGCTGCAAGCAACACACCCGCCACTAACATTTGCGCCAGTACATCGCGCACAACGGGTGGATAATGGTGATTTTCGATAATCGCCTGCCAGCTTTTATGCAACTGGGTGAGTTCACCGCGTATCGCAATATTTTCGAATAAGAAACGTTGTAAGATATCTTTAGAGAATTCCATATGAATAAACTTTATAAACCTGAGTAAACTGGAGATAAGCAAGCTAGTTTAACGAATTCCCTAACAATATGAAATTAGTCAGGCCTGTTTAACTTGATATATTTGTCAATTCATCTAACCTTAATCAGCCCATTCCCCATTATGGTTGAGTACTTCCAAATGAATCATGTAGTTAGATTTAGTTTTTTAATATTGGCCATTCTATTTTTAACCTTAACCGCCTGCGGTGGCAACAGTGGCGGAGGCGGAAATACAGCGGCTCCCAAAATTCAGACCATTAATGACACAAAACTCGTTCCGGCTTGTTTTAATTCAAACGGCAACAACCCGTTACTAACAACTGGCTCTTATTTTCCCAATTCTAACTGGAATGATCCAAGCATTTTAAAAATAGCTAACACCTATATTATGTATGCTTCGGCTGATATCAATTTTAGTCAGGACATTAAAATCTATCGTTTAACATCATCCGATGGTGAAAACTGGTCACTCAACCCAAGTAGTGCTGTCTTTACAAAATCAGCAGGCGTAACAGATTGGGATAGAAAAAGTGTTGAAACACCCTCGGTGGTATTCTTTAATAATAAATATCATCTATTCTATACAGCATATCCAACCTCACTCAACATAGTGACAGACTACAAAATAGGCCACGCAACATCCAATGACGGCATTAGCTGGACGCGTGATGCGACTTACCTATTAGCTCCCACGGATCCTACAGGGGCTGTAAATTTAGATTTTAATCAATTCGTTGTTGCTGAACCCGGCGCGGTCGTTTTTAATAACAAGATTTATGTTTACTTTACTGCTATTGGTGCTGATGTTGGCGTAGGTACAACATTACAAACGATTGGTGTCATCACTAGCAGCGATGGTTCAACTTGGAGTAGCCCGGTGCAAGTATTAAAGCCAGACCAAACGTTATATCCGCGCACTAGTTATAAAGGTTATTCCACACCCGATGCCATCGTCATTAATAATAAAGTACATTTATTTTTTGATGTGGCTGAAGATCCATTTAAACAGGTTAAAATTCACCATGCTGTTTCAATAGATGGCATAACAAACTTCACGCAAGATAATCAGGCTATCTTTGATCGCAGCATGTTCGCATTCACAAAAGATGAAATTCAAAGCCCAAGCCCGTTATTGGACGGTACAAACCTAAAACTTTATTTTTCAGGACATACTGGGTTAGATTTAAGCATCGGCTTAAGTAACTGTGACCTTTCTAATTAGTTTTCTGTATCAAACACATTATTCAGAAAGTTTTTTCTTTAATAACTGATTAATCTGCCCCGGATTTGCTTTACCTTGAGTTTCTTTCATAATTTGCCCTACAAAGAAACCCATTAATTTTTCTTTACCGGCTTTAAATTGTTCAACTTGATTCGGGTTGTCTGCAATTACCTTATCCACCATGGCTTCCAATGCACCCGTATCAGAAATTTGTTTTAAACCTTTGCTTTCGATAATGCTATCGGCATCACCACCATCGCTCCACATAGCATCAAACACTTCCTTGGCAATTTTACCCGAAATGGTATTGTCTTTAATGCGGGCTAATAAACCTGCGAACTGGCTAGCATTAACTGGTGAAGCTTGAATACTTAAATTTTCTTTATTTAAACGCCCGGTTAATTCACCCATTACCCAGTTAGATGCTAGCTTGCTATCATTCGTTTGTTTTGTTACCGTTTCAAAATAATTCGCTAATTCAAGACTCGCCGTTAAATTACCAGCATCTTCTGTATTGAGTTTATATTCATTTATAAAGCGGGCTTTTTTTGCATCGGGTAACTCTGGTAAGGTCGCTCGAATTGCTTCAATTTCTTCTTCAGTCACAACAATCGGCAATAAATCCGGGTCGGGGAAATAACGATAATCCATCGCATCTTCTTTAGAACGCATCGAACGGGTTTCGTTTTTATTTGAGTCA
>VAPK010234534.1_pt1 | contig 40416 bp, 23 predicted proteins | sample 3395031 | NCBI WGS metagenome assembly VAPK01 (sample SAMN08290443, study PRJNA428436) | hydrothermal vent metagenome | isolation source: Deep-sea hydrothermal vent chimney 1 | place: Pacific Ocean: Juan De Fuca Ridge
GATGCGTAAAGCATTAAATGCATTGCTTACTCAATGCGAGCTTGACGAAACCCCGGATATTCATTGTGCCCTGATTGATTCATTGAATAAGCCATGATGATCGCATAATACTCATTATGCCCGTTTTTTGATCTGACCATTGATATTGCTGAAAACTCAGGGTTGATATGGATGTCATTCTGGTCTGTTCTAAAATAACCACATTAAGTCCACCACCATTCGCTCACCACGCTCTCACACCGATGTGTCATTCACGATATTTTTTAATAATCAATATGTTAAAGTATCTATTAACGCTGGGGTGCTGAAGGTAAATGTGTAAGAAAAAATTTGCTTTCATCATACTATTGTATTACGATTCGTAAATTCGTCATACTTAGTGATTTTAGATGGCAAGGTCAATCACTTTGCGAAGGAGTGGATAATGAATGAAAATTATAACAAACTCGTGACAATTCTGGCCCTTGTGTTTAGTTCTGGAGCCGTATTCGCGCATGGTGAATCCATTCGTGGTGGTGGGGGAGGAAGCATTAATGCTGTTGGTGCCACCATCCTGAAAGAGAAAGTAATCGGTTTACGCTGGGATGCTCGACGTTATGATGTCTTCACCGATGCGGAAATGGTGCAATTTAAACGTGATCGTGAAGATGTGCATATGCACAGTGCTGAAGATGCCTATTTTTTATCGTTTGGCTTCCCTGTATCAGATAATATGGATATCAGTATTTTAACGCAGTACAACAATTTCAAAAAATTTAAAGATAATGGTGACGATTTTGCCAATAATTGTTTTGCAGAGGCAAATTTACAGAATGATGCTGACAGCGAGCTAGCTAAGTGCCTATCACCCACCGATGACTCACCCGGTTTGGGAGATACGTTAGTCACCGGTCGATATCGTTTTTACCGTTCCCATGATCATCAAATTGCCTCTATTTTTGGTATCATTGTGCCAACCGGGAAAATAACCAATTTGACCGATAACGGTGAAATTATTGGTACGCATAATCAGCCTGGGAGCGGTGCAGTTACTTTTCAAGGGGGGCTGGGATATAACGGTCATCTCCATCAATTAAGCAAAATTGATATCACCGCTAATGTTATCTTTCGTGCCAATACACAAGGTGCAAAACAATTTCGCAGCGGTAATTCTATGCAAGCTGACCTAGCCTTTAGTCATGTTTTTGGGGATTTTATCCCTATGATTGAGTTTAATTATATTAAGTTCTTGAAAGATCTTGAAAATGACGAAGTCAAAAAAAATAGCGGTGGGCAAAGTCTCGCAATCTCGCCAGGCATGGCTTATAGTGTGACTAAAAAACTCGGGGTCTATGCAAATTATTCTTTTATTTTTAATGATTTGGGTGGGATTTCTAATGATGAAAGCTATCGTTTTAGCCTCGGAGTAAGTTATGCATTTGAGTCGCCCTCTCAATCACATGATCAGCTTTAATCCTTGCTAGAACGCTTATACCCGCTTAACCATTTTGTGAGCAATGGGATTAATGTTATGCCACCTAACAAAATAACGGTAACAGTAATTCGTTGAGTATCTGCCGATGCCATTTCACTACCAAAGTGCGCTAATAAAAAGCTTGCTGGGATAATACCAACGAAAGTCGCCATCGCAAACCGCCAAAATGTTATCGCCGTAATGCCCGCCGCATAACTGACAACATCGAAAGAAATAAAAGGAATGAGGCGGGAAACACAAACGGCCCACATAAGTGCATTCTGTGATCCTAATAACCCCAAAGATAGACGATCGCCAAAACGTTTTTTAATCATATCGTGGCCCAATAAGCGGGCAATGTAAAAAGCGATGATGGCACCCAACAAAGCGCCGACAATCACATATATCGTGCCCCAAAAATGTCCAAAAAGTGCACCGGAGGCGAGTGCAATAGGAGCGCTAGGTAGTGGACTCATGACAATTGCCACCGCCATGAGTCCAATAATCAACAAGGGCGCCCAAATTCCAGCCACATCAATAAAAGCACGGATGGCGGCGGCATCGGTAAACATCATCAGTGCATCATTATGTTCTAGATACCAATACAACGCGATGAGTAATGTGACTGCACAGGCACCGATTAGAAATCGAATTAATAACATAGATCAATATCCATTCCAATGGCGATTCAATTTTGAGCATCTTGGTTAATTTTATTTTGAGATTGACGTGTCTCGGCTGGCCATCGACTTTTAATATAGGCTAACACGGCCCATATATCCTCATCTTTCAAGGTATTTTCCCAAGCGGGCATATCGCTTTGATAATTGGGCGGTGCATAGGGTGGTACTAAGCCAAATTTAGTTAGGCCAAATAATAAGTCATCGGCATGATGCCAGGTATGGCCAGTTTTATCATGCGGAGGGGCTGGCAATCTACCATTGGGTTTGCGGACTCGCCAGTTCGGTTGACCTTCTAAATTTGCACCGTGACAAAACGAACAGAAACGTTTGTAAACTTTATCGCCCCGCTTGACTTGTTGCTGGTTATCGGGATCGGCATTGAGTGATGTTTCGGCCGCGATGACTGGAGGGATAAAAACCCCTAACGTAAATAAAACAAGTGGATTGAAAAATAAATGGATTAAGGTTTGGGATTTCAATCTTCCCGTCTTCGCTGCCATAATATCTCCGTAGTGAAAAAACAACCAATTATAAACTATGGCGGATTTCTTATGTTATGAAGTTTTCAGATCTTTGGATTCTATCAAATTAACATGATGAAGAGTAACAGCAACGATTTGCCGTTACTCTTCATGCGTTATTATTGCGTCACTGCCAGTTTCGATTTGGAAAACCAGGCATACAACACCGGCAATACAAATAGGGTCAACAAGGTTGAAGAGGCGAGACCACCAACCACCACCGTGGCTAACGGTCGTTGTACCTCTGAACCCACACCGGTCGCAAGCAACATCGGGGTTAAACCCAAGGCTGCAATGCTGGCGGTCATCAACACCGGTCGTAATCGAGATAACGCTCCTTCAAAAATGGCCGAGTGCAACTCGGCGCCACCTTCAAAACGTTGATTGATTGCATTAACCATCACCACACCATTGAGTACTGCTACACCAAAAAGCGCAATAAAACCAATGGAACCGGGTACCGAGAGATATTGCCCCGTGTAAAAAAGGGCCGCAATGCCGCCGATGAGAGCCAGTGGCACATTAAGCATAATCAGTGCCGCCTGTCCAACGGAGTGAAAGGCGAAATAGAGCAATAAAAAAATTAAGCCTAAGGATAGAGGCACGACAATCATTAAACGCGCTTGAGCACGTTGTTGATTTTCAAATTGTCCACCAAATACCACAGAGTAACCCGTCGGTAATTTGATTTCGTCGTTAATACGTTGTTGTAACTCAGCGACTAGGCCACCCATATCACGACCTTCAACGTTTGACTGTATTACGACTCGGCGCTGTACATCATCGCGGCGTATTTGTGGTGGTCCAGACTCGATGCGTACTTGAGCGACTTCCCCTAACGACACCCAGGCTCCATTAGGCGCTTGCAAAATCAAACTGCGAATGGCTTCCACACTGTTACGATAGGCTTCATCCAGGCGGACATAGATATCGTATCGCTCATTGCCTTTAATGACTTGCCCAGCTTCCTGACCTCCGATGGAATCGGATACCAGATCCATCACTTGAGCAACGGAAATACCATATCGTGCCAATTTTTCTCGATTGGGCCGTACTGATAATTGGGCCTCACCACCAATTTGCTCCATTTCTACCCCTCGTGTTCCTTCCACTTTACGCACCAAGGCCTCAATTTCTTTGCCCGTTTTTTCCAGTTGGTTGAGGTTAGGGCCAAACAATTTAATTGCTAATTGTGCCTTAACGCCAGAAAGAAGCTCATCCACACGGGTAGCGATAGGCTGTGAAAAAGAAAATAAAAGACCGGGATGCACCGACATTTTTTCTTCCATCAGGGCTTGTAGAGCTTTACGATTCGGCGCACTGGTCCATTCGGAAACCGGTTTTAGGCCAACAAAAATTTCTACATTAGATACGGGTTCAGGATCACCGCCAATTTCTGCGCGCCCAATACGACTGAATGTATAAAGTGCCTCAGGAAATGTCATTAATTGTTGTTCCAGTTTGTGGGCGACAGTCAGGGACGTATCCAAACTGGAAGAGGGTGCCAAGGTCACTCGAATATTAAGCGTGCCTTCTTCTAGCTCAGGCACAAATTCGGTGCCAAGATAAGGTACCAGTGCTAACGATGCCACAAACAAAACTAAGGCACTGCCAATCACAAACCAGCGGCTTTTTAATGCGCCCCTGAGCAAAAACCGATAACTTTTCTCCAATGGATACATAATCGGACTATTTTTATGCTTGATCGCACGCCGAAAGAAATACGTCGCCAGCGCCGGTACCACGACTAAGGCCACCAATAAGGAGGCTAGCATGGCCAGTACAATAGAAATAGCCATGGGTTGAAAAAGTTTGCCTTCGACGCCTTCTAAAGTAAACAAGGGAGCAAAAACAATAATGATGATCATCACGGCAAAAAACACCGGTCTACCCACTTCCCGAGCGGCCTCTTGAATGCGTAACGCCATCCCATGGGTGTCTTGTGCTGATTTATAAGGATGTGGTTCACCCTCACTGCGTTGTTGTGCCTCTGCATGATGTTCGGCATCGGGCTGAGTTAAATGACTAAAAATGTGTTCCATCATAACGACTGAACCATCGACCATCATGCCAATGGCAATCGCTAGTCCACCCAGTGACATTAAATTGGCGGAAATTCCCCACTGAGCCATGACCATCAATGCCAACAAAATGGAAATAGGTACGGAAATTAATACTAAAAAACTGGCGCGGAGATTAAGCAGAAACAACATCAAAATGACGACGATGAGTACAAAGGCTTCCAATAAAGCTTTGCTCACGGTATTGACGGCTTGTTGCACTAATTCTGATTGGTCATACACAACTTCAAAGGTAACCCCATCAGGCAATGCCATTTGGATAGCTGGCAATCGGTCGTTAATGCCATCAATCGCTGCTTTAGTATTAGCGCCCATGCGCTTAAGTACGACACCGGCGACCACTTCTCCCTTCGGAACAGGGGTACCGTTAGCATCACGTCGTGTCATGGTGACTGCACCTTGGCGAATCTCTGGACCAAAAGCCACCGTCGCCACATCACTCACCCGTACGGCAATGCCATCCACATCTTTCAGCGGAATATTACCAATGTCCTGCAAACCCGCTTGATCGCTGCGTAGCCAACCTACGCCGCGAATCACTAATTGTTCCGCGCCGCGATCAAGGTACCATCCTCCGGCATTACGATTATTTGCCTCAATGGCTTCGGCCACTAGATCGCTTGTCAAGCCGTAGGCTAGTAAACGTTGGGGATTCAATTGTACCTGATATTGACGCACTTCACCGCCAAAGGAGAGCACTTCTGTGACCCCATCGATCGGCATCAGCAATAGCTTTACCACCCAATCATTGAGGCTGCGCAGTGCAATCGCATCATATTTTGTTTCATCTTCTGACAACAAAACATATTGGTACATTTGGCCAAGCCCTGAGGTATTCGGTCCCATAGCGGGTGTGCCAATGCCATCAGGGATTTGTTCTTTAGCTATTTGTAAACGCTCAAAAACCAATTGGCGCGCAAAATAAATACCGGTACCTTCCTTGAACACGACAGTGATGACGGAAAGACCGGTCTTAGAAATAGAACGTACTTCTTCCACATCGGGCAAGGCATACATCACCGATTCAATCGGAAAGGTAATTAATTGCTCGACTTCTTCGGCGGCTAGGCCTTGTGCTTCAGTATTAATTTGTACTTGTACATTGGTCACATCAGGAAACGCATCCAGATTGAGTTTAGGCAAAATCAAACTGGCACCGACTAAGGTGGCAATCAGTGCTAAAACCACCAGCAGACGGTTTTCAACACCGATGTCGATCAACTTGTTTAGCATGTTTGTCTCCTAGTGGTTGTGTATTGAAAAACCGCTTTTGGCGATTTCGGACTGCACAAAAAAGGCACCTTCGGTGACCACGCGGGTACCTGGTGTAATCCCCTCAATGATGACTAGTGTTCCTGCTTGACTGGTTATTTCGATTTCTTGAGGTTTAAAGTGTCCGGGTTTCTCTTCAATAAAGATCACCCAATCGCCATCCGCACTGCGTAATACCGCATGCTCAGGCAGTGCCAAAACGAGTTCTTTTTTTGTGGTTTCTATTTGTGCCTGTACAAACAAACCAGGATGTAAGCTATCATTTCGGTTTTTCACACCCAAGCGCACAGCAATGGTGCGAGTCGTTTCATCCAGTTGATGATGAATTTGAATGACTTTGGCTGGATACTGTCGTTCATTGACAATGACGTTAGCCGTTGTACCGGGCTTGATATTGATAAGAGCATCGGGGGCTAAACGTGCCTCGACCCACATCACCGACTCATCGGTAATTTCAAATAATAGGCGTCCAGGTTCAACAATTTCGCCCTCGATAAATTGGTCATAGGTGATAATTCCGCTTTGGGTCGCCAGTAAATTAAATTTTCCTACCGCTTTACTGGGATCATTGCCTTCGAGTAATTGTTCGACTTGTGGTTTTGTCATGCCAAAAGCCAAGACTTTGGCATAGGCTTGTTGCCGAGCGATTTGTGATTCCACAAAACGTCGTTCTGACACGACTTTTTTTCCGAGTTTCTCGACTCGCTGCCATTCACGGTCTGCCACAATCAGCTCGCCCTGCGCTTGTGCCATTTCTACACTCGATAAACTGACTAAAACTTGCCCTTGCTTTACGTTTTGTCCCAGACGTTTATGTCGTTTGATAATTTGTGCGCTAATTCTGGGAGTGATTTTTTTGGATTGATACGCATTAAAAAAAACTTCGCCAGGGGCCGAGACATATTCAGCAATACTTTGCTTTTGTAGCGGCTTGACAATAATAGCTGCGGCAGCTATTTGAGCTGCCGTCAATTCAATTCCACCCTCATTATCGTGCTCACCTTCATCAGCATGTCCTGTACCCTCATCATGATCATGCTTCTCTTCCGACATGGTAAAATCAGTATCCATATCATCATGTTCATGTCCTTTTTCTTCGGCCGAAAATAATATTGTACTGCCCGTTAAGCTCATAATAATAAAAATAGACATTAGTTTATGTTTCATAAAAATTCTCCCGATAGAATCATTGTTTTATCATCAATTAGTTACTTGTGAGCCATTGCTCAATTTGTCCAGATGCACTTAGCCACTCGACCCATGCTTGCCACATTTGTGTAGACAGATTCACCGCCGTTTCTTGAGCATCGACATTTTGTTTGGCTTGGACCAGATAATCAGCCGTGCTCATCTCGCCTAATTTCCAGATAATTTGAATCAATTTGAGTTGTTCATTAAGGGTATGTGATCCTGTCTGCTTCCAAGATTGCCAGGCCGCATAAGTTAACTGATAACGACGGGAAGACCCTTGTAAGTGAACTTGTGCACGATGCCTGGCGGATAACAACAACTGATCGATTTGCATGACTTCCTGATTGGCTACTTCCACTTCTGCACCAAAGCGGTTACGTACATAAAGTGGCATGGAAAAACTTAAACCGATTAAAGCGTCACTACCATCCATACCACCTCGCAATCCAAAATTAGGATCTGCTTTTTGAGTCGCTCGTGATAACTTCACGCTGGACTTTGCGGCAGATAGTTTTGCTCGCAGTGCATTGAGCCGAGGGAGTTGCTCTTGAAATGTATCCAATTGGATCGTTGTTTGTGTCAGCGCCGGGGGTTCCTGGCTTAGGGCTGGCCAATCACTGGTAAATAGACCGCTCGCGGCTTGCAACTTAGCTTCATTTTCTGCTTGTTGAGCGGTATAATTAGCCAATTGCATTTTTGCCTCACTGAGTGCAACCCGTGCCAACATGACATCCTGTAAACCAATATCGCCGGCTTGTTGACGTTTTTCGGTATTATCGACAAATTCCTGCATTAAGCCGACTCGTTGTTGTGCTAGATTTTGCAATTGCTGAGTGCCTTGGCGATGAGTCAAGGCCGTTAAGATTTCTTCCGCCGATGTTTGTCTTTGCAAGGTCAGCTCTGCTTGTGCTAATTGAATATCTGCCTCAGCTTTACTCGTCGCAGCGACACGCTTGTTACCCCAATCAATGCTCTGATTAATCCCAATACCTAACGTATTAACAGCCGTGCGCTCTAACTCGATATCGAGTTCTGGATTGTAAATGGGTTGGCTAGCCGCCATCCGGCGTGCTTCAGCGACTCGCAAAGCAGATTCAGCAGCTAAAATGATCGGGTTTTTCTCCCATACCTTTTGTATGAAATTGGCGAGGGAAGGTGATGCATAGAGTGGCGTAGATACGCACAGTAGTACCAGGCCCGTAACAAAACGTTCCCGGAAATGATTCCGTTGAAGCACTTGAATTCTCCTAAAAAAAATGAAATTACTGCGTCACGTTTGAGTGAAACGCGTAATAATAGATAGCGATAATTTTTTCTAGAAACTATTTTTAAGATGTCTCAGATGAGCACAAAGCAGAGGAAATAGGCGAAAAAGTGCAGTTCTGGACAGAGAAGTCCTGATATCGCTAAGCCCAAGGACGGGTGAGAGCGAATTACACGCAAACCTATTTTTAATGCTGCATGGTGCCAGTTGAGGTATTTTAAAATAGCTTCTTAGGCTCGGGGAGGCCGATTAGGGGGAGGCAATTTGCGAGTGAAAAAATAAATCGTAACAAAGGGTAATCGCTGTGTATTATCGAAGCCAGCCATTGAAAAAGGGATGCTACTTAACGCCGTTAAATGTGCTGACATATGACAGTCATGCCCGTCATAGTGTTGATCGATAACATGGTTCATCACATTGTTATCAACACTCCACGTTGCATGCTCTTGTGCAGAAAATAGAGTATCGAGCATACTATCAAGTTGTCCTCCACCCGCCCAAAGCACATTGCTGCTGAGCAAACTTGAGACAATGAGATAAATTATTGTTCGTTGTAATACCAGCACGCTAACTCACATATTTATTGTTAAACATCAATTTTGGACGACTTACTACATCAGTGTTTTATTATATTACGACCAGTTGAGACTAAAGTTTAGCGCATAAGTTTATAATAGTTTACCGATAAACACTAAATTTTTAAGTTTCCCAACTCACTGACTGTTTAATAACCAGGATCTTAATCAGGCCTCGCATTGTACCTATCCTTTCGAAGAGAATGCAATTACAATCATGTGTGATGCCAGTAGTAATTTTGAGGTTAATTAGGTTGGGTATTTCTTAAGGGGAGGCTTTTATGATGCAAAATCGAACGACTATTTATTTAACATTAGCCTGTTGCTTTTTGTTAATCTCCATTCTACTCTCCTGTGATAAGGGTAATAATGCTCAACCCACTGAAAATAATAAAATAGATACATGGGCGTCAGATGTTCAGTTAACTGTGCTCAAAGATATGAACCCTGATCCCAAAATTGTAGAAATTAATCTTGAAGCGAAGGAAATTGATATCGAAATTATTCCAGGGGAAAAAACGCAAATGTATACTTACAATGGGTTATTTCCTGGGCCTTTGATTGAAGCAAATATTGGCGATACGCTCATCGTTCATTTTACTAACAGGTTATCAGAAGAGACAACCGTTCATTGGCATGGTGTTGAAGTGCCCGCTGTCATGGATGGAAGTAATATATCTCAATTGCCGATTGCGGCCAATGGTGGTCAATTTACGTATCGTTTTAAATTATTGACCGCTGCTACTTATTGGTATCATCCACATATACAAACACATAGGCAAGTCGAAAAAGGTTTGTACGGTGCTTTAGTTGTTCGTGATATTGTTGAAGATAGTCAGCTTAAGTTGCCGACGAAAGAACTTGTTGTGGTACTCGATGATATTTTATTTGATGAAAATAAACAAGTAGCTCCGGCCTATCCCGCAGACCCAGTTCAATACGCGTCGGTTCAGCTTAATGGCCGTGAAGGTGATGTGATGCTTGTGAATGGTAAAATATTCCCCACGGTAAAAGTCATTGCAGGGGAGCCCATTCGTCTTCGGTTTATCAATGCGGCGAATGCGCGTTTTTTTCGATTCTCTATCAATAATAAATTTTACCGGATCGGGGGTGATGCTGGGTTAATTATGGATACCGTTCATACCCCACCGATACCCACATTTACTCCAGCCAATAAAACGTCTTCTTTATCTGCGCGGCATTTTGGTGATGGCGATCAGCTCTATTCTAACCCAGATCTATCATTTGGCGTTATGCTAGTGCCTGGAGAAAGAGCAGATACTATATTTATTCCTGACTGCGACCCTAAGGGGCTTTTATTGGAAGATAAAAACAATTTTTTAGAATGGCATGATTTTCCAAGGGGGCGCCACAGTGCGGAAAGAAAAGAGGATGGTAGCATAGGCATTGTGCATGACCTAACGATTGACGGGGCTTCGGCCGCAAGGCGACTGATGACATTCGAATGTGTATCAAAGGAATCAGCACCGCCAGCCTATAAAATACCAGAACATTTACGCGATGTAGAAAAAATATCAGTTACTGAGAATACACCAATTTTACCTATTACTTTTGGTCATACTTTTCCTGATAGCTTAGGTAATATTACTTTTTTTGCTACAATGGTTGACGGTGTTGGCAAACCTTTTGAGTTGTTGACACCCGAGCAGGGGCTCAGCGCTATAAAAGGTCAAGTTTATGTTTGGGAAGTGACGAACTTGACTGAAGGGGATCACCCTTTTCATCCTCATGGTTTTTCCTTTCAGCTATTGGGCACAAGCTATATCGATATGGATACCACAGATAATAATTTTATAGAGCTTCCTGAATACCTAGAGTACAAAGATACCATTCGTATTCCTGGGCGACCAGGTGCCCGTGGTCGAAGCCGTACCGTCGTTCGTCTAGCCGTTAAATTTGATGATATAGGTAGAGAAGGCCGAGTCAGCGCTAATGGTAAATTTGCAACATCGACAACGTCGGGAGGGTGGATCGTTCATTGCCATATACTTGAGCATACCAATCGTGGCATGATGACATTTCTTAATCTTTTTGATCCATAGTGGAATCGGCAATGGGTAATAAACGTTGCCTAGTGGTGTGATGAATTCCGATTCCTTATTTTTCCTTTGGTGCATCCTCTTGGTCAATCCCTTCGATAATTGGGCAGCCAGTTTCACTGCCCGTGCAAAGGTTAATTAGCAAAGTGAGTTCGTTTTTTAACAGGCTTAAATCAGTGAGGCGGGTTTCAACCTCGTCTAATTTAGTGCGGGTGAGTTGGCGGACTTCTAAGCGGGCATGTTGAGGGTCTTCACGCATTTGAAGGAGGCCTTTGATTTCAGTTAGCGAAAAATTCATTTTTTGTGCGCGTTGAATAAATCGAAGCTGGGCTAGGTTTTTATTTGTGTAACCACGTATTCCTGAGTCGGTGCGATGTATTTTCGGCAGTAAACCGATCTTTTCGTAATACCGCAACGTATCGGCACTTAGCTTTAGTTGTTTGGTGACATTACCAATGCGATATTCACTCATATTGTTGTCAAATAATATTTCTTAGGAATGACTAGCGCACAACCATCGTTCAATTTCCCTTCGTAAAATCTGTTGGCTGGGCAATGAGGTAAATACTAATTTTCCATTAATAACAATCGCCGGTGTTGCACGAATAGAAAAACTTACCGCGTAATCTATCTCATCAACAACATCGATTTTTCGCCATTGGATGGCCGGGTTATCGATTTCGCTAATGACCTCTTGAACTCGATCAGCCGCCTGTCCACAGCGATGGCAGTTGGGCGCGCAAAATATTTCAATCGTCACTTTTACGTTATTCACTGGGTTGCCATTTCTGAACTTGATGATTGGCATAATCGGCGACAAATACCGTCCCATCGTCAGCCACTGTCACGGCAATGGCGGTATGGGTGGGGGCGTCACTAGGTAGACTGAAGCTGTTGAGAAATACACCCTTGCTGGTGAATTTTTGTACTTTGTCGTTGTAGAAATCAGCAACAAAGACATTTCCCTTTGGACCCACGGTTATGCCTGTTACTGTGGTAAACCAACCATTAAAAGAACCGTAAATGTTCATTGCAAAAGGTCCCCCCCATTTGGTTATAATGTCACCATTTTCGTCGATCGCCAATACCCGATCATTGTAGCCATCGGCGATATATAACACGCCATTCTTACCCAGCGCAACATCAGTCGGGTAATTCAATTTTCCAAAAAAGCTACCGGCCTCGCCGGTGAGGCCCCATTGCCGGACGAAATCGCCATTAGCTTTGAGTTGTTGAACACGTTGATTATAAAAATCCGCTACATATAATTCGCCATTGCTGGTGACGGCTACCCCACCGGGTGCATTGAATTGACCAGCCGCTTTGCCCGTTTTTCCTATCGTGCGTTGGAAGCTGCCATCCAAGGCATATACTTGAATTCGATCATTAAAATAGTCGGCCACATACAATTCATTATTCGTAATGCTTATGTTCATTGGGCGATTAAGGTGTGTATTTTTATCACCGTCCTGACCAAAGGCATATTTAAAGTTTCCATCGCGATCAAATACCTGAATACGTGCATTACGTGAATCACTGACATAAACTTGACCATTGAATGTTGTGATACCCGTTGGTTCATTAAATTGTCCAGTTTCTACCCCCTTTGATCCCCAAGCTTGAATTAATGTATACGCTGGTTCTTTCGCGGAAGGAAACCAGCTACAGGCACTTTGAATGATCGTGAAGCTAATGAGTATTGATAATCGTAATCTGTTCTTCATTTTTTTTCTCTTCACCTTATCATCAACAAATATTTATTATTGCTGGGTAAAAATCAAGGTTTAATGCGGAAGGTTATTGTTTTCCGTCATGCTTTTCATGGTAAAGCCTGTGTCGTTGATGATGGCTTTCAATTGATCCTCGGTAAAGACTTTCCCTTCGACAGTCTTAACAATGACTCGTCCATTTTTTAAATCAATGTCTACAGATTTAACGCCTTCGGTTTTAGTAAAGGATTTTTCAATGCCATAGGCACAGAATGGACAAGCTAAACCATCGACACGCATGCTATATTCTGTGCCTGCAGCAAAAACGAGATTTGCCCAAAGAGTGAATAAGAGAACGATAAAAAATTTTTTCATGATAGTGTCCCGAATAAAAACTAACTTTATAAATGCCATTCAAACGATGCTTTTGCTCGAAAATCAGATTTTTCTTGGGCATCGCTTAGGTCGCTATAAATCGGTATTTGGATGCCAGCTTTGATTGCAAAATTTCTTAGAGTCCAGAAAATACCGGGGGATAAAAAACTTTCTATTCCGCCACTCTTAGGCAATGAATTGCCATTGATCTCGGATTTTTCATTTATTTCAGTATTGAGTTCCAAGAGCCAGACGGTATCGGGTTTTTTATATTCAGGTGTCGTAGGACGGTAGCCAGCCACAAAATCGATTAGCATTTTATTGCCGACATGAAACCCAGCATCATTTTCGCCATTATAACGGTAGCGCACACTGGCCCAGTGGTACCATTTAATACTTTCATAGCCATAAGTCAAACCACCAATCATATCGTTGGCCCCATTACCGAGTTTAGGGCGAGCTGTTTCATTGCCATTATTCAAATTGAACGCGATCATTACCGCCGCTGATTTTTGTAAGCCCAAGGAATCCTGTCGCCAAAAACGATATTTGCTAAATAGTCGAATATCGGCTAATCCATTGGAGGAATCGAATTCATCTTTTTTAGCGATGTAGGGTAATTCAATACCGGCGGCCCAATTACCTGTCATGCCATAAACCAGTTCCAGACCGGCCTCGACTTTTTTTTCTTTGTCGGTTTTTTCCAGATGGGTTTCCAGCGCGGTTTCTATACCACCTTTATAGAGTACGTGTGGACCTATACCAAATACAGGGTCATGTGCAAAGCTGGACGGGCTGAATAGGGCAAGCACTAGACTTGCCATGATACGTACAATATTTAGACGTTTCATGGTGACTCCAGATTAGTCATTGAGCTAGAATAATCAAAAGTCTAGAGGGTGGAGTAGACTCCAGGTCAAGTATTTTTTGATTAAAAAGACGAGAAGCGATACCTTTCTGATTTATTGCTCCAATCGAGAGTAAAAGCGAGGCACTTTAGAAGCTGTTGAGTTAAAAAATATCGAGCGAAAAGTTGTTAAGATAAGACGATTTTTTCGATCATTTGAGAAGAATAGCGGTGCTATTTGCCGAAAAAAATCGGGAAAATCAGCCATTTTTATGGCTTGGCAGCCGATTCATTTTTTAACTCAACAGCTTCTTAGTGCAAGATTTTTAGGAATGGTTGATTGAAGGCAAGTAACGCACTTGTGATTAACCTGATTTTCAGCGTATACGAGACCAGCCCTTTAGCATGCAATTCAGATACGTGCGCTATCACACGATGCGAGTATTCGGTAAAACTTAGCGACGAATTGTCATAGCTTACAGGGATTTCTGGTAAGATGAGCCGTTCTCCTGTACGGACACCGAAAAACTTGTTGCGAACCCCGCCAGGCCAAAGGACTTCGACAGTGCCTGTTTTTTCGGAACCCAGACCAAAATTGGCGGCGAGTCCGTTCTGGGACGCATAACTCGCTCCGCCTGTGACAGGGATCATGGCCCGCTTTCCTTGGCCGGTACTCAATGTGACAACAGCGCCTATACCGTCGCGATTAACCCGTCCTGCAGCTGTCAGGTTCACGGTACCTAACAGCGATATTTCTACCCAGTTGTTGCCGTTGTCAGCCGAATTAAGCTCCACCGTCAGGCTGCCATTTTCGACACTATTTCCATTCCAGCGTAATGTTAATGGTGATAAAATAGACAGGTCGGGTTCAAAAATGGGAAGAAAAGATGCAAGGTCATCAAACTGACTGCCGGTACGTTCAGCGGGAATCACACTTAAGGGCAGCGGTATTTTCTCAGAAATATTGGCATTTGAAATGGTAACAACATCAACAAACCCGTCTTGATTCAGGTCGCCAGTCGCTAATCCCTGGCCAATACGACGCAAGTGATCTGCAGACTCAGCAAGCGCTGGCGCATCGTAAGTAAAATTAGCCGTACACGCTTGATTTTGTAATATGACAGCCGGATTAGTCAATGCAAAGATCGCAACATCAATCGCGCCTTGGTATATAATATCTGAGTCACCATCATTATCGTAATCAAAAATCGAGGTACCCCAACCGAATGTGCTTGTGATAAGCTGATCGCCAACCCCTGGATCAGAAAAAACACCATTCTCTTGACCGAGAAACCACCGTGAAGACAATACCCCCAATGGAAAGACTCTTGGCCGTCCCGGTGATTGATAATCGCCAACGTTTGTTGCGAAAAAATCCATGTGCCCATCGCAGTTAAGATCACCAAACGATACGCCCATCCAGTTACCAGGTAATGAAAGCCCGGCACTCACAGATACATCGGCAAAATGCCCCGTACCATCATTTCGAAAAAGATGAATTAAGCCATAAGCAACACCGCCTTGAAAAGGATGAGGAACGGCACCTTGGTCATCGAGTGTTATGATATCGATATCGCCATCTTGATCGTAATCAACCATCGATAGTGCCCAAGTCAATGAGGCGGCCCCTGACGATTCTGGTAAAAAACCTGTCATGGATTCAAATCCAGATTCAGCACTCACATCAGTAAACACGTTGCCGCCGGTATTTAAAAATAACTGATTATGTTCATTAAACGAAAACGGGATACGAATACCGCGAAAATCATTCCAACTGTTATGCGTGTTTGCGACGGCGATATCTAAAAGGCCGTCCCCATCAATGTCACCCATTGAACAAGAGGAAGTCGAGAAGTGACCCCCACCAATCCCGGCTGTCTGCGTAATATCAATAAAGCTTCCATTTCCCTGATTTTCATATAAACGGTTGGGCATAATAGCACCTAATACCATGAGGTCCTGATCACCGTCATTGTCGATATCGCCATAGCATATGCCCGTCGAATCATGATCGACAGCAGCGACATTAGCAACCGCCGCAACGTCGACAAAACTCAGCTTTCCCGTTTCATTCAACTGGCTAGAGTACAGACTATTTGCTCCATTTAAACTATTCGTCACATAAATATCAAGATCGCCATCACGATCAAAATCAAAAACAGCGACGCCAGGCGCACCATGAGGTTTATGTGGAATATCGGTCAGGTTGTCCGGCACGATAATGGCGTTTATTTTTAGTGAATCAAGTATCATATTGCGTGGAGATTCAATATGCTCAAAAAATATTCCCGAGCGAGGGTCGGCGGCAAAATCATGGAAACGAATATGGCTACTTGCCTGTGCCATCGTGAAAAGCCCCAAAAAAATCGAAAGAACAATACGAGTAAATAGGCGAATAAAATGGGGAGGGGTTCTTCTTAAAGAAAGAAACTGACGACGGCATTGCATGCTGACTCTCCTGCTTCAGATTGAGGATATACCTATAGCACTATGGGTATAGTAGTATAGTTTCCTTTCCCACGCCCCGTTTATGCATTTTTGAGAATATATACCCGTAGCGTTATGAGCAGAACATAACGCCATGTTCATTAAAGAAAAACGTTGGTTAGTGTTGATGTATTCGTCGTTTATTATTGTTTCTTACGAAAAATATTTACGACGTCGAGTTTAAAGTAACGCAAACAAGCGAGCAACAAATAAGCAGCGGTGGCTTCATCCAGGTTACCAAAGACCGGAATATTATCCGGAATCAATTCAAAAATACCGGCGCCTGGATTGAATAAATAAAATACAGACAGTAGACCGATGATCAAGATAGTAAAATGTTTTTTCATGTTTTGTTAGATACTTTTGTTGGTTTTAAGCCGTTGCTTCGTTGTTAATAAATTAAGCGAGCGCAGCAGGTAATGTACTGAGGAATAGGCAGTCAGTACGCTTAACTTAGTGTCATGGTAAGTTTTAATTTGTTTATTATTTGATCTTGTCGTGAGGATTATACCGAAAGCGGCTGATGTTTTCCAAAGCCTTAATGAATTGATGTAGGAGTATTTCAATGGGAAATGGATTAAAATAACTCAGCATTGGCTCAAATACAGCCCATTCCAATGAGATGCAGACTTGTTGTCAAAATCCTCATGCACAGGATACCAACACAAAGGCGATATCTCAGGCGCTGTTTTAAAATATACGGATAGGATTAAATGATGGCACGACCAACTACCCCCGCATTAACTGTTGATATTATCATTGAATTGAAAAATGACCCGGCCAGACCGGTTGTGTTAATCGAAAGAAAATATCCGCCCTTAGGATGGGCAATACCCGGTGGTTTTGTTGATGTGGGTGAAACCGTCGAAACGGCGGCACAGCGAGAGGCCTTGGAAGAAACCCATCTACAAGTGGATTTACTCAAATTATTAGGTGTTTATTCAGACCCTCATCGAGATCCGCGTGGTCATACGGTGAGTTTAGTTTATATTGCAGAAGCCGCCGGGGAGCCGGTTGCCGATGATGATGCTAAGTCCGTGGCTAGCTATTTTCTTAATACACTGCCAGCGACGTGCGTATTTGATCATCATCTTATTTTACAAGATTACAAGCGTTACCGGGAAACCGGGGCATTACCCCATGTATCGTAAAAACAAATATCGAAACCATTCCTTGGAAATTTTCTTCACGCCATTTGCGATGAGTTTATGACGGATTTAAAAATGCTCTTTGAGACCCATACGGCGAATACCACCATTGTGACTGCCACTCAGCGCTTAACGCGTTATATCACGGCGGAGTTTAATCAATATCAGCAAGCCTTGGGTTTGTCGGTGTGGGAAACACCTGCGATTTTACCCTGGTCTAGTTGGTTGCAGCGGTTGTGGTATCAGTACACCTTAGTGCAAACCCAGGAGAGCCATACACTTTTATCGCCCCATCAGGAGTTATTATTATGGGAGCAAGTGATCGGCCAGTATTCTGATGATATTCCATTACTGCAAGCGCCAGCTACTGCAAAAATGGCGCGCCAAGCTTGGCAATTACAACATGAATGGTGTCTGGATTTATCGGTAACGACTTATCACAATCATGATATCACGGCGTATTTAACTTGGAGTCAAGCTTATCAACAGCGTCTAGCTGAACACCGGTGGATCGATCGTGCTCAATTAACAGATGTTATTTGGGAGCGAATGAGTTCGGCTGAGATGATGGCTCCTAAGGTATTGGTGGTAGCGGGTTTTGATGATATTACCACTCAGCAACAGCGATTATTGGATGGCATTGACGACATAGGAAGTAAGGTCGTAATTTACACGCCGGAGAAGAAAAATCAACAACAAATGAAAATGGTTTGTCAAGACAGTCGAGAGGAACTTCGTACAGTTGCCCAATGGATCAGAAGTCAGGTGACGACCAATCCACAAGCGCAAATTGGTGTGGTGGTGCCGAATCTGAGCGATATGAGACAAGACATTGAGAATGTGTTTGATGATGTATTGATACCGGCCTTGCATTTGCCGGGTGCTAGTGTCACCCGTCGGCCGTATGCCATTTCTGCTGCGTTACCTTTGCTAGATTATGCCATTATCCGTATTGGTTTATTTATTCTTGAGCTTCATCAGACATTTTTTTCCTATGAAAAAGTCCGTGAACTGTTGCGCTCACCATTTATTGGTGGCAGTAACGAAGAATTTAATCAACGCGCCATGTTCGACAATTCACTGAGTGATATTGGAGAAATGTATTTAAGTCTATCGCAAGTTATCCAATTGGCTCAATCTAATAGTATGCTTGGCGCCACCACTTCAGGCCGTGCTTGTCCTCGCTTGGTTAGCCATTTAAAAGCTTGGGAAGTTCAGTATCACAGCCTGCCAAACCGGCAAACCGGGACTCAATGGGCGCGGTCTTTTATGGAATTATTAAATGCGTTTGGTTGGCCGGGAGATCGTTCCTTGGATAGTCGTGAGTATCAAACAATCCAAGCGTTTTATCAGGTCTTTTCCCAATTGGCCGCTATTGATATGTTTCATCCGAGTTTGTCGTACCACGAAGCGGTGGTACATTTTCGTTCTTTATTGCAGCGCACCAATTTTGAAATCGAAGCAGAAGCGTTAACGGTGAATGTCATGGGCACCTTAGAAGCTACCGGTGTGGAATTTGACGCGCTTTGGGTTGTCGGTTTGCACGATGGTGTTTGGCCTGAATCGGCTAAACCTAACCCATTTTTACCTCTCGAATTACAACGCCAGGCCAATGTGCCTCATTCTTCACCCGAAAGACAACAACAATTTACCCAGCGAATCCATGATCGCTTATTAAATAGTGCCACATTAACGATTTGTAGTTATCCCGCTAAGGACGGTGATCAGGTATTGCGGGAAAGTCCTTTGCTAAAGAATGTAGCGATTTATGCACCAAGTGATATTACCTGGACAGCGTTTTCAAGTTTTGAAAAATCGATTTTTTTAAGTAAAAACATTGAACAACTAAGCGACTTTTGCGGACCACCGCTGGCGAGCTTAGGCAGGAAAAAAGGCGGTACGAGCCTCTTCAAAGATCAGGCGGCTTGTCCATTTAAAGCGTTTGCTACCCATCGCTTGGGGGCGAGAAATGCAGGCCAAATTCATATGGGCTTAAATAGTCTGGAACGTGGTGATTTGCTCCATATTATTTTAGAAAAATTTTGGAAGTTAATGGTGTCGCAGGAAAATTTGCAGTCGTTCAGCGAGCAGCAAATTGAAGATCAATTACAAGTTTGTGTCGAGCAGGTCATTGATGCCTACGCAAAACAAAAACCTAATACTTTTACTCGTCGGTTTAAACAAATTGAAATCCAGCGCTTAACTCGCTTAGTCAGTGAATTTATCCAATTAGAGAAACAACGATCGCCATTTGTTGTACAAAAAATTGAACAAGATCGGATGGTTAATATCGGTTTATTAAATATTAAAACAAAAGTGGATCGAATCGATGTTTTGCCGGATGATAGCTGGGTGATTATTGATTATAAAACCAGTGAGCCGTCGCCGACCAGTTGGTTTGGCGAGCGTCCTGATGAACCGCAATTACCGCTCTATGCCGTGACTGAAAAGCGCAATGTGTCAGGGTTGATTTTTGCACAAGTGAAATCCGGTAAAGTCGCTTATAAGGGAATCGTCAAAGAGGCCGAAGTATTTCCCGGCATGACAGCGTTTATCGACAGCCGATACGGTAAAGATTATGACAGCTGGGAAGCATTAACTGCGCATTGGCAACAGATCTTGGATCAGTTAGCCGAGCAGTACCAGCAAGGCATTGCCAGCGTTGATCCAAAAAATCCCAACACCACCTGTGCATTTTGCGATCTGACCGCCTTGTGTCGCATTAATGAGTTGAATCAACAGAAACAAGGATTCTCCGGCGAAACACAAAATGAGGATGATGTGCATGAATGAGGTCGTTGATTCACCACAAAGAGCCCGAGCGTTGGATGTGTCAGATTCTTTCATTGTGCAAGCGCCAGCCGGTTCGGGGAAAACCGAATTGCTTACCCAGCGATATTTATCCCTGTTGAGCACGGTTGCAAAACCCGAAGAAATTATTGCCATTACTTTCACTCGAAAAGCCGCCAGTGAAATGCGCAACCGGGTGTTATCCGCATTAGATAAAGTCAATAGCCAAGCAGAACTTGTTTCTGAACATGAAAAAAACACCTGGCAACTCGCCCAAGCAGTGATTGTCCGGGATCAACAACTGAATTGGCAATTACTTGATAACCCTAATCGCTTGCGTATTCAAACCATCGATTCATTGTGTGCGAGTATTACTCGGCAAATGCCGATTACCTCTCGGTTTGGCGCCCAGCCGGCGATTTCGGACAATCCATCCGTATTATATCAACAGGCCGCCAGAGAGACCATTGCCGAGGTAGAATCAAAAGAATCCTGGTCTGAACCCTTGGCGCATTTATTAACATACCTAGATAATAACCTTAAATCCATTGAAAAGTTATTGGCATCGATGTTAGCCCGTCGCGACCATTGGTTAAGGCATGTAGCCGGGGGCGATCAATATGGATCTAAGCGTGATGATTTAGAGCGCGCCATTAATAACGCGGTTAACGATGAAATGACTCTGCTGGCTGAGAGTTTTCCGCTTGAACAAGCTGAAGAAATGATAAGCCTGGTGGGGTTTGCTGCCAGTCAGCTTAACGTGACGAAAGGGGAAGACTCTCCGTTAATTGATTGTTTAGATATGGATGAATTACCTGAGTTTTCCGCTGAAAATGTCGCCGAGTGGCAGGGCATTGCTCATCTTTTTTTAACCGCCCAAGGAACTTGGCGAAAAACCGCTAATGCTACCATTGGATTTCCGGTGGCCACCAAAATAAAAGATAAACAACAAAAAGCCCATTACCAAGCAATGAAACAAAGCTTCATGCAATGGGTGGAGCATGGTGCTGAAAACGAGGCGTTCACCAAACAGTTACATGACATCCGGTCGTTACCACCGAGTGAGTACCGCGATGATCAATGGGAAATTATGGATGCGTTATTTGCTTTATTACCGTTAGCGGTGGCACAATTAAAATTGATTTTTAATCAGCATGGATGCGTGGATTTTACCGAAGTTTCCCAAGCGGCGGTGACCGCATTGGGATTTTCTGATCAACCCAGTGATCTTGCTTTAGCGCTGGACTATCGTATTCAACATATTTTGATTGATGAATTCCAAGATACCTCGTTATCACAATATAAATTAACTGAGCAGCTAACCGCCGGTTGGGTGGAAGGAGATGGCAGAACCTTGTTTGTGGTGGGTGATCCCATGCAATCAATCTACCGTTTTCGAGAGGCGGAGGTCGGACTATTTTTACGGGCGCAGCATCAAGGTATCGGTAATGTTCATCTGCAATCATTAAATTTGACGGTTAATTTTCGTTCCCAGGCGGGTATTGTGGATTGGGTAAATCGCAGTTTTCATAAAATATTTCCGCAACGTGAAAATATCGCCATGGGAGCGGTATCGTATGTCGCATCCAATGCGTTTAATGAAAATAAAAATCCAGAAGCGGTGCAAATCCATTGTTTTTTTTCTAATGATGTGAATTTGGAAGCGGAACGGGTTCAGCAGTTAGTGATGCAAACCCGAGCGGAAACCCCGAAAGGCACTATTGCGATTTTAGTGCGTAGTCGAGGACATGCCAGCGCTATTTTACCCGCGCTTAAAAAGGCCGGCTTGAATTATCAAGCCATGGAAATTGAGCGTATGGGACAACGCCCGGTCATTCAAGACTTATTAGCATTAACGCGTTCGTTATTGCATCCGGGTGATCGTATTTCCTGGTTGGCAACTTTGCGGGCGCCTTGGTGCGGCTTGAGCTTGGATGACTTAACTCAGCTATGTGGTGATGATCACTACAAAACAATCTGGGCACAAATAAATAACAAGGACTCAGTGAGTCGGTTATCAGCGCCAGGAAAAATTCGCTTAACCCGTTTGGCTGATGTATTTAAAGTGGCGTTGCCACAACGCAACCGGCTGTCATTACGACGTTATGTGGAGGGGGTCTGGTTGGTGCTAGGTGGACCTGCAGTGGTGGGCAATGAAACTGATCTAGAGGATGCGGCAGTTTATTTTTCCTTATTAGATCAATTAGAACAAGGCCAGACATTAACAGATTTTGAACAATTGATGAATAAAGTTGAGCAACTTTTTGCACGACCCAATATTGAGGCCGATCAACGTCTGCAAGTGATGACCATCCATAAATCCAAAGGCCTGGAGTTTGATACGGTGATTGTGCCCGGATTAGGGCGTAAGCCCACGGGACACGAAAAACGTTTATTACTATGGATGGAGCGTCCCAGAGAACAGCAGAAAACCGATTTATTAATGGCACCGATTGCCTCTCCAGGTCGGGAGGACGATGCGATTTATTGTTATTTGAAACAATTAGATGAGCAAAAATCCTTGTTAGAAGATGCGCGACTATTGTATGTGGCGGCTACTCGTGCGAAACACAATTTGCATCTGATAGGACACACGGGTGTCAAACACGAGGATGAAGATATGCAACTTTCGGCACCGCATCCTAAATCTTTATTGAGCCGTTTATGGGTGATTGTTAAAGATCAATTGCATCGTGAACTTCAAACGTTGTGTCTCGAAAACTCAGCGACAATTGCTGATGAAGTATCACTCAATGAGGCGTCTCATGATTTCATTACTCGATTAGTCACGGATTGGCAACTCCCGGATGTGGCACCAATGATTTTAACGGAAACCCTCAAAAACACCCTTGAGGAAGCGAGTGAAAATCTTGAATATGATTGGGCGACGGAAAGCACGAAACATGTGGGAAGCATTGTTCATGGGTTTTTAGAAAGCATCGGTAAAGAGGGTATCGAATACTGGGACTCGGCGCGGGTATTAAAAAAACAAGCCGTGATTCGCGCATCCTTAATGCAGCTCGGAGTGGGGCATCCTGATCTAGATCCGTCAGTACAGCGTGTCATGGATGCCTTATTAAATGTGCTAAATGAATCACGAGGTCGGTGGGTTTTTGATGAAAAACATACCGCAGCGGCTTGCGAGTATGCTTTAACAGGCACCATCAATCAACGATTAATCAGTGTCGTTATTGATCGTACGTTTATTGATGATCAAGGGATTCGATGGATTATTGATTATAAAACCAGTATTCATGAAGGTGGAGGATTGCAATCATTTTTAGATAGTGAGGTTGAAAGATATCAACCACAGTTAACACGTTATGCCACTTTGTTTAGCCTGTTAGAAAATCGTCCGATTCGACTCGGTTTGTATTTTCCGTTGTTAAAAGAATGGCGGGAATGGGCTGGTGAATCGGTTTAATTCTATCGGAAAATTATCTAGCATAGAAAAATTGTGCATTTATAATTGTTCATAGGAAAACGAAAAATGGGTTAATCATTGTGGTTTCATCAATTAGGTCTCTTTCTGGTGTGTTTCTTTCGTGAGAAGCCAATTTTTTTTTACATCATTGAAGGGCGTTTTTTTGATCAATAATTCAGTAACTGATTGATTTTTCAGTCAATCACTCTGTAGTAAAAGCGCTGGTCCTAAAACTGAGTGGGAAAAGTTGTTTAACCTGGTTTCACCATTCCATAACGATAGTCAATCAGTTTATCCTCTTTGACATAGTTGGAAATAAGGTCAGGTATTTAGGTGGTAATCGTTGGCTGGTTATTATACCCAAGATGCTTGAGTAATTTAATATGTTTATCTGCATGATCATGAATGTCACTACTCAAGGCATAGGTTTGTTTTGTAACTGAGAATCAAGAATTAATCAAGCGTGAGATTCGGGTCATTAATGTATTGATGACATTCTGACTTATTTTTAAACAGATATGAATTTGAGTGTAGTTTTGTTATAATTTGGCCACAATAAATAATGTTAAATAATTACAAGCGTCTCGGGGTTCTGGCATTGAGCAGATACCAACGAGCCGGTCATTAAATATAAATGTGAGGGAGTTTTTAGTGATGCTTAATTGCGGATGCAAGGGATTTTACCGTCTTTTATTTACAATTTTTTTAAGTGTTCTACTGATTGCTTGTGGCAGCGGGAGTACGAGTGGAGGGGATGGAGAAACCCCAAGTCTCAGTATTTCAAATGCCGCTGTTACTGAAGGCGATAGTGGTATTGCGAATCTCAACTTCATCGTCAGCCTCAGCGCTCAGGCCAGCGAGGATGTGACGGTGGATTATGCCACTATTGATGGTACGGCTACGGCCGGGAGCGATTACACAACAATCAGTGGCAAGCTTACCATCTCTGCGGGTAGCACTTCGGGGGCGGTGATTGTGAGCATCACCGGTGATACGGATATTGAAAACAACGAAACACTTACGTTAACACTGAGCAATCCTAACGGCGCGAGTCTGCGCACGGCGACGGCCATAGGTACGATCACTAATGACGATGCGGCGGCTTCGTTACCAACGATGGATATCACGAGTGCCAATGTGAGCGAGGGAGACAGTGGCACGTCGAACCTTAGCTTTACCGTTAGTCTTAGCACTGAGGCCAGCAGCGATGTCATGGTGGATTATGCCACGTCCGATGGTACAGCAACCGCCGCTATTGATTACACCGCAATGAATGACACGCTTACCATCTCAGCGGGTAGTATTTCGGGGGTGGTGACGGTGAGCATTACCGGTGATACTGATGTGGAAAGCAATGAAACGCTTACGGTGACACTGAGCAATCCGAATGGCGCGAGTTTGGGGACGGCGACAGCGATAGGTACCATCAATGATGATGACTCGACCACCCTGCCAACGGTCAGTCTCACCGGTGGTCGTGTGGTGGAGGGGGATAGTGGGACGTCAAATCTTATCTTTACCGTCAATCTTAGCACTCAGGCCAGTAGCGATGTCAGGGTGGATTACGTGACTTCCGATGGCACGGCCACGTTAGGCAGTGATTACACGGAAATCAGTGGTACGCTGACCATCCCCGCTGGCCGCACTTCAGCTATGGTCATGGTGAGTATCATCGGTGATACTGATGTGGAAAACGATGAAACACTTACGTTGACACTGAGCAATCCGAATGGCGCAAGTTTGGGGACGGCGACAGCGATAGGTACTGTCAATGATGACGATTCGGCGGCAACTTTGTTACCAACAGTCAATATGAGCGATGTCAGTGTGACTGAAGGTGACAGTGGTATGTCAACTCTCATTTTTACCATTAGTCTTAGTGTTCAATCTAGCAGTGAGGTGACCGTTGACTACGCCACCTCTGATGGCACGGCGGTGGCGGGTACCGATTACACGGCCATCAATGGCACGCTTACCATCCCAGTCGGTAGTACTTCGGGTACGGTGGCGGTGAGCGTTATCGGAGATGTTGATGTGGAAGGCAACGAAACACTTACGCTTACCTTGAGTAATGCCAACGGTGTTATCTTTGGCACGGCGATAGCGACGGGAATCATCAATGATGACGACGACGCAACGACACCGTTGCCAAATGAGCCAGTCTCCGGTTTATTTTATAACAGCGGTAGCATATCAATGATTGATTTAGCCAATCCATCTGTTGCACCGATAATGGTTGAGGCGAGAAGTACGGTGGGAGAGGCTGGACTATGGCATGGGGCGATTGATGTTGCGGGTCAACGAGCCACAGATCTTCATACCCGAACCATTATTTATGGTACGGCCGATGGTATCTATAAAATAAGTGCGCTTAAAGGAGATCCAAAAACGCCTGTCCAAGTATCTAATGAAATGGGGGTGGCAGAGATGTGCAAATACCAGTGGGCCAGTGATTTTGCCGACCATAACGATACCATTTATCTCTATAAGATGCCGGGGGCGGATACCAGCTGTGGGACGTCTGACGATGAGTGGAAAATGGTTCGAGTGGGTATGGACGCCACCATGGATCCTGTCATTGCCAAGGAAATGGATCTCGAAATTTATGATACGGCCTCGGGAGCCATCATCGGCTTTCTTGCCTTTGAGGGAAATAAAATTATTCGATGTGATCAAAATTTTCTGAGTTGTTCTGATGTGGTTTCTTTTGTCAGCAATGGCGAGGTACTTGAAGATAACCCTTTCATTGGTACCGCGATTCTGTGGGTTGATGACAAGCTTTATCGCTACAATATCGCTACTAGCACGCTCTCAGAGGCATTGCATACATTTTCTGGTGGAATACCTCCTCGTTCCGTTACTTCTGATACCGATGGCACTAATCTTTATTTTGCGGATGGCAATGAACTTTATCAGCTCCCGCTGGATGGTAGCGCTACTGCCTCCTTGCTGACTACTGCGATAGCGGTTGGCGAAATAAACGAAATTAATATGACAACAAATCGAGTTGTGTATGTTGTGTCAGCTCTCGTTAGTAGTATGGCGGCTCTCGAATCTGTCAGCAAAACGGGTGGAGCGGCTATGACTTTGTCGTCTATTGAGGGTTTCGTATCTGTTCAAACCGCGGGTAGATTTGTTTATTATAATAGGTTTTTGCCCACAGCCACTGGGCCGGTTTTTAGTATTATCAATGAAGATGGGACAGGTGTGGTAGAAACGCAAGAGGCGCAGATGACTGGGTTTCTCTATAGTTCAACCCAGGGTGTTGGCGAGTTTACTTATGGACGGATCATTTGGACTGAGGGCTGCTCAATGACTGATTGCCGCGGTGGCACCATTAAATCAATTGATGCGGCCACAAAGAGTGAAGAAATTGTGTTGGGAACCATCCCGCAGGATATGACTTCCATTGTTTTTGTTGGTATGAATAATGAAACGCTTGGTCTTGGCTTTGATGGCGTGAGAGGTAGCGATATATTCTTTGTTAATGCCAATCTGGCTAATTCTCTGAAAAGGATCACCACCACGCCAGCGATTAATGAAGCGTTGCTTGGGGGGGGATAATTAACCGTAATAACTGTGTTTATCGCGAATATCAGTGGTGCTGCACACAGGTAGTCGTAAAAGAGCTACCTGTGTGGGCGGGTTGATGTCTTATGAACTTATGCGTTCGTATTCGAAAGACCAGGAATAAGAATCAGTGTGATCCATATTTTTCCCTGGAATGGTATCGGTCGATGTATAACTTAATTCGGTATAGCGAATGCGGCCTTGTCCAGTAATTAATCACCTGAGAACTTTCTCCAATTTCACCCCAACCATTTACCATAAAACGGAATCGACGGTAAGGCCTTTGACTGGTAGCGCTGTAATGATGAGTCGCTTCGGTGCCATTGCCATCGAGTATTTTTAGGCGAAACCCCAGAGGCAAAGGATCACTTGCACCTTTTATTGCTTTAATCAGAGGAATGATTTCAGCGAACCCGTTCGGTGGATGTCGTAGGTTCAAGGGTGTTTAATTGATTGTACACGGTTGGTTGGAGTATCGCACGGGGCCAGGCCCAGGCATTCCCACGCGGGTGCGTGGGAATGAGGGGGGGATGGTTAGTTACTCGGAAACAAATTGTTCGTCTTTCACTGTATCGTCACTGTCGGAAGTTGTTAGCTCATGTACTTTCGATTTCATTTTATCGAAAAATCCTGGCTCACTGTTTTCTTCGCTTTTAGCTTCTGTGTGTTGCTCTATCTCTGTTTTTGTTTCGGTTGTGCTGTTTTCCTCGTTGCCGGTGAGTGTGTCAAATTTTTCTTTGGCAGAATCGAGTAATCCACCAGACGCCGCTTCTTGTGATTCTTTAGCGGTTTCGATTTGCTGTTCGGCTTTGGCTTCAGTTGCCGCGTCTTCGCCTTTACCGATGAGCGTGTTTAACTTTTCTTTGCTTTTATCGAGCAAATTTTCTGATGCGTCTTCTGTGCTGGCTGATATCGATTGCTCTGTTGATAGTGCGTTACTTACCTTGTCTTCAATGGCTGTCTCGTCGGCAGCGTATACGACACTGGTGGGGACGAGCAAGCTCGCAGCAAACAGGTAGCTTAACGTAGTATTTTGTTTTTTAGGGATCTTCATAGTCATTTCCTTTGTTGTTAAATTGAGAGTAAGAAAGATATTGTTTAAGTCTTGCAAGTCTTGTTTAACTGTGCATGGTGAAATCATACTCAATACATTCTGCCGCATTTTTCTGGAGCCGAAGGAATATACATGATAATGATTCTAACGAAAACAGGTGACAATGACTAGCATTTAATTGTTAAACTCTATCTGAAAAGTATAATATCATTAATACCTCTATCGGTTTACACGACATAAAAAAAACCAAACTCAGGATATGAAAAATTAGCTGAACGTCTACTGAATGAATTCGAAGTGATAGGGTGAAATGTTGTATTTTTAACCGCTTAATGGATAATAAACCAGCAAACAATATCGACGTATCGCTATTGGCACTTTCTGCATGAAATAGTGAGAGCAAGAGGCTACTGGTTGAATTATTAATTCAAACGGCACCACAACTGAACTTTAGCGGCATATACCGTCGTAACATTGGTCAACTAACTGATGAAATGGGAAACAATTAAAGTCGCAGAACAACATCTGCGACGATCTGATCCAATTATGGCGAAATTGATTAAAGAGCATACGCCTTCATGATGCATCAACCAAAACAAAACGCGTGCCTTATTTTCATTTGCTGGTTGATGATGAATTGATCGTGCGCATTACCGATTTTGCAAAACCTGTGGATTGCTATGCGATAAAATCTCGAGCGATGGATGATATTCGACCGAGTGGCTTGGGGGTGCATTTAATGCGCAAGGTCATGGATGAGGTGCGTTTTTTAGAACGGCCAGGTGGCATAGGAAATGTGCTTGAAATGAAAAAGAAAATAAAATCTGTCACATGAAATATCATGAGGGGTGTTCACCATCCGAATTCCGTGGATGCCGACGGCTATTTAGATCGTTTAACCAGACATATACCTAGCACACGTAAGAGTTGAGTTAGGCCTAATGAAACCTCCAAATCTAAGCAGTAGCACCGACATCTAAATCCTAGCTGTGATGGGTATTAATTAAAACGTCCATACTTGTGGGATGATGGCCAGTGTCGTGACACCAAGCAATAGGGTCAGTGGCAGGCCAAATCGCATATAATCACTAAATCGATAACCTCCCGGACCATACACCATTAAATTGGTTTGGTAGCCGATAGGGGTGGTAAAACTGCAGGAAGCGGCAAACATAATACAGATAATAAAGGGGATGACGTTGACATCCAATTGTTGCGCTGTGAAAAAAGCAATGGGAAACATCAGCACAGCAGCGGCATTATTGGTGATTAATTCAGTACAAACCACCGTCATCACATAAATCATCACCAAGGCCAATATCGGATTGGCACCCGCAAAGTTGATTAATTGGGTGGCAATGGTGGCGGCGGCGTCGGTTTTTGTCAATGCGGTGCCAAGCGCGATGGAGGCCGCGATCACAATCAATACTTGCCAATCAATGCTGCGGCGTGCTACACCCGCCGTGAGGCAGCCCGTGATAATCATCAGGCCGGCGGCTAGAAATGCCGCTTTGAACATGCTTAGGTAACCGAGTGTGACCGAACCTACCATGGCCAGCATAATCAGGCTGGCCATCCACGCTCGGTCGTGGCGTATGGGACGTGAATTTTTTAACAAACTGACCAGGTAAAAATCTCGTGAGTTTTTTTGTTGTTCATTAAAACTGGCGGTGGCTTCGAGTAATAGGGTGTCACCGGGGGTTAAGCAGATATCACCGATTTTCTGGTTCAGGCGTTTGCCATCGCGGGCAACGGCGATGACCGCCGCATTATAATGAGATCGAAAGCGCCCTTGACGAATGGTTTTGCCAATCAATGGACATCGGCTGGATACCACTACCTCGACTAAAGTGAGGGCATGGCGTGGTTCACTGAGTTTTTGTTTTTGTTGGGTGATTGGTGTGAGACCACGGATTTTTTGTAAATCGATCACTGATTCCAGTACGCCGGCGAAGATTAACAAGTCGTTGGCAAGCAGTGGTTCTTGGGGTGAGACAGCGGGTATTATTTGTCCATCACGATCAATGGCGGTTAAAAAAAGGCCGGGCAATTGGCGCAAGCCGGCCTGTTCTATGGTTTTGCCTACCAGTGGACCATTTTGCTCCACCAGCATTTCTATGGTGTATTCCCGCATGTTGTCAAATTGACTGATGGCCGGGATGCGTTCTTTTAATAACCGATTGCTGGCGAATAACGTATAGATAAGCACGATGACTACCGCCGGTAACCCCACCCAGGCGATTTCCCATAATCCTAGTGGGCTTGATCCGGTTTCTGAAATAAGCAAGCCGTTCACGACTAAGTTGGTGCTGGACCCGATCAGCGTCAGCGTTCCTCCGGCAATGGCCGCATAACTCAAGGGGATCATGAGTTTCGAGACGGATATTTGTTGTCGTTTGGCCCAGTCGTTGACGGCCGGTATCATCATGGCAACAACCGGTGTATTATTTAAAAATGCACTCATGACCATCACCGGAACCATTAACTTTAATTGTGCTTTTTTTAAGGATTTAGGTCGGCCGAGTATCGATTGACTTGCCCAGCGAATGGCACCGGTTTCTTGCAAGCCCGCGGCAATGATAAACAACAGTGCCACGGTAGCCATGCCTTCGTTGGAAAAACCCGCCAGTACTTCTTGTGGGGTGAGAATGCCCGTAATGAGTAATAATAAAACACCGCCAACGATGATGATGTCCGCCGAAACTTTGCTCAATAAAAGTGCGCTAAAGCACAGTGAAATTACCCCGAGGGTAAACCAGGCTTCCCAGCTCATAAATTATTATCTTTTTCTGTTTTGATTATTCTTGTTGTCATTACTGCGACAGTTATTTTGAGTCAAAATGACCGTTGTGTCAAAAACACCGCTGGGGTTGTCCAGTTCAGAGGGCAAACGGTGGTAACTTGACTCAGCCACTTCGATGCTCGTTACCCAGCGAAAAATACCATAAATGAAACAAAATACCTAATGGTCAAGCTTGTGATTTCGTCACTATTTTTTTTAAGGTCAATGCTTGAGTCTACATAACCGATTCTCCTTGAGTCTTGATTATCTAATGACTGACGTTGAGAGGAGAGCACATGACTGATTGCACTGAGATACTAAAACAACAATTTCCCGCCTTAGGAATGGGCGACATAATCATTTCCTGGTTTGGCACCTAAATCAGGAGACAAAGCCGACGATGGTAGGGAGGCAGGAGATAGAGCGACTCAGGGCGATAAAAGGGATTTAGGAGGTAAAATAACGCATGGAGCCGTTAGCGAGACAAAGCCGATGACAGCAGGGAGATGATTGCATCACCATTCCTTAGGGTTAATATTTTGTCATGATAGTGGGAGCGGTGTTTATCTGTGGATGGGTTGCACTGAGTGCAATTCCATCCATTAGATAATGAATCTGTTATTTTGTCAGGTGACGTCGGCGCAGGCTGATTAGTCCAATTAGCCCTGTACCCATTAATAAGAGTGTGGCAGGTTCTGGCACATCAATAACGAGATTATCGCCTGCGGTGCGGAGCTCATTCAAGGTGATATCTGATGCGTCACCGGCACTGATTTCCAAGTATATTTCATTGATTGAGGTAAAAGTAATGCCTGAGAAATCGCTAAATGGTATGGAGATCAATCCGTTGCTGATGTTGCTTAAAGTGACAGCATCCATGGAATCTGCATCGGTAACACCAATCGTTATTGCCAAATCGCCCTGGTCAAGGGTGAGCGCATCTAAAAGAAAAACATTATTGACTAAACCTTCAGCTAGATCTACGCCACCAAGACCGTTATTATTGGCATTCCAGGTAACCCGACTGACGCCGGATGTTCCGACATCTTCACTATGAGTGAGAAGCCCTGAGCTAGCCGTCGTAATGACACTGGCGGATGTGTGAAGAAGACCGCTGTTGTTTATAATTTCTAAACGACGAAAGCCGCCCAGCATGGAGCCTGCCAGCGTAGACATTGATATACCTGAACTGCTTACGGTTTGTGGTGTTGCATCATTGAAGTTATCAATGATCAACGCTTGGGAATGATTGGCAATCAGCATGGCACCTATGAAATATAAAGTTTTTGTCAGGTTTTTCATGTACGACTCTCTATAATGTAAATTAATGTTAATTTTGGCTTGGATATTGAGACCAGTATAGCGATTGATCAAGAATTGGGTATGAGCTACATCACAGGTATTATCCGGAGAGTATAGTAGCGATTTTTAATCAATCGTAAATTGTTTAAAATTTTTCGGGAGATTGGCGACCTTCTATATTAATAGTTAAGAAATAGCCTCGCTTACATATCTATTGGGTGATAGATATGTAAGCGTATACGGCGTTGGCGGTATATGTTTTTTTTTGAAGGGTCTGTTGTGAGTGTGGTCGTATCCAGTTGCATGGTTTTTGTGCAACCTATCATAAACATAAGCGAATGTTATCATGAAATATCATTCATTCACAGTGATTTTTATCGTCATCCTAATGGATTGCCTTGTTGGCAACCAGCTGATTGAATCATGGATGACACCGATCAGACGCATGGCAGATATTCTCTATCGTTTTAACCACCAGGCAACAGCCCGGACAAAGAACAACTAACCAAAATATGGAATACCTAATTTAAGGCATTTTATCCGACATTGGGTAGCCTAAAATTTGTAATTTCTGAATGAACACAATGTTTTTTAAATATTACGAAAAAAAGAGCTTCAATAAAACGATTGACATTCGCGTTTTATTAATTTGAAAGTCTCAAAAAATCACGACAACATATAAAATATTGGCCTAAAATTCTTCAATAACACGTTGGTGGAAATCAAAGATCTTTTCGAGGAGAGTCTGTCATAATCATTCCTAAGCAACAACTTCCGTCACCTTATTTTGCCATAATTAATCATTGATTTGCCATTTATTGACCGTACTGTCCGTTATTTTTCAGTTATGCTGTTTATTGCGTAGCACGATGTGAAATACATGTCTCGCACTCAATGCCTAAATCTCAAATGCTTCGGGTATAGTGTTGCCAATCAGGATAATTACACGGTGAATAATGGTATGAAAAAGCAAAGTTTCAATCGCAGTTTTTGGATTCTCTTGTGGTGCTTTTTGAGCGGCATATCTGTCATTGCCTTCGCTGACAGTAAAATGACATTGCAGGTCGTGGAAGTGGCTGAGCGCTTGTATGACGGTGGGCCGGCCATTGCGGTAATTTTTTCGGAAAAACTCGATCCAAAAAAGAGATACGATAGTTATTTTCAAGTGCAAGATAAGCAAACCACGATCGCAGGAAGCTGGATACTCAGCGATAATCAGCAAGTATTATATTTCCCCCATCTCCAACCGGCTCAGCGCTATAAAGTATCCATTCACCAGGGCATCCAGGCGGCCAGTGGCCAGTCGCTCAGTCAATCGAAAGAATATGCCATCAAAACGCAACCCATTAAACCCGCCGTGGGTTTTGCGAGCCAAGGTTCCGTTTTGCCTGAACGGCTAACCGCTGGGCTGCCCATCATGAGTGTCAATGTCGCTGAAGTCGATATCGAATTTCTCAAAGTTAAAGCGCATAAGCTTGCCGCGGTAGTGCAACGTATGGCGCGTCGTTCGGCGTTAAGCCACTATGACTTGGATAATCTACATCCTTATTTAGAAAGCGTTTACATGGCACGTTTTAATACGCATGGAACGCCAAATAAACGCAGTATTAGCCATATCCCCGTGGAAGAAATGGAACCTTTGCAGGCGCCTGGATTTTATGTGGCTGTATTACGTCAGCCGGGACGTTTTACTTATCAACAACAAACCACGTTTTTCTTTGTGAGCGACATTGGTTTGCATATTCGTCGCTTTGCTGACCACCTGGAAATGATCAGTTCGTCTTTGCGCACGGGGCATGCGTTGGCGGCGGTGAACATTGCCGTGCATGATGCACAAGGCAATGTATTAACCGAGACCACCAGTGATGCTACTGGGCGGGCCAATCTCAGTGTGGTGAAAGGCACGCCGGTATTAGTTACCGCTAGCCAAGGAAATCATATTTCTTTTGTGTATTTAAAACAGGCCGCTTTGGATTTATCAGCGTTCGCGGTAAAAGGCCGTCGCCATCGGGCGCTGGATGTTTTTTTGTATGGTCCACGTGATCTTTACCGGCCTGGCGAGTCAGTGGATTTGTCGGCCTTATTACGAACCGGGGATGGCGAGGTGGCACCAGCCTTACCGTTGAATGCTCGCATCAAGCGGGCCGATGGCCGTGAATTCACACGCTTTACCTGGCACTCGGCCACGCAAGGTTATTATAGTCATCAATTCACGTTGCCCGGTGATGCCCCCACAGGACAGTGGTCAGTGGAAGTGCGCACTGATCCGAATGCCCATGAACCGATTCAAGTGTATCCATTTAAGGTGGAAGAATTTCTGCCGGAACGCATGAAGCTGAGTTTTGCTACCGCGCAACAATCGCTTAAATCTGAGGAGCATTTTGAATTACAAATTAATGGCGAATATCTGTATGGTGCTCCCACTGCCGGTAACCGTGTCCAGACGAGTGTGAATTTACGGCGTGAGGTCCATCCAGAGGCTAATCTTGTCGCGTTTTATTTTGGCAATCCGGATGACGATATGAAAAATTCGCGCCGCGAATTAGCGGATGGTGTAATGGATAAAAATGGGCAATTTTCTTTGAATTTTATTCCCATGCAAGGCGTCATTACTTCACCCATGCGAGTGACGGTCATTGCCAATCTGTTTGAAACCGGCGGACGTCCGGTGACTCGCCGCCTCAGTCGCACACTTTGGCCGGCGTCACATTTGATCGGTGTGCGTCCTTTGTTTGCAGAACATCGCGCCGAACCCAATGGCAATGCCCGCTTTGAAATCGTCAAAGTAAATGATCAAGGGCAGCGCTTGGCCGCTCAAGATTTAGACGTGCAAATGATTCGAGAAAGTCGTGATTACTATTGGGAGTATGATGAGCATCGTGGTTGGCATTGGAATTACAGTCAAACCAATTATCCTATCTATCGACAAGATATTAATCTAACCGCCGGTGATGTGGCTGAAATAATGGTGCCCGTGGAATATGGTGAATATAGTTTACAAGTATTCGATCCTGACACCCAATTAACCAGTAAATACCGTTTTACCGCCGGTGGGTCTTATGGACCGGACCAAGCCGTTGCCGCACGTCCAGACAGTGTTCAAATTAATCTGGATAAAGCGACTTATCAGGTGGGTGATGTGGCCAAGGTTCATATACTGCCACCCCATGAGGGCGATGCCATTATTAGGGTGGAGTCAGACCGTCCCTTGTGGTCCTTGCGTACCCCCATACCGGCAGAGGGCAAGACCATTGAAATTCCCATTAATGCGGCCTGGAAACGCCATGATATTTATGTGTCTGCGATGGTATTGCGCGGGGCCGACAGTCAGCAAAAGATTAGCCCCAATCGCGCTTTAGGCATTGTTTATTTACCCTTAGATCGCGAATCCCGTCGCCTAGTTGTCACACTGGAGGCACCGGCCAAGATTGAGCCCGAGCGTACTTTGACGATTGGTGTAAAAATTGATGGCCTGACGGATCAACAGGCCACGGTCACGGTGGCGGCCGTAGATGTGGGCATTTTAAATATCACGGATTTTGCGACCCCGAATCCCCATGATTATTTCTTTGCGCAGCGGACTTATAATATGGATTTATATGATTTATATGGCCAAGTCATCGAAGGCATGGAGGGTCCGCGGGCGACGCTGCGTTATGGGGGCGATGCGGATAGCCGTGGATTGCAGCGCAGCAAACGGGCCGATGCTAAGGTGAAAATTATTTCCTTGTTTAGTGGGCCGGTGACCGTTAATCAACAGGGTGAAGCCTTGGTTAAATTGCCGATCCCTGATTTTAACGGACGTTTACGGCTCATGGCGGTGGCATTTAGTGATAACCAATTGGGTGCCGCCGAACAAGAAATTCTCGTGCGTGCGCCCATTGTGGCGGAATTGGCCACACCGCGTTTTTTAGCCAGTGGTGATCGTTCCATGGCGACCCTGGATTTGCACAATATGAGTGGTCAAGCTCAGTCACTTCGCGTGGAAGTGAGTACTCAAGGACCGTTGACCCTAGAAAATGGCGCGACCCAGATTGATTTAGCCGATGGACAAAAAACCACGCTGCGTTATCCACTGTCGGCGGGGTTGGATTTGGCGGTCGCCACGCTGCGGGTGGCGGTGAGTGGTGATCAGATTAAATTGTTACGTGAGTGGCAATTGGCCATACGTCCGGCCTTCCCGGGGGAATTTCGTGCACAACGACAAATGTTAGAGCCTGATCAGCACTTAGTGATTGATCCGGCGTTGGCGAATGATCTCATGCCGAATACCGTGGAAGTGGTTTTAAATGTGGCTTCGCTGCCGCCGTTAAATTTACGTGAGGCCTTTAAACATTTATTGGATTATCCCTATGGCTGTGCCGAGCAAACCACCAGCAAAGTTTTTCCGTTAATTTATGCGGATCAGGCGACCATTGATCGGTTTAATCTCAAACCACTGAGTGAGTCGGGGCGGGCCAAGCGAGTACAACACGGCTTGACACGTTTGGCAGGCATGCAAACGAGCCAAGGGGGTTTTGGTTTGTGGAGTAACACGGATCGAGAATCTTTTTGGCTTTCCGCGTATGTCACCCATTTTTTGCTGGAGGCCAAGCAACAAGGTTATGCGGTATCGGAGACCATGTTGCAAAATGCGCTTAAACGACTGCTTCGTTGGGTGCAAAGCAGCCGTGGTTTTTCCCTGCGAGAGACCGCAGCAGAAAATTACCAATTCGCTGCCAAAGCCTATGCGGCTTATGTGTTAGCGCGGCTCAACCGAGCCCCATTGGGTACCCTGCGCAATCTCTATGATCATCATCGGCAACACGCTGACTCCGCTCTGCCCTTAATGCATCTTGGTTTGGCATTGAAACTTTCGGGTGATCAACGTCGTGCGGAGGCCACCATTATCGAAGCCATGAAAAAACAGCGCCGCCGTGATCACTATTTTGGTGACTATGGCAGTCAATTGCGTGATACGGCGATGATTCTGTATTTGCTCAACAAACATGCGGTGACTGTCGCCGGGGCCGGTGATCTTATTTTTCAGTTGGCCAATCAAATGCGGCAACGCCGCTATTTCAGCACGCAAGAACGCAATGCGCTATTCTTGTCAGGATTGGCGTTGACCGACGGTGGCAAAGCTTGGCAAGGTTGGTTGACCCTCGGCAAAGATAAACAAGCACTGGGTCAAAATAATCGTTACCAAGCCATCTTTGATAGGCAACAACTCAATGCCGGTATTTCGTTTCAATCGACGGCTGATTTTCCGCTTTATGTCAGTGCAACCATCAGTGGTTATCCCCATCAACCGGTGTTAAACGGTGACAAAGGCGTGATTATTACACGGCGTTTATTAGATCTGAAAGGGCAAGCCGTGGCACAACGTGAACTCCAGGTGGGGGAATTGCTGGTGGTGCATAGCACCGTCAAACTCGATGAGAATAGGCAGGATATGCATGACGGGTTACTCGTGGATTTATTGCCTGCCGGATTGGAGTTAGAGAATCAAAATCTCGCCCATGCCGAATCTTTGCAGGATATCAAAATCAATGGGGTTTCATTGCAAGCGAGTATGGAAAATCGGCAAATTCGCCATCTGGAATATCGCGATGATCGATTTGTGGCCGCGGTGGCCTTCCCACGCTGGAATTCAACGCATCTGTTTTATTTAGTGCGCGCTGTGACACCAGGGACATATACCTGGTCAGCGCCCACTGTTGAAGATATGTATCGTCCCGAGATTCATAGCATCGGTGCGGATACCCAGCAATTACGTATTGTCAATGTTACGTCAAAACCCGAGTGATGAGCAGGATGTTATCAAAGTCTCCGTGGTTAATAGCTGGGGTGGTGGCTATTTTTTTGACCGTGATCAGTATGATCTGGCTCGATAGTTTTTTCCCGCTACCATTACCCGATGATCAAGCAGATTTCAGCCGAGTTTTGTTGGCGCGTGACGGTACACCGCTGCGTGCCTTTGCCGATGATGAGGGCGTGTGGCGGTATGCGGTTCAGTTCGAGGAGGTTTCCCCCCATTATTTACAAGCCTTGATTAACTATGAGGATCGTTATTTCTGGTATCATCCCGGTGTGAACCCAGTGGCGATGTTGCGTGCGGCTTGGCAGTGGTGGCGAGCGGGTAAAATTATTTCTGGCGGCTCTACGCTGACCATGCAAGTGGCGCGTTTGTTGGCATCTCATGATCGTTCGATGATTGGCAAAATACAACAGATTCTCCGGGCTTTGCAGTTAGAATGGCATTTGTCGAAACAACAAATTTTAACTTTATATTTCAATTATGCACCGTTTGGTGGTCCGATTGAAGGGGTGCAAGCCGCCAGTTATGCGTATTTAGGCAAATCGGTGGCGGAATTGAGTCATGCCGAAGCCGCGTTATTGGCGGTATTGCCCCAGGCTCCCACTCGTTTGCGTCCTGATCGACATCCAGGTCGAGCCGCTAACGCCCGCAATAAAGTGCTTGATCGTTTGGTCAAGCAGGGGGTATGGTCAGCCTCACTGGTGACCGAGGCGAAACAAGAGAACATCAAAGCATTGTTTAATCCCAAGCCGTTGCTCGCCCCTTTGTTTGCGCGTCGGGTATTGAATCAGCTTGCCGATGCCACGCATCGCCGTACCACCATTGATAGTGAGTTGCAGCAAGTGTTGGAAGGGCGCTTGGCAGAATTCGCTTGGCAATTGCCTGATCGTTCTTCGGTCGCTATTTTAGTGGTGAAAAATGAAACTTTAGCGGTGCGGGCTTATGTGGGATCGGTAGATTTTGCCAACCCCAATCGCTTTGGTTATCTGGATATGGTGCCAGCGATTCGATCGCCGGGTTCTACACTCAAGCCTTTTCTCTATGGTTTTGCCATCGAAGATGGATTGATTCATTCCCACAGTTTGTTAAGCGATGCACCCATCAATTTTTCCGGTTATCAGCCCAGCAATTTTACGGGTGGCTTTCGTGGTCCGGTCAGTGTCAGTGAGGCCTTACAACGCTCGCTGAATATTCCGGCGGTGCAAGTACTGCATCATTTGGGTCCGGAGGTATTTGCCAGTCGTTTACAACAAGGGGGTATCGATTTAGTGTTTCCCAAGTCTGCTACGCCTAATCTTGCCATGATATTAGGAGGTGTCGGGGTTAGTCTAGAAGATTTGGTGGCCGGTTACAGTGCGTTGGCGCGTGAGGGGTTGGCGGGGGATTTGCGTTTTTTTGAAGATCAGCCGGTGACTGATCGGTATTTAATGTCCCAAGGGGCGGCCTGGGTGGTGCGTGATATTTTGCAAGATCAGTCGCGATCGGGAGTGCAAGCGAGTTTTATCGCCAAACCAAAGCATCGTCAAATTGCTTGGAAGACAGGGACAAGTTATGGTTATCGTGATGCCTGGGCCGTGGGTGTGAATGCCAAACATACGGTGGGTATTTGGGTGGGCCGCCCTGATGGTACGCCGTTGCCAGGACATTATGGGGCGATTACCGCCGCACCGATGATGTTTACCATTTTCGATGCATTACTTGGTCATTCTAATTGGCCGTTGGCTAATGCTGCCCCGGAGAGTGTCGAGCCACAAGAGATTTGTTGGCCTTTGGGTGCTGCGGTTTTGCCATCACAGTCGCATTTATGTCATCAACGCCATCAAGCCTGGATTGTCGATGGCCAAGTACCGCCGACGCTAGCTGATCGTCATGGTCAGTGGTGGCGAGCACTTACTCAAAAAATTTGGCTAGGTGAACATGAGAAATATCGAGTCACCGCCGATTGTCAACTCAGCCAACGCACCGCCATAGACATTGTGCTTTGGCCCCAGGCCGTGGAACCTTGGTTAACGTCAGAACAACGCCAGC